>Ga0302279_10000004_pt1 | contig 328979 bp, 298 predicted proteins | sample III_Bog_N3_3_FD_194541 | JGI IMG/M metagenome (GOLD analysis project Ga0302279, IMG submission 194541) | Peat permafrost microbial communities from Stordalen Mire near Abisko, Sweden - III_Bog_N3_3 | ecosystem: Environmental > Terrestrial > Soil > Wetlands > Peat | place: Sweden: Abisko... | reverse complement strand
GGCGATTCGCGTATGATCACATATGATCACATAGCGTCATTCGACGCGGACCCGCGCGAGGGTATTCGCTCGCGTCTGGCCGGGAAGTCCTTTGTTTACGCGGGCTTCAAACTGATCGGCGCTCTAGGCGGTCCAACTCACTCGAGGGCCGCCGCCAATGGACCCGCCTTCACGGCGCACGGGCATCAGTGGTGGCGAGCGAGCGCGCTGATGAGGCCGCCGAGGACCGAGAGGATCATGAACACGACGACCATGCATCCGGCGGCGCGCGGCGACTGCGCGCGGGCGCCCTGCGACGTGTCCATGCTCGAGACACCGGGCATCGCTGCGCCCATGCTGAAGAACTCGCGGTCGGTGATGATGGCCTGCGTGATGAGCGTCGGCGTCTCCGGCGTCATGCCCTCTGCGGGGCGCGCGGCCGTGCCGATGGCGACGACCTCGATGAGCCCTGCCGAGAGCTCGCGGATGTGCAGGTTTGCGCCGATGACGCGCTCGGCGCCGATGCGGATGGCCTCCCTCCGCAAGAGCTCGATGCAGTTTTCGCGGGCCTGGTAGACGAGCGACGTGAGGTCGCCGATCTCGCCGCGCGAGAGGCCGCTGAACATCGCGCCGATGCCGCCCACGACGCCCAGCGACACCACCGAGGTCGCCATCACGAGCTCCACCGGCGCGTAGCCGAGCTTCGCGAGGTTCCAGAGCTCCTCGCCGCTCAGCTCGGACGTGACGACCTGCTCGGGCGCGACTCGCTCGGGGAGGCGCGGGTGGTGAGCCGCCGTGCCCGTCATCAGCAGCTCGACGATCCCGGGGCTGAAGGGTCGGATGTCGACGGCGATGTCGACGACGGCGTTGGCGCCGACCGCGGAGGCCTCCTGCTTCAGCCGGGCGAGCGCCAGCTGCCGGATCCCGTTGTACATCTGCGAGTACTCGTGGACCTCGCCGCGCGCCATCGTGCGCAGCCCGCCGGTGAGGCCGCGCCCGATGCCGAGCGCATAGGCGACGTTGCCCATCACGAACTTCACGGGTCGGTAGCCGGCGTCGAGGTGGCAGTACATCTCGATGCCCGAGGCGGACGTCGAGAAGGGTTTTTGGGTGTCCGGCATGCCGTCCGCGTGTACGGCCGTGCCCTGGGAGAGAAACTCGGTGTACCCCGCGAGCGAAGTGAGCTCGCTCGTCACGCCGGTGATCCCCGCGGCGCCGTGCTTGCGTGCCTCCGCCTCCATGCGCGAGATCGCCGCGTGGCGCCCCTCGGAGATGAGCTGGGTGAGGTTCGTGATCTCGCCGCCTGCGAGCGTCTTCAGCGACGATCCGATGCCGCCCACCAACCCGAGCGACTGGACGCTGTTCCCGACGGCGATCTCTCCGGGGCGTAACCCCTTCAGCGAAAGGCAGTAGATCTCGTTTCCAGACATCCCAGAGATGAGCATGGTCGAGAGTTACCAGCGTTGCGCCCCGCGTGACACCGAACCTCCGCCGCGGCGCGACCGGCATCGCCGCTCGCCGAGCTCGACCGAGGTACGTCCCTGGCAGTCTCCGGTTCGAGCGGACGCCGTCGCGGTCGCGACGGATCGCGCGCCGTCGTCACTCGCAGCTCATCGCGCCCCCGCTCAGGTCCGCGCCGCTCGGACCCGTCGCGGGGCTCAGCGTCCACGTCGTCCCGTCCCACGTCCACGTGTCGGTGTACGTCACGATCTGGCCGATGGTCTTGCCGTGCAGGCCACCGTCGCTTCCGAAGACCGCGCCGTCGGCGATGCTCATGTATGCCTGTCCACCGGCGACGACCATGACGCCCCCGAGCGCACCTGCCGAAGCCATCGCGCGCGGGGAAGGGGAGCTCGCAGGCGTGGCCTCGGTCCACGTCGTGCCGTCCCACGTCCAGGTGTCGCCGAGGTAGCTCTGGAGCGTGCCCGAGGGGCCACTTCCTCCGCCGAACAGGACCACTGTGTTTCCGACCGTCGCGGCCACCGCATACTCCCGGGCGGGCGGTGAGGTCGCGGGGCTCTGCTCGGTCCAGGTCGAGCCGTCCCACTCCCACGTATCGTTCGCCTGCGCGGCGCTCTCGTCCATCCCGACGTCGCCGCCGAAGAGGACGACCTTGCCATTCAGCGTCGCAGCGACGGCTCCGTTGCGACCCGGGGGAGACTGCGCGGGTTTTTGCTCGGTCCAGGTCGAACCGTCCCACTCCCACGTGTCCGCGAGGCCGCCGCCGCCGAAGAGGACGACCTTGCCGTTCAAGGTGGCGACCGCAGGGTTGGAGCGAGCCGACGGCGCGCTGGTCGCGGACTTCTCTGTCCACGACGTGCCGCCCCAGACCCACGTCTCGTCGACGTTCTCGCTGATCGACCCCGACGCGTTCGCCATCACCGCGTAGCCACCGAAGACCACGACGCCGCCGTTCAGCGTGGCTGCGGCCGCCTCGGTCCTCGGATCCGGCGCCGGGCTCGGGAAGACCTGCGTCCAGGCCTTGCCGCCCCAGAGCCACGTGGTGCTCGCGTCGACATCGATGTTTCCACCGAGGAGGACGCACTGCGCTCCGGTCGGGACAGTGACGTCTCTCCCCGGGCCCGTCTCGGCCTCGGGGACATGCCCTGCATCCTTGCCTGTAGCGGAGGTCGCGGTCGTGCCGCAGCCAGGGACCAGGGTCACACCGGCGCTCGCTGCGACCAGCCCGAGGATGAGGTGCCCCATGCGACCCCCCTGCGGCGAGAGTGCCGTGCTGCGCAACGAGCTCAGTGGCCGCCTCCGCTGTCTGGCCGCACGAAGCCGCCGTACGCAGCAAACCCTTGCCCGGCGTCCTCGCTCGGCTCGGGAATTCCTGCGTCCGGACGCGCGAACCCGCCATACGCCGCCACGGGGCCGCCGCTGTCGAAGTCGAAGGTTGCGTCAGGGCGTACGAAGCCGCCGTAGGCCGCGTCCACCTGTCCGACCATCGCGTCGACGACGGCCGCGGGGCCGTACAGGACGGGGAAACCTCCGGACTCGTCGTCGCCCGGAGGCGGTGGTGGAGGTGGAGGCATGGAGCTGTCGAACCCCCTGGCCGGTGGCGCAGCGTCGACGCCAAAGGAACCGTCGTTCGACACGGGCGCCGGACTCGACGCGACCTCGCCACAGGCCGTCACTGCAGCCGCGCCGGCGAACAGGATCGCGGCGCGGGTGAGTGGTTTGCCGCCTCGGGCGGGGAAGACGCGCAGGGGAACCTCGGTCGGCACGTCCCCGCCGCAGAACGGGCACGACGCTGCACCGACCTTGACGTGACGGGTGCAAGAGGGGCACGGGGCGAGGCGCGAGGGCATGATTCTCCTGGTGGGAAAGAGCGGACCCTCTTCTCGAGCAAAGAGCGAGCCAGCGCAAACCTGCGGGATCCGGCGCGTTCGCGACCACCGACGCGTGCCAGCTCGTGCCACTGCGACGTCACGAGCGGACCGGACCCGGTCGGACGGCCCGCATCACCGCTGACCGGACGGGCCGTCTCGCGCCGACGCAACTCGCTCTCGTGTGAGGGCATCTGACACGTACGGTGGTCGTGAGCCCGCCGACATGAGGTCCGGCGGATGACGAAGAAGGAAGTGGTTTCGTACTGGGTCCTGACGGCTCTGTTCCTCTTGCCGATGGCGGGCTCCGGGATTCCCGAGCTGCTCATCGGAGGCCCCGCGTCGACCGCAGCGGCGCTCGTGCATCTCGGCTACCCGCTTTACCTCATGAGGATCCTGGGCCTCGCCAAGATTCTCGGAGCCGTCGCGATCGTGAGCAATCGATCGAGAACGCTCGCTGAGTGGGCGTACGCCGGATACACGTTCGATCTGGTCGGCGCGTTCGCGTCACATCTCATCGTGGGGGATGGCCCCGTCGCCGCTGCTCCTGCAGTCATGCTGGTCCTCGTGCTCGCGTCCTACCGTCTCCACGCGAGGCGCTCGGTCCCGGCAGCGGCGTAGGCGTCCCGCGAAACGTCGGTGTCATCCTGACCGTAGCGAAGGATCCCCCGAGCCAACCGGGCGCGGTCCTCGGGGGATCCTTCCGCCTTCGGCGTCAGGATGACACCATTGAATCATGGACTCAGGACACTAGGACTCCGGGAAGCTCGCGAGGTACGGCTGCGCCTCCATACTGAACTCGTCTCCGGCGGCCCACGGCGTCCTCGCGAACTGTCGCTCAATCATGTCGTACGCGACCCCGAGCTGAGCCCTGGCGTGCGCGACGCCGTGGACGATCTCCGTCCGCCGCGGACGGTAGGCGAGCCGCGTGCCGGAAGGGAAGGGTGCCCGCGGTCGTTCCGCGATACCGTACGGCATGCGCTTGAGAAGGAGCACGTCGGTCGGCAGAGTCCTCACGCTGGTCGCGATCGCCGCGAGCGCGTCCGGGTGCGCCCTTCTCGCGGGGATCGATCAGGGGACCCTCGTCGCGGACCAAGGCGACACGGGGCTCTCCGATGCTGCGAAGCGTACGGATGCCCCGAAGGACGCGGGCACCGCGCGCGATGCACGTCACGACGCGCCGACGCTCGCGGAGGCAGGGGAGACGGGAGCGCCCGAAGCAGGATCGGACGCCGGGTCGGTCGACGCAGGGGTGCTCGACGCGACGGTGGTGCACGACACGGGCGCCCACGACGTCGTGACCGTCGACGTCGTCGTCGCGACCGACGCTGGGGGCGGGGTGTCGGTCGCGGGCGAGCCGTGCACCGGGAGCGGCGCGGTCGCGTGCGGAGGCCACGCGTCGACGCAGGTGCTCGAGTGTCAGAGCGGCAAATGGACTCCCGTCACCCCCTGTCCCGCGGGCGACCTCTGCGACTCGAGGACGGGGCAGTGCGCGACGGAGATCGTCGGATGTGTCGGTCGCTCGCCGGGCGATGAGGTCTGCTCGCCGGACGACACCGCGACGATGGAGTGCGGCATCGATCTCGTCACCGCCACGACGACCCCGTGCGGCATCCATCAAGCATGCATGGCGACCGGGAGCTCGGCGACCTGCGCCTGCTCGGCCGCGAGCAATCCGGCCTGTGCGGGAGTCACGTCGACGCGAGGGATCTGCAGCAGCGGCAACACGCAGGCGATCGTCTGCATGGTGGACGCGCAGGGCTGTGCCTACGCGGCAGACACGATGGATTGCGGAGGCGGCGCCTGCTACCTCACCGGCGCCACCTCCTCGTGCTGCCAGGATGAGTGTTCGACGGTCGACCAGTACTGCGCCAACGGGGCGGCGTATCAGAGCTGCTCGATCAACAACACCACCGGATGCAAGGTCCTGTCTTCGCAGACGTGCTCGGGAGCGACGCCTGCCTGTCTCTCCGGGGGGGTCTGCGGCTGCACCGCGGGGGCGGGGGAGTGCGGCGGCGTGTCGCGCGGCGCGAACTGCGTTTCCAACCACGCTCCCGCGGGAGGCACGATCTGCGGCTGCGTGACGAACGGCGACTGCTTCAACCTCGGATGCTGCGGAAGCAACAACGCCGGCGACGTGTCGACGGACAACCAGTGCTACGCGAACGGCGAGACGGTCGACGGCTACACGTGCAACAGCAGCACCTGGAAGCCTTGACGACGGTTCGGTCTCGCGCGCTCGGTCACAGAATGGCGAGCCGCGGCTAGAAGGAGCGGGAGGTTTCGATGCTCACGCTCATCCGCGCCAACTGGCGCACGGTTTCCACCGCGCTCTTGCTCGCCACGTTCGCAGGCACGGTCGGTCTATGTCTCTACCAGCACTTTGCCGGCTCGTGCTGCCGCGCCGTCACCCGGAGGAACGCAGACACCGCGACGACCGACACGGGCCCGATCGCATGCCGGCTCGATGCCCTGACGGCGACGGAGCGAGCGAGAGAGGGCGAGCTGCTTCACGCGCAGATGGGTGCGGTGGAAGAGGTGCGTGAGCTCCCTGACGGCTATGCCTATCGCTTCGCAGCCAGCGACGGGCTCTTTCGACAGACCGCCGAGCTGATCACCTTGGAGCATCGCTGCTGTCCTTTCCTCTCCTTCAGCCTGGAGTGGGCCGGGGACAGCGTTCCCTGGTTGCACGTCACCGGTCGCGACGGCGCGAAGGAGTTTCTCGAAGCCACGTTCGGCGCCGCAAGAGCGGGGTGACGACGCGTCGCGCGTGCGCGTGCGATTGGTTCCGCGCGCGCAACAGTGTGGAGCGCCGGGACCGCCTTGTTGGCGTTCGCGAGGCGCCGCATCCTCTCCTCGGAACGCGCCTCCAGTGGGCGCGCAGGGAGAACCCCATGAGAACACTCGCGCACGCCACCGTCGCGCTGGCCAGTCTTGTCACTCTCGCGACCCTTTCCAGCGGTTGCACCGCGTTCGAGCGGAGCGCCATCGACGGCTCCATCAAGTCCGCCTTCCTCGAGATCAATACGCCCGACAGCGGCGTGACGAAGCTCGCCGATGACCTCTACACGTTCAAGTGGTTCGGCTACCGGACGGCCTTCGTCACGACCCCGGAGGGGGTGATCGTCTTCGATCCGCTCAACGCGGACGCCGCGACGATGCTGTCGCGAGAGATCGCGCGCGTCGCCCCCAACCCGGCCATTCGCTATGTCATCTACAGTCACAACCACGCCGACCACGAGGAGGGAGCCAGGCAGCTGGGCGGCAACCCCGTCATCGTCGCGCACGCCAACGCGGCTCGCGAGATTGCAGCGCGGCCCGATCCCGCCGTCTTGCCGCCGACGGAGACGTTCGACGGCGAGGAGAAGGACATCACGCTCGGCGGGGTCACCCTGAAGCTGCTGCACGTGGCGGGCGCGCACACCGACGGGATGGTCATGGTCTACATCCCGCACCGGAAGGCGCTCTACACGGTCGACATGGTCGCGGTGAAGATGGTCCCGCCGTTCGGGTCGCCGTTCAACTCGTACCATGGCGTCCTCGCCGCCATCGACAGGATGCAGGCCCTCGACTACGAGACGCTGATTCCGGGCCACGGGCGGTATGGCACGAAGCAGGATGTCACGGACTTCGGTGTGCTCCTCCACGACATGGAGTCGGCGCTCGCGAAGGCGTCCGTGGATCACGGCATGTCGCCGATGCGCGGCAACCCCGCGGCGCTCACGAACCCGAAGGTAGGCGAGGTGCTGTTCGCCGCGACCGACGCTCTGCAGCCGAAGTACGGGAGCTGGCAGGGCTGGGACCACAACTCCCTCCAGGCGCTCCAGTGGGTGTTTCTCTACGGCATGTACATGAACGAGTAGGAGCAGCGCGACGTCGCAATCGCTCCGTGGATGTCGATTTCCCGCATCTCAACGCAACCGAGAAACGTCGATACTCATATGAAGAACGCACTCGCGCTGTTCGCCGGCCTCGCTTCCCTCGCGTACTCCTCCATCGTCCGCGCCGACCCTCCCGTGAACCGGGAGTGGGCCGCCCTCGGCGTCGGCGCCGCCGTCCCGCTGTCTCCCGGCGGGGGCACCGGCGTCGCGCTCTCCGAAGAAATGGGGCGCCACTGGCTCAGCGACCGGGGCGACCGCGGCTTCGCCACGGGGCTGCTCTTCGGCGAATCGTTTCACCCTTCGGGCGCTGCCGGTCAACCGGCGACGGAGACGCTCTCGATCCAGTTCCGCGCGCTGTACGACATCGGTATTCCCGTCGGCGACGCGCTGCTGGTCGTCGGCCCGGGGCTCGGTGCGGGGGCGGACATCCTGTTTGCCGGAGGGACGACGGCCGCGTTCGTCCTGACGCCTCACGTCGACGTGCGGTATCTGTTCGGCGAGGAAGGCCGCTTCTTCGCCTTCGCGCGCGTCGCCGTGCCGCTCGACTTCCGCTCCGGTCAGACGGAGAGCCAGCTGTGGGTGCTGGGCGGGGCCGGCATTCGCTTCAAGCTGCTCTAGCGCAGCGCGTTGGTGCCCGTGACTGTCCGTTGTACGCATATGCGTCGGCGCGCGCCGCGGGCGGCATGACAACGGAGGCGCTGCGAGAGGTCCGCCGTCGCCGAGCCCCTTGCCTCGGTGCTCCACGAAAGACGTGAGCGTCTCTTCGAATGCGTCGAGCCGCTCTCGGCGTGGCGAGCGAGGCGATGCGAGAGCTTCTCCGTCGTCGAACCTCTTGCATCGGCGCTCCACGAGAGACATGAGCCGCTCTGCGAGCGCCGAGCGCCGCTCCACGCGTGCCGAGGGAGGCGGTGCGAGAGGTTCCACGTCGTCGAACCTCTTGCATCGCTGCTCCACGAGGGCCGAGAGCGTCTCTTCGAGCGCCGAGCGCCGCTCCACGCGTGCCGAGGGAGGCGCTGCGAGAGGCTCCACGTCGTCGAACCTCTTGCATCGCTGCTCCACGAAGGCCGAGAGCGTCTCTTCGAGCACCGAGCGCCGCTCTACGCGTGCCGAGGGAGGCGCTGCGAGAGGCTCCACGTCGTCGAACCTCTTGCACCGCTGCTCCACGAACGCCGAGCGCCGCTCCATGCGTGCCGAGGGAGGCGCTGCGAGAGGTTTGACGACGTCGAACCTCTTGCATCGCTGCTCTACGAAGAGCGCGCGCCGCGATCGGGACGGAACCGTCGCCGCCGATCTCGCCGAGCGCACCTCGCGCGAGAGGCTGCGCCACGCTCTCCACCCCGGAAGACCCAGCCGGAGGTGAACGGGAGGAACCCCCGGCCCCCTCCGTGGCGCGCGGCTCGGGGTCTGTGCCGGCCTACTGGGACGGCGAGACGGCGAGACGGAGGTGTCGACCAACACGTGTGAATGCAGTGGCTTACGCGAGCGCGCGGGCGGATCGGCCGACCCAGCGTCCTGGCGTCCCAGTAGAAAGCGGGGCCGAGGACTGCGCCCCATCCGTCCAGCCGCACTGGACGAGCGACCACGGTGGCCGGTTCTGCTTCGCGCCGCGAGCGTGTACGTTCGCTCGCCCATGACCCAGCACTTCTGGCTCGAGCACGGGTGCGCGATCGCCCTCGTCGTCGGGGCCTGCGCGTGGGAGCTCAAGACGACGCGCATCCCCAACGTGTTCCCCCTCGTCGGCCTCGGTCTCGGCGTTGTCTTCGGCGCGCTCGATCACCGCTTGGGGGATCACGGGCTCGGCTTCGCCGTCGCGTTCGTCGTCAGTGTCCTGGTCTACAGGAGCGGCGGTCTCGGCGGAGGAGCCGTAAAGCTCCTGATAGCGCTGGGATCCCTCCTCGGGCTCGGCGAGTTCATCAACCTCGGCGGCCTGTTCTTCGCCGGCACGTTCGTCGTCGGGCTGGCGATGCGGCGCGTGAAGAGAGCCGACGTGCCGACCGGTCCGCTCTTCGTCGTCGCCACCGTCGTGACAACTCTCGTCGCGCTCCACACCGCAGCGAGCGCGCTGCCTCCGCACTGACGCGCGTGCCTTCCGGTGCAAAACGCGATGCGGTCAGACTCAGCGCTCGTTGCCGGCGATCGACCCGTCGGTCTTGAAGAGCGCGCGGATGCTGAGGTCGAAGCGGCTCTGCATCAGAGCCACGATGCTGTCGAGCTCGCGGCGCCCCACGCCGAAGCGCTGAAGCAGCACGCGCCTCGTCGTCGCGGCGAGGCCTTCGCGGGCCTCCGTCACCCACCGGACGGCAGTGAGACGATGGACCCTGTGAAGCGCTGCGATCTGCTCCATCGTCAGCCCGTCGATGTAGTGAAGGCGCAGGATGGTCCGGGAGCGCGGGTCGAGCGCCCTGGCGGCTTCGGTCATCGCCGCGCGGAACTCTTCCTTGTAGCGGAGACGAAGGTGCACGAGCTCCGGATCGGCGTCCGCCGAGGGCAGTGCGAGGAGCTCGTCTTCGCCCGCCGGGCCCGGGTCTCGCGCTCGAAGAAAGTCGACGACGATGCGCGACGCGACCACCTTGAGCCACCCTGCGAGCGGCCCCCGACCCGAGTAGTCGCCGATTCGCGGCGCCGTCCCGCGCGCGGCCACCAGGAGCTTCTCGCGGATGCGCTGGCGTAGCTCGTCTCGTATCTCGGCACCGCCGCGAGAGAGCACGCCGTCGAGCTGGTGCATGTAGGTGCGCTCCAGCGCGGCGGCGGCTCCGTCGGTTCCGCACGCGCAAGCGGCGGCGAGCCACAGATCCGACGCATGCACTGCGCGCATCGCCGCGTCGGCGCCGGTCTCGGGCAGTCGGCCCGCGAGATGAGCGAGGAACTCCCTGTCGTCGAGGGCAAGCGCGGGCCACGCGCGCCGACCCGCGGCGACGTGCGCCGCGAGGACCGTGGCGACCTCCGTCATCGCGTCGAGGGCGGAGCGTGCCCCGGCGCCAAGCCGCGACAGGAACCATTCAACGTCGGGGTCGTTCATGGGGCCGGCCGCCAGCGCGCGCTCTGCAACTATAACATCGTCGCGAGCCCGGAGCGGGCTGCTAGCATCTTTTGTCGACCGAGAGATGACGCAGGCAAGCCCTCAATCCAGCTGTCCGTCCGAGGATGCGTTCGCGGCCTTCGTCGTCGGCGAGCTCTCGGTCGACGACAGCGATCGCCTGGAGGCACACGTCGACACGTGCGCGGCGTGTCGCGAGCTGATGGCGCTCCTGGCGCGCGAGGCCGCACCCGCGCCGCACGCCGCCGAGCTGACGATGTCCGACGGGCCGGTGGGCGGTTCCGACGCTCCGCCGTCGGAAGCTCCATCCACGCGGCGTTCGGCGATCGTCCCCGGCGAGATCGTCGCCGGCCGCTTCGAGATCCTGGAGCGCGTCGCCGCCGGGGGAATGGGGGCCATCTACCGAGCGCGCGACCGCCACACGGGAGAGCCGGTCGCGATCAAGGTGCTGGAGCAATGTGTCGAGGGGAGCCTCGAACGCTTCGAGCGGGAGGCGCTGATCCTCGCCGACCTGCGCCACGCGAGCATCGTGCGTTACGTCGCGCACGGCGCGCTCGTGAAGGCGAACGACACCCGGTCGCCACGCCCCGAGTGGCTGCAGGCGGGCGGCGTCTTTCTTGCGATGGAATGGATGGATGGAGAGGATCTGTCGGAGCGGCTGAAGCGAGGCCCGCTCGGCCCCGAGGGCGCGATCCTCGTCGCCGAGCAGGTGGCTGCCGCGCTCGCGGTCGCGCATGACCGCGGCATCGTTCACCGCGACCTGAAGCCGAGCAACGTCTTCCTTCGGTCCGGCAGGCTGGACGACGTCGCGGTGCTGGACTTCGGCGTCGCGCGGCTCGTCGAGCCCGACTTCTCGCTCACGACCGCCGGGTTGCTCATCGGGACGCCGGCGTACATGGCGCCGGAGCAGGTGATCGGAGGAGACGCCGTCGATGCGCGCGCGGACGTCTTCGCGCTCGGCGGCATGATCTTCGAGTGCGTCACCGGACGACGGCCGTTCGAGGCCGAGAAGCTCCACTCCTTGCTCGGCAAGATCGTGCTGGAGGACCCGCCGCGGATTCGGACGCTCGAGCCTGCCGCGCCCGAGACGCTCGACGACCTCGTCGCGTGCATGCTCGCGAAGGAGCCTGACGAAAGGCCGGCCGACGCGCGTCAGGTCGTGCGCGCGCTGGTGCAGGCGGGGCTCTCGCTGCGCGCCCCAGCGATACCGCCGACGTCGCCGAAGCTCTCCCTCGGTCGGGGCGAGCTCCGCGTGTTCTCCGTCGTCATGGCGATCCCGCCGCAACACTCCGCCGTCGTGGCGCTGGGCGGACGCGGAAGAGTGGCGCTGGCCGCGCACGGCGGGCGGGTCGAGAGTCTGTCGAACGGCGCGCTGCTCATCACCCTCGGCGGGACGGGCGCGCCCACGGATCAGGCCGCTCGCGCGGCGCGCACGGCGCTCGCGCTCCGGGAGCTGCTCTCGCACGGCGCACCGATCGCGGTCGCCACCGGTACTGGAGACGCGATCGCGCTCTACCCGGTGGGGGAGGCGCTCGACAGGGCCGCGGAGCTCCTCTCGAAGCCGCCGAGCGCCGTGCGCGACGACGGGCCGTCGCCGATCCGGATCGACGAGGTCACGAGGAGCCTCCTCGATCCTCGCTTCGACGTCGACGTCGACAGCCACGGAAGCCTGCTCTGCGGTCAGAAGAACGACGAGACGGTCCGAACGCTGCTCGGTCGCGCTACCCCGTGCGTCGGCCGCGACGCCGAGCTCGCGCTCCTCGAGACGCTGGTGGCGCAGTCGGCCGAAGAGCCGGTCGCCCGCGTGGCGGTCGTGACCGGGCCCGCGGGCATCGGCAAGTCGCGGCTTCGGCACGAGCTCGTGAAGCGCATCCGCGATCGACATCCGGGAGGGGTCGCTCCGCAGATATGGATCGCGCGCGGCGACCCGATGCGCGCCGGGTCGACGTTCGGGCTCGTCGCCGAGGCGGTGCGCGAGACCGCAGGCCTCTTCGCGGGCGAACCGCTCCCGGTCGGTCAGCGGAAGCTTCGCGCGCGACTCGCGCGGCATGTTGCGCCGAGCGAGGTCGAACGCATCACGGAGTTCCTGGGCGAGCTGGTGGGGACGCGCTTCGCCGACGATGACCGGCCGCAGCTCCGCGCCGCCCGGCTCAACGCGACCCTCATGGGAGACAACATCCGACGCGCGTGGCTCGACTTCGTGCACGCCGAATGCGCGAACGGACCGCTCGTCCTCGTCCTCGAAGACATTCACTGGGGCGACCTCGCGACGGTCGAGCTCATCGACTCGACGCTTGGCTTGCTGGCGGATCGACCGTTCGCGGTCGTCGCGATGGGTAGACCGGAGACCTACGACCTGTTTCCGGACCTGTGGGCGCGGCGCTCGCCGCAGGCGCTGCACGTCGGCGGCCTCTCGCGCAGCGCGAGCGAGCGGCTCGCCCGCGCCGTCCTCCCCCCAACGACGTCGGCAGAAACGCTCCGCGGCATCGTCGACCTCTCGTCGGGCAACGCGTTCTACCTCGAAGAGCTGCTGCGGACGGTCGTGGAGGGGCGCGGTCCGGCGCTGCCGCTGAACGTCGTCGCCATGGCGCAGGCGCGCCTCGAAGCCCTCGATGTCGATCTGCGCCAGCTCCTGCGCGCCGCGAGCGTGTTCGGGCGGACCTTCTGGCGGGGAGGGGTTCAGGCGCTGGTCGGCGCGGACGGTGCTATCGACCGGATCGCGGAGCTCGTCCGCGCCGAGATCGTCACGGCGAGGCCGACGAGCAAGATCTACGGCGAGCAGGAGCTCGCGTTCCGCCACGCGCTCGTGCGCGAGGCCGCGTACGCGATGCTCAAGGACGAGGACCGTGCGCTCGGGCACAAGCTCGCCGCCGAATGGCTGCTCGCAGCGGGCGAAACCGATGCGATGACGCTCGCGGAGCACCACGAGCGCGGGGGCGATGGTGCGGGCGCCGCCTCCTTGTACCGGCGCGCAGCCGTCGAAGCGACCGAGGGCAACGACTATGCGTCTGCGCTCACGCGCGCCGGGCGCGGGATTGCGTGCGGCCCCGACGACGGCGTCCGTCCGCTCCTCGAGCTTGCCCGGGCGGAGGCTCACCGACACCGAGGTGAGAACGCGCTCGCGTACGATTGCGCCCGCGAAGCCATGGATCGGCTCGATCCGAGGCAGCCCGCCTGGTACGCAGCAGCCCGCGAGGCCGGGGTTTCTGCGGGGAACCTTGGCAACCTCGCCGCCGTCCGCGAGCTCGCCGCCGCGCTCGACCCGCGGCAGGTCGGCGACGCCGTTTGCGGCGAAGGCCTCGTCGCGGCGGCCAGCGTTGCCGCCGAGCTCGTCGTCGTCGACGTCGACGCGATGGTGAGCCTGCTCGACGCGGTCGCCGACGTGATCGGGCCCGGAGACCTCGCCGCGCTCGCGCACGTCCAGCACGCGCGCGCCGCACGCGCGTACGTCGCGGGAGATCTCGTCGAGTACCTCGACCTGGTCGCCTCCGCGATGGACACGTTCCACCGCATCGGGGACATGCGCGGATACGCCCGCGCGATGGTGAACCTCAGCGTCGGCCGAGGGTTGCTCGGCGAGTGGGAGCAGGCCGAGCTCTCTTGCCGCGAGGCGCTCGCGCTCGCCGAGCGTGCCGGCCTCGGCTTCGTCTCCGCCCTCGCGAGGCACAATCTCGGGTTACCGCTCATCCGGCTCGGCCGTCTCGACGAGGCGGTGCGCGAGCTCACCGGCGCCCTCGATGTGTTTCGCGCGCAGCAGCACCGTCGGCTCCTGCTCGGTACTCACGAGCACATCGCGGTAGCCCTCGCCGCACAAGGTGATTACGCGCAGGCAGAAGCGCAGGCCGAGGCCGCCGTCGACCTTGCCACTGTGGAGAGCCTCGCGACGCGACCCCTGGCCGTCCTCGCGCTCATCAGGCTAGACCGCGGCGACGCGCAGGGCGCGCTCGATGCTGCCGAGCGCGCGGTCGCGACGCTGGCCGCCGACCGCCGAGAAACCCACGGCGCCGTCGTCCGGCTCGCGCATTCTGTCGCGCTCGAAGCCTGCGGGGACCTCGCGCGGGCGGCCGAATCCGCCCGCCTCGGCAAGGAGAAGCTCCTCACCAGCGCGGCGCGGATCACGGACGCTGGCCGGCGCGAGTCATTTCTCACGCGCGTTCCGGAGCATGCCCGGCTGCTGCGCCAGGCATCGGCGTAGCGGCGGGCGTTCGCTCACGGCGTCCACTGGTACCAGCTCGTCGACGAGTAGACACCGATCGTCGGCGCCCCGGCGAAGAGCGTGGCGAACGCCGCCTGAAGCTGCGCGTTCCCGTAGAACGCGGCGATGTTCGTGGAGTCGGCCCACACGTCGACGGCGAGAAACTCGGTCTGGTCGGTCGGGCCTGCACCCGTCCAGACCGTGTGAGCCATGTCGCCGGCGGCCATCGCCTGCGCCTTCGCGCCTGCGAGGATCGCGTCGTGGGTGGCCTTGTTCGTCGCCATGTCCGACGACGCGAGCGTGCCGCGCACGATGACCCAGTAGTGCGGGTCGGTCGCGTTCGCGCTGTCCGGCGAGCCATACGTCGCCCAGGCGGGCTGCGCGAGGTAGACGGTCACGCTCGGCGCGGGGTTGAAGAGCATCCCGAACGCAGAGACGAACGAGGGGTTCGAGTAGAAGGCGGCTTCGGCCGTCGTGTTGGTCCACCGATCGAGCGCCAGGAACTGGTCCTCCGCCGTGCCGAGGATGGTCGTCCCGAGCATCACGGTATGGCCGACGTCGCCGGCTGCGTTGGCGCTCGCCTGCGCCCCCTGCGCGAGCGCGTTGTGGGCCGTTTCGGATGCCGACAGGCTGCTGTTGGCGAAGGTGCCGACGACGAGGACACCGGCCACGATCGGCTTCACGGCGCTCGCATCCGCGTCGGACGAAGCGGCGTCCTGCGACGGGGCGGCATCGTGCGACGGGGACGGCGCGGCGTCCTGCGATGGGGCCGCATCGTGCGACGGGGACGGCGCGGCGTCCTGCGATGGCGCCGCATCGTGCGACGGGGCCGCATCGTGCGACGGCGCGGCATCGTGCGACGGCGCGGCATCGTGCGACGGCGCGGCATCGTGCGACGGCGACGGAGCCGCGTCCTCCGACGGCGTCGGCTTCGTGGTGTTGCCGTTGGTGCTCGAACAACCTGCCGACGCGACGACGAACGCGGAAACGATTAGGGAACGACGCATTTCAGAACCTCCGGAAGACGGGACCAGCCAAGAGCGAAGCGCTCGAAGTGGAGACGGCGCTGCGGCCGGGCGCGTAGCGGGTTTTCTTTCGAGCTCCGGCGGCGGGTGTCGGGCGCACGCCCGACCGGGACAGAGCTGGTGCTGCGCCGTCTCGCGAAGCGGGGCATCGCTTGCGATGCTTGATGCCACATCAACGGCGCTGCACTAGTCGAGCGCTCGCGTCTGGAGCTCGGCCGGTGCGCGGACCGTGTCGTCACCGAAGGCGTGGCCGGCGCTGCGTTTGGTCTCGTTCTCGTGCGCGGGGTCGTGCGCGGGGAAGGGCGATGCACCGAGCGATGGCACGCTGGAGGTCGGGCCGTCCGCGAGACATGAACAGACGTAGGCGGCCATCGCTTCGGCGGAGAAGGCACCTTCCTCGTCGCGAATTTCGTCGAGTGCCGTCGCCATCTCCGACGCCGAGCAAAAGCGTCCGTCCCTGCTGCGACACAGAGCGCGAGCGAGGAACGCGTCCCAGCCCGGAGACCGAAGGTCGGGGCGCGCGTCGCCGACAGGAGGTACGTCCCTGTTGAGCACCTCGAGGATCGTCGCGGCGTCGTGAGAGCCGCGAAACAGTCGCTGTCCGCAGAGAGCCTCCCAGAGGACGACCCCGAGCGCGAAGAGGTCGCAGCGCTCGTCCGTGGGCTCGCCGAGCATCTGCTCGGGGGCCATGTAAGCGAGCTTCCCGACCACGGAGCCCGTGACGGTGTCCTCTTTCTCGCCCAGCGCCTTGGCGACGCCGAAGTCGGTGACCTTGACCTCGCCCGCCCGCGACAGGAGTACGTTCGCCGGGCTCAAGTCTCGATGGATCACGCGCAACCGGCCCCCGGACGCGTCTCGCGCCTCGGAGTGGGCAAAGGCGAGCGCGTTGCCGATCTGACGTCCGACCCAGGCGACGAGCGGGGCGGGGAGGGGCAGCTGCCTCGCCCGCGCTCGCCTCATCAGCTCGCTCAGCGTGAGCCCGTCGACGAACTCCATCGCCAGGAAGTACCCACCTCCCTCCATTCCGAAGTCGAGCACCTGCACGATGTTCGGGTGAGCAAGGTGCGACCCGAGCTCGGCTTCGCGCCGGAAGCCCTCGACGAACCGCGCGTCCCCCGCAAGGTGTGGGTGAATGCGCTTCACTGCCACCCGCTTCTGAAACCCGCCTTCGGGGCAATACGTCGCTTCGTACACCTCGCCCATCCCGCCCGCGGCGAGAAGATCCCCGAGGCGATATTTCCCGAACAGCTCCTGGCTTCGGACTTCGGTGTGGACCCTTCCGACCGTCGCTCGAAGCCGCCGCACGACCATCGCGCCGAGGGCTCCGGCGGCGAGGATGACGACGGGCCGCATCGCGTAGAGGAGCGGCGCACCGAGGGTCGGATCGCCGGCGATCACGGGGAGCCGCGGCACCGCGTAGAGCAGGAGACTTCCGTACTCGAGCGATCCAAGCACGCCGACGATGAGGAGGAACTCCCAGCGGAGACGGAGAATCGCCAGCAAGAAGGCGACGATTTGAATCCACGGCCCGAGGGTCGTCCATGTCACATACCCGGGCGACTGACTCCGCGCCTCCATCCACATCAACCCGCCAGGGTAGGACGCTTCGATGAACGTGCTGACCCAGGGCACGATGCGGCCGCCGACACCGCGCGCCAGGAGGAGCGAGCTCGTGGCGTACCAGAGCGCGAGGGCGAGCGTGACACCGAAAATTGACGGCGCTACGTCGCGCTGGAAGGCCTCCATCGTCGGGGATGGCGCAAGCCACAGAACCAGCGAGATGGCGACTCCGAGCACCCCGAAAACGGCGCCGGTGGCCGCCACCGCCCGCTCGTTCCGCGCCGCTTGCGCCGCAAGGGCGTCCTTTACTGGTTCGGCGAGCGATGACCTGTCGTGCATGAACGCGATCTCCACGCTTCCGAAACCGACCGAGCGCCCGGCCGTCTCACTCGCAACGAAGAGCTCCCGACTCCGCACGATCCGCGGGGCATCAGGATGACGACCGGAGACGCCGTAGCTGCAGCGTCCCCGATCGGCGTGAACCTCCCATGCGGCGCTGGAGAGCGCGCCGCGCCGCCTGGCGACCTCTCAGACGAGGGTCACCCGAACACCGGCACCGTCTTCACCCAGGCCTCGAGCTTGGAGAACGAGGCGAACCAGCGCGCGACGTTCTTGTGCGACGCGACGGGAACCTCGGCCGCGGCCGCGTGCGTGAGCTGCGCCGCGATGCAGACGTCGGCGAGCGAGAGCGTGTTGTTCACGATGAAGTCCTTGCCCTCGAGGTGCTTGTCGAGGACGGCCGCGTAGCGGTCGAAGCTCGCGAGGCCCTTGGCGACGACGGCCTCGTCCGGGGGGCCCATCTTGAACAGCTTCTTGAACGCGCGCTCGAAGACGATCGACTGCACTGCGGGCGTCCACTGCGCGAGCTCCCAGCACTGCCACTGCGAGATCTGACAGCGGACCTTCACGTCGCTCGGGAACAGATCGGGCTTGGACTTCTTCGCGGCGAGGTACTGGCAGATCGCGCTCGACTCCCAGAGGACGAAGCCGTCGTCTTCGAGCGTGGGGATGAGCCCGTTCGGATTGAGGGCGAGATACTCGGGCTTCTTGTGGCCACCGGTTGCGATGTCGACCATCTGGAGGTCGAGGTCGATGCCGAGGAGCGCGGCCGTGATGCGGGCCTTGCGTGCGCTTGCCGAGCCAGGATGGAAATAGAGCTTCATGGTGTGTGCTTTCGTGAATGAGTGCGTGAAGGGAGGCGATGATCGCCAGGACGGCGTACCTCCCGCCTTCGAGACGCGCCCGCGAACGGCCTGGTAGCGACATTTCTTCGAGCGGGGTCGCCCGCGCGCACGACCGTCGAACAACGCCGAGGCGCGGACGAAAACTCGCTACCTCGGGGATCCGCGCGCCGTCTCCCCGGTATGAGCCAATCCTCTCGCATCATCCTGATCACGGGCGCGTCGTCAGGCATCGGCGCTGCCATCGCATCCCGCCTCGTCGCGGATGGGCACACCGTCTTCGGCACGAGCCGGAAGGGCGGACGCTCGGCGGACGGCATCGAGCTGCTGCCGCTCGACGTACGCTCCGACGAGTCCGTCCGGAACGCGGTCGCGGACCTCGTTCGCCGCACCGGAGGCATCGACGTCCTCGTGAACAACGCGGGCTATCTTGTCTCCGGGGCCATCGAAGAAACGACGATCGCCGATGGGCAGGCCCAGCTCGAGACGAACTTCTTCGGGGTCGCGCGCCTCGTCGCCGCCGTTCTTCCGCACATGCGGAAGGCACGCAAGGGGCACATCCTCGCGACGAGCTCGCTCGCAGGCCTCGTTCCGGTCCCGTTCTGGGGGTTCTACAACGCGAGCAAGTTCGCGCTCGAAGGGTACATGGAGACGCTTCGCCACGAAGTGCGGCCGTTCGGCATCAAGGTCGCCATGGTGGAGCCGGGCGCCATCAAGACACCGTTCTACGCGCAGCCAGCGGCGGCGCGCATGGAGGAGTACCAGCCCTGGCGCGCTCGCCTCGAGCGGACGATGCGCGGCTTCGAAGAGAAGGCCCCGGGACCGGAAGTGGTCGCGGCCGTGTTCTCGAAGCTGGTCCGCTCGGAGAACCCGTCGCTGCGGAACCGCGTCACGCCCGAGGCGACCATGTTCACCTTCCTCAAGTGGCTCCTGCCCGGGTCGATGTTCGAGATGGGCACTCGCTCTGGCTTCAACCTCGACAAGGCGGGATTCGAAGGCACACAGCCGGTCGGCTATCTCCCGCCTGCGAGCGCCACGCGCCAGTGAGCCCGGAACGCCGCGGCGGTACCGCGCGGCGCCAGCGGGCTCGTAGACAGTCACGAAGTCAGGAGGCGTCGATGGGTACGATGGATGGTCGTGTCGTGTTGGTCACAGGCGCAGCGGGGGCCATCGGCAAGCCGATGTGCGTCGAGCTCGCGAAGCGTGGCGCGACCGTCGTCATGGCTGGTCGGGGCTACAAGCTCGGCATCGCCGCGAAGGAGGTCCAGCTCGCGAGCGGGAGCCGGCGGGTGCAGACGCTGGAGCTCGATCTCGGCTCGCTCGGATCGATACGGGCGGCGGCGCGGAGCTTCGAGCAACGATTCCCCAGGCTCGATGTCCTCGTGAACAACGCCGCGGTCTTCTCGAGCGACCGCCAGACCACCGCGAGCGGCTTCGCGCAGGTGCTCGGAGTCTGCCACCTCGGGTACTTCCTGCTCACGAACCTTCTGCTCGCGCGCCTCAAGGCCAGCGCGCCCTCACGCGTCGTCGTCATGACGATGGGCTCCGACAAGCCCATCGCGTTCCACGAGCTGATGTCCGAGAAGAACTACGCGTCGCTCGATGTGCTCCTGATGACCAACCGCGCGAACACGTGCTTCGCCGTCGAGCTCGCGAAGCGGCTCGAGGGGACCGGCGTCGTCGTCAACGCCGTGAACCCCGAGCTGACCACGTCGACGCTGCCGCGCGAGGCGCCGCTCCCGCTATGGATGGTCTTCGCGCTGTTCGGCGAAGCTCCCGAGAGCGCGAGGCGCGCCTCCCTCGGAACCGCCGTCGACGCGGAGCGCGAGGGCGTCACGGGCAACGTCGAAAAGTCGATCCCGGCAGTTTACATGGACGCCGCCGTACGCCGGCGCCTCTGGGCCGAGAGCGCCAGGCTCGTGGGGCTTGCGTCATGATCAGCCCGGTGTGTCCTGCCCTCGACTGGGATCGGGCGTACCTGGTGCTCGGCAGGCAGTTCGCTGCGGGCGAGCGGGTCATCGCGGCAGGCGCCGACGAGGTCGCGTACTCGCGGTGGGTCGTCGACACGAAGCACTGGGTCGCGCGGAGCTTCGGCGAGAGCTCGTCGAAGATCAGCGAGTTCGAGAGCGCCGGAGTCGTCGGGCTCGAGAGGCGCCCCAAGGCCGGTTCGGACCTCTGTCCGCTTCGACGCGAGGGCCTCGTGCGTCAGCTGAACCTGCTGCGCGTATTCGCGAACGCGCTCAAAGACATGGCAGCCGCTTCGCGCGTGGTCACCACGACGCCGAGACCGGCGACGCGAGTCTTCGTCATCTCCGTCAGCGACGACTGCGAGAGTCGAGCCATCGCCGGGTTCTTGAAGACGCTCGGGCTTGATCCCGCCATCCTCCACGCGGACCCCCGCGACGGGCGAAACGTCCTCGACAGCCTCGAGGCGGGCGCGGAGGCCTCGTTCGCAGTGGTCCTCGTGCCTCCACTCGAACGAGCTCGATCGACGACGGCCCTCGCCGACGCCCGCTCCGACGCCCGCTCCGACGAACCGGCGCCTCGTGCCGACCGGAATGTCGCCTTCGCGCTAGGCTATGCCCTCGGCCGATTCGGCCGACAGCGCGTCTGCGCGCTTTATCGGTCGCCCGCAGATCAGATGCAGGCGGACTTGCATGGCGTCGTCTCGGTCTCGCTCGATCTGGCGGGTGCCTGGCGGCTCAGCATGGGACGCGAGCTGAAGCGGGTCATCCCGACCATCGATCTCGACGATGCCACGTGACGTCTCGCACACGAAACGCGACCTCGCGGTGAACAGGCTGGCGAGCGGAGCTATGATGACGCCCGTTGCAGCAGGCGAGCGTGCTCGGGTACGCGCGCGAGAAAAGTCTCCCGTCGTGTAGCGTCCGTGATCTTCGCGGCGCGCGCGAGGAGCCTGGTCTTGCCGAGGATGGCCGATTCGTGCGCTCTCTCCGCTTCCCCGCACGCGGCGAGCGCCTCGACGTACGCCAGCGTGACGATCGCGTCGTACAGCCCGTCCGCGCCGTGGGCATCGCGGGCGAGGACGGCGGCGGCGCGCGCACCTTCTGGGTCGCCGCGTTCGACGCGTATGAGCGCCAGCACGGCGAGCGGCCTCGCCGCGAACGCCGTCGCGGTCGCCAGGTCGACCGCGGTCCGAGCAGCGACCTCCGCCGCGCCTACGTCGCCTGCGGCCGCGAGAGCGAGCGCGATGTGCTCGTGAGTACACACGAGCAGCCGTCGGTGCCGCTGCACGCCGAAGGCCACCGCCGCGCTCCGTAGCTCGCGCAGCGCGTCGTCGACCCGGCCCAGGCGTATCAGCGGCAACCCAAGATTGTGCCTGGCGAGCGCGCTCACGAACCCCAGCCCGGCACCCTCCGCGATCGCGAGCGCCTCGCGGCAGCAGGACTCGGCCTGCTCCCACTCGCCGAGGAGACCGAGCGCGACGCTGAAATTGACCCTCGCGCGCGTGCATCCGCGCAGGTCTCCGACCCGCTGGAACGTGTCGATCGCCAGGGTCACGGCCTCGAGGAACTCCACGAGGTCACCCCTGAAGTACGGAAGCGCCACGCGTGCGCTGTGGACGTGCGCGAGCGGCGCGAGCTCGCCTTCGGGCAGGGCGGCGACGACGGCATCGAGGAGCTCGACACACTCGTCGACGTACTCGAGGACGAGCTCGCCAGCGACGCAGGCCGCGGCGACCAGCCCTTCGGTGCTCACGGGACCGGGCGCGCGGCGTGGGTCCAGAGTATGTGCGAGCTCACGGGCAGCCGCGACGTTGCCCATCGTCGCCGCGGCGAGGCCGACCTCGCGGGCCGCCGAATACCATCCGGGCTGGAACGGCTCGAGACGCTGCATCGCGGCCCGCCCGTAGTCGTACGCGAGGGCGTTGGCGCCGAGCGCGCGATGCACCTCGGCGCGCGCGACGTCGAGGAGCCCGTGGACGACCTCGCTCGGACCGCACGCGATGCCCCGCTCGACGCGCGCAAGCGCCGCTGGGTAGTCGTTGGCCTCCGCGGCCTCGACCGCGGCACGGCGATACCAGGAGGCTGCGGCGGGGCCATCTCCGCCGCGCTCACGGTGATCGGCGAGCGTGATCGCGTCCGTGTCCCCCGCCTGCTCGAGCCAGTCGGCCGCGAGCCGGTGGCCCAGCGTGCGGTCCTCCTCCGTGAGCATGGCGTACGCGGCCTCGCGCACGAGCGCGTGACGGAAGGCGAGCTCCTGGTCGTTGTCGGGCTTGCTCGCGGACCGCGCGGTCACCAGCTCGGTTCGTATGAGCTCCTCCATGCGATCGTGCAGGCTCTCGTCGTCGACGAGCGCCATGACGCCCGCCCACCGAAACGTTCGTCCGAACACGCTCGCCGCGCGGAGCAATCGTCGCAGGCTCGTGTCGACGGCTTCCAGCCGTGCCTGCGCCATCGCCACGACGTTCGGAGGAAGCGCCGCGCCGCGGCCTTCGGTCACCGCACGGAGCAGCTCTTCGAGGTAGAACGCGTTGCCGGCCGCGAGGTCGACGACGCCTCGGAGCGTCTCCTCGGTCACGGACGTGTCCAGCACGTGACGCGCGAGCCGTTCGCACGCGCTGCGCGATAGCCCGCCGAGCCGCACCGCCTGGGGCGCGCGCCTCGCCCAGAGTCGCGGGAACATGTCGTATGTCTCGGGGCGACCGATGCCCACGACGGCGAACGGCCGCTCGGCGAGCAATCCGAGCGTCGCGTCGACGAGCTCCACGGTGGCGAGATCGCTCCAGTGAAGGTCTTCCAGGACGATGACGAGCGGCCCGGCTGCGCACTCGGCGTGCACGAAGTCTAGCCATGCATGGCGAATCTGGTCGCCCATCAGGGAAGCGTCGAGTCGCGCCGCACGGAGCTGCGGCCTTTCGTCGTCGGGGAAGCGCGTCCCGATCATCTCGCCGAGGAACACGCTGACCCGTTCGACATCCCCCGAAGGGACGTGGCGCGCGACGCGCGCTCGAAGCTTGTCCTGGCGGTCCTGGAGCGGTTCGCCGGCACGGACGCCGACCGTCCCGCGCACCGACTCCGCGATGAGCCCGAGCGTAGAGCCCGCGCGCATCGGGTCCCCCCGCGCAAGCCACACCGCGGGCTCGCCGCCGACCGACGAGCTCCGGACACGGCGCAAGAGCTCGTACCGAAGGCGCGACTTGCCGATCCCTGCGTGTCCCGTCACCACGACCGCGCGCGCAACCGACTCGGCCGACGACTGGGCGAGCAGCGCCTCGAGCAGCGCGAGCTCCGCGTCGCGACCCACGCACGGGGTCGGCCGGCCGAGCAGGGTACGGATGGCTTCGCTGTCGCGCTGGCCGTTCAGCAGGCGCCCCCGTTCGTCTGTGACGACGTCGAAGCGAAGGTCGAGGAGGCTCGCCGTGACGTCGTCGATCCGGATCGGAGACGGACCGCTCGTCGCGAGGAGCGGCGGAAGGCGCAGAAGCTCCGCCGCGCGATCCAGCGCCTCGCCCATCGGATAAAGCGCGATGGCGTCTCCCCGGCCGGTGGCCATCGCGATCGGCGCCCCCGGGAGCAGGAGCTCCCGAAGGAGAAGCGCTGTCCTCGCGCCTCGCGCCGCCTGATCCGTCGGAGCGCCTGCCGCGGCGACCGTGACGAGCAATGATCCGTCCGAGAGCGTCTCGACCCTCCCGCCGTGCGCCGCGAGCGTGGCCCTGCCGCGCCCACCGAGCGCGACGATCGGCGCAGCACGTCCCGGAATGGCCATGACGACGGAGTAGACGCGGAGCTCGCCCTTGCCGAACGACACCGTCTCCTGGCGCGGCTGGGTCGACAGAGCACGCGCGGAGAGCCCCGCGCTCGTGAGCGCCTTGATGACCTCGCCTGCATCCGCCGGCCTGTCCGCCGGCGCCTTGGAGAGCATCCGTCCGACGAGCCCCTCCAGCGACTCGGGGGTCCGCGGCTCGAGCGAGCGCAGCGGCGAGGGCTCCTCGAGGACGATCTTCGCCAGCAGCGACGCGAGCAGATCGGACTGGAACGGCCGCTGCCCCGTGATGCATTCGTAGAGGATGCAGCCCAGCGCGAAGACGTCCGCGGGAGCGCCTGCCGCCTCTTGGGCAGTCGCCTGCTCGGGCGCCATGTAGGACGGCGTACCGATCAGCATACCCGCGCCGGTCATCGAGAAATCCGGCGCGACCAGCCGCGCGATGCCGAAGTCGAGCAGCGCGACCTTGTCGAGCTTGCCCGATCGAATGAAGATGTTGCCGGGCTTCAGGTCGCGATGAACGATGCCTCGATCGTGAGCGACCGCGAGCGCAGCGGCGACGCGCTCCGCGACGACGATCGCGCCCTCGGGCCCGAGCGGACCACGCTTCAGGCGTTGCGCGAGATCTTCCCCTTCCAGCCATTCCATCGCGAGGAACACGCCGGAGGGCTCGAGCCCGCGAGCCTGCGCCGCGCCGACATCGCCCGCCCTCGCGAACGGACCGTGCGACACGTACCGGACGATGCCCGGGTGTCGGAGCTCGGCGAGGATGCACGCCTCGCGCTCGAAGCGCTCGAGGCTCGCCGCGGAGCACTCGAGCAGCACTTTCACGGCAACCTGTTCGGCGGTGTGACGATCGCGGGCGCGGTAGATAGCGCCCATTCCACCCGCGCCTACGCAGCGATCGATCTCGAAGCGGCCGGCGACGAGATCCCCGGAGGCGAGCACCGAAGCCGGCGGCACCGACCGGACACCCCTGGAGGACGCCCCCGACCCCGCTGCTCCAGCGAGCGCGCGGCGCGCGCCGTCGGCGACGGTGGCCGCCGAGCCGATGCGGACGCCACGTTCGCGCGCGGCCTCGTGCTGGAGCAGCGCGACGAGCTCCCGGCAGTCCGTGCAGCCGGTGATGTGCGACAGCACATCGTTCGTGCCCCCGGCCGATAGCGCCCGCGCGACGAACGCTACGACGGCATCCTCGGACAGACAGGGGCCGGGACTTGCTTGGGCCACGTTGAAATGATGCTACCGCGCGCGTCCCGTCCGCGTCTCGCCTGTGGAGGTACAGACGATGACGACCCTGGGACGAAACGTGAAGCTTACCATTCCGAGAGCGCGCCGAGCGACCTTCCGCGCCGCGATGACGGCGCTCGGCTGTGACGTACTTGGCCCGCAGGGGGCCATGGACCTGTACCGCTTCGAAGACGGAAGCATGCTGGGAGCAGAGATCGTCGACGACGGCGACGCCCTCCCCGAGGTAGCCCTCGAGAAGGCGCCTTGGCTCGAGATCGTCGTTGCTGACGTGTCCGCCACGTCCGCGCGGCTCGACGGACTCGGGCTCGCTCACGTCGACTACCGAGACAAGACGCATGCCTATTTTCGCGCGCCCGGCGGGGTCGTGTTTCGGCTCGCCGCGGCCCGCGCTTGAGCGAGAGGGAGACGGGCCAGAGCATGTCGTCGAGCGGAGCGCTGCTGGAGCGGTTTCGCGCGCACCTGCGGGACGGGGCGCGCGCGGACCTCGATGTGCGCGCTGACCTCGCGGCGTGCCTGGCCTCGCACCTGGCGACGGCGCGAGGTGCCTGGCCAGGGCTACCGCTGACCGATCTGGAGTTCGCCGAATACATTGCCGCCCGGCTTCCGGACGACGGCGCCGTCGAGCTCCTTTCGACGCTCCACTCCGCGGACCTCTGGCTCGCCGCGGCCTGCGCTCGGGGGGTCCGCGGGGCGGCCGTCGTTCTCGATCGTGAATATATCCCAGGGCTCGACAGCGTGCTCTCTCGCGCGGGGCTCGAAGCCAGGGACGAGCTGCGCCAGCGCATTCGCGAGAAGCTCCTTGTGTCGAGCGATGACAGCCCGCCGCGGATTGCGGAATATCGCGGTCGAGGCCCGCTCCTCGGGTGGATGAAGGTCGTCGGCTCACGGTTGATGCTCGATTGGTTGCGGGCGCGAGACTCCGGCGCGGCCGACGAGGACGAGCTCCTGGGCTTGCCTTCCGCGGACGCCGGCCCCGAGCTGATGCACCTGCGCGACCGCTATCGTGAGGAGTTCCGGTTCGCGCTCGCCGAAGCCTCGAAGGCGCTCGGCCCGCGTGCGCGCACGGTGCTGCGTCTCCACTACGTCGACGGACTGACGCTCGAGCAGATCGCCACGCTCCATCGCGTCCATCGCCTCACTGCCGTCCGCTGGGTGAAGGACGCTCGCGAGGGGCTCTCCGCCGCCACCCGGAGGATCCTCCTCCAGCGATACGGCGTCGGTCGGAGCGAGCTCGACAGCATCCTGGCGCTGATGGAGAGTCGCATGGATCTCAGCGTACGAACGATGCTCGCGACGTCGGCGTCCGGCGTGCGTGACGCGGAGAGCTGAGCGCCGCCGTCGCGTTTTCGAAAGAAAGCCTGCTACCGCGTGACTTCCCGCAGCGTCTTCAGGAGCGAGCGTGGGCAGGCGCCCGACGCGCGACACCAACCCTGACTGGACCTGAACGGAGACGCGATCATGACGACCACGAACCAAGGCCGATTCGTCTGGCACACTCTCAACACGACCGACCTCACGGCGAGCCGGAAGTTCTACACGAGCCTCTTCGGCTGGACCGCGACCGAGATGGATATGGGGCCGGGCGGCAAGTACACGATGTTCCGCGCAGGCGACAAGGACGTCGCAGGCGCAGCCGGGGTCGACTCGAAAGGCCCCGCTGCGTCACACTGGCTTCCGTATCCGACCGTCGACAGCGTCGACGGAGCCGCGGACCGCATTCCGGCGCTCGGGGGCACGATCGTCGTGCCCCCGACCGACATCCCGCACGTCGGACGCTTTTGCATCGCGCTCGACCCGCAAGGCGCGCTCGTGGCTCCCTTCAAGGGGGCGGCAGGTGCTCCCCAGCGAGACGACTCCCCTCCGACGCTCGGGTCGTTCTGCTGGAACGAGCTCCTCACGACGGACACCGTCGCCGCGACGAAATTCTACGAGAAGGTGTTCGGCTGGACGAGCAAGACGATGCCGATGGGGCCGGGCGCGACGTACACGATGTTCGAGCGAGGAGACAAGGACGCCGCAGGGCTGAAGGCGCTCGACGCGGGTGCCGGTCACGGGCCGCAGTGGCTTCCGTATGTGCTCGTGAAGGACGTCGACGCGACGACGGCGAAGGCACGCTCGCTCGGAGCCAAGGTGACCATGGAGCCGCAGGACTGGGGCCCCGGTCGCGCCTCCGTGCTGGTCGATCCGACGGGCGCCCGCTTCGCGCTCTGGGTTCTCAAGGCGGCGTGACGCCAGGGCTCTGATGCCGGGTGCCGGAGGAGCGGAAAATAGATCGCTACCTCCGCGCACCGCGGCCCGTCTCCAGAGTATGAGGAACGAATCCAGAGCGGTGGCGGCGGCGACGGTCTTCGGTCTGGTCGCGATCGCGTTCGGCCAGGCACCCGCGCTCGCGGCGGACGAGGGCGAAGCGTGCCCCGTGACCGACGTCCAGTACACGGTGTCCGCGAGCCTCCTGATCACCGGCACCCGCCTGGGTGCCGGGGACGGCCAGCACACGATCGGGCCAGGCAAGGTCGTCGTTCGATTCGACCATCGCCAGGGTCGTGAGACCGCACGCCTGATCACGTATGACCTTCGCGAGCAGTTCACGGTCATCGCCAAGGCGCTCCTCTGGGAGACGCACGTGACCACGAGCCTCGAGATGCGCGCAGGAACGTCTCGGAGCGTCGCCGCAGGCAGGCTGACGGGGCGCACCATCGTCTGGGAGGGTCAGGCCGGCGACGTCCGCTCCGACGGCACGCTGACCTGTGCAGGGTCGATGTGCGGAAAGTTCGGCGCGCCGCCTCCCGGGAGCAGCGAGGTCCACACCGGTCCGAACTCCATCGAGCTCAAGTCGTTCGAGTTCAGCGCCGACATGAAGACGTTCACGATGCCCTACGCGCTCGTGTCGAAGTCCGACGCTCCGCAGCAGCAGACGCAGGTGTCGCTCGCAGGTCGAGAGACTGGTCGCGCGTGCGTGCCGAGCGCGAACGCAGACTGAGCCGACGCGCAGACCACGCGCACGCCACAGAAGAACCAACGCACACGTCGTCGCCGAATCCACCGTTCTACCCAGGTACCAAAGGACTCCAGCATGAACGCCATGAACCCCCTCAGTCTTGCCTTCGTCGCGGACACCCTGCACTCGGCCTCGGGCGGCGGCATCCTCTCCGGCGAGTACGTGGTCGAGCGCTTGCGGCGCAATCACGAGGTCGTCGCGGTCGGTGCCGACGGCGACGACGCGATGCCTTCGTTCCAGCTCCCGCTGCGCGCGATGCGCGAGTCGAGCTTCGTGATGGCGAGGCCGGACCGCGCCGTGCTCGCGCGCGCGTTCAAGAGCGTCGACCTCGTGCACCTGCAGTTCCCGTTCTGGCTCTCCTTCGCCGCGCTCGACGAGGCTCGTCGCGCGGGGCTGCCGGTGGTCGCTGGCTTCCACGTGCAGCCCGAGAACGCCCTGTTCAGCGTCGGCATCCGCGCCAACTGGTTGAACCAGGGCATCTACCGCACGCTGGTGAAGCACTTCTACAACAAGGTCGACGCGGTGATCTGCCCCACGCAGTTCGCCGAGGAGAAGCTCCGCGCGCACGGGCTCACGACCCCGACGTTCGTCATCTCCAACGGCGTGCCGCCGGACGTTGCTCGCGCGATGGCGAACCGCTCGGAACCGGCGCCGCGGCGGTCCGACGACAAGTTCTTCGTCCTCGCGGTGGGGCGCCTCGCCGCGGAGAAGCGGCAAGACGTCATCATCGAGGCCGTGAAGCGGTCGCGTCACCGCGACCAGATTCGCCTGGTCCTGTCGGGCGGCGGGCCTCGCGAGGCGGAGCTGCGACGCCAGGCCGCCTCGCTCCCGAACGGGGCGGAGATCGGCTTCCTCTCCCGCGAGGACCTGCTCCGAAACTTCGCGACCGCCGACCTGTTCATTCACGCGAGCGAGGTCGAGCTCGAAGGAATGTCGGTGCTCGAGTCGATGAGCGCAGGGCTCCCCGCCCTGATCGCGGACGCACCGGAGAGCGCCGCGTCGCGCTTCGCCTTGAACGAAGACTTCAGCTTCCCGGCAGGCGACGCCGCGGCCCTGAGCGCCAAGCTCGATGCGCTGATCGAGAATCGCGCGACGCTGGATGCCGCGCGCGCGCCGTACCGCGCGAGGGCGCTTCAGTTCGACTTCGACGCGTCGGTCGAGAAAATGGTGGGCGTCTATCGGTCGGTCCTCGAGCGGCACGCCGCCGAGCAGAGCCGAGGGCGTCTCCTCGCGGGCTGAGGATCTTCGCTCACCCTCGCCCTCGCGGCTCCTGGAACGCGCGCTACGCTGCGAGCGATGAAGCTGGGACCGACGGCACTCTTCGGGCTGGTCGTCGCAGCGACGGGGGCCGTGGGTTGCGGAAGTCGCACCGGCCTGGACCTCCTCGTTGCCGGTGCGGCGACGGGGAGCGGGACGGCGACGGGGAGTGGCACGGGCACCGGCACGACCAGCGGGACGATGACGATGACGAGCTCCGGCACCGGCGCGTCGACCCGGAGCGACGCGGCGGCGACCAGCAGCGATGCCGGGGTCACCGGGAGCGATGCGGGGGTCGCACCGCGGATCGTCCTCTTCGGCGGCGCCAACATTCCGGACACGATGTGGATCGACCTCGCGGACACGTGGACGTGGGACGGGACCGAGTGGAACATGACCGACGTGTCAGGACCCGCACCGTCCGGACGCATCGGCGCGGTGATGGCGACCCTCGGCGACGAGCTTGTGCTCTTCGGGGGGACGACCGAGACCGACCCCGCGCTGGTGCTCGCCGACACGTGGGTCTGGAGCGGCGGTGCGTGGACGCAGCTCGCCATACAGGGGCCGCCCGCACGTGCCTTTGCCGTGATGGCACCGCTCGGCGGGACGCTCGTGCTGTTCGGCGGCAGCGGCGGATCGGGCGCGACGAGCTCGCTCTCGGACACGTGGACCTTCGACGGCCATGCGTGGTCGCAGGTGACCACGGCGATGGCTCCGGCGCGTGCCAATGCGGTGATGGCGCCGCTCGGAAACGAGCTCGTTCTTTTCGGAGGGACCAGGGAAGGCGTTGGCTACCTCGCAGACACGTGGACCTGGGACGGTGTCGCGTGGACGCCGCTCGGCGCGGTCGGGCCGTCGAAGCGCGGCGACGCGGTCGTCGCGGCTGTCGACGGAGGTGTGGTCCTCTTCGGCGGGACGGACTTCAACGCCGCCTTCGCCGACACGTGGACATGGGATGGAACGGCGTGGACCGAGGTCGCCGACGCCGGACCGTCGGGACGCTGGTCTGCAACCGCGGCAGCCCTCGACGGCAAGGTCGTCCTGTTCGGCGGCACCTCGGGTGAATCGGGGGCAGAGCTCTCCGACACGTGGGCGTGGGACGGACACGCGTGGACACAGCTCGAGGTCACCGGGCCGTCCGCGCGCACCGGCGCCGTGATGGGCACGCTTTAGCGCTTCGGATACCGGCCGTGCCGTGACGGTCGCGGTCTACCCTCGAGCGTGCTCTCCGCCGCGAGCGAGCGAGAAGATTGCGGCGCCGGTGAACAATTCCGCCATGAGAGGGCGAGCTTGCGATGAGCCCTCCGTGCGCTCACGATACGGTCGCTCTTGCCGCGTCCGGCAAAGCGGGAGGCTCGATGCGATCAGGCTTTGCTCGTTGGATGCGCCGCGCTGCGCCGGTTGCGTGCGCCGCGATCGGAATCGCTAGCGTGTGTGCTTGCGGGACCGATCCGCCCCTCGGTTTCACCAATCTTGGTGCAGACGGCGGCGTCGACAGCTCGCTCAGGTTCACGCCTCCGTCGCTCGTGCCCATGCATGGATCGGAGGCGGGCTTGCTCGGCACGACCGACAGCGCGAGCACCGGGCACGACGCTTCGCACGGCACGATCACCACCACGGTCTGCCCACCGGGAGTCCAGTGCAACGTGGCGTGCACCGGCGGCGGAACGACCACGGTCTCCGGCAAGATCTACGACCCAGGTGGAAACGACCCGCTCTACAACGTCGAGGTGTACGTCCCGCAAACGGCGCTGCAGCCGCTTCCGACGGGAGTCCTTTCGGGCGCGAACGCCTGCTCGTGCGGAGCCCTCTTCGAGAGCGGCGCCGTCGTTGCCACGACGACCGGTGTCGACGGGAGCTTCAAGCTGACCAACGTCCCCGTCGGCACGAGCGTCCCGCTCGTCGCGCAGGTCGGGAAGTGGCGCCGCCAGTTCAACGTCGACGTGAAGGCGTGTCAGGACAATCCGCAGACGGACAAGTCGCTCAAGCTGCCGTCGAGCGTCGTCGACCCGAACGACAGCATGCCGCACATCGCCGTCTCGACCGGCGGTCTCGACACGCTCGAATGCCTCCTGACGCGCATCGGTCTCCCCGCGAGCGAGTTCGTGCCCGGCAGCGGCGGCGCGGGGCACGTCCACATCTTCTCTGGTGGCCAGGGTCCCAGCGACCCCATGGGCACCGGCGGTGGCAGCCCCGAGAGCCCGCCGATGAGCGGCGCGCCGGAGAGCTACGTCAGTCTGTGGGACTCCCAGGCGCACCTGATGCCCTACGACATCCTCCTGCTCTCCTGCGAAGGGGACGAGACGTACAACTCGAACTCCGCGGTGCTCGAGCAATACCTCAACGCCGGCGGTCGCGCGTTCGCGTCGCACTACCACTATGCGTGGTTCGCCGGTTCACTCTCCGGCGAGAACGTGCCCGCACCTCCGAGCGACTGGGGAGCGAACCTGGCGTCGTGGCAGGGCTCCGGGTCGCCGAATGGAAGCGCGACCGTGGTCCAGACGCTGAATGGCTCGAACAAGCCCTTCCAGAAGGGGGCTGCGCTCTATCAGTGGCTCTCCTCGAACAGCGCGCTCGGGGTCGAAGGCGCCGCGCCCGGCCAGCTACCAATCTTCGATGAGAACGGGGACGTCGGAAGCACGAACAAGGCGCAGGCGTGGCTCACCGACGACGGCGACACCGATTACATGTCGTTCGATACGCCGGTGAATGCCCCGGCATCGCCGGACGGCGGCCCGCCGGCCTACTGCGGTCGCGCGGTGTTCGCTGACATTCACGTCGACAGCGACCCCAACTTCCCTTCGGACACGAACCCGCCGCCGTCGGGCTGCTCCAGCCACCCCCTGTCACCGCAGGAGAAGGCGCTCGAGTTCATGCTCTTCGATCTCTCCTCGTGCGTCGTGTCCGACACCACGACGGTCTCCGAAGACGCGGGGCTCCCGCCGCCGCCTCCGATCGCGAAGTGAACCGCGGAGCACGGGCACGTCCCACTACTCAAGTCCGCGCGACTTGATCTACGGTGCGTGGCCATGCCCAACACACTGCGCTCCACCATCGACCACTTCGCCACGGCGCTCGCCAGCTCGATCGTCGCTGCCGTCAAGGCCGCGAGCCTCGACGAGATCCTCTCGCTCTCAGCGAACAAGGCTCTCGCCCCCGCCGCGCGCCCCAGCGCCCCACGGGCAGCAGCGAAGCCCGCACGCCCCGTGAAGAAGACGGCTCCGAAGCCGAGCGCGGCGGTCGCGAAGACTCGCGCGCTCACGGCGGCGCCCGCGAAGGTCGTGGCGCCCCAAACGAAGAAGGCAGTCGCGCTGGCGACCGCGACCCGGCCGAAGGCGGTCACGGCACCGAAGAAGACCGCGAAGGGAGGACGCCTCCGTCGTCGCTCGCCCGGCGAGATCGCCAAGGCTCTCGCCGCCGTGGTCGCGCTCGTGAAGAAGAATCCGAAGGGGCTTCGCGCCGAGCAGATCCGGGATCGCCTGAAGATGGAGGCGAAGGAGATGCCGCGCGTTCTCCAGGAGGGGCTCGGCAAGCGAGCGCTGAAGCGCAAGGGGCAGAAGCGATCGACGACGTATACGGCGGCGTAGACGCACGGGGTCTGAGTCAGGTGGCTTCCGTGGTGACCCCGGTCCGACGGGCCTGTCCTCGATGCGGATGCGACCGTGTGCATCGCTCCCACCGAATGTGGTTCGAGCGCGCGCTCGCGCTCCTCGGCTGGTATCCGTTCCGCTGCGAGGCGTGTCGCGCGCGCTTCTTCGTGTGGAGCCGCAAGTAGCGCCGAACAGAGTCTCGAACGCCGGAGAAGCGACGTTGCGGGGACGACCGCGCCTGTCACCTCGTGCAGCAGCTACCCCGCGAGGAATCCGGCGAGGAACGCGTCCGCCTCGGCCTCGATGCGCGGCAGCGACGCCACGAGCTCATGACCGTCGTCGACCTCGACGAGCCGGACGTGCCGCTTGCCCTGCGCGAACGTCCGCGAGCGGGCGATGTCGACGGTCTCGTCGTGGACCCCGTGCACGATCAAGGTCGGCACCCGCACGTCCGGCATCCCCGCATCGTGTGCGTCCATCCGTTCGAGCTCCTCGACGAAGCCGTGATCGACCCGCGCGGTCCCGCCGGTCGCGTGATCGTGGACCTCGAGCCACCCGCGCTCGAGCCACCGGTGCCAGCCGTCCTCACCGAGCCTCGTGCGCCAGGCGCGGGCCAGGCCGAACGCCGGCGCGAGAAGGACGAGCGCACAGACGCGCGCGTCTCTCTCCGCGACCCGGCACGCGGTGAGGCCACCGAGGCTCGACCCGAAGAGGACCGCGCGGTCGTGCGAATCCCCGACCCGATCGCCCACGTGCGCCATCATGGCCGACAGCCTGAGGTGCTCCAGAGACGGTCGCCGAAGGTCGAGGCGCTCCACGCTGACGCCCCGTCGACCGAAGTGGTCGGCGATCGCGACCCCCTTCTTCGACTCGGGGCTCGACGCGAACCCGTGGAGATAAAGCCATCGCGGACCGGGTTGCACGCGGGTGCCCTACCGTGCCTCCTCGTGTGAGTCCAGCTCACGTCTCGAACGCTCGCTCCGGGGTGACGTGCGCGCTCCGTCGGCGTGCTGATACGATGCGCCATGGCGGAGCGACTGCTCGTGGTGACCGGCGCGTTCGCCGTCCGCGGGAACGCCGTCGAGCTCTTGCCGACGGTCGGCTCGGACCGACTCCCGCCGTCGCCGTTCTCCCTCACGCTTCGCTCGCCGGGTGGCGCCGAGAGGCCGGTGACAGCGACCTCCGTCGTCGCCCACATTCGAGGTTCGCTCCCCCCGATGGCGATGATCCGGCTCCACGATGTCACGGAAGCCGACGTCCCCGTGGGGACCGAGGTCTGGCGCGAGTAGTCGTCGTCACCCGAGACTCTCTCGCTCACCGCACCCACGATGTTCGGTGCCCCGAGCGACGGGTATCGATCCTCTGTAACGCGCAGACCAGGTCCGCGACGATCGAGGCGACCAAACCGAACGAGGCTCATCGCCACGCGCGAGTGTCGTCGATCGTCGAGCACGACGAACGTGACCCGCCCATCGAGGCGCCCATCGTTCATGGATAGTTTCAAAGCCTCATGCGCTGGGCTTGAAACATTATCGATGATGTTTCGATCCTCTCAGGAGAGGTGTCGATCCTTCTCGTGATTCTTCGTCACCCGAGAAATGAGGGAGCGAACATCCTCGATCATGTTCGTGACCCAGCGCGCAGGGGCTCGATCATCAGTGATATCCTTCCATGCCTCGTGCGTGGGGACGCGATCATTACTCCGATCCTTCACGACCTCCCCGGACGGGAAGCGATCATTGTCGATCACCTTCGCCTCCTCACGCGGGAGGCCAGGATCATTGTCGGTCACCTTCGCATCCTCACGCGGGAGGACGGGATCATTGTCGATCACCTTCGCATCCTCACGCGGGAGGACGGGATCATTGTCGATCACCTTCGCCTCCTCACGCGGGAGGACGGGATCATTGTCGATCACCTTCGCATCCTCACGCGAGAGGACGGGATCATTGTCGATCACCTTCGTGCCCTCGCGCGCGAGGACGCGATCATCGTCGGTCACCTTCGCGTCCTCACGCGAGAGGGAGCGATCATCGTCAGGTTGCATCGCACCCTCGGGCGAGAGGAAGCGAACAGGTTGCAGCTTGCCCGGTGCATTCCTCCGGCGGAGGGCGCCATCCCGTCACGGCGGCTCGAGGAGCGAGTGTCGTGCGCTCTCGGGGCGAGCTAGGCTGCGCAGGAATCAACTGCTACGGATCCTGACGGCATGTCCTCGGGGGAGCTCGATCGCTCGGCCGACGTCATCGTGCTCGGGCTCGGGGGCATGGGCTCGGCGGCGGCGATGCACCTCGCACAGCGCGGCGCGCGGGTCCTCGGCTTCGACCGCTTCGGGCCCGCCCACGACCGCGGCAGCTCCCACGGCGAGAGCCGGCTGATCCGACAAGCGTACTTCGAGAGCCCTGCCTACGTCCCGCTGCTGAAGCGGTCTTACACGTTGTGGGACGAGCTCGCCGCCGCGTCCGGGAGAGCCTTGCTTCATCGCTCCGGGCTCCTCCTGCTCGGGCGACGCACCAGCACCGCGGCGACCATCGCGCGCGAGTTCGGCATCGCCATCGAGGAGCTCTCGTCGCGCGAGACTCGAGCGCGATTCCCGGACATTCGTGTCGAGGACGACTGGGTCGGCCTCTTCGAGCCCGGCGCAGGGTGGCTCGCGGTCGAGAGCTGCGTGCAGGCGCACCTCGACGCTGCGTCGCGAGCCGGGGCGGCGCTGCGCTTCGACGAGCGAGCACGGTCGTGGCGTGTGGACGAGGCGAGCGGCCTCGTCGAGGTCGAGACGTCGGCCGGCCGCTACAGAGCCCGCAAGCTGGTCATCGCGGGCGGTGCGTGGGCTCCCGCGTTGCTTGCAGAGCTGGCGCTCCCCCTCCAGGTTCATCGCGTCGTGCAGCTCTGGTTCAAGGCCAGGGAAGAGCACGCGGCGCCCTGTTTCGCGTTCGACCTCGCGGGAGGCTTCTTTTATGGATTCCCGCAGAACGGCGGGCTCGTGAAGATCGCCGAGCACAGCGCGCGGCAGCCCGTGGCGACACCCGACGACGTCCGTCGCGAGATTTCGGCCGACGACGTCCAGCGCGTGGAAGCGTTCGTTCGCGAGCGACTCCCGTGTCTGGAAACGCGCCAGGTCGACGCGCGGACGTGCATGTACACGATGACTCCCGACGAGCACTTCGTCGTCGACCTGCACCCACGTCACCCCGAGGTAACGTTCGCGGCCGGCTTCTCCGGTCATGGCTTCAAGTTCGCCACCGTCATCGGCGAGATCCTCGCTGACCTCGCGCTCGAGGGTCGGACGGCGTGGGACATCGGCTTTCTGCGAGCTGCGCGTGACGGTCTCGCAGGCTCGCGATGACGAGGTACGGTCGCTCGGCCGCGCTGCATGCGCGTCGCCGGAGCGGTCGGAGAGCTCTGCCGCGAACATCGCTGGGGACGTGCCGGCCCGGTGACACCTGCTCGGCGGCGAGCGATGTGCACTTGCGCATGCCGGGCACCCGTGATGATTTGCCTTCGCTCGTGCCCTGCGCACGTCAATTAGAAAAGGACAATGCCATGAACTCGGTTCGATTGAGCTGTCTCGTCGGTGCAGTTGCTGTGTTTGGCCTCGGGATGGGAGCGGAGGCGTGCAGTAGCTCGAGCCCCACGGGAAACAGCTCCACCAGCACGTCGACCAGCAGCGGCGCGAGCAGCACGAAGACCAGCACCACGACGAGCGGCGGCAGCACGGTGAGCAGCACGAGCGGTGCCAGCACCGGCACGACCAGCGGCACCACCACCTCCGGGGCAAGCACGAGCGGGTCCTCCGCGAAGTGCTTCGCGGCGCCCGGCGACAAGGTGTTCGCCGAAGACGGCGGAGCGTTCTACTGCCCGTTCAGCGGTGTCGACGGCGGCAAGGCAGTGAGCTGCACCCCGGGGACGGAGCACTGCTGCGAGACTGCGGCGGCAGGCGCGGCGTGTACGCCGACGGCCACGGCGTGCGGCGCGACCGACACCGACTGGCATTGCGAGGGGACGCCCGACTGTGTCGGTTCAGCCGGCACGATCTGCTGCGGCTCCGGCACGCTGGCGCTGCAGGCAGCCCAGCCCGGCTGCGGCGATGGCGGCACCACGCTCGGTTCGTACGAGTACGTCTCGGGGTTCAAGGGCTCGACCTGCGTCGCCGCCGCCGCATGCACGGGGTTCCAGATCTGTTCGAAGAACAGCGAGTGCTCGAGCGGCGTCTGCTCGCCGATCAAGCCCAAGGGGAATTCGATCGGCTACTGCGTGGGTAGCGGAACGGGCACCGGCAGCTCGAGCACCTCGAGCTCCAGCAGCGGTAGCTCGGGCTCGGGCTCGAGCAGCTAAGGATCGGCGACGATCCGAGGCAACGCAGTGCCACGGCCGTGCGAAGGCATGGCCGTGGGCTCGCTTGCGTGCGAGGTCGGCGCACAAACGCGCCACGGCGCCTCGTGCGGCAGGCTAGGCTGCGGACGCGATGAGCGCACCGGAGTCAGATCTCGTCTTCCGGGACGCGCATGGCGAGGCGATCGTGCATCGACTCGCGCCGCATCTGCTCGCGACCTCCCTCACCGGCACCGCGTCGGAGGCGATGGTCTACTGGTACTTTCGCGAGTTCCACGTCTTCGTCGACGGCGCGACGCGCAAGGTCGACATCTTTCACGACTGGGGGAAGGCGACCGGCTTTCACCCGGACGCCCGTCGCACGTTCACCGTGTGGGCCGAGGAGCGACGCGAGCTCAATCGGCGGTCGTGCCGCGGGGTCCATACGCTCGTCGAGTCGACGCTGCTCTTCCTCGCGCTCGAGGCGTCGAGCGCGTACTCGCGTGCGGCATACAGGCACACGTATCGAGATCGCGTGAGCTTCGAGCAAGAGCGGCAGAAGCGCGTGCGAGAGCCTTCGACCGAAGCGATCGAGCGGACGGCGCGACCGTAGGTCACGTGAAAGCGTCGCGTGCCCGCGTCGCGCATTCCGGCGACGTGCCGCTCCTTCATGATCATGGCTTGTATGGCGGCGCGTAACCCCCGTCGCGCAGCGTGCGCGCGGCGAAGAACTCGCGCAGCGACGCGAGCGCGGTGTCGGCGCGTCCTGGCTCCTTGTCGAAGAGGTTCTCCGTCTCTCCGGGGTCGCGGGCGAGGTCGTACACCTCGACGACCTTGCGCCTCAGGTCTTCGATGACCTTTAGCCCGTCGCTCTGCGTGAGCTCGACCTTGAGCCGCGCCTCGGCGAGCAGCGGGCGCGACAGCGCTACGGAACGACCCTCGAGAAACGGGACGAGGCTCTGTCCGTTGAAGGTGGCGGGCGTGGGAACGCCGAACAGGTCCAGGATCGTCGGACCGAGATCGACGAGGCCGACCCGGGCATCGACGCGACGTGGCCGAACCGCGGGGCTGCGTACGATCAGCGGGACGTGAAGGAGCTCTTCGTAGAGCGTCTTGGCGTGCTCGAAGGTCTCGTGATCGCCGAACGCCTCGCCGTGATCCGAGGTGACGATGAGGACCCACCGCTCGCCGAAGTGCGCCTCGAGGAAGCGGAGCACGCGGCCGACCTGAGCGTCCGCCACGGCCACTGCGGCGAGGTAGTGGTGAAACTCGTCGCTCGGGACGCCGAGCTGGTACGGGGCGTGCGGTTCGGCGAAGTGCGTATAGAGGAAGAGCGGCCCCTCCTTCGAGCGCTCGAGCCTTCGGAGCAGGGCGCCGGCGAGCATGCGGGCGGGGGCTGCGCTCTCGGGCGTGCCGAACATCGTCTCCTCCTGGAATCCGCGGGCGACGCCGAAGCGGTCCGCGAGGAAGACGAAGCCAGCCTCGTTCTCCGTCGAGACCGCGTGGGCGACGAGCAGCTCGGGGAACCGCGGCGACGTGTCGGTCGCGGGGTACGGGTACCGTTCACGCCCGACGCCGAACTCCTCCCAGCGCTGCTCGGAGAAGTATCGGCCCGAGAACATCGTCGAGAGCGAGACTGGCGTCTGAGTGCCCGCCGTCGACGCGTTCGAGAAGACGACGCCGTCGCGCTTGAGCCGTGCGAGCGTCGGGAAGCGCGCGTCGTTCGCGGGCGAGCTCACGACGTCGGCGCGAAGCGCGTCGATGGTGATCAAGACCACGACGAGGTCGGACGCCAAGGGCGGCACGCTCGGCGGAATCGGCGGAGCGGAACGGCGATCGGCGCTCCACGGAGAAGGGCGTGCTGCGACCGGAGCATGAGTCCGCGGGGGGCTCCACACGAGGGTCGCGAGCACCCAGGGCGCGATCGCACACGGCTCGCGGAAGAGCTCGTGGCGGACGTCGTTTGGCGGCGAGACGGCGAGCCCAAAGAGCGAGAACACCGCGACGACGACGAGGGCGCTCCGCCCCGCACGACGGCGCGTGAGAGCGCGCGTGACGTCCATCACGAGAGGCGCGAGGGCCGGGCCTGCCAGCAACACGGCGGCCACTGCGACGAGCCCGTGGATGCCGGCGTAGTCGTCGCGCAACACGCAGTCGTCCACGACGAGCACCGTGATCGCGAGGAGCAGCGGCAAGAGGCGCAGCTTGGCGCGCGAGGCGAGATGGGACGCAAGGACCGGGGCGCTCGCGAGCGCAGCGCCACAGAGCACGAGGGTGTTCACCAGGACGAGGCGTTCGAAGTCCCCGTTGCGGGCGTGCACGGCGGAGAGCCGGAGGTACGTGCCGATGACGGCGTTCACCGTGACGATGGCGGCGACGAACGAGATCGCGTGGAGAGCCCAGCGGGGGAGGCGGACCGCGCTCACGAAGCACCCGACGAAGACGGCGGCGACCGCCGCGATGCCAAGGGTCTCCGCGGCGTCGAACAGGTGGTGCTCGATCCGCAGCGACGCGCCGCCTGCCGGGAACGGGACTACGAGCGCGATCGCCGCCGCATTCGCGAGCGCGAGGAGGCAGAACCCGCCGAAGACAGCGGCCGCGCAGCTCTGCCCGGCGGCCCGTGCCACCTCCTTCGACACGAACGCGGCGCTCACGCATACGTCTCTAACAGGTGGTGTGGCGCGCGGCCGTCGCGATAACACCAAGGCTCAGGCGTGCGGGCTCGCATGGCTCAGCTGGCGTGACGCGTGGTCGATCTATCTTCGCCTGAGGTTTGATCGATCGCGGTCCCACGACGCCACTCGGGTCCTGTGCTCCGCTACATCGCAAGAACCACCGCTGCGCTGCCGATGCTCTGCTCTTGCAGCCAGATGGTCGAACAGTCGCAAGTGCGCGTCGACACCCAACCCGCCGATGCTCATCCGCTCGTGGACGCTCGCGCCACCGAGACGGCAGTCCCCGCTGAGGTCGGTACGGATTCCGCCTTCGGCCCGGCGTCGGTGCTCACGGGGCATCTGCACGCGACGCGCGACGGCGCGCACGTGGACGTCAAGATCACCCGAGCTTCCGCCGCCGCGCTGTCGATGGATCAGAGCTTCCACGCTACCTACGACGGCCAGACGTGGAGTCAGCCGCTCTACATCGACGGATACAAGCCAGGTCGGGATGCCGTGTTCGTCGCGACGCAGACCAACGAGGTCGCCGCGTTCGACGCCATGACCGGCGCGACGCTGTGGAGTGTGAACCTCGGCACGCCGGTGCCGCCTGCGAACCTGCCGTGCACTCAGCCTCTCAACCAGACTTATGGTATCCAGTCGACGCCCGCGATCGACGAAGCGTCACGCACGCTGTTCACGGACGCGTTCGTCACGGTCGGGGACGACGGTGCCACCGAGAAGCATCTCGTGTTTGCCCTCTCGATCGACGATGGCAGCATCAGGGCCGGCTGGCCGGTCGACGTCGCCGCCGCCGTCGACGGGTTCAGCGCGATCGTCCAGCATCAGCGCGGCTCGCTCCTGGTGCTGAACGGGATGGTCTACATCACCTATTCCGGTATCGAGTACGACTGTGAGCCACCGACGTACCATGGGCGCGTCATCGGAATATCCATGGCCGACCCGACGCACGTGATCTCCTGGGCGGTGCCCGCGAACCGCGGCGGAATCTGGGGCGCGGTCGCGTCCGACGGCACGAGCCTCTTCGTTTCCACCGGCAACACCTACACGCCCGGCGGTATCCCGGACGCCGGACAGACGTGGGGTGGGGGTGAGGCGGTCATCCGGCTGACCCAGGATCTCGTGTTCACCGGAGATACGACCTCGTTCTTCACCCCGTCGAACTGGCAGACGCTCGACATGAGGGACTACGATCTGGGCAGCTCGAGCCCTGTCCTGCTCGACGTGCCCGGGGCCAACCCGTCCTCGCTGATCGTCGCGATGGGGAAGGCTGGCGTCGCGCATCTGCTCGACCGCTCGAACCTGGGTGGCATCGGCACGGGCAATGGCTCGACCGGGGAAGGGCTCTTCAGCGCGGCGCTCGTGCTGCCGGCAGAAGGAATGAAGGGAAACCCGGCGGCGTACACGACCGCGCAGGGTCAGTACGTCGTGTTTCGAGGGGACGCGGTCGCGACGGGCTGCCCCGGCGACGCGAGCGCGGGTGACCTCGTAGCTCTTAAGATCCTCCCGACCTCGCCCCCGTCGTTCTCCGTCGCCTGGTGCGCAACGTCACAGGGTCTCGGCTCGCCCATGGTGACCACGACCGATGGCCAGTCGAACCCGATAGTGTGGGTCGCAAGTGCCCAGGGCTCGAACCTCCTCCTCGGCTTCGACGGAGACACGGGCGCGGCGGTCTTCACAGGCGGCGGCGCGACGATGACGCAGGTTCTCCGCTGGACGAGCCCGATCGTCGCGAAGGGTCGGTTCTACGTCGGCGCCACGGGGCAGCTGTTCGCTTTCGGCGTACCGTAGAGCGCTACGGCGTCGTCGCGTGACGGATCGCGAGCCCCCAGGGGCGACCCGGAACCGGGATACGCGCGACGACCTTCTGCGCTTCGACGTCGACGACCGACACGTCGTTCGAGCTGCCGTTCGCCGTGTAGACCTTCGCACCGTCGGGCGACACCGCGACACCCCAGGGGCGGTCGCCGACCTCCACCGACCAGCGCTCGACCAGGGTGTCACCTGTGAGCGCGAAGAGCTTCCTTCCTCGTCCCGTCGTCACGTAGGCCGTGCGTTCGTCCGGCGAGAGCGCCACCCCCATCGGACGGATGTTGTCGCCAGGGAGCGTGACGGTCTTGATGACCTTTCGCCCGACCGGGTCGATGAGGGCGACGGAGGCGGCGTCCTCCAGCGTCACGAGGGCTCGCCGAGCGTCGCGAAACACGGCGATTGCGCGCGGGCGCAGCCCCACGGCGACGCTCCCGAGGAGCTCGCCCGAGACCGTATTGACGACGTCGACCCTGTTGTTGGTCTCGCTGGTGACGAAGGCCATTGTGCCATCCGGGCTCAGCGCGACGCCCTCGGGCTCGGTGCCGACGGAGACGCTGCGGATGATTTCTCCCTTCGCCGCGTCGACGACGGTCAGCTGCGCCGTGTCTTCGTTGGAGACATAGAGCGTTTGCGAGTCCGCGGTCACCGCGAGCTGCTCAGGATCGGAGCCGCTCGGCAGCGTGCGCACGAGCTTGTTCTCGGCGACGTCGATGACGCCGATGCCGTCCGCGCTCTTGTCGGCCGTCGCGCCCTCGCGCTGGCCAAGTCCTGGCCCCATGTTCGCCGAGCCGCTGAGCGCGACATAGACCGTCTTTCCGTCGGGGCTGACGTGGACGCCGCGTGGCCGCTTCCCGGCATGGATCTGCGCGAGGAGCTGCTCGCTGCCAAGGTCGATCACCGCGACCATGCCCGACTCCTCGCCAGATACGTAAAGGCGGTCCGCAGGCGGCGTGCGCTGGGGTCTCCAGACGAGAGCGGCGACTGCGCCAAACGACAGCGCGAGCGCGACGGCCTTTGTGTTTCCTGACACGGCTATCCGCCCTTCCACATCGTTGCGACGTTGCTTGCACCGGGTCATGGGAGCCAGGTGGATATGTCGGGTGCAAATCGATCTCACGGAAGACAGCAAAGTTCGAGAATGTATGGATTGCCGACGAGCGGTCGTCAGGCGCGCACGAGCGGGGCGGCCGCACCGTGGCGCTCGATGCCGCGCGTCGGTTCAGCTAGCGCGAGTGCGACGAGGGATGCGTGTCCACCTGCCACGGAGCGAGCGCTTGCCCCGCCACGGCGACGACGGCAGGCGGCGGCGCCGACGACCCCACGACACGCGCCCCCGGGACCGTCTGGGCCCGCGCGCGTGCGGTGTCGACCTCCCGGCGCCCGAGCCGTGTTCCCGTGTAGCCGCCGGACATCAGGTGGGTCTCCGTCCGGACGTGCTCGAGCCCGAGCCCGTGGCCGATCTCGTGCGCGATGACGCGGGGCACCGCCTCGTCGATCCCGTCCTCTACGCGCCGCGAGTGCGCGGTCTCGCGGACGACGGCGTCGTTCTGGCCCCCGAAGTAGACGCCGTTCGCATCGAAGTCATGCACGACGTAGACGCGGAAGCCGGTCGTTTGCCGAGTCCAGGCCGGGATCGCGAGCCGCAGGCTATCGACCGGCGGCCGCGCGACGGCAGGATCGAACGCCGCGCTCTCCGCCGCTGCGGGCGTCACGCTCGCGAGCTCGAGGGACACACCCGCCGCGGCCCAGATGCGGTTGGCCTTCGCGATGAGCCTCGGCACCTGCGCGGCGAGCGAGGGGGAGGCCGAGAGCGCCGGGACGGTGTCGGATCGCAGCACGAAGACATGGACGGGCACGAGGATGAACGCGCTCGCCTCGGGCGCATCCGTCACCTCGTCGGCGACGTCGAACGGAGCGTCTCGCGCGTGCTTGGTCCCGTGTTGAGGTTGACCGGACCAGTCTTGCTCACCGTACTCGCTCGGGAACTGCCAGATCCTTCCGTGTTTTCGGGCGGGCACGTCGCTCGCGGTCTCGACGGGGAGGCGGAGCATCTCGTCGAGCCTCTCCTTGTCCGCCCGCATACGCTCGGCCTCCTCGGCGGCGAGCTCGTCCGCGCGCGTCGCTTCGGCACGCGCAAGCTCGGCCTGCCATGCGTCCAGCACTGCGTGCGTCGCGGGAGCCGTGACTCTGGCGGAGGCAGCCTCCCCGATCTCGATCGGATCCCTCGCCGCCGATCGCTCGCTGACGACCTGCCCGACGCGGCGGGATGGCGAGCCTCGATGCCCCTCGTCGCGTGTGGTCCGGAGGTGGGCGAATCCCGCCGCGGCGACGCCGACGAGCACAGGCCCGAAGAGAACCGGCAGCACCCACCTCGAGACGACCCTCGCGTGAGACTGGGCCGCCTCGCGCTCGCAGCGAAGGCAGGTGCCCTCGCGCGTGAGTGCGAAACCGTGCGCCACGCACAACTCGGTCGCTCGCTGCTCTTCGCCCATGCTCTCCCGAGACCTCTCAGGCTAGCACCAAGCGTCCCTCGCGCCGTCCGCGGGGAGGGCGGCGGTCGCGCTTTCATCCTCCGCTCGCGCACCAGTCCGCGTAGCCTCCGCGGCATGGGAACGCGCCCGCTCCGGCCGGTCACGCCGAGCATTCTTGCGTGCACCGCGCTCATGGCACTGCTCGCATGCGGCAGCCGGACGGGGGTCGACCTGCTCACCGTGTCGGGAGCCCAACCTCTCGGATCCGGATCCGACGCTTCGTCGCTCATGGACGCGGCCCAGCCGGACGCGAGCTCGCGATGTGGCGACGGCGGTCCGAGCGCGGTCGCGTATGTGCTCGACGCCGTGGGCAATCTGTATCGTTATTATCCGGCTACCGGACAAGAGGTCCTGGTCGGGACTCCGAGCTGCGGCGACTCGGTCATCGCCTGGACGATGACCGCCGGACGCGACCACGCGTACATCGTCTACACGGACTGGTCGATCTACAGCGTCGACCTCGCCACGCTCGCCTGCTCGCCCACGCCGTTCGTGGCGGGCCAGCTCGGTCTCGATGACGAGTTCGGCGTGGCGTTGACGGGGAGCGGGGCGTCGGAGCAGCTCTATTACTACGGTGTCCCGACGGGCTCAGACACGGCGATCCTGGCCGTGAGCGACACGGTGTCCTTCACGCTTTCGATGATCGGTCCGGTGGATCCGATGAGCCCGAACGACCCGCTCTTCCCCGTGAACCTCACCGCCGACAACGCCGGCCATCTGTTCGCGTACGCACCGGAGCCCGAGGGCGACTTGATCGAGATTGACCCAGCGAGCGGGGCGGTGCTGCTTCTCATCGACGAGTCGCTCCCTTCGGGCCCGCCGTACGCCACGCTCGCTTACGAGGGGAGCGTCTATCTCTTCGCCGACAACGTCGTCGCGCAGTTCGAGCCCCCTCGGCCGGGGCCGCTCTCGACTCGAATGATCGAGGCGGGCGCGATCGGCGCGGGCTCCTACATCGTCTGCCCGTGAAGCCGTTGACGACGAACACGAATGCCGCCCGTTGACTGGAACTGGCGCGAGAAGGCGCGCCTCGTGGACATCGCGCAGGCGAGAGCCGCCGCGGCCTTCGACGCCTTCAAGCGCGGAGGGAAGACGGACGAGAAGCGCCGCGCGTGGGAGCTCGCTTGCGCTTCGCTCGAAGACGCGTGGCAGCACGCGTGGCCGCCGACCTTCTGGGACGCGCTTCAGTCGCTCGGCACCTCGGCACAGTGCGACGTGTCGTTGCTCGTCGCGTTCCTCGAGGCCGATCCGATGTTCTTCCGCAGCGGATACGTCGCGGAATCAATCCTCCGCAAGCTCCGTCGGCACGCGCTCTCGGAGCCGATGAAGGCGCGACTCCGCAGCGTCGTGCTCGATGCGGTGCGACGACGGCACCGTCGTCAATTTCGGCGCTTCAGCAGTCTGGCACGCGATCTCGACACTCCCGACCTCCGTCGGCAACTCGAGGCGCTCGCCGGGAGCGCCGACGCACGCGTTCGCACGCACGCCACGTGGGTGCGCGAATCGCTCCTGCAGGCCGAGCGGATGCGTCATCGCGGCGGTGGCTGAGCTCCGGGCTAGATCCGTCGTTGGCGGCAGCACTCGGGGCAAAACCACTTGCCGCTGCCGTGATCGCGCTGGTCATTTCGACCGTGGGAGCGACGCGCCTGGTCGACGTCCTGGTGCCACCCCACGCGCTCGAAGGCACGCACCGCGCGGAGCCAGACGTCGAGGTCGGCCTGTCGCTGCGGGCAAACCTCGGCATCGCTCCCGCAGCGTGAGCACACGACCTTGTAGTGGGTCGCCGGGTGTGTGGTGACGGGCACGAGCGATGCCTTTCACGGTGCTTGCGGCGGCCAGACGACCGCGACGACATGCTCGCCGCGCGGGTTCGTGCGGTAGACGACACGATACCCCACGGGCGCGCCGTTCTTCGCGAGCGCTTCAGCGACCGCGGCGAGCACGTTCACGCCGAGCAAGGGATGATGGTTGACGGGCGGGTGGTCGGAGCTGTCAGGGTCCATTCAGGTCGACTAACTGTGCGCACGTTCAGTGTCAAGGGCGGGCGGCGGACGACTCGTGGACACACGAAACGCTCTCGCGGATGCAGCTTCGCTACGTCTTCCCCGTCCCCGAACATGCACGGCACGGGCGCTTCCCGGTCCCCTTGCACGGTGGGCACGCGCGGGTCGATCTGACCGCCGTCTTTACCGTTCTCGGAGCAACCTGCTCGCCGCTCCCTTTGCAAGCGAGGCACGCCGCCTGGCCGGTGCCCTTGCAGATCGAGCAGTTCGATCCGGTCGATGTCATCGCACACCCTATGAAGCGCACGCCGCGCGGATCAACCGGAATGAATCGTCGCGTCCTGATCCTCGCACTGGCCGCAACCATCAGTGGTTGCCCGACGCGTGCCCGGCGCATACTCCCCCGATGCACCTCTCATCCGGTCTTCGAGCGCCCGTGTCGCTTACCCTCTTGCTTGCGCTCTTCGCGGCCTGCTCGTCCAACACCGCAACGACGTCCGACGCTGGCCACAGCGGAGATAGCGCAGCGGGCGACCAGGAGGTGTGCTGCGCATACGTCAATCTGTGCGAGCAGCAGGTGGGGCTCGCGAGCAAGAGCCAGGGCGGATGGGTCTGCCCGAACGGGGGCACCCCGGCGGCAGGATGTTCGAGGATCTGCATGGCGAGTCCTCGCGACAGTGGGGGCGGCTGCGGCGAGGGCGAGCCTGCGGAGTGCTGTGGCCAGCTGAACGGTTGCTCGCACGACTTCGGCCCAGCTGTCTGCACGTCGAACGCATACACCTGCCCCAGCGGCGGGAGCACCGACGTGGCGTGCGACAGTCTGTGCGTCGGCATTCGCGATGGCGGACTCGACGCGGCCGGCGGCAAGGATGCTGCGACCCATCAGGACAGCGCGGCACATGATGCGCCCGCGCCGATCTTCGCGTGCGGCAACACCACCTGCAACTCGGCGACGCAGTACTGCCAGATCACGGAGGGAGGTGTGCCGCTTCCCGACGGCGGCTCGAATATGAGCTCAGGCTGCGTGTCGATACCGTCGGCATGCGCAGCGACCGTGACGTGCGCGTGCATCCAGGGCGCCGCAGGCCCGCAGTGCAAGGACGTCGACGGTGCGGTCACGGTGACCATCGAGGACGCCTGACCCCTATTCACGGCCGAGACGCAATCTCGAGGGATCGCGCCGACCTTACTTCGTGCTTCTCCGGCATGCGCTTGCCTCCTTCCGCACAGTTTCGAGCTCGGCCTTCAATGCGCTGATTTCCTTCTCCTGCACCTGCAGGCTCGCGACCACCATGCTGACATAGCCGTACATGTCCACGCGGCCACGGCCCGCGTTCACCGCCTGGCTATCGGGATTGTCCTCGACGATGAACCCGAGGTGGCTGATCGTCGGGTCTGCCGCGTCGGGCTTGTACGTGTAGCTGGCGAGCTTGATGGCGAGTGTCTCGTCGTGCAGCCGAGAGAGCGCCGCCTGATCGGCGTACTGGATGCCGTCCTTGTGAGTCCGGCTCGATATCGGGCAGTCGACCGCGGGGTTCTGGTCGTCGCAGAGCAGCGTACTGCCGCAGTTCTCCTTGCTAGGCGTCCCGCAGCTTGCGCCTTTCGCGGAGCACGACGATCCCACCGCCGGGCACGACGCCGCGTCTTCGGGTCCGGCGTCGGCTCCCAGAGGACCGCCGCACACGGGGTACCCGCACGTCACGTACCAGGTGAGCGTGTCATGGGTGGACGCATCGGCAGCGACGTGTGCCTCGACCGGCGCATCACTCACGCGCGAGTCGACCGCGGTGTGCGAGTCGGGGGCATGCCGCGAGTCGATTGCGGCATCGGAAGGGGGGGCGGTACTGACGGCTCCGCAGGCGGCGGGAAAGACGGCGACGACGGTCAAGGCCAAGCAGCGGATGGGGCTCATGCTCCGAGCGTACGCCACGAAGGCGCGCGCGCTCGAACTGTTGGTCGCGACGTCGTCGAGGGAGACGAGCTGTCGAGCGCGAGCAGACGCGCGTGCTCGAACCGGTCAGCGAACGGGTGAAACGATCGTCAGTACCCGCTCGTGCCGCTGTCGGTGCCGGTCGTCGCCTGATCTGGGCAGCTCGAGGCGGCGGACGTAAAGCACGCGCTCGTCACGGTGTCGCAGCAGTTGAGCGCGCCCGCAGTCGCGGGGCAGGCGGACTGACACTCGCTGTCGGTCGTGCACGACGAGGGGCAGGCTCCGCCCGCCGCGGCGTCGCCGGTCGTTGTCGTACCAGTTGCTGTGCTCGTGCTCGTGCTTGTGCCCGTTCCGCTGCCGGTGCCACTGTCTTCCGACATCGTGGTTCCGGTGTCCCCGGGTGTCGATGTCCCGGTGTCCGCCGTGCCGGTCCCCGTGTCCACGAATGTGCTTGTTTTGACGTCCGGAGTGCCAAGCCCTGTTCCTGTATCGGCCTTCTTCTCGGTGACGGGCGCGAGGCTCGCATCCGGTGCCGGCCCTCCGCCGCCGTCCGGATTATCCGTCGCGCTCCCACCGCACGCGGCGAGAATGGCGAGAGCGACAGCGACTCCGTAACCGTGGATTGTCTTCACGTGCGGCAGCCTACCTGACATGACCCGCGGTGGATCCTCCACCGCAGGTTCATCGTGCGCTTCGTGTCAGGTTGTAACATTCCGTCGGGGTCAACCTTTTGCGGCGGTGGGCCGCGACTGGAGTTGCGAGTGCCGCGACTCAGCGAAGTCTTGCGACGAGGCGGGCGAACGCAGGCGCGGCCGTCCCCCCGCCGTAAACATCGTCGCGCAACGTCTCGACGCCCACGAGCGCAACGATTCGTCGTCCACGCACGTCCGCGACGCCAACGAAGCTAGCGTACAGATGGGCGCTCCCATCAGGCGCAGTCCACCCGGCCGTGCCCGTCTTGCCCGCGACGTGAGCGCCTTCGATGCGCGCGAGCTTCCCCGTCCCAGCCTCGTCGTCGACGACGGTCTGGAGCATCATCATGATCAGCTGCGCCGTGGATGACGACACGAGCCGCTCGGCCGGAGCTGCGGGCCCTCCTACAGTCGGCGCGTGGTAGACGCCGTCGTTCGCGAGCGCCGCGTACGCCGCGGCGATCTGGAGCGGCGTTGCCGTCATCGCTTGCCCCGTCGCGACCTCGGCTCCCTGAAGAGTCCCGGTCGTGATCGTGGCGGGCACCAGACCGGTGGCGGCCCCGGGCAGCGCGAGCGCGTGTCCGAAATGAAAGCGCTCGAGCCAATCGCCGAAGCGCGCGCCGCCGATGGCGTCGAAGACGCGCGAGACACCGACGTTCGAAGACACTGCGAGCACATGCGCGGCATCCAGCATGCTGTGCGGTGAGGCGTCCTTCATTTCGCCTTCCGGATATACCCGCCCGTTGGGGCCACACTCGAACAGCTGACCCGGCGTGATTGCGCGCGTCTCGAGGGCTGCGGCGAGGGTGATGGCCTTCAACGTCGAGCCGGGGCTCATCGCCTGGGTACGCGCCACGTCAAACGGTTGTCCCGCGCGACTCCCGGCGTTCGCCAGTATCTCTCCCGTCGCTGGGTCCAGGACGACCACCGTCGCCGATTCGCCCGCAGCGACATGGAGGAGCGCAGCAACTTCCTCTTCTGCAGCAGATTGCATCGTCGAATCGATCACGTGCGCAGCGCTGGCCGCCCGCACGCGCGCCGTAGGCAACGTGCATGCAGCAGCGACCGCGACGACGACGCTCGACGCCACGAGCAACGCTCTCCCTCGCGCCGCGAGGCGTTCGCGAGGGCGTCCGGCCGCGAGGATCGCGATAACGCGATCTCCGAGGGAGGATCGCTCGGCCATCGCGAACACGCCGCGTGCCGCGCTGTCGGCATGTGCCAGGAGCTCCTCGGCGTAGAACGACGGACGAACCCCCGTCGCGAGGACGGCGTCGTCCGCCGCAAGCTCGCGCTCGACGCGCAGGCGATCGGCACAACGCCACACGAGGGGGTTGAACCAGCTCCACGCGCACGCGACGTCGGCGACCACCTGGGCCATGCCGTCGCGGTTCCGGACGTGTGCGAGCTCGTGCACGAGCACGATTCGCTTCCGCTCGTCCGACCACGCCTCGGCGCTCTTGGGCAGGAGGATTGTGGACGCGAAGACACCGGTGACGCCGGGCGATTCGACGGCGTCACCGAGGCGAACCTCGGCGACGACGCCGGCTTCGCGGCCAGCGCGGGCGATCGCCAGTTCCCAGTCGCTGCCTGTGACAGGCAGGCTGGTCGCGATCAGCTTCTGAGCACGACGAAACGACCTCCAGCCGCGCACGAGCAGCATCGTAAGCCCCGTGAGCCAGAGCACCCACAGTGCGATCGCGAACGTCGGCACCTCCGGCCGCGCTGCTGGCGATGGTCCTCCCTGCGCCGCCGTCGAACGCTGCTGGGCGAGACCCTCTCCGCGAACGACGACGCTTCCCTCGAGCACGGACTCGTGACCAAGGACTTCCAACATGAGGGGCGCTTCGACATGCCACGATGGCACGATCGCGGCGGCGACTGGAACGACGAGCGATGCTCCGAGGGCAACGACGAGCACGGCGCGCCGGGTCGCGGCCGACGCTCGCGAGAGCGCGGTGGTCGCAACGAGCCCGGCCAGCAGGACGACGCTCGCGCGGAGGGCGCTTGCTACGAAGAACATAATGGTCATTCAGCGGCCTTCTTTCTTGGCGCGTTCGATCAGATCGGCAAGGCGATCGAGCTCGTCGCGCGACAGCTTTGCCTTGGGGGTGTCGACGAGCGCCGCGATCGCCTGCTCGACGGAGCCGGCGAAGAACGTGCGCACCACGTGTGCGAGGGCGGTGCGCTTCGCATCGGCACGCGAGACGACGGGCGAGTAGACATAAGCCAGTCCGTCCTGAACGTGCTTCGCGTGCCCGCGCTCCTCGAGGAGCCGAAGCAGAGCTCGAACGGCCGAGTAGCTCGGCGGATCGTCGAGGTCGGCGAGCACCTCGTGCGCCGTCGCGCGACCGCGACGGTGAAGGATGTCCATGATGGATCGCTCGCGGCGTGTGAGTGTGACAGGGTCGGGCTTGTGCATGTCGTCCTTGCTCCGGCGCGCCAACCATTCATAGGTACGTGCTGGTTTCTTAGCAACTTAAAGCTGCAGATTTTTTAGCATGCAAGCTTGCGCAGCCGCGACGCCTCCCAGGCGCGCCTCGCACAGCGGAAGCGTGTGTCTCGTTGGCACTCGCGATGCAAGCGTCTCGGGTAGGTGATGCCATGAGCCTTCGCCACGCATTCGTCCTGAGCGGTCTCGCCACACTCGGCGCGTGTGCCACGACGGGCAGCCAGGTCCTCCTGAACGCGCAGCCTGTCCTCACGAGCACGGAGGTCACCCGCCCTGTCGACGATCTCCGGGAGCAGGCGAGATCGCTCGCGAAAGCCGGGCTCTGCCTGCAGGCCAAGCTCGTCTATGCCGACTACGCCGAGTCGGTCCGCGAGTCTGATCCTCGTCGCGCGCGCGGAGCCCTCTCGGCGGCAGCGCAGTGCGTCGAGGACAGCCAGCTCCGCGCCGTCGTCGACGGTATCCTCATCCACCATGACGCGCACGCAGTCGACATTGCCGATCACGCGGCCGCATCCGGGCCGACGAGCCCGTGGATGGACTACTATCGCGCGGTGGCGCTCGCGGGCATGAAGCGTACGGACGATGCCGTCGCCGCGTTCAAGCGTGCCGAGCAGCGACTGATTGACGATCCGCGGGGACGATCCATCGCGATATATGGACGAGCGCGGGCGCTCGACGACGCCAACCGCTGCGTGGCGGCGATCGCCGCGTACAAGGAGTACAGCGCGTTCGTTCGCGCGATGGACTCCAAGTCTGCCGAGATCGCCCTCCGGGTCGCCGCCGACTGTCGATGACGAGCGGTCGGTCCGGTTACGGATTCGCCGGCGCGGGACTCGATCCGCTCGTGCCGCTCCCGCCCGGTAGCGCCCGTCGTACGCAGCGGAACCCGACGAACTGGCGACGCTGTTCGGTACCGTTCGGGCACGTCCCGGACCCACACATCTCCGTGCGGTAGGCCGCCGTGTAGCTGTCGAGTCCGTGCTGCGGCTTCTCCTCGAGCGGCAAGCCGCGCACCGCGCGCCATGACATGTTGCCGCTCTGCACCCACAGTTCGCCGTCCGCGGAAGCCGGCGGCGTGTCCTCGCGATAGAGATCTGCAGTCCACTCGCGCGCATTGCCCATCAGGTCGTAGATCGCCGTGGCGTCAGGCCCCGGCGTCTGGTCCTGGTCGGTAGACATCACCGGCTTCAGTGTCGCGCCCGCGCCCTCGAGCGTGTTCGTGCGCTGGAGGTCGATGGTGTCGTCGCCCCAGGGGAAGGCGTTGAGGTGCGGGCCGCGCGCCGCATATTCCCACTCATCCTCGCGCGGTAGGGTGCCACCGATCGACTTGCAGTAGAGGCGTGCGCTGTCCCATGCAATCCCCGTCACCGGCAGGAGCCTACGCCCCGCGGCCTCGATGGGCAGGCCCGGCGGCTCCGCGATCTTCTGGGATGGGTTCTTCGTGAGCCAGGGCCCGATCTCGCCCCACGTGACCTCGTGCTGCTGGATGTCGAAAGGTGCGGCGGGCGCCATGAGTCGCCGTGCATAGCGGAGCCCCCGAACGGTGACCGGGGTGCCGTCGGGCACACCGAGCAGGACCTGCTGGCCTCGGGGAGGGTCCACGCGAATCCAGCGATTGGGCTCATCCGATGTCGGCGTCGCAGGCGCCGCGCTCACGCCTCTCGCCGACGTTGCACTGGTTGCCGAGCCGCTCGCGGCTGCAACAGGCTCGACAATCTCGGGGTGCGTCGCGCTGGCGCGGTAACCGACGGCAGCGATGGCTGCGAGCGCCAGCGCACCGCCCGCGACGTAGATGAGAGCTGTCGAGGCCTTACGTGCAGGCATGCCTGTCGGGCCGTCCGAAGTGGGCGTGCCCGTCGTGACGTGCGACCGGGGCGACCTGAGCGGCATCGTGTCGCCTGCGACGCGCGGTGGCAATGTGGGCATCACCGCGAGCGTCTGCGGCGCCCCCGACATCGCGTGACTCGGCGGGAGATCACGGAGCGTCGCAGGTGTCGCGGTCGACTCGCCGACGGTCGCCTCGAGCGCGTGCAACAGCTCGCTCGCGTTCCGGTAGCGTTCCTGGGACGACACGGCGAGCGCCCGTCGGAGCACCCCCTCCCACGCTCCGACGGCGACGCCGAACTTTGCCGGGGTCGGACGCACCTCGTGGACGATCTGCTGAAAGATGAGCGCGACCTCGTCCCCCTCCAGCGGGGAGCTGTCGGTGAGCATCTCCGTCGCGATGAGCCCCATCGCATGGACGTCGGTCCACGGGCCAGACCTGCCTTGACTGATCTGCTCCGGGGAGGCGTATCCCGGCGAGAAAGCGACCTGGCCGGAGCGTGTATGCGTCTGGCCCGATCCGGGCGCCTCGTCCGCGTCCATGATCTTGGCGATTCCGAAGTCGACGAGCTTCGGCGCCGCGCCGTCAGGTCCCGGCACGAGCATGATGTTGGAGGGCTTTAGGTCGCGATGGGCCACTCCCGCGGCATGAACGACTGCGAGCGCGGACAGCACGGGCCGGAGGATCTCGAGACATTCTGCCGGGGATCGGCCGCCGTGGCCACGACGTCGCGCGAGCTCGTCCTCCAGCGTCTCACCGACCAGCCACTCCAGAACCATCCACGCCGCGATCTCGCCCGAGGGCATGATCGACACGCCGAAGTCATGGACGTGCACGATGTTGGGGTGCGTGATGCGAGCGATGGTCTTGGCCTCTGCCGCGAAGCTCGCGAGGAACTGCTGCTTCGCCGCGTCGCCGAAGCGCTCCGGCGTCTTGAGGACCTTCAGCGCGACGGGACGATCGAGCGCCGCTTGCTGCGCGAGGTATACGACGCCGAAGCCTCCCTCGGCGATGGCACGCTCGACCGTGAAGCGCCCCTCGAGAGTCGTGCCCGCGAGCTGGAACACGTCGCGAACGTCAACCGTGGTCATCCAGCGCCCGAGAAAGCGAGGCGACACATCGCCTGCGTTCGGAGATGAGGGGTGAGCACGACCGAAGAATCCTAGCGCCACGGCGGAACGGAGTGGAGCGGAAAGGTGTTAGAGCTTCCGCTCCGCCGGGCTCTCCAGCAAGGTGGTCCCAAATGACCGAGCCGACGCTCCCCGAGGGACGATTCCGGGACCACGCTGCCAATGAGCGCACGTTGCTCGCGTGGATTCGCACGGGTGTAGCGCTGATGGGCTTCGGCTTCGCGATCGCAAGGTTCAGCCTGTTTCTCCGCGAGATTGCGCAAGCTGGGCAGGTTCATCTGAGCGGCGCCCGAGGGGTTGGCTCGGGCTGGTTCGGTGTCGTGCTTGTCGTTCTCGGCCTCATGACCAACACCGCCGCCACACTCCGGTACGCTCGTGTGCGTCGCGCGCTCGAAGAGGGCCGGTCGGCGGTTCCGAGCCCCGTGCTCGCCTACGTCGTGGGTGTCGGCTCTGCGCTGATCGCGGTCGCCATGGCCATCATGCTCGCCCGGTCGATCGCAGAGTGACCTTGGGCGCACAGCTGGTCTGGACCGACTCCCGTGACTAGCGCTTGGCGCTGGTTCCCGAGTAGCGTGGGCACCAATGAAAAGCCCCTTCGGCGTTGGCGGGCTCGCCCTGCTGGTCGGGATGTCGGCCGGCTGCTACTCGATGCAGGTCGCGCGTCCGGGCACCCTCCCTCTCGCGACAGCGAGTGTTCCGGCGGACCAGCGGCTGGCGGCGTGGAACCGGTCGATCAGCGCGTTGATCGACGCAGGGTTCATCCCTCAAGTGTTCAACGAGACGGCCTGCTATGTGAGCGCGAAGAGGCGCGACGATCTGGGGAACGACGTCCTGAGCGGCGCGATGGCCGTCGTGCAGGTGACGCCAGAAGGTGTCGTGCGCGTGCAGGTAAGCGGCGTCGGCATGTTCTCTACGCCAGAAGACCTCAACGCCGAGATCGGCCGACGCCAGGCGGACATTCTTCAGCGGATCGTGACGCCAACCCCACCGCGTTCGTAGGCGCAACCGCTATGCGGACCCCTCCGCGGCACGCGCGGATGATGCGCGTGGGCGGTCTGTCGTGATGCGGGGGCTCGACGATGGGCTTCGCCGCTGGTGGGCTTCGCTTCAGCGCAGCCCCGTGTACGCGTGCGACGGCGAGCTGCTCGCCCTCGGCGGCCCCGCGCTCCAGCGGCTGCTCGATTGCATCGATGGGAAAGCAGTGCTCGACGTCGATCAGACGTACACACAGGCCCGCGACTGGGGAGACTGGCGGATCCTCGGCGTGGGCGTGTTCGCGAAGGCCGACCTCGCTCGCGTCCTCGACGCGGTCCAGGCTCGCGGGTGGAGTGATGTGAAGATTGCCGCGTGCGTCGGGCGAGTTCCGGACCCGAGGGTCGTGCCATACCTGCTTGCGAGGCTGGCGGAAAAGGAGCCACTAGATCGAGCTGCCGCGGTGAATGACCTCGCGGTCCAGCGCGACCCCAGAGTGATCGAGGCGCTGATCGGCGCACTGCGGGACCGCTCTTCGTTCGTGCGTTACCTCGCGATCGAACGCCTCGGCGAGGTCGGCGATCCACTGGCCATCGAGCCCCTCCAGGCTGTGATGAAACGGAGTACGCGCTCGCCCGGCGTTGCGAGATCCGTCAGGGCAGCGATCGCGAGGATCCGGGGCACCGCGCGTGGCGGGCGAGACTGACGTCTCCGCCAATGTGCGTCGCGCGCGGCAGCCTTGAGCTCATCAGCTGACAGGACAACGACGGAGCCGCAGACCGACCCGAAAGCGGTTCTACTGGTGGCTCCGGAGGTGAGGTAGTCAAGGGTACGGCTGCGTGTGTGCGAGAGGACGTTCGCGGGTGCAAGCCGCGGCGAGCGTCGAACTTGCCTATCCGTGGGCCGGTCCCGGAAGAAGATCCTCCTCTTCGAAGACGAGCTCGGTTATAGTAAGAATTCCGCTCGATACGATTGGAGGGGCCACTGCGTTCACGGGTCGTCTCAACGTTTGTCGGCACTCTGACGATCCTCGTGCTCTGGGTTCTCTTCGGAGGATGCGGACCGACGGACCTGCAGAACGGTCTGGCGCCTTGCTCGGGAGCAGCGGATTGCCCAGCGAGTTATTACTGTGCGGCTGACGGCAAGTGTTGGCAGAACGGCAATGCTCCGGCAATCGACGGCTCGGCGCCCGACGTCCGGACGCCGACGAGCGACGGAGCGACCGGCTGCGCTGGGGGGCTCCTGCAGTGCGGGAGTACATGCGTCAATCCGATGACCGATCCATCGCGCTGCGGTGCGACGCCCGGTTGCGGCATCGGCGGGACGGGCAGCGCGGGCACGGCGTGCAAGAACGGGCTCGTGTGCAACGGCGGCACATGCGCCGTATCGTGCCCCGGGACGGAGGTGAACTGCAGCGGGACGTGTGTGGACCCGACCAACGATCCTACGCACTGCGGAGCCACGAACGGATGCGGAGTCGGCGGCGCAGGGAGCGGCGGCACCGCCTGCGTGAACGGCCAGGTTTGCTCGAGCGGCGCCTGCGGCGCGTCATGCACGCCGACTCAGACCAACTGCAGCGGAAGCTGCGTGGACACCAAGGCGGACCCTTCGAATTGCGGCGGCTGCGCGATGCTGTGTGCGCTGGCCCACGTGACGACCGACGCCTGCGTGAACGGCGAGTGCGCGGTGGACGTGTGCGCTGCGGGCTTCAGCGACTGCGACGGGATGGCGGCGAACGGTTGCGAGACAGCGACGAAGGCGACGGATATCGACAACTGCGGTGGGTGCGGTGTCACATGCCACTACGCGAACGCGGCCGCCACGTGCACCGCGGGTGCGTGCGCGCTGGGAGCGTGCCAGCTGGGGTTCGCTGACTGCGACGGCAACCCGACCAACGGTTGCGAGACGAACACGGCCGCCGACGTGGCGAACTGCGGAGCATGCAACAACGCGTGCAGCGGCGGCCAGGTCTGCTCGTCGAGTGCATGCACGGCGAGCTGCGCAGCGGGGCAGACGAACTGCTCGGGTAGCTGCGTCAACACGACCGTCAACGAGCAGCATTGCGGGAGCTGCACAACGTCGTGCGCGCTCCCTAACGTGACCGTGAACGCGTGCGCGTCAAGCAGCTGTGTGGTCGGCGGTTGCGCGGCTGGGTTCGGCGACTGCGACGGAGTGGCAGCAAACGGCTGCGAGACCGCGACGGGCGCCAGCGACGCGAACAACTGCGGCGGCTGCGGCGTCAAGTGCAGCTACCCCAACGCCGGCGCGACGTGCTCATCAGGGGCGTGCGCGCTCGGCGCGTGCCAGCCCGGGTTCGCCGACTGCGACGGCAATCCTGCGAACGGCTGCGAGACGAACACGGCCGCCGACGTGGCCAATTGCGGCACCTGCAAGAACGCGTGCGGCGGTGGCCAGGTGTGCTCGGCAGGCATTTGCGGGACGACGTGCGGCGGCTCGACAACGAACTGCTCGAGCAGCTGCGTTACCGAGACGACCGACGTGAACCACTGCGGGAGCTGCACGAACGTCTGCGCGCTGCCGAGCGTATCGGTCAACGCGTGCTCCGCGAGCAAGTGCGTGGTCGGCGCTTGCGCCGCGGGTTTCGGCGACTGCGACGGCGTGGCCTCGAATGGCTGCGAGACGGCGACGCACAGCACCGACGTAAACAACTGCGGCGGGTGCGGCATCCGCTGCAGCTATCCGAACGCCGGAGCGACCTGCGCGACCGGGGCGTGCGCCATCGGGGCCTGCGCCCCTGGATTCGCCGACTGCGACGGCAATCCCGCGAACGGCTGCGAGGTCAACACGCAGGCCGACAACGGCAACTGCGGTAGCTGCGGCACTGCGTGCGGCGGCGGCCAGGTGTGCTCCGCGGGGGCGTGCGGGACGACGTGCGGTGGGACGACGACGGATTGCTCGAGCAGCTGCGTCGCGGAGACGACCGACGTGAACCACTGCGGCAGCTGCACGAACGCGTGCGCGCTGCCGAACGTGTCGGTCAACGCGTGCTCCGCCAGCAACTGCGTGGTCGGTGCTTGTGCGGCGGGCTATGGCGACTGCGACGGCGTGGCCTCGAATGGCTGCGAGACGGCGACGCACAGTACCGATGTGAACAACTGCGGCGGATGCGGCATCCGGTGCAGCTACCCCAACGCCGGCGCGACCTGCTCGACTGGAACGTGCACACTCGGCGCCTGCGCCGGCGGCTTCGCGGACTGCGACGGCAATCCCGCGAACGGCTGCGAGGTCAACACGCAGGCCGATAATGCCAACTGCGGCGGCTGTGGGACAGCGTGCGGCGGCGGCCAGGTGTGTTCGGCGGGCTCCTGCGGGACGACGTGCGGCGGCGCGACGACGGACTGCTCGAGCAGCTGTGTCACCGAGGCGAGCGACGTGAGCCACTGCGGCAGCTGTACGAACGCGTGCGCCTTGCCGAACGTGTCGGTCAACGCGTGCTCCGCCAGCAAGTGCGTGGTCGGCGCTTGCGCCATCGGCTTCGGCGACTGCAACGGCTTCGCCGCAGACGGTTGCGAGACGGCGACCCATGGAAGCGACGTGAACAACTGCGGCGGATGCGGCATTCGCTGCAGCTATCCCAACGCTGGCGCCACCTGCGCGACCGGCACGTGCGCGATCGGAGCCTGCGCCGCGGGGTTTGCCGACTGCGACGGCAATCCGGGGAACGGCTGCGAGGTCAACACGCAGGCTGATAACGGCAACTGCGGGAGCTGCGGGAATTCATGCGGGGGCGGCAAGGTGTGCTCCGCGGGTTCCTGCGGCACGACATGTGGCGGCGGGCTGACCAACTGTTCGGGCGCCTGCGCGGACCTCACGAGCAGCCCGGCCGACTGCGGCATGTGCAACAACCTCTGCCCGACGCCGGCGGCCGCCACGGCCGTCTGTGCAGCGTCGAACTGCGCGTACGTGTGTCAACACGGATTCCTCGACTGCGATGGCTTGGAGGCCGACGGGTGCGAGGTCAATAGCAGCACGGACAGCAACAACTGCGGCACATGCGGAAACCGCTGCACGATGGGGCCGTGCAGCGGTGGGATCTGCCATGTGGGGTACACCATCGGCGGCACGGTCTCTGGCCTCACTGGCACGGACCTGGTGCTTCAAGACAACGGCGGCGACAACCTGACGATAAACGCGAACGGCACGTTCACGTTCGCTACGGCGATCGACACTGGCGGCATGTATGCAGTGACGGTGTTCGCCTACCCGAGCCCCGCACAGATCTGCACGGTCAACGCCGGTGGCAGCGGCACCGTCACGAACGCGAACGTCACGACCGTTTCGATCGTGTGCTTTTCGCTGCCCGCCGGCGGAACCATCACGACGAGCGGTGGCTTCCGGATTCACACCTTTATGAGCGCCGGAACGTTCCAGACGTACGGTCCGATGACGGTGAGCTATCTCGTCGTCGCTGGCGGCGGGGGTGGTGGTTCGGGCGACGGCGCGGGCGGAGGAGCGGGAGGTGTCCTCATGGGGAGTGCGCCGCTCGCGCTGGGCTCCTTCTCCGTTGTCGTTGGAGCTGGCGGCGTCGGTGCGGGACGCGGTGAGATAGGTACGCCTTCAGGAAACGGGTTTGACTCCACGTTCGCGGGACTCGATTCCGTGGGAGGTGGGCGCGGCGGACAGGAAGACAACACCGGCGGTGGCGGTCCCCTGAACTTCGGTGGCAACGGCGGATCGGGGGGTGGCTTCGGCGGAGCGAATGCGGCGGCTCCCTTTCCGGCGGGCGGCTCGGGTACAGCAGGTCAAGGCTTCAGCGGTGGCACCAGAGGTTCGGCTCCGAACAGCTACGGGATGGGCGGTGGCGGCGGCGCTGGGGGCCCCGGTGGAAATGGAAGCTCGTCGAACAACGGGGGTGGGGGTGGCGGTGGCCTCGCGTCGTCGATCTCGGGGGCGACCTTGTACTATGGAGGGGGCGGAGGAGGTTCGGGGCGAGGCGGCACGGGCGGCGCCGGCGGCAACGGCGGCGGCGGGGCGGGTGGCCCGGTCTCCGGCGCCAGTGGAGCGGCCGCTCAGCCGAATACAGGTGGGGGTGGAGGTGGCGGCGGCGATCAGGGCTCGACCGGCGGCGCGGGTGGCTCAGGGGTGGTCATCATTGCGTATCCGACATCGCCGTAGTCGGTGGCGCCCGCAGTTCTCGCTCCAGACGTGGCGACGTGAAAGAACGAACGCGACGAGCAAGGTGCATCGTCGTCTCCGGCGCGTATGCTCCCCGTTATCGACATGGGACGACGAGCGACAAGATCGGCGGTCATCTCGGCGGCCCTCTGGACGGCCGGATGCGTCGTCTCGTGCGGAGCCCGCTCGAGCCTGGATCTCGCGGTCAACGCCAACGACAGTCTCGCAGCCGACACTTCGTGCCGTCGTGAGTGCTGCGAGCCGCCGCCGAGTGGTCGCGGCCTGCCGTCGTTCCAGTGCGTCGCGGAGGGGGTCGCCTGTACGCTTCCGAGCTCCACTTGCGCAGCGGAAGCGGGGACGGAGGGATGCTCCGTGCCGCCGTCGTGCAGCGACAACACTCGCGGCACCTGGCGACTCGAAACGATGAGCGGCGAGCGCGCCGGGTATCTGTTCACGTTCGATGGCAGCACCTCCTGCAACGGGACGCCCGACGCCTACCTCCTCGATCTCACCGTCGCCGGCGGAGAGTGTGATCGCAACGGCGACTACGTCATCGCCGAGAACACGCCGGAAGTGTTCCACGTCTCCTCCGACAATCTCGGCGGGAGCTTCGGCGGCGCTTGCGGCGACCCCGCGTCGGAAACAGAGCAGATCGACCTCATGCGGTCGGCGTGCGACGCGGTCAGCTACCGGCTCGTCGTCAGCGAGAGCACACCCGGCTCCCCTTTCGACGTGACGCTCGCCGCCACGCGATGCCGGTGCGATATCGGATGGGATCCGTGTGTGGACGCTCTCCCGACGGACCCATGTGCGGTCGAGTAGTGGACCCATGCGGCGACCGGTCATACGAAACCCCGAGCCGCGAAGCGTCGTCCGCAGGCTGCAGCACGCGCTCCGTTGCCGACGGCTAGAGTCGACCCATGTGCCGCTACGCAACGACGCGCTACAAGAAGCATTACGCCTGCTTCGCATGTCGCAAGGCGTTCAAGCGCCGCAACAAGGCCGACGTTGACCAGGGCGGTGAAGAGCATCCCGCGCGATGCCCGCAGTGCGCGCTCCTGATGGCAGACATGGGGCTCGACTTCGCACCACCGCCGACCGACGACCGCAAGGCGTGGAGCACCCTCTCCGCGCTCTACGAGGTGGGCGAGACCTTTCACAGTTGCGGTTGCGGAGGGCCCGGCTATCGGCCGCGTGATCCAGCCTTGCTCACCGCGTTCTTCGCTGAACGCTCGGACGTCTACCGCCGCCAGCTCGTGGCGTGGCTGGATGAAGTGCCGACGTCTGTCGCTCGAGCCACGACGCGACGGGCTGCGATCTCGGAGTGGGGAGCTCGCATCGCGAGGCTCGAACTGGCCTCCGCTCGGCCCTTACGACGCTGATCGGTCCGAGTCTGCCGACGCTACTTGCACGCAATTGGATAGGTCCCCGAGGGGTCAGCGGTCGCTGGGCCGGCGACACAGTAGTAGTAGCTCCTGCTCGCGCTCCACCCGCAGACCTCGGTCCCGCTGCAGGCCTTGGCCGTGACCGTCGTTGACCCGGTCGCGCAGTAATAGTTCTTCCCGTTCGCTCCGCAGCACCCAACCGCGTTGTCGGCCTGCGTGCAAGTCGTCGGCGTCCCTCCGCCGACGGCGCCCGCGTCCGGGGTCACCTTGCCCGCATCGGCTCTCGTCCCGCCGCACGTGATCGGGTTGGTTGCCGACGGGTCGGACGTGGCCGGAGGTGCCACGCACTCGTAGTCACCGTCCGCGGCGCTCCAGCCGCAGACGTTGCCGGCAGCGCAGGTCACGGACTTCACAGTGGTCGACGTGGGGCTCGCGCAATAGTAGTTCTTCTCGCCTGGACCGCAGCAGCCGACGATTGTGTTTGCTTCCGCGCAGGTCGTCGGGATGTTGCCCTCGCCGCCGGCGTCGCCGGCCCCCTTGCTCGCGTCGGTCGCGGCCGGCGCGTCCGGCGTGGTTGCCGCGTCCACGAGCCGCGGCGCGTCCAGCGAGCTCGCTGCTTCGGTTGGCGTCGCGTCGAGCGGAGCACCGGCGTCCGGGGTCGACGTCGCATCAGCAGTGAGGGTGGCGTCGTGCGAGCCCCCGTCGTTCGTTATCGTGATCGAGGGAAGACCGGTGTCCATCGATCCGGTGATGATGACCGGGCTGCTGTCTCGACTCGCGTCGAACGACGGGATCGTCGTCGTCGCCGAGCTGGCCCCCGAATCTCCCGCCGGACTGCCACCGGCGGTCGCGCATCCGCCAGCCCCGATCATGACGAGGACGAGAGCCGTCGAACGGCGTGTGTATCTACTCATGGCGGTCTCCGAGTCTCCGAGGGTGCGGTCTCACGCAGTCTGCACGACGTGAGGTCCGACCGTCACGCACCCTAGCTGAGCGGCCCAACGTCGTCTCGCGGAGATGGCGTCGAGTTCAGCCAATGATCGCGAAATCGACGTGACGCTTCAGCTCGAACGACGCATCGCCACGACATGTTCATGTGCCTGACACATTTGCGCGCCAAGCGACCTCGACTTGCGTCGCCCCCTGCGGCGGACGTCGGGCTCGCCTTCTGGCGTGGACGCGGTAGGATTCAGCGTCATGGGCGTCGAGTATGAGCGCTGGCTCGTCGCACGCGGAAACGTGTTCTCGCCCGGCGCCGACGCGACTCTGAAGCTCATCGCGAAGCTTCGCGCGGAGGGGTGGCTCGTCGACCCGACGTCACCGGACCTCCAGCAACTCGAGTTCCGAGGTCCTCGGGAGCAGCGCGGGCAGACGACCGGCGCGTACGCGATCCGACGCATCGAGAACACGTTCGGCGTCGGGCGTGACGCGCTCTTCGCGAAGATCTCGGCGAGCACGGAGAGCCTCCCCGCAACGGTCGACGCGTCGTGGTTGAACGACGCCAAGCGCGAAGACCTCAACCTTGTGTGGAGTGTCGCCACGCCAGAGCCCCGGCTGAAATATCCGCTAACGCGACGTCCCGACGGGCCGACGTCCTATCGGTTCGAGCTTCATCGCGCGGCCGATTTCGTCTATCCGATCTCGGAGACGATCGACCCGCTGCCGAGCGAATGCCGCTGCGGAAACGACCTGTCCTTCGACTGGGACCCTTCGGAGTTCGAGAACCCCTTCGGCGCCACGAGCGGGATCTGGACCTCCTGTGGGGAGTGCAGCCGCACCTTCGACCCGTCCAAGGAGAGCGCGAGCGTGACCAACCCGTTCGACGGATCGGAAGAGGACGTCGCCGGTGGTTGTGCGTATCGCTTCGCCATCAAGATTGACTGTGGCAAGAGCTTCGTCCGAGACGCGAAGCTCGCGTTCGCACCCGAGCTCGTCGGTCTGGTAGAGGAAGAATTCGGCCGAGCCTTCTACGAGGTCGGTTCAGTCTATTGAGTACGGCGGAACCAGGAGCTCGCGGCCACGTGCGATTCCGGCAGTGACGACCGCCGCACCGCTCGCAGCATGAGCTAAGCTACGCCACTCATGGATACTCCGTTGAAGAAGAACGTCGTGTCAGCGACCACGCGGACGGGGTGTCGGTCCGGCTACGAGGGGCTGAAGCGAGAGTTTTCGATCGCGGCGCTGGTCATTCGGGCGAGGAATCGGGCAAACCTGACGCAGGCCGAATTGGCCGAGCGGGTGGGCCTGTCGCCCTCCTCCGTCGCTGGCTTGGAGGGGAGTGACGAGCCCAGCGAATCGACCCTCATTCTACTTGCGGGTGCCAGTCGCGTGAGGCTCAAGACTCGCCCGAAGCCGACGCCGGCTGCGTGAAGGGGAGGCTCCGCAGAGCGCGTTGCTTGGCTCTCTGACGGTGAGGGTGCTCCCGCATTAGTCGACGTGACCTACGCGACTCTGGGGGTATCCTCGCTTAAGGCCCGACGCGCCGCAGTGGCGCCAGCTTCGCTTGGTCACCGTCGCGCCAACCATCGCCGGTGATCCACGAGAAGGCAGCGGTCCTGGACGACATCGACCCCAGCCTCGATCAGCTGGTCGGCGACAGCCTCGTTGCGGATGCCGAGCTGGAGCCACACAGCTCGTGGACGCTTCGAGAGGATGTCGTCCAGATGCGCAGGCACATCGCGAGGCCGCCGGAAGACGTCGACGAGATCGACCTCCCCCGGGATATCGTTCAGACGGCGGTAGACGGGGATGCCGAGGATCGTAGTGACGTCGGGGTAGTAGACAGGCACGGGAATGACGTCGAACCCAACGGCGATGAGGTATTGCGGCACGGTGAAGGCAGGTTCGGCACGCTGGACCTCGGTCTTCATCCCGAGGACCGCGATGCGCCTGGTCACGGCGAGGAGGGCATCGACATCGGCGTCGGTCTCGAGGCGTCGTCCCTTCATTGCGAGGCTAGCCTACCATCGTGCGATCCAGCCCTGCGACACCGGATCGACACTACCGGTGGTGCGGCGCATGCGACCCGCAGTCGCCGCCGCTGCTCGCCCCTGCGCGGCCGGCCTGGCTGCTCGCAGTCGACGAATGCCCTCCGGAGTGCGAGCCGCAGTCGCCGCCGTGCTCGGTGCCGGCCCGGCCAGCGTACCTGTTGAGGCCGGGAGTGTAGCCGCCGCCGTGCGCGGCCGGTATCACGGGGAGCGATGACCGTGGGCTGGACTCGACTTCATGCGTCGAGTCGCGCGCGAGCTGTGCGTAGATGATCGAGGGACGCGGAAGTCTCCTCGCGGACGGGCCCATATGGTTTCCGCGCGAAGCATCCGTCGAAGTCCGCGAAGGCGCGCCCCGTTCGCCTGGCGTCGAACCGGTCGTCGTTCCCACGACCGGATGCGCTGCCGCATATTCCGAGAGTGCGGTTCGCGCCGCCCCAACCTCACCACGTGAGGGCCCGAGCTGGGCGGGGCGGCGGCCCGCAAGGCGCTCGCGTGCGCGTGCCGCATGAGTCGCGGCATCGGCGGCGTCGGCGCCGTCCCCAGCAAGCAATAGCTGCTCGATCCCCTCGTCGAACAGTGTCCCTGCGAATTCGAAGACCCACGACAGGAGGTCGTCGTCGTCGTCGTCGGCATCGGCGGAGGGTGGCGGCTCCGGCGCCCACGCCACGAACCCATCGCTCTCGCGCCAGAGCACGCGCGCGGGCGTCTCCTCGACCCCCGGGACCCAGCACCAGCAACCTCGCGCTCCGCGCGTGTCGTCATGCACCCACCAACCATGGTGCATCGTCACATCGCCCGCGGAATCGTCGGCAACCCAGTAGGGTACATCCGACGGGAACGGTGCGTGAGGCGTCACGACTTCGTCAACCGGTGCCCAGTGGCCATTCGAAACGTAAGGGACGAATGCCGCCTCCGTAGCTCGGGGGCACCAGTGCACGCCGTAGACCGTGTCCATGCTCCACTGACCGCGAGACGCGAGCGCCACCCCGTACATCCGGTACCCCGCCTCGATGTCGCGTCCAAGCGGGCTGTCGAGCAGAGCCTCGGCGGTCAACGGCCGTGGGAACCCATCGACACCTGGCGTGAGTGCGTCACCCACGCATCCACCGACGAGCACCCAAGCGATCACGAGCACTGCGGGCGGCTTCATGCGGACGCCGTCTGCAATCGCCGTTCCGTTTCGCTTGGGTAGACAAACTGCAGTTCCGCTGAGGACCGGCCAAGCGCCCTGTCGCACGCCCGGCACACTGTGCGCCGAGCACCCGCGAGTGAGCACTGCATGCCATGCTTCCACGGTCAGCAAGGCCTGCACGAAGAATGACGCTTCAGACGCACGCGCCGCCGTGAGCGTCCGGATCCGCACGGCGATGACGAGCTTGAGGTCGTCGCCCTGGCTAGCTCTCCGCGCTCACGACGTGCCAAGCCTGCTGCGCGAGCGACCACAGCGACCATGCGCGTCGCACATGCAATCGAGGCACGGACCACACGTCGACACGCGGCAGTGCTTCATGAGGCGCTCGCGGAGCGCGCGCCTCGCGCGGTGGAGGCGGACGTGTAGGTTCGCTGGCGAGACGGCAAGCGTCGACGCGACCGCATCGTGTGACTGACCCTTGACATCGACCCGGTGGAGGGCATCCGCGTAGTTGGGGGGAAGCCGGGAGAGGAGCCGAACGCTGCAGCTGCAGCCGCGGTGCGGCGCGTCCGGGGTCTGGAACGCGATCTCGGTGGCGTCGGAGTCGTGCGTGGCGTCTGGCCGCCGAGAACGATGGAACTCCGCGATGTCTCGCCTCAGGATCCGGCCAAACCATGGGAGAACGCGCGCCGGGTCGTCGAGCGACCCGGCACGGTCCGCGGCGCGCATCATCGCCCGCTGAACAACGTCCTCCGCGTCCGCTTCGGTCGGGAGGACCCGGCGAGCGCGGCGGACGAAGCGCACGCGCTCGTGAGCCAGTAGCGGAACTAGGACGCGAGCATCCATTGGCGCTAGTGTCGCTTCGCGGGTGCCTGACCGCAACGGCACGACGGTCCGCAAGTGCATGGGTTGCATGGGCATGCGGGCCCGCGGCTCAAGAGGGGACAATCCTGCGCGCGGGTCGGTTCGGTGTCGGGTGTAATCGGGTTCGTCGTGGAAAGTTTCATGGTGTGTCTCCTCGAGGCAGCTTGATGCGGGCTTCGCCAGAACTGACGGGCGACGAGACGAACCTCTTACAGACAATCGTGGCCCGGTCGCCGTCTTGGCGCGTGCGCCTGGGTACGAGCTTTGCTGGGGGATCCGCTCCGATGCGGGTCACGACGTCGCCGCGCGCGCGTCTACGGCCGCAGACGCGATCCGCTCCTTGACGACGTTCGGAGGGGGAATCCGCGCGTCGCGAAAGGCGCGCGCCATAGCGTCGGTGCTGCCGTAGCCGACGGCTCGGGCAACGTCGGCGATCGATGCGCCTTCCGCGCTGAGAAAGACGATGGCCAGCTTGAGCCGCCAGTACCGCGACCCCTCTCGCCAGCTCCCACCGAGAAACCCGAACGACGACACGAACGCGCGCACGTTGCGATCGACCTCACGTGGCGTTCCCCCTGTGACTGCGCTGAGCTCCTTCACTGTGGGCCGGAGATCGAGCCGTTCGACGATCGGCCCGATCGCCTTCCAGAGCAGCTGGAACCGGGCTGGCATCGGGCGGAGCACGCTTTCTGCCAGCTCAGGGCTCACCAGGGAGAGCCTGGCTAGCGTTGCGAGAAGTGACGCCGTCTGCGATAAGAGACGGTCGTCGTCTCCGCGCGAACACTCGGCGACGGAGGTCGCGACTTCCCAAGCGGCGCGGTCGAGCGAGATTGGTGTTGGCGCCATCTCGGGGCGGAGAGACGTTACGTTGGAGCTGAAGTGGAGCTCCATCATGCAGAAGGGATCGCCCGCGGCGCGGTACGTGAGCGGGCGCATGCCGTCCGCCCCATCCAGGTGAGTCCCCGACACGACGAGCGCTTGCGGCGAGGAGAACGAAAGGCCGGTGCTCGTGCGCCACGTGCCGTCGACGAGCAGGTACAGACACGGATTTGCGTTTGCTGCCTGGGTGGATGCGGGAACGAAGCGTGTGTCGAACACGAGCCCACGACGCTGCACGATCGACATCCGAAACTGCGGACCGAGCAGGATTGCCCACCGCAGGGACCCGCTCCCCACCGATGTTTCGCCGCGCGCAACAAGCATCGAGGCAGAGGATAGACGGGGTCGCCGTCGCCGGGGAAATCTATCGGTGGCGCCGCGTGCACGACAAGGTGCCCGTCGAGCCTGCGACGTTGGCGTGCCTGAGCACGTTAGCGGCGTCATGGCTCGTCTTTCCCGAGTTGTTCATTGCCGATGCGTAAGAGGCTCCAGAGGAGAGGACGAATCCCGTGATGCGTCGTACATCGACCTGGTCGGCGCGGACGCTAGTTGCCAGTTCGTGCGACGGCACCGCCGAGCTCGACGCGTCCTGCGGCTGTACCTCCACGCATGTGGTTCACCGTCCCCGTCCAGCTCGGTCGGCTTCCATCGGAACAATCCCACGGAGCTCGCCGCGACCTGCCAGTAGCGCGCCGCAGCCCAGCTGCCGCGCGACGAGCACTGCCTTCGCTCACGACGGGTCGCGGCGCGCCCGATAGTCCGACGAACCCGCAGCTTTCGCAGACGAACCGGGCGGCGGCGCCACGTCGTAGGCTCTACGCTTGAGCCCTGCTGGACTTCACCCGGCCAATATCAAGGGGCACGTTCATGGACGCTGTCGAAGGCTCGAAAAAACACCTCACCCAACCCATCGCACCTGACTCGAAGCCACGCAGCCGCCGCGGCTTTGCCGGCATGGACCCGGCGCTCGTGCGAAAGCTCGCGAGCAAGGGCGGTCGCGCGGCACACGAGCAGGGGACGGCGCACGAGTTCACGTCGGACGAAGCAAAAACGGCCGGAAGGCTCGGCGGAATTGCGCCGCATCGTCCGCGTCGGACCAAGAAGGCCTAGCACTCATCCTGCCTCGAGCGCGCCGCCTGTCGCCTTCCGCCGCGGTACGGGACGCGATCAGCTTCGGTGCCCGTGCGCCATCGCGTGACGATCGTCGCGCTTTCGTCGCCCCCAGTCAGTGAGTTGGCGCTCGGCCTCGTCGAACGCAGAGTCCGCGCTCGCCTGCGCGCTCCCATAGCTACCGTCCTCCGGCGGCTCATGGCTCACGACGATGTCGTGCCCTGTGACCGCGACGGTGATTGAGCAGCGGTAGCGGTCCCCGTGTCGATGATGATGCCCGACGAGCGCGACCACCGCGTGGCAGGTCGTGATCTGGCTGGAGAGCTCGCCGAGCTTCGTCGCACGTTGCTCGATGTGAGCAGCGAGCTCCGCGGAGTGGGCCATGTGTCGAAAGGTCAGCTGAAAGGGTGTCGTCACGGGAGAACCTCGTTCGATCGAGCGGGAAGTGTAGTTGGTAGCGGTGAGGTCATGGGTGGCCTTGCTGCGTCTCTTCGAACTCCGCGTCCGGAATATCCGTCCGGCTCTGCTTGCCGCGCTTCGCGGTCGTTTCGTCGGCTGCGGGCGCCTCAGCGTCCTGCTTCGGGCGGGTCGCGGCGGCAACACGCTGGGACTCGCTCTCGAGCCTCGCGGTCAAGCTCGTGACGAGGGCGTCGTCCTGCTTCTCGAGCGCGTCTCGCCCGTCTTTGATGAGCGAGGAGAGAGCCGCGAGCTCGGCGGCGTCGAGCTTACCCGCGTTCTCGGCGAGCGTCTTTTCGAGAGCATGACAGAGGTTGTCGAGCTTGTTCCTGCGCTCTACCTCCGCACGCCGGACCTTGTCTTCGGCCTCGTGATCGGCCGCATCCCGGACCATCTTCTGGATCTCGGCTTCGCTCAGCCCAGAGCTGGCCGTGATCGTGATCTTCTGGTCCTTTCCAGTGGCGAGGTCCTTGGCCGTCACCGAGAGGATACCGTTCGCGTCGACGTCGAACGTCACCTCGATCTTCGGTACACCGCGCGGCGCGGGCATGATGCCCTGGAGGGTGAAGTTACCTAGGGTCCGGTTGTAGCGAGACTCGGTGCGCTCCCCTTGAAGCACATGGACCTCGACACTCGGCTGCTCGTCGCTCGCCGTCGAGAACGTCTCTTTTTTCTGGGTCGGCAGGGTCGTATTGCGCGGAATCATGACGGTCGTGAGCCCGCCCATGGTCTCGACGCCGAGCGACAGCGGCGTCACGTCGAGCAACACCATGTCCTTCACGTCCCCAGACAGGACCCCCGCCTGGATGGCCGCACCGACCGCGACGACCTCATCGGGATTCACCCCCTGGTGCGGCTCCTTGCCGAAGAACGTCTTCACCGTCTCCTTGACCAGCGGCACTCGCGTCGAGCCTCCGACGAGCACTACCTCGACGATGTCCTTGACCGTCTTCCCGCTGTCGGCGAGCGCCTTCTTCACGGGTGTCATCGTCCGCTCGATGAGCGGCATCATCATTTGCTCAAGCTTCGAGCGCGTGAGACGCAGGTCGAGGTGGACGGGGCCGGCGGCCCCCATACTCAGGAATGGCAGGTTGATCGACGTCTCCTGCGTGGACGAGAGCTCGATCTTCGCACGCTCGGCGGCGTCACGGAGCCGTTGAATCGCCATCTTGTCCGTCGAGACATCGATGCCGCTCGTCCTGCGGAACTCGGCCGTGATCCAGTCGATGATGACGTTGTCGATGTCGTCGCCGCCGAGGTGCGTGTCTCCGTTGGTAGAGAGCACCTGCACGACGTTGTCGCCGACCTCGAGGATGGAAATGTCGAACGTGCCGCCGCCGAAGTCATAGACGGCGATGAGCTCGTCCTGCTTCTTGTCGAGCCCGTACGCAAGCGCCGCGGCGGTCGGCTCGTTGACGATGCGCTTGACGTCGAGGCCGGCGATGCGTCCGGCATCCTTGGTCGCCTGCCGCTGCGCGTCGTTGAAGTAGGCGGGAACCGTGATGACAGCGTCCGTGACCTTCTCTCCGAGGAAGTTCTCCGCGGCCTTCTTCAGCTTGATGAGGACCTGCGCGCTGACTTCCTGCGGGCTCATCCTCTTCCCGCGGATCGAGAACGTGCTGTCGCCGTTCGTCGCTTGCTCGACCTTGTAGGGGACGCGCTTCATCTCCTCCGAGACTTCCTCGAACTTTCGCCCGATGAAGCGCTTCGCACTGAAGATCGTATTCTCCGCATTCGTGACCGCCTGACGCTTCGCGATCTGCCCCACGAGCGCGTTTCCCTTCTCGTCCCAGGCGACGATGCTCGGTGTGATCAGCGAGCCCTCCTCGTTCACGATGACTTTGGGCTCGCGTCCAACCATGACCGCTACGACGCTGTTAGTCGTGCCGAGGTCGATGCCGATGATCTTGCCCATGATCCTTCGTCTCCAATGCGAGTGGAGGCAGGCACGCTACCCACCCACGACTCGCAATTCTCGAGAGTGCAAGAGTCTGGCCGCGTTCCAGGTTCGGTCTTGGGCGACCGCTGCGGGTCGTTGCGCGGGCAGAGTGCCGCGCTCTGGCGGTTCTACGCACGCACGCCACAAGTGCGCGTCCGGATGTACGACGTCGCGTGGGGCGGCAGGACGGCGATCGAAGCATCGACTTGGACGGGGGACGCAAACCGTGCGTCGGAGGTGACGTCTTGCACCGAGGGGACTCGGCACGTGCGATCTCGACGCGTCTATACACGCACTCGCACCATCGACGTACACTCGCCGTGGCGCGGCTCCGGTGGGAGCGAGGCGTGACCCGGACGGATTCGCGGCGAACGGACCTCTAGGCTGCGCTGTGGGGGTTGGCACGATGCCTCGGCGCCGTGCAGGTCGAACACAGGTAGCGTACTCCCGCAGTTGGCCCTCAGCTTGCAGCGTGATCGTCATGGCCGCGTCCTCGTCGCTGTTGACCGAACGAATAATGATGCGGACGGTGAGTCAATCACTCCCGTTGTTCGCGAACATCTGCCAGGAAGCCCTGTCGCGTCTGGGCTGCGAAGGCCGTCAGAGTTCTGCAAGAGCCGTCGCGCTCACCGCCGAGGCGCGCGAGCTTCTCGTGGTGATGGAGAAATGGAGCCACGACGTCCCCACACAGGAAGACCGCTCCGCGGTCATCTCACGTGTCCTGGACCTGAATCGCGCCGTCCTCGAGCACGTCACTGCGGCAAGGAGCAAAGGCTAGCGTCGCCGAGGGTGTGGTACAGCGTCCGCGTGCTTGCTCGGTGGGCCTCCGCTCTCGCGTTCGCGTGCGGGGTGGTTGGCTGTGACCGAACACCGACTGGTTCGCCGCCGGCACCGGGCGTGCCGTGGCGGCCGCACGGGCTGCGTCTACCGACGGTTCGCTGCAGCTTCGAGCTGCCGGAGGGTTGGACACGCAGCGCGCAGCCGATGCCGGACCACATCGCCGAGCTATCCGCGACGAACCTCACAGCAGCCCTCGAGGAACGCGAGGAGCCGAATCTCGTGCTTGCGCGAGAGCGCGTGCTCGCATACGAGCGCTCCGGCCCGCTCACCTCGGCGGAGGCGACGCTGATGACCGACGCGGCGCTCGACGGGGCCGGTGCGCCCGCGCACATGCTCACGGTGCGTTCGGGCTCGGCTCACAACTGGCATGTCGAGACCGTGGCGCTCGTCGCGTTCCCCGGGCTTCCGCTGGTGGACGTGGTGGTGCGGTCCGACGGTGAAGCGGTCGCGCACGCCGCCGTCCTCAGCTTCGTCCGCTCCCTGCGCTGCATGAAGTAGCTTGGCCGGACGGGGTCGCCGCACCGGAGCCGGACCGCCCTCTCGTCGGTTCACTGCATCGCGATCGTCGCGACGCCCCCGCTCGGCATCACCTCGAGCGTGAAGAGGTGCGTGCTCGCGCTCCAGGTCACGACGCCGACGGATCCTACGCTCGCCGTCGCGGTCGGCCGCGAGTTCGCGTAGCCATGCAGCGTGACACTCGTCTCTTCGGCGGCGAAGCTGAGCGACAGCGTCATCGTGCCAGTGTCTACGAGCTGGGTAAAGCGCTTCTTCCCGAGCGATACGAACTTTCCTCGATCACCTACAAGCGCCATGCCTGACGCGCCCACCGGAACCACGATGTCGTAGAGCGATCCGTTGGTCAGATCCTCGGTGTATGTCGCGGACGCCGCGGCGAGCACGCCGGTACCGGCGAAGTAGCTCCAGATGAAGACCTGGCCCGAGTAGCCGAGCGATGCGGGGGTGTACGCGGCCGTGACGCTCGTCCCGACATTGAACGCGTAAACGTACGATGCACGCAGAGAGCCAAAGTCGCTGTACGTGGCGCCGACGAGCGGGGCGTCGACGCCGTTTGCCAGCCTCAGGAAGGTCTCGTCCAGCGGAACGATGGGAGCGTCGGGCTTGACGATGACGCCGTCCGGACGCGCGGCCTGAAGGAGATTGGAGATACTGGAGCTGCCCACCTGGTCGCCAATACCGACCATCCCGGCCGACAGCGTCGCGAGCAGGAGGTTGTCCATCTCCGGGCTGTTGAACGTGTCCACCCAGGGCCACGCGCCGAGAGAGCTCGTGAGGAGCGACGTGAAGAGAAAGTCCTCGTAGCGAGGCCTGCTGAACCGATCGACGCTGACGCGCGTCGTCGTCACGTTCGGGTACTTCGAACCCTGCAGATAGTGGCGCGGCAGCGGCATGCAGTACTGGACGTCGATGCCCGCGGTGGCCATGGCGCCGGCCATCCCGTCCATGAAGGTGCCCTGGTCCGTGAGGTTGGTCGTCGTCGGCAGCGCGTTCTGATTGAGCCAGTCTTGCTCGTAGACCGTGACTCCGCCCGCAGCGAGGTAGCTGGCCGTCTCCGCCCAGTAGGCCGGGTCCGTCGAGACGTGCCCTGACATCGTATACTCGATCGCGTACGGGCTCGACGGGTCGATCCAGCGAGCGTGCGTGACGAGCGGCAGCGCAAGGCTCTGGTGGAGCGATGGGAGGCCTTCGGGGAGCAGCGTCGTGTCGGCTGTATATGTGTACTGCCCATTGGCCTTGTCGCTCCACAGGCGCTCCGGGCCCTTGGGATACCACCAGCTGTCGAGCTGCACGTATGCCAGCGGCATGCCGAGCTGGGTGAACGAGTCGCGCACGGAGGCAAGAGTGGCCGGGTAGCCGGTCGTCGTGTCGTAGTTGTAATAGTAGTACGCCCCGTTGTCGGTCCAGTAGCCCATGCGCGACAGGTACGGCGTCGCGTCGCTGGCGACACGCGTCTTTCCCGAGAGGCTCAGTAGCGCCGACCCCCAGGTGGCGTACGCCGCGTTGATGCCCGACTCGGCGACCAGCAGCGTTCGATGCGTGAAGCCCGCGGGGAACGTCGTGACGGCGGGGTCGATGCCGGCCGCGAGGGCGCCGCCCGCGAGCTCGATCGTCGCGGCATTCATGAAATCGGACGCCGCCGAGAGGACGAAGGTACTGGCGTTGTCGTCGAAGAAGACGAACGGGCTGTCGGCCGTGAGCGTGTCGAAGCTGACCGGGCCAAACTCGGTGTCGCTGTACGATGCGTGGTGAGGCAGCTCCGGGTAGCGCGTGAAGGTCGGAAACGGTGTCGCGCTGTTGGCGGCCGCTGCCACATACGTGACGCTCAGCAGCGCGACCGGAAGCAGGTCGTAGCGTCGGATCGACGCAGTCTTCTGTGACGTGTCGTCGAACGAGAACGTGACCTCCTTGTAGGTCCCGATCGAGTCGCTTCCCGAAGCGTTCGCGATCTGGGTCGCCGGAGTGTGGAGGGCGCCGCTGAAGGTCCACCCGAGGGACTCGAAGCCGATCTGGTAATTGCCCTGCGGATCGACCGTGATGGGCGTGGACGGGCTGGAGCCACCGTCGCCGGAGGCTGCCTGTCCGGCGGTGACGGCTGCGGAGGCCTGCGCGGCGACGGATGCGAATGCCATTCCGGCGGTTCCCGGAAGCGTGGAGGGTGCCGACCATGTGCCTGCTGCGTAGCCGAGCGACTGCGCGCCGGTGGAGGAGACGAGCACCGCGACGGCATCATCGCCGCACACGCCCGAAGCTACGCTCGGTGGCGAAGAAAGGTTGGTCGCGCCAGCTCCGAGTGCGGCCGGAGCCGTCCACTCGGGGGTCGTCGTGGGGTCGTATACACTGAAGTATGGGAGCCCGTTCGTGCCAAGGTAGGTCATCATCGCGCGCGCGCCCGTGAGCGGCGCGAGGCTGACCGCCGCGTTCGTGAACGCGCTGGTGCTGATGACGGTGGGCGCCGACCACGACGCTCCACTACGCGCGGTGAAGTAGAGAGTACCCGCGGGGTTTACATACACGATCAGCGCGTCGCTCGCGCCGCCTTCGAGTGCCACGATCGCGGGCGCAAGCTTCCCCACCTGCGCCGATGCGTGCTCGTTGTCCGGCGCCCATCCCCCGCCGGCGGTCCACGTCTCGTCGTAGAGCGCCCCGTCCTGCCCGCCGTAGGCGATGACGAGCGCGCCCCCTATCGCCGCCGCGACGGGCGCTGCGGGACCGAACCCTTGCTTGGTGCCGCCGACCGGATCGCTCGCGCCGTCCCACCCCGCGGCCGGCGAATACGTACCATGGTAGTACTTGCCATTACTCCCCTGATACGCGAGGTGGACCGTCATCCCGACGACCGCGAGGGACGGACTCCCCTGCGCCGTGGCCTTGGAGATCGTGGCGGGCGAGCCCCAGCCCCAGGTGGACGTCGCGAAGTCGAGGCCCCCGTTCGTGTCCACGAACGCGGCGAGGAAGCCCGTGTCGTAGGGGACAACGGCGGGTGGAGCGACCACGTTCGTGGGAAGTGTTGCCACGTTCCAGCCCGTGTCGGCGCGGAGGGTCGCTCCGAACGCGAGCGTCGAGGCGCCCGCCACCTGCCCCCCGAGCACGACCGCGGAGCGTACGCACGCGACTCCTGCTTCCCCCGCCTCCGCCGCCGGATGCTGGCCAGCGTCGCGTGCATCTCCCGAGCTCGCCTTCGATTCGCCACGCGCATCTCGAGCGAGGTTGATGGGCGCATCCACGGCGGATCTGCTCGAGCCATCGTCCGCCGGTGACGCATCGTGCGCGAGTACCCCCGGAGAGCCGCCCTCGCTCGCGGGCGGGGACGCTGTCGTCCCCTGCGAGCTCGAGCTGCACGCCGCAAGCGCCAGCAGGGGAAAAGCGAAGGAAGGAGCGGGAGGGGTGCGCTTCATGCGGGGTCAATCTGGTACCGTGAGTGGGTTGGACTTCTGGAGCCTCGCAGATGCGCCGACGACCGATAGCTAAGCACCTGAAGCCGGCGCGCGCTGTCGCGCGACCGCCGAGTTTTGCGGAGCGGACGTCACCGCTCGACGAGGGCAGAGGGCCCATGGGCATCCGGCTGGCCCCGCTCCGCGAGGGCGACACGCTCACGCTGCGCGCCTCGCTGCCGTCGCTGGTCGTGCCGACCGATGCCGGCGTCATCGAGGCGACGCGCGGGGCCCAGGTTCACGCCGTGGATCGAGCCTCGTTCCTCCTCTTGCCCGTCGGCGGTCGCGCGACGGTGAGCGCGCGGAGCCCGATCGCGCACGTCCTCGTTTTCTCGATCGCTCCGGCGCTCAAGGATACGCTGCTCGCGACGTATCCAGGCGAGGTCGTGGCGTCGAACTTCGATCGCTATTTCTCGAGGCTCGAGGTCCTCCCCCGCACCAACTGGATGAACGAAATCTGCCATCGCTACCTGTTCGAGCGAGCGGTCTGCAAGAAGCAGGGGAATGACGCGACTCGCTTCCTTGAGACGGAGATCGTGAAGGAGGTCTATTTTCTCTGCCGCGAGCGCGACACCAGCGGGGACCGCCCCTCGATCGTTGAAGGGGAGAAGCCACTCGTCCAGCGTGCGCTCAAGGTGATCGAGGCGCGTCTCTTCGAGGCCGACGTCGTCCTTCGCTTGCCGGAGCTGGCCGGCGCCAGCGCGAGCACGCTGCTCCGTACGTTCAAGCGCGAGCTCGGGCAAGGCCCTCTCGCCTACGTCCGCGCGCGCCGGCTCGACGAGGCCGTGCTCCTCCTCAAGTCGAAGCGCTTCACGGTGAGCGAGGTCGCGCTCCGCGTCGGCTACAGGAACTTCGCCGCGTTCTCCGCCGCCTTCCGCGCGCGCTTCGGGAAGCAGCCGCGTGAGATGCGCGTCGCCACGTCGAGCGCTGCGGGACGCTGAGGTCACCGACGGCACGTCCGGGTGTGGCAAGAGCTTCCCGGAGCGCTCCGATCGCCTCCCGAGCTCTTCGCTGCGCGGCCGGAGTCGAGTCGAGCGCCCCTCGAAACCCGCCGAGAGCCTCCGTCGCGACATGCGAAGCGCCTCCCTCGGTGTCGATCGCGCCGCTCGGTCAGCTTCGAGCCCCTCGAATTACCGCGAGTCTTGCCCGACGAATTCCGAGAGATTCTCTCGGTCTGCCGAGAGCCTCCGGTGGAATGCCGAGCGCCTCCCGAATTTCGACCTGAGCCTCGGTCGGAACGGCGAGGGACGCTCTCGATGTCTCGAAAGGGGGCGCTCGGTGTGCCGATGGCCTCTGTCGCCGTTCCGACAGCGGCCCTTGTTGCGACGAGAGGCTCCCTCGTCGTACCGACGGCATCTTTCGATCGCTCCTGCGGACGCTCTCGGTGTGACTTGGGCGTCTCTCGGCACGACTGCGGCCGCTCTCGCTCTGACGTGGGCGTCTGTCGGTGAGCCGACGGACGCCGTCGCTCCTCCGAACGTCGCTCTCGGCGTTCCCCGGGCGCCCCTCGGCGAGTCGAAAATGGCTATCGGCGCACCGAGAGCGACCATCGGCGCTCCGACGGAGGCCCGGGTCGAATTTCGCGCCTCTCCCCTCACTCCGAGGGAGTCTCCCGCTTCAACGAGAGCGTCGCTCGTCGCTCCGAGCGAGTCCCTGGCTTCAACGAGAGCGTCTCTCGTCACTCCGCGGGACGCGATCGTCTCGTTTCGGCCTCGCGACGCAGCAACCGCGCGTTGAATAGTTGCTCATCGAGGCTGCCGGAGGGCGAGCGTCTGCGGCTCGGTCAGTGGCCTGACCAGAAGAGGCCAATCGAGCCATCGACGAGCGCGAGCAGGTGAGCGGCGCCGACGTCGCCGAAGTTCGCGTCGAACGGCGCGGACTGCTCGATCTGGAACACCTGCTCCACGAAAGGTGGGTCGCCGTATTGCTGAACGAAGGTGGGATGGCCGCCAAGCTTGTGCCTGTTCTGCGGCGCGACGCCGAGCTTGTTTGCGACCTTCTCGTAGACGGCGGCACCGTCGAGCTCCGAGACGGTAGTGTAGTCGAGGTCATCAATGTGCACCGCGCGGAGGAGCGCATCGATGACGGCGGGGTCGGCTTCGTCGAGAATCCCCCCGAGCTCGGTCAGGCAGAGTAGCGGAAGCTCGTGGATCTCCGTCCAGCCGACGATGCTCGATGGTGTCCGCGCTCCGTGCACCGTCGCGGGTCCGTCGGTGCGGCTGCCGGAACGCTGGCGCCGCCGCGCGAGGTAACCGCCGGATACGATGCACACGTCGCGGCCGCCGTCTCGCTCCCACGCCTCGCACCAGAAGAGCTGCACGAGCGCGTCCGCGCGCAGGTGCGTCGCGGGGACGTCGCGAAGGTCGAATTCGAGCAACGCGGAAAGCTCATTGCCGCACCGCGCGCATCGCGGCCACTCCTCGCCGATCGCCAGCGTCATCGGGCCGCGCACGGTGCCGAACCGTGACGGGTGCTCCGAGCCGTTCTCGAAAGCGGGTAGCCAGGCCGGACGGACGAGCGCCTCGATGCGCTTCCGCAGCGAGGCGGCCGCTCGCAGGCTCCCGGTGGCTGCCTTGTCCGGGGCGGGAGGCGCGATCAGGCACGACTCCGCGTATCCCTTCGCGAGGACCTTCTGGATCTCCTGGGAGAGGAACGCGTCGCGCTCCCTCGTCGAGTCGAATACGGCGTGTCGCGAGCGACCGTTCGTACGCCACTTTCCCGAAGTAATTTCGACGCGCAGGTCCTCCCAGGAGACATCCCAGAAGCGCTGCGCGTCAGCATCGCGCCGAAGGAAGGACCTCGTCGTCGCCACCACCGCCAGCGTACATCAGGCCGTCGTACGCGAAGGACGCTTGGCGAGGACCGTCGAATCTCCGGAATGCCGCGCCGACGCCCAAGGTTCCCCTGGCACCGAGACGCGCAGCGAGCGTCCTCCTCGATGCGAGAAGGACTGGCTCGCCGCTCACCGGCCAGGGACCCTCATGAACATCGAACCGATGTACGTCGCATCCTCGTGGCTTCTGTCTCTCGCCTCCCTCGGTTGCGCCGCAACTTATCCAATCTCGCCGGCGGACAGGCGGGCGCCCGATCCGCTCGCTCACGTACACAGACTGGACTTCGTCGTCACCTCGGGCGAAGCGGGCGCGCCCCCTACCGTCAAAGAACAGTTCACCCTCAACCTGGCCGACAGGCAGCACGGAGACATCTCGGTCGGTCGCAACGTACCGTTGCAGGGCGGCAGCCTCTCGGGCACGGGGAGCTCGCGGACCGACGTGGGCCTGCGGCTCGGCGCCGACTGCACGTCCACCGGCGACGACGTCATGCTGCAGCTCCGGCTCGACGTGAGTGAGACGGAGGCAGCGGCTGCAGGTGCGCCAGTCCCGATCCACAAGGCGTCTGCGTCTGGAGACGTGCTCATCAAGCCCGGCCAGCCCGCGGTCGCGCTCCGACTCGACGACGGGCATCGACAGTACGACGTGAACGTCACCGCGACGCGGCTGCGCTGAAGTGCCCCGGCGGCGAGAGCCCGGCGAGCCCGACCGCACGTCGGAGAGTCGCGAGACGTCTCCGTCGTGAAGGCCGCGCAAGAAAGCGTCGGGCGCACCGACCCGGGTTAGCCCCCGTCGAGACCCCACCGCCGGCGCCGCGTGCCTCTTGCCGCGCGATGGATGCGCGGCTCCCGCTCGGGCGCGTCGTCGTCGCGGGCCTCTCATCGTCCTCCTGCGGATTCATCGCGAGCCACGTCGCGTCATTGCCGAGCTCATCGTCACCGAGGACCTCGGGTGGCGGCGAGTCGTCGTCTTCCACGGCGAGGATCTCCTCGAGCGTTGGCGTGGACCCGTCCGCGAGGTAGCGCCTCCACAGCTCCGGGTGCTCGCGCGCGCAGAGCGCTCGCAGCGTCGCCGAACGAAGGCGGACGATGGGCTTTCCGTCTGTGCTGCTTCGCGGCCGCTGAGCGAGTTCGTTCGGCGCGTAGACGGTGAGCTCGAGCGGAAATACGTCCGCCACGTGCACTAGAGTGAGGTGCATCACCTTGCCCTGCTTGCGGATGCTCACGCGCTGGGTTTCGTGAGCCCATCGCAGGCGCTGCACGTGCGACTCCACGTCCGCGGCGTCCCACGCGAACACGTGTAGGTCGACGTCGCTTCAGCTCCGTACATGACCCGTGGCGACCGAGCCGATGAGGCGCGGCGAGAACTGCTCGAGCGCGTCCATCGCTTCGAGCACGACGACGCGCATGGCGAAGAGACGGCGCGTGCGTCCGTCACCCTCGATCTCCGTGACAAGCTCGAGGAGCGCCTCCTTGATCTCGCCGTTCGAAGGGAGATCCTGCGGAAGGTAGCGGAGCGCCTTCGCGTTCACCTGACCGAGCAGGCGCTTTGCCGCGAGCTGCTTTGCCGTGAAGTACTGTTTGACCTCCTCGCCATACATGATCTGCGCGGCCAGCTGTGCAATCACGGCTCGCAGGCCGCCATACCGCTCCCAGCTCATTCCAGCTGGGCGACGAAGCTCCCATCGTCGGCAATCTCGCTCGAGCTCGTGTCGAGAAACGAGTCCCCGTGTGCGAGGAGCTCATCCATGGCCCGCTCGACCGAGAAGACCCGCGCGTCCGGATCGCGTCCCCGCAGGTCCCAGCGGCGGAGCATCTCGAGCTCGCGCAGGGCGCGTGTGCCGCCGTAACGGCGGCGGCTGGCACGCGGATCCTTGAGGAGATCGAGGTGATGACGCACGAGCCACGCGGCGCGGGGGCACAGTAAGCCTTCGAGAGGATCGGCGCCGATCTCGTCGTGAAACGGCCCCTCCTCGGCCTTTCCGACATCGTGGAACGGCGCTGCCGCCCAGAGCACGGGATCGGTCGTCGCGCGACGCGCCAGCTCGAAGGCCTGCAGCGAGTGAAAGAGCGCATCCCCTTCCGGGTGGTAGCGCGGGGAGTGTTGAATGCCGTCTAGGTCTTCGAGGAGCGAGACGAGATCATCGATCATGCACCAGCGGGGCGACTCGCCGCCGCGTAGCCCTGGTCGCTTGGGCGATCCGGGCTCGAACGCAGAGTAGCGAGAATCGCGCACGCGGCAAGGGTCTCGGAGCACGTAGCGCTGTCAACGGTCGCCCCGCGCGCGCCTCCGGGCGAGCTTTTCGACGAGCCGGGGGCCGATCTCGGGTCGACTGAACGGACAGACTGCGAGGCAGATGGCGCAGCTCAGGTTCTCGTTGAAGTACGGAAGGCACTTGTCGAAATCGACGTACCAGCGCACCTCGCCCCGCACGAGCTGTCGCTCGGCGGCGATGGCATCGGGAGGGCATGCGTCCGTGCACACGCGGCAGCTCGCACAGAAGTCGCTGGCTCCGAAGACGTCGCGGCGATCGGCCAGGAGCGGTGCGTCGGTCAGGACGCAAGCGAGGCGAAAGTTCGATCCGAGGGTCCTGTGAATCATCGAGCCATGCTTGCCGAGCTCCCCGAGCCCCGCGAGGATGGCCGGAGGAATCAGCAAGAACGAGCCCGCCATCGGGCCGCCGTAGGGGAAGGCGTCGTGTCCTTCGCGTCGGAGCCAGCTGGCGACAGCCTTCGCCGTGTGCGTTCCGCGGGCGTACTGGCGTGTCACCTCGACGAGCGAGCGGACGGAGGGCGCCGTCGTCATGGCGTCGTGATCTTGCGCGACCGCAAGCACAATCATCCAACGCTGGGTAGGGATCGCGTGCCCGTCGAAGACGTACTCCGGCTTCATCTCGGCGATACCCACGTCGTCCGCGCCCGCGTCGAGAGCGATGCGCTTCACGGTTTCGCACCACGACTCAGGGCTTCGCTCGGTCGGTTCGACGGAGAGTGCTGCGAGCGGCTCGTCGATCGCGCGCTGACGCTCTCGTCGTGCGTCTGCAAGCTCCTCGCCCAGGTTCGACGTGCGCGCGTAGAACCAGAGCTGGAGGTTCCCGTGTGGCGTCGAGTCCGGCGCGTGCCAGTAGATCGGTGACGGACGTCGCGCGGGCTCCTCGTCGACGCCGTTGATGGCATTTCCCGAGATCGGCGGCCAGAGCTGCATCTGCTCGTCGCTCGGCTGCCAGATCGGGAGCTTCCGTCGCCGCATCGCAGATCCCCTCGAACAATGCACCACCGCGGAGCGTGCGTCGAGGTCGTGGTGGCCGTCGACCGGCACGGTGCGCGCTGACCGCCGCGGCTATCCCCAGACCAGGAAGTTCCAGACGAAGGCGTCGAAGCCGATGATCCCGAGGTTCACCATCGTCACGGCCAGGGCCGCGAAGGCCCATCCTGTTCTACGCGTCCGCAGAGACTGAATCGAGCGTACGAGCGCCACCGCGGCGGTCAGCGCGAGAACCAAGGAGAGCCCGTTCAGCACGCCGCCGTGGGCGATGTCGAAATCCACGAGATCGTCGAGGCTCCACGACCATGCGCACTCACCAATGGTCGCTCCCATGGCGAGGGTGGCGATCGCGAGCGTTCCGATCTGCGACGCTTGGTCAGCCATACCGCTAGCCTACAGCACGCACGAGCGCATGCGCAGCGCTACGACGCGCCCGAGAGCGTGCACCACCGAGCCTTGCCCGGCGCTCGACTCTGCGAGGCTACGTCGAACCGAGCCCGTGGGCCGCATCCTGCGCGGCCACCTTCAGCTGGACGAGCGTGAAGTCCTGTCCGAGCCGCTGACGGTCATGCCCCCAGCGACGGAGCGATCCGGCGAGTGCCAGGTTCGCTGTATCGAGAAGCAGTGGTGCCCCTGTGTTGAGGGTGCCCATGAAGGTCCGAAAATCTTCCGCGAGCTTCATGCCCCAGGAGTGCGTGCCGGGCACGAACTCGGCCCTTGCCTTGAGGAGGAGCTGCGCGGCTTCTGGCTGCTTGATCTTCATGCGCGGACCTTAGTCCAGACTGGGCGATCGAGGTGGCGATTCGACCCTCTCGCCCTTGGGGGCAGAGCTCGTTGTTCGGGACGGGCCGTTTCACCCGATGCAGGAGGCTACAATGTGGCGAGCTGCGACAGCCCGGCGGCCAGCCCCCGCGCGCAGGTCGCTGGGCCGAGGCGAAGCGTGGCGGCGTGTCGTGCGAGATTGCGAGGATCGTGCGCGCGAGTCGAGGTCGTGGCGCGTGGCATGCAGGGTGGCGCCTGCCCGTGCGCACGCACGCGCGCGACCGATTCAGATGGAGGAAGTCATGCACAAGATCCAGAGGACCATCGACATCTCGGCATCGGCCCAACGCGTCTACGACTTCGTCATCCAGCCCAAAAACCTTCCGGGCGTATTGCCGAGCCTGATCGAAGTGTCGAACGTAGTTGCAGGGACCGGCGGCGGGTCTGACTACGACTGGATCTACAAGATGGTGGGGGTGCACCTGAAGGGTCACACGACCATCGAGCAGGCTCAGCCGGGCAAGCTACTCCGCCACCGCGGTGACGGGGCGATTCAGAGCACTTGGCGCTGGACGTTCCAGGGTCACGACGGGGCGGGCATGAAGCTCACCTGCGAGGTCGAATACACGATTCCCGTGCCTGTGCTCGGGAAGCTCGCGGAAGCCCTCGTGGTGAAGCTCAATATCCGCGAGATGGAGACGATGCTCGCGAACGTGAAAGACATGGTCGAGCACGGCGCGGCAAGCGCCGGCGCCGGAGCGCGCGCTCACTGACGATCACGTCCATGCCCACGCGACGACCGACGCGTGGGGTGACGCGGGCTCACCACGGGACCGTTCCACATTCTCCGGTCCGCACGCCCGCGTTCACGCAATCGCACGGATCGCACGTGTTCGACCGGAACGATCTCACAGCCGCAGAACTTTCGCGAACAGTGCGCGCGTGGACTCGTTCATGTCCTGGACCGCGCGCGATCGCTCCGACGATCTCGTGTGGCGGACCGAGGTGTCCGAACAAGAATGTGCATCATGAAAACTTCTCACTCCATCCTCGCCGCCACGTCTCTGTCCGCCTTCGTTGCCTTCGTGGCCTGCTCCTCGTCGGTCGCCGTCACGCTTCCGAACGGGGTGAGCGTGCCCGCGTCGGCCGTCTCGTTCGGCAGCACGTTGCCGAGCAACCTGTCCAGCACGTGCACCGCCGGCGAGTACTACGTCTGGGCTTCGGGAGGTCCGTGCCCGAGCACGACGTACCTGCTCTGTGACGGCACGAGCTGGAGCCAGTACGATTGCACCGACCCCTCATCGCCCGGTGATCCTTGGGCTCCGTACTCGGGCGGCACGACGAGCACACCGGGCTGTACCGTGGACTCCGATTGCGCGACGGGCGACTTCTGCGACCTCACGACCGGCGACTGCGTCGCCGGATCCGAGAGCGGCGCGTGCACGTCGGACGCCGATTGCACCGGCGCGAGCGAGTTCTGTGATACGGCGGCGGGCAAGTGCGTCACCGATACCGGGGCCGGATCGTGCATCTCGGACGCGGAGTGTGGCACGGGCGAGACTTGCGACACCGCGAGCGGTGCCTGCGTCGGCGCCACCGCGGCCGATGCCGGCGTGACCTGCACCTCCGACTCCGAATGCGCCTCGGACGAGACGTGTGACACCGCGTCAGGCGCATGCGTCGCAAGCTCGGCGGACGCGGGTGCGGCTTGCACGTCGGACTCCGAGTGCAACTCCGGGGAGACCTGCGACACGTCGAGCGGCACCTGTGTCGCCGGCACCGTCGATGCGGGGACGGCGGACGCCGGCGCGGCGAGCTGCGCGGGTACCACATGCACGACGGATGCGGAGTGCACCTGCTCCGGGACCACCTGCGACACGTCGAGCGGAACTTGCACCTGAACGCCCAGGCGGAAACGACGGGCGGTCTTCCTGCGCGCTCGTCATCGCCTCGATCCTCGCGATGGAAGCCTCGCCCTGATCCGCGACGACGGCGCTCCGCCGCGAAGCTTCTTGCCGCTACGCAAAAACGCGGGCGACCCAGTCGTTGACGAACGTTCCGTCCGGGTCGTGCTCGCGCATGACCTCGTGGAACGTGTCAATATTCTCGAACTGTGTGCGCAGGTACATCGGGTCGAACGTCGCCTCCTTCCCCCAGTGCGGTCGCCCTCCGTTCTGGCGCGCGAAGGCCTCGAACCCGCGCACCTGGTCGTTCCAGCGTGCATCGGCGTCCATGTTGTAGAGGGAGAGCCATACCGAGTCTCGGCCGTAGGAGGGGCTGAGCCAGAACGAATCCGCGTGCGTGAAGCGGACCTCCTGTACGAAGTTAAACGTATGGCCGCTGCCAACGAGGTGGTCCCGGTATCGGGAAAGGAGCTCGCGCGCGCCGCGGTAGTCGAACGCCCATTCGGTCTCGCGGTGGACCGGCGGAACCGGCGTGAGGAAGCCGACGTGGCTCTTGCAGATCCGGTCGAAGCGCTTCCCGACGACGTTCGTGAGCGCGCGATTGATGGGCGGGATGAGGCGCGCCCGGTCGACCTTGCCGAGGGCGACGAGAGCTCTGTAGACGAACACCGCGAGGAAATCGTCGCGGAACCAGCGCGTAAGGTCGCTGTCATCCCGTGGTGCATGGGACCGCTTGTTCTTGAACACGATGACCCGCTCTCCCGGCACGCACCACCAGAACTTGAAATGGTCGTGATCGCGGACGAGCGCTTCGAGATCGCCCAGCAGATCGTCGAAGCGCATCGTCTCAGTGATCGCATGCATCTGGAACGAAGGGACGACGGCGAGGGTGACCTCGTGGACGACCCCGAGGCACCCGAGCCCGACCGCGGCGGCCTGGAAGGCGTCGTCGGTCTTCCGAAGCGTTCGCTCGTTGCCGCGCCCATCGATCAGCTTGAGGTTCTCGACCTGCGCGGCGAGACACTGAAACCCGAGCCCGGTGCCGTGCGTTCCCGTCGCGAGGGCACCCGCCAGTGACTGCCGGTCGATCGAGCCGACGTTCGCGAGCGCGAGCCCGCGCGCGTCGAGCGCGTCGATGAGCGCGCGAAGGCGAATCCCGCCCTGTACGGTGACGCGGAGCGAGCTCTCGTCCACTTGGAGGATCCTATTCATCCGATCGAGCGACACCAGCGTGTCCGTCGTGACGATCCCCTTGGACCAGGAGTGCCGTGCACCCATCACGCGGACCTTCGTGGCTCGCCGCACGATGTCTTGCAGCGCCGCGACGGTTTCGGGGTGTTCGACGCGGGCGGGCGCGAACGACCAGTTGTGACCGTAGTTCGCGAACGACTTCATCTCTCGATTCCCGGAATGTCGGTAGCGTCGAGGGCCCGCCGGGTCACCTGGATCGCGCCGACCGCGCGCTCGAGAAACTGATCGAGAAGCTTCATGCGCGCTCCGGCGGAGCCGGCGCGGCGAGCAAACCCGCCGAGGGAGAAACGGGGAGCCGTCGCGTCATTCTCGAAGGAACGAGTAGATGCGTCGCGACCTGTCGAAGAGCAGCGTGCGGAGCGATCGCATTCGTGCGAGATGCTAGCAGATACGCGACGCTCGATGCTGCCGTCGACCCAAGGCGCTGAAGCCGCGCCGGCGGCCGCGAACCCGTGAGGAGCGCATCCATGACGAATCGCCTGACCGAGCTCAAGTTGCTCCTGGAGCACCTCGATTTGAAGCGAATCATGGCGCTCACGCGCAACGTCGACCTGGGCAAGCTCCTTCGCACGCTGAGCGAGCTTGAGCTGGAGGACCTCGCTGACCTTGCGTCGCAGGTCAGGGCCAAGCACCGCAACGCTCGATTGCCGGAAGCCAACGGCGACTCTTACGGCCTCCGGCCGCAATCTCGTCCACTCCCGACGAGGACGCGGTGCTCCTTCGAGTCCGTGAATTCATGACGCGCGAGGTCTCCCCGATTGTCAACGACTGCTGCTCAAGGGCGAGTTCCCGCACCAGATCATTCCGGAGCTCGCCGCGTTCGACGTCGCGGGGATGACGCTCAAGGGGTACGGGTTCCCTGCGCGCAGCTGCGTGCTCGAAGGATTCGTCGCCGAAAAATGGCGCGCGTCGACGTCTCCATGTCGACGTTCTTCGGCGTACAGAGCGGGCTCTCGATGGGGTCGAGCTACCTCTGCGGATCGGAGGAACGGAAACGCGCCTACCTCCCCAAGATGCGAAGCTTCGAGCTTCTTGGCGCGTTCGGCTTGACGGAGCCGGACGTGGCGCTCGGATTGACCACGATCTGCAGGAGGGATGGCGACGCCTGGGTGCTGAACGGGAAGAAAAAATGGATTGGCGACGCGACCTTCGCCACTTCACCATCATCTGGGCGCGTGACGAGGCGTACCAGAACGTCAAGGGTTCATCGTGGACCGCGCGACTCCAGGCTTCGCGGCGACCAAGCTCGAGGACAAGATGGCGCTGCGGATCGTCCAGAATGCGGAGATCACCCTGACGGACTGCCGCGTGCCGGAGTCGAAGCCCCTCACGAACGCGAGCTCTTTCAAGGACACGGCCAATGTTCTCCGGATGACGCGCGCCGGGGTCGCTTGGCAGGCCGTGGGTTGCGCGCGCGGTGCCTACGAGCACACGGTTCGGTACGTACAATCACGATGGCAGTTCGGGCGGCCCATCGGCTCGTTCCAGATGGTGCAGGATCTCGTCGCACGAATGCTGAGCCAGCTCGCGGCGATGCCGACGATGGTGTATCGGCTGAGCCAGCTTCAGGACGCTGGAGAGCTGACGGATGAGCATGCCTCGCTCGCGAAGGTGTTCTGTTCGGTCGGTTGCCGCGAGGTCGTGAGCCACGCGCGGGAGCTGCACGGCGGAATCGGCATCCTTCTCTCGTACGACGTGGCGCGCTTCGTCGCCGACGCTGAGGCAATCTACTCGAACGAGGGGACGAAGCAGGTCAACAGCCTGATCGTCGGCCGTGCAGTCACCGGATTCAGCGCGTTCGTGTGAAGAGATCGCGAAGTCGAGAGCGACCGGTCACGCCAGGGGCGGCGAGCTCCAGCTTCGCCAGACGCTCCTCGGTCGGCCCGAGGCTCCAGCACGCATCTGAGGGGAGTGCTTCGAGAGGCTCGCCCGCCTCGTTGAGCGGGCAGATGTCTCGCAGCTCCGCAGCGCTCCCGTCCCGATCCTCGAGCCATCGAAGCGGCAGCCCCTGCGTGCGACACACGTACGGGCGTTGTTCGTAGATTCGACAGCCGCCATGCGCGTCCAGGAAGGCACAGGCGCCCGGCGCGTGCGGTTCGGCTGTGGCCAGGAGCTGCGCGTGATGGCGGCGAATGTGTGCGGCCTCGACCTCGAAGACCGTCAGATCATCGACACAGCACGACGTGCAGCCCTGCCGGCACTGGAGGCGCGCCGCGTGCAGTACGTGAAGGCGCCCGGCCTCGCGACCGATCTCGGCGTGCAGCTCGGCAATCGAGTCGCGTTGTCCTTTACCGACATCGACGCCGCGTGGATTCAAGGCCCTCACCTTACACCAGTCGGTGTCGAATCGCGGACTCACCTCGTTCGGAGCACACGACCACATGGACGGTGCGCCCGCGCGTCCCACTCGTGTCGACAGCTCGTCCACCGCGTCCTTCATCGTCCGTTTCGCGCGGAGTCACGGTCTCGACCGGAGTGGTCGAGGGCGCGTTGTTGATAGTGCTCGCACGTAGAGCGATGCGACCGCCCCCGCCGTCGAGCGTCTCGCGGATACCATGCTGCGATGGCGGAGGCAGGTCGAAGGAAACAACGCAGTGCGTACGCTGCGGCGTGACTCTCGACTCGATAGATGATTAGAGTGCCGCCTATGAGCAACGACTTCGCCGCCCACGTATCGACACTCGCTTCCAACTTTGCCTCTGCCATAGTCGCAGCCATCTGCAGCGCCAGCGTCGCGGACCTGCAGGCGCTCGCCGCCGAGACATCGACAGCGACCCCGAGCACCGTGCCGCGACTCGCCAGCAAGAGCGCTGACCGGCCGTCGACCTCCGTGGCCAAGCCCGCGACGGCCAACGCGTCGAAGGCCGCGACGAAGGCTTCCACCGCGCCCGCAGCAAAGGCCGCGGGCGGCGTCGCTAAGCCCGCGCGCAAGACGAGCGGACGCCTGGCGCGCCGGTCCCCTGCCGAGATCGCCGAGGCCCTCTCGAACATCGTCGACCTCGTGAGGTCGGTGAAGGGCGGGCTCCGCGCTGAGCAAATTCGCGCTCGGCTCGGGATGGAATCCAAGGAGATGCCGCGCGTGCTGAAGGAGGGGCTCGCGAAGAAGGCCCTCAAGAGCAAGGGGCAGAAGCGCTCGACGACGTACACCGCCGCGTAGCTTCTTCGCTCACGGTCGCCCGCGGCTTCTGCCCGTCACGATTCCTCCCGCGATGAGATGCGCGAGACGAACGGGTTCGGGCACGTTTCCGTGAAGTGTCGTTGCGTCCACCACCCTTCGCGCCTCCTCGATGGAGAGGCCGGCGCGTTGCACCCATAGCTTCGGCGCCCCGGCGCGAAGCCCCGATCGAACTGGCTTTTTCAGCGAGCGACGCGAGTGGCCGAGCTCCTCTATGGTTCCTGCGCGCTCGATGAGTCTCCACTTCGCGTCGGCTCCTGGTACTCGCGGTCGTCGTCGCGGCGTTGCGCTGAACAGCGCGCGCTGCACCGCGTCCATGTCGGGTGGACGTCGCACGACGACGAGCACGCCGACGCCGAGCGCGTCCGAGAGCGCGTGAATGTCGACCACGTTGAAGCCCCCGACCGCGATCCCTTGCAGCATGAGGGCGCCGAGATGGGCCCCGAATTGACTCGCGCGAACGAGCGCGATCATCGTCTGGGTCGAGTTCGTTCCGTCGCGGCGGACCCGACCGCTCACGACCCCGTCGAGTCGTGTGTCCGAGCAGACGACGCCGACCAAGAGGACATCGCCGCGATGGTCGCGAGCAAAGGGCCCGTCGTCGAAGCCGATGACGTCCACGCGGACATCGTAATGGACGATGCACGGAAAGCCGATGTCCCGTGTGCAGGGTAGCTCCGCGGCCATCGCGGGTGCATGAGCTGCGCAAACCCCGCTGACGCACTATGCTCTTCGGTGATGAAACGAGCACTTGTCGGAGCTCTTGCGGCGTCTACGGTCGCGGTACTTCTTGGTGCATGCGGCGACGGGCACCGGCACCACGATCGCGCTGCGGGCCCCTTCGATTCCTGCGCGAGCTATGTCTCCTGTGGCACGTGCACACCTGCCCCCGGATGCGGTTGGTGCTTCACGATCGGTCGCGAGGGCGCATGTTCGTCGGACCCCGACACCTGCGGAGCTGATCCCGACAGCTGAACCTGGAACCCGAGCGGCTGCGTCGTCCTCGCACGACCGAAGGTGGCCATCGACGCCGCACCGGTCGTTCGCGACGCCGGCGTCGACGTCTCCACAGCTGAGCCCTAGCGTTCGCGGTCGCCCAGTGCAGCGTTGCTGCGCGCTCTCATCACTGACGCCTCCGTTGCGTGAGACCCGCACACGGGGATACTTGGACCGCCGATGCCGCTGCGGCCGAGGGAGCTGGGTCGCCGATTCGTCGTCGCTGGCGCGCTGGCGCTGCTTCCCTTCGTCGCGTCGAGAGCGGGGATGTTGCGCTGGTACGCCTATGCGGCTGCGCAGAAGGTGTACATGCTCGCCCTCTGGGGTGGAGCCGTCACGGAGGTGGTCGGTGCCTCGGCGTCCTTCGTGTTCTCCGTCGGCTGCTGCGCTGCCGCCGTCATCGCTCTCGCGCTCTCGGCGACACGGATCATCGCGCGTCGCCCGGAGGCGCTCGAGCGTCCGTACATGTCGGTCCGCGCGCTCGTGCTCCTTCACGGTGCGGTCGGTCCGTTCCTCGCGCTCTCGGCGACGCAGCAGCTCTCGCCTACCGTGCGAGGGCGACCCGTGCTCGCGCGGTACCTCGCTGTCGTTCTCGAGCACCAGGCGTTCCTCGCGTTCGCGACCGCCGCGGTCGCCGGGGCGTGGCTGGTCGGTTCGTTGCGCCCGCGACTGCCGCGAGAGCTGTTGGATCGCGTCCGAATCGCCGGGGCGCTCATCCCCGCCTGCGTCGTATGCGGCGTTGCCTCGCGCGTGCTCGCACGCACCTTCGCTCGCGCCGAGGAAGGCCTGCCCGTCGCCATCGAGCTGGAGTTCGAGCTCGTGCTCGCCATCACCGCCATCGTCCTCACGATCCTGACGCCGGCGCTTCTCGCGGCTCGTAGGGCGCCGACCGTGCCCGGCGCCGCTGGAGACGAGTCCGCGCCTGCACCCGCGCCGCTCGCTGCGGTGCCTAGGACGATCGCAACAATGCTCCTCCCGCTCTTCGCGACGACCGTCGTCTGCTGGGCGAGCTCTCGCCCGTGCGACCCGGATCCGGAAGCTCTCGGAAACGCGCCCACGGTGCCGTCGGCTGCGACCCTGCCGCTGCCGCTCGCGCGAGGAGAAGCCGAAGCGAGCGCAGAGGAGGGGGTGCTCGTGGCCGATGCGGCCAAACGCGTCCGCGACGTGTGGCCGCGCGGCGGTCGCGTGCGCGAGGTCCGGCTCGTGGTGCAGCGGGATGTGTTCGAGCGCGGCCGAACGGGGATCTTCGCGCGATGGGGCGACGGACGGTTCGGAGTGCTCCGGATGACTCTCGCCGACCGCGATGCCCCGCAGCAAACGTGTGCGACCGTCGGAAGCAAGCGGTGCGTCGAGGTCTCGGCCGGCACGGTGGCGGCCGCAACAGCCTCGTTGAAAGCGAGCGACGGTCCGGGGTCGTTCGTGGTTCCCCGATCCGGACGAGACCGTCGGAGAGCTGGCGCGCGACGCGGCGGCGCTCCTCAAGGCTAGCTACGAAAGCACGCAGACGAGCGCCCTCGAGCTCGACGTCGAGCTCTTCGTCACTCATCCCATCGTGCCCGTCTTGCCTCCTCCACCTCGGTCGAAACCCCCGCGTGTGCCCGTGGGCACCCGTCCCGCCGCGCCCCACGCAGACGGCCCAGAGCTCGCGTTGCCCTCCGCGGGCTGCGCCGCTCCTCGCCCGGCCGTTAGCTTCGAGCCGCACGACCTCACGACCGACGGAGGTACGCGGCGTCTCTTCGTGAGCGCACCTGCTGCATCCGAGGGGCCGCGCTCACTCGTCGTGGTTCTGCACGGCAATGGCAGCTCCGCCGAGGACATCCGACGCACACTTCCGCTCGAGGCTCGCCTCGGCGCGACGAGCGTCGTCGTTTATCCCGAAGCCCGCGCCCACGCCTGGGACGTCGACGCGCCCGTCGCGACGAACGCGGACATCGCCTTCGTGCGTACCGCGGTTACATGGGTCGAGTCGAGCTTCTGCGTCGACACGCGACGTCGTGCCATCACGGGCTTCAGCAGCGGCGGTTACCTCGCGAGCGCGCTCGCATGCGAAGGCGACTTCCGTGCGGTGGCGACCCATGCGTCCGGAGGTCCGGCGCCGGTAGACGACGCACCGGACTCCCCCTCGGGGCTCTTCCGGTGCACGCCCGCCGCAGCGCTCGTGTTTCACGGCGTGGATGACCGGGACGTCCCCCTAGAGGAGGGGATGCGGGCCGCCGAGCGATGGCGTGTCATCAACCGGTGCGCGCCGTCTGTCACGGGCGATGGGATGTGCGAGGTGTTCGGGGCTTGCGACCGCCCGGTGGAGCGGTGTGTCGTGCACGGCCTAGGGCATGCGATCGCCGACGACGCCGCTGCGCGCACGTCCGCGTTCTTCGAGGCGTTGCGGTGATAGGTCGCGTCGCGCCCTCACGACAAGGTACGCTGTGCCGGCAACGCTCCGTTGACGACGAGGAAGACACGCATGAGGTTTACCTTCACCATCAAGACGAGGAGCGGGTCGCTCGTTACGCTGCAAGTCGAGGCACGCGATCAAAAGGACGCGGAGGAGAAGGTCAAGCGGGAGAACCCGACGTGCACGGTCACGAAGGTCGTCGAGGCCGGCTAGCCCCGCCGGAGGCAGTTCCGAGAGGCGCTGCGGACGTCGAAGGGCCGCATTCGTCGCGAAACGAGCAATGATCTGGCGCTCGCTCTCTGTTGTTGTACCCTGCGGCGCGGCAAAAAAAGCCGTCCGTTGCAGAGCCACATCTCTCACCGCACCGAAGCGTCAGGTAAAGCCACATGTCCAAAGACCGAGCAGCTTACGAGGAACCGCGCAACAACCAGCCTGAGGGCGGCATCACCGGAGGGGTTGCGATCGTCGGCTTCATCCTGTGCTTCCTCGCGGGCGCCGGCATCATGTGGGGGATCGACGCCAAGCACCCGAACGCGGCCGGCATGGCCGCAGATACGACGCCGGCCGCTGCCGCGAAGGCGACGAGCGCAGGCGCCGTCCGCGTCGACCTGCACGTGATGGCCCAGTGCCCCTACGGCGTGCAAGCCGAAGCGGCCTTCAAGGACGTCGTCACCAAGTTCGGACCGGACCTCGACCTGCACGTCGACTACATCGGCCAGACCGGCGCCGACGGCGCGCCGAACTCCATGCACGGCCCGAACGAAGTCAAAGGCGATCTCTTCCAGGTCTGCACGCAGAAGTACGCGCCCGCGAAGGCGTTCGACTTCGTCCTCTGCCAGAACGAGAACAACAAGGAGGTCGGCTCGAACGGTGCGGCGTGCGCGACAAAGGTCGGCGCTCCTGCTGACAAGATCACCGCCTGCGCGGACGGCGCCGAAGGGAAGGACCTCCTCCTCGCGTCATTCAAGCGCTCGGTGGAAAAGGGCGCCAGCGGCAGCCCGACCATCTTCATCGCCGGCAGCAAGTACGAGGGGGGTCGCAAGCCCACCGACATCATGAAGGCGATCTGCAACGGCGCGCCCGGCAAGAAGCCGGCGGGCTGCGCGGACATCCCGGAGGCCCCGAAGGTGAACGTCACCCTCCTCAGCGACAACCGCTGCGGTCCGGACTGCGACCCGAAGCGCGTCGAGGGGAGCATCCGCGGCAAGGTCGGCAACCCGATCGTGACGACGCTCGACTACTCCTCGGCCGAGGGCAAGAAGCTGTTCGGAAGCGTGAAGCCCACGATGCTGCCCGCCGCGATCTTCGACGCGACGCTCGACGCCGACAAGGACGCGATGGCCGCCTTCTCGCGCGGCATCCGTGAGGTCGGGAGCTACAAGGTCCTCGCCATGGGCGGCTGGAACCCGTCTTGCGCGGACGACGGCGGCTGCGCCCTCGAGGAGTGCAAGAAGACGATGCAGTGCCGAGTCGAAGCGCCGAAGAAGCTCGACGTCTTCGTCATGGCCCAGTGCCCGTACGGCGTGAAGGGGCTCGACGCGATGAAGGAGGTCGTCGACAACTTCAAGAAGGCTGGCGACCCGATCGATTTTGCCGTCCACTACATCGGTGACGGCGATGCCACGAGCCTCACTTCGATGCACGGCGCCGGCGAAGTCGCCGAAGACATCCGCGAGGAGTGCGCGATCCAGCACTACGGCAAGAGCCTCAAGTTCATGGATTACGTCTGGTGCCGCGACAAGAACATCCGCGACGCGAACTGGCAGTCGTGCACCGGCGGCTCGACCGGGATCGACACGGACGTCATCAAGAAGTGCTCGGAAGGGGACGAGGGCAAGCAGCTCGTCGCTCACTCGTTCGCCGAGTCGAAGGCGGCGGGGATCGGCGCAAGCCCGACGTGGCTTGCGAACAACAAGTACAAGTTCTCGGGTATCGACTCGCAGACGATCAAGACGAACCTCTGCGCACACAACCCGAAGCTCGCTGGCTGCGACGCGACGCTCTCGGGACAGGCCGCTCCCAAGCCGGGTGGCGCGAAAGAGCCCGGCTGCGGCAACTGAGTCCAGGTCGACGCTCAAACGGCGCGTCTCTCACAAAGAGGGACGCGCCCTCGATTCACGCTTTGTCGACGAGCACCTTGAGCTCGGTCCACTCCTTGTCCAGACGTGCCTTCGCGTCGTCCCACGTCGTCGCGGAGGCGGACTCCAGAGCGGCGTAATCGGTCGCGAATGCGCCGCGCCTCGCGTGGATCTGCTGCAGATTCGCCTGGAGATCAGGCTTGTTCGTCGCCGGTACCTTCGACGTCGCCTCGAGGACGTCCACCTTGTGATCCAGTTCGACGAGGTTGTTCGTCGTCTGGTGGCGATAGTCCTCGCGCATCTTCATGAAGCTCGCGGTCGCCGCGGCGAGGGTCTTGTCGGCCTCACCCTGGGCTGACTGGCGCTTCTGGTCGGCCTCCTTGTTCGCGGCAGCGATCTTGTCGTTCGCCTCGGCCTGCGAGGCCGCCACCTTGTTCTGCTCATCCATCGCGTTGTTGCACCCTGCAGCGAGCGAGAGCGCGAGAAGGGTGGTCGGGATCATTGAAAAACGTGTCATGGCATCTCGTTGGGTAGGAACTGGGTTGGCGTCCGGTTCGCAACTTGTGTGCCGCACAGTGCGCGCAGCGATGGTCGAATCGGACGCGAATGCCCGCTCTCCTCGCTGAGGACGCAGCTCGAGCCCTACGCGGAGCACGCCGACCGATCTCTCGGTACATCGAGGAGGCGATGGTTCCGCCGATCTCTTCGGCGCCACACTCGTGGCGTCCGTGCGATCGCGGTCGTTCGAGGCTGTTCTAGATTGCGCGCGCTGTCGGGATCTCGCGAGCTACGCCGCGAATCGCGAGAGCGGTACGAAACCTGCTTAGCCCATGTTTCATGGACACCAAGAACATGAACGCGAAGATCGACAGTGCAGCGGACAAGGCGAAGCACGCGGTGACGGCGGCGGGCGAGAAGGTCGCCGAAGTCGTCGACAGGGCAAAGCATGCAGCGAGCGAGGCTGAAGTGAAGGTCGAGGCCATGGCCGACAAGGGTGGGCATCGCATCGAGGAGACCGCGGACAAGGCGAGCAATGCGGTCAAGGAGATGGCCACGAAGGTCTCCAACAGCGCGCACGCGACCGCGGAGAAGCTCGCGCACGGCGCCAAGGAGCTCGCGAGCAAGGTCGAGCATCGCGCGCACGAGCACACGGCGACGCCTACGAAGACCAGCTAGGCGCGCGCCGTCGGCCTACCCGAGAGTGTCGCCGTCGAAGCCCCAGAAATGGGCCGGCACGTCCGAGAACACCACGAAGATCCGATTCGTGGGGACGCCGAACACTTCGGCCGCGAGCGTCGAGAAGGCCGCAGTCACCTTCGCGGTAACATCCTTGCCGAGCCCCCCGATGCTCTTGCATTCGATGAGGCATGACGGGTCGAACGAACCGCCGAACGTCATGCGAGAATGGGGGACGAGACACGTCATCACATAGCTCTCGGGCTTTCCGATCAGGCGCGCAGCGGACGCCGAGAGGTCTCGCTGGAGGGCATCCAGCTTCTCGCCGGCGGGAAGCACGGCTGAAGTGTACACAGTGACGAGGGGCATCCAGCGAGGATGCCCGACGAAGGAGCGGCGCTCAAGCTCAGCGCGGGGCAACCCAGGCGCGCCGCAGCTCGTCGACGAGCTGCGACACCCCCGGCACTGCGTCGAAGCTCGAGTCGTCGCCGACCTTGCGCCACAGATTGTGCTCCTGGAACAAGCAGAGCCGTAGCTCCTCGAACGTTCCGCCCCAGCGTCCGAGCCTCTCGTACTGGTCGCACCGGTACTCGTGCAAGGCTGTCGCCTCGACACGGAGATGCGCCGCGCCATGCGCGTCGCCGTCAAGCTCGTCGCCATCGGCCCCGTGCGTGGCGTACCAGGCGAGCGCCTCGCCGTCCGGCACGAAGCGCTCGGGGGGCCGCCGCTCGACGGCCGTGCGCAAGGGTATGGCGAGGTTGGCGGGCGTCGGCGCGAACGCCTCGACCCACACGTTCGCGCGCCACTCACGGTAGGCGACCGAGCGAAACGTGGAGCCGATGCAGAGCAAGCCCTCCGGGCAAGGGCGCCACCGCTCGACGCGTACGTCTCTGGCCACGCGCTCCGCTTCTCGCTTTACCGTCTCCGACGGGGCGCCGTCTGTCATCAGGCTCAGCGCCACCCAGTCCGCGCCCGCCGATCTCGGCGTCGCCATCTTCTCCGCCATGGCGGACCGTAGCTCGCTGAGCGTTTCGTCGTACCCGCCGGCCGTCTCGATCCCGTTGGCGAGACGGACCTCCTTCAGCTCGAGAGCGACCGTGCGCGGCGGCCACGGCGTCGGGGCGTGAAGCATCCCGTTCGAACCGTGCTGCACGCTGGCTTCCGGCAGCACGACGAGATCGAGCCCGCCGCACTCGGGGATCGCGACGACGCCGCGGACGTGCCCTTCGATCAGCGCCGCGAGATCGAACGCGAACGGCGTCTCCGCCGCGGCCTTGGACATCGCGTGGGCAAGACGCTCGTTGAGCAAGTTCTTGCGTACGCCGAGGAGAAGTTCGCGAACCAGCCTGCGATCCACCATGATGCCCTCGCTCGTTGATCTTCGCGCCAGTTCACCGAACCGGCAAGGTGCATCTGAGCCGGGCTCTCGACCCGTGGCTCAACCTGAAGCTGGCGTCGGCATGGTAGCCTAGGCGTGGGCGATCGTGGGCTTCGGCGCGTCGTTGGGCTTCGTCGGATCGGCTACGCTCAAAGTGATGGGCACGGCGAGCGTGGATCGGCGTAGCCACGAGCGGCTGCACGTGCTGTCCAGGGCTCTGCGCGCGTTCTCGGAGGCGACCACCGACTACGAGCACTTGCTCGATGTGGTCGCTCGAACGGTGGCGAGCGTGGTCGCGGACGGGTGCATAGTGCGTCTGCTGCGAGAGGGGGCTGGTTCTCGCAGGTGGCGATTCATCTCCCGCTGGAGCGATGCATCGCAGACGCGCAGGTCGTCGGCCGCGCTCGCACGTTCATGGCCGCGCCGAGAAATGCGGGCGACTACGCGTGGGGCCAGCACCTCATCGACACGGGCGCTGCGTTTCTCCTTCCTCATCTGGAGGCGGCGCAGTTCCGCACGATGGTCACGCCCGACATCGCGGACATCTACGAGACCATCGGAATCCACAGCATGCTGGTCGTCGCGCTTCGCCTGCGCGGGAAATCGATGGGCACGCTGGCGCTCTTTCGGTTCGACCCCGCCTCGCCCCCGTTCGACGAGGGCGACCAGGAAATGGCACAAGCTCTCGCAGATCACGCGGCGCTCGCCATCGCGAACGGCCGCTCCTATGCCGCCGACCGTGCCACACGAGACGCGGCAATGCGAGCCGAGGCGGAAGCGCACGAGCACGCGCGGAAGCTCCAGGTTCTCGCTGCGGCGTCCCAGTCGTTCGCGCGAGCGAGCCGCGAGCTGGACACGATCACGACGGCGGCGGCCCGTGCGCGGAGCTCGTCGGCGACGGATGCATCCTGGAGCTCGTGACCGAACAGCGAGACATGCTCGAGATTGCCGCCGTTCACCATCGGGATCCTGCGATCCGGGAGTTCGCGGAGCGACGGTTCCTCGGTCGGCGGGTGCCGCGTACGGGACTGACCGCGCGGGTCGTGGAGAGCAAGGAGCACGTCCTCATCCCGGTCGTCGACCCGGAGACGGTCCCCGCGGTCACCAGCGACGTGTACCGGGAGTTCGTCGCGCGATATCCCGTCTACAGTCTGGTGTTCGTCCCGCTCGTCACGGGCACCGAGGTGGTCGGCGTGGTCATCCTGTCGCGCCATTCGGAGGGGCAGCCGTACACCGATGAAGAGGTAGGTCTCGTGCGGAACCTCGCGGATCGAGCCGGGCTCGCGATGTACAGTGCTCGCCTCGATCGTGATCTGGAAGCCGCCGTGCAGGTGCGAGACGACTTCCTCTCTATCGCGGGCCACGATCTGAAAACGCCGCTCGCATCCTTGCTGCTGCGGATACAAGGCCTGCAGCGAATCGTGCGGAATGACCCGACGACCGCCATCGCCGAGCGGCTCGAGAAGGCCGCCAAGGGCGCGATGAGGATGGATAGGCTGATCAACCAGCTGCTCGATGTGACGCGGATCGCCGCGGGGAAGCTCGGTCTCGAGCCCGAGCTCTTCAACCTGACCGACGTGGTGAAGGAGGTCGTGGGCCGCTTCGTCGATCCGACGAGCAAGCCGAGTAGCCCGATCGCCGTTCATTGCGAGGAGCAGGTGAGCGGGCGGTGGGATCGATTGCGCGTCGATCAGGTCATCAGCAATCTGGTGGGAAACACGTCGAAGTACGGCCAGGGAAAGCTCGTGGAGGTCGACCTTTGGGTCGAGAACGGCGACGCAGTCCTTCGTGTCACCGACCACGGCATCGGCATCGACAGACAGCACGAGCAGAAGATCTTCGAGAGATTCGAGCGCGCCGTGGCGACGCGCGAGTTCGGTGGCTTCGGCCTGGGCTTGTGGATCACCCGACAGATCGTCGAGGCGAGCGCCGGCGTCGCAGTCACCCAGGCGAAAGTGTCAGCGCTGGCTCATGCCAGGGCGCGGCGAGCGCTCGCGCATTCCGTAGCGGCGGCCGACCGCCTGCTCGATGTGTCCGGCCGCGCCAGGAAGCTCGTAGTCGACGATCTGGTAACGGACACGCTGACCACACCCCTCCGCGACGCTCGCCGCGACCACGACGACCGAGGCGCGCGTGCATGAGAGATCGTGCGCAGCGCTCGCGACGAGAGCTTCCTTCGAGGCCGCCTCGGGTTCGTCCTGCCACGCGCCGTAACGGCTCCCGTCCGTCGCTTCGAAGACGACTCGACCGCGCTCCGTACACGCGACGTCGTCCGCAGTCGATATTGGATAGCCGCTGCGGAACGTGCAGTCGTACTCGGCCTGGTATCCGCATCCCATGACGGCGATCGGTGTGTAATCCGCGGACGCACTCCGCGTCGAGTGCTCGGTCACCTGGGCTGACGGGCAGCTGTACGTGACGGCGAACGCGCGGTGAGCGAAGACCGTCTGGGCGCATCCTCCGAGGAGCGAGACGACGAGACCGAGCTCGAGCGCTGCCCCTGATATGGCCAATCGCATGGGCGACATCATACGGACGGAAAGAGCGGGCCGTCCCGAGATCGGCGGGACGGTGCCCTCACGGCTTGTAAGGGGGCTCGTACCCGTCGGTCCGACGCGCGTGGAGCGCGAAGAACTGTCGCAGGGTCGCGAGCGCAGCGTCGACTCGCTGGGGCTCGAGGTCGAACAGATTGTTCAGCTCGAGCGGATCGCGGACGAGGTCGTATGCCTCGACGGTCTTGCGTCGCGAGTCCTCAATCACCTTGAGCCCGTCCGCGCTGGTTATCGCGCGCCGTAGCCTCCCCTCGGCGAGCAGAGGCCGGGTCAGCGTGACGCCGTGGTTCACGAGGATGGGGCCGAGGTTCTGGCCGTCGAACGTCGCGGGGGTGTTCATGCCGAACAGGTCGAGGATGGTCGGGGCCAGGTCGACGAGGCCGACACGCTGTTCGACCACATGCTTCGGGAAGAACGGGCTCCGGATCAGGAGCGGGACGTGCAAGAGCTCTTCGTAGAGAGTTTTTGCGTGGCCGGTCGTCTGGTGCTCGCCGAACGCCTCGCCGTGGTCTGCCGTGACAATCAGCACCCAGCGCCACCCGAAGCGCGACTCGAGGACGCTAATGATGCGCGCGAGCTGCGTGTCCACGATGGCCACCTCGGAGAGATATCGCTCGCGCGGCGTGCCGTCCTTGCGGCCGCGGTCGTAGGGCGCGTGCGGCTCCATGAGATGCGCATACGCGAACAGCGGAGCATCGTCGGCGTGCTCGAGGCGGTCGATGAGGGGGTCGATGACGCTGGCGGCTCTGGCGTGTGCGCCTTCGTTCACGACGACGTGCTCTTCCGAGAAGCCGCGCGCAACGCCGAACTCCCCCGCAAGGAACGTGAGGCTCGCGTCGTGGAAGGTCGTGACGCCGCCGGCGACGAGAAGCTCGGGGAAGCGGGGGGAGCCGTCATCGGCCGGATAGAGGAAGCGCCCGCGGCCGGAGCCGTGGTCCGTCCATAGCTGCTCGGAGAAGTAGCGCGCGGAGAAGAGGGTGCCGAGCGACAGCGCCGTCTGCGACGCTGGCGCGGACGCGTGCGTGAAGAAGACGCCCTCCCGCTTCAGCGCCGTGAACGTGGGAAGGAGTGTGTCGTTCGCTGCGTCGCTCACCACATCGGCGCGCAGCGCGTCGACCGTGATGAGAACGACAACGGGCCTGGCCGCGACGATGCGAGGCGCCGTGCGCAGGATGGGCGGGGCCGCCGAGCGATCGACGAACCACTGGGAGACCTGCGGCGCGCTGGGCACGCGGAGAGCAGGGGAGCGCCAGAGAGTCGTCGCCAGCACCCAGGGAGCGATCGCGCAGGGTTGTCGGAAAAGCTCGACGCGCAGCGCGTTCGACGGTGTGTACGCGATGCCGGCAATCGAGACGACGACGGTCGACGCCAGGAGCGCGCGCCCCGCACGGGAACGGAGCCCCGCTCGCACCGCTCGCTCCATCGAGGAAGCGAGCCCCCCTCCGACGAGCATCGCGGCGCCGAGCGCGATGATGCAGTGAATGCCCGGGTATTCGTCCGGCTCCCACGCATGGACCGCCGCCAGCACGGCCGCGCCGAGGGCGACGGGGATCCAGCGCAGTCTACGAGTGTCGGCGTACCGCAGCGCGAGCGCTGCGCCACCTGGAATGACGATGCTGAGCAGCGAGAGGTAGCCGACGTAGAGTGCCCGATCGAACCGCCCGTCGAGCGTCAACGACGCGAAGCGCATCAGATTTTCGCCGACGGCCATCCACGCGACGAGCGCCGTGGCCCCGAACGCCGCGGCAGCGCTTCCCCAGCGCGGCGCGCGAACGATCACGGATGCGACGAGCGCGGCGCCGAGCCCAATCCCGAGCGTCTCCGCCAGATCGACGACATGATAGGCGGCGCGAAGACGAACGCCGCCCGAGGAAAGCGGGACGCGGACCGCGATGACTGCCGCGTTGAAAGCCGCGAGCCAGACGAACGCTGCGAACACTCCGGCCGCGACGCGGGGAGCGGCGAGGGGTGGGGTCGGCTTCATCGCGATTCGCTCTCGATAGCATCATCGAGCCCGGCTTCCGCGTCCTGCTGCGCTACGGCTGACCTATCGTGCGCACCGGCAAACCAGCGAAGTGCGTCAGCGGTATGCCGTCGGCGACCGATGCGCCGCCGGCGCTCTGCACGTCCCCTCATCGCACGTGTCGGGTGCGATGAACGCGGCCAGCGTTCGTCGGCGCGAGCTCAGGGCCTGAAGGAAGCGCTGCACGAGCGGCGAGAGGGTCGAGGCGCTCAACGTGTACGACCACTCGCGCCACTCTTCGAGCGCCCAGAGACAGACGATGAAGGCAGCGGGACCCGCCCAGACGTCACCGTCGTCAGTGGCAACCACCAGCTCCTCCCCGAGCCACGGGATGGAGGCGTAGCGCGTGCGAGCCTCTTCGGACCCACACGGAACGAACCGCATCGTGACCAGCGGCCGTTGCTCGCGCAGCCAGGCGCAGCATCGAAGGCACATCGCGCAGCTGGCGTCGTAGAGGACCGTGAGCTCTCGCATGGCGAACGCTCACGCTCCGGCCGTGGCTGCGTACGCCGGCGTGCGCATCTGCGGAACCACGGGAGGCGGCAGGTATGCGAGCCGTGCGCGTCGGCGGATCCGGTAGAAGACGTAGAGGTTGACGAAGTGCATCGCGCCGAGCGATAGGAGCAGCGCGCCGAGCTTCCAAGCGAGCACCTCGAACGCCTGAATCACCGTGTCGCTGCGGTCCGCCTTCATGATGAGCGCCGCGTAACCAAGGTTCAGGAGATAGAACCCGACGACGAGCAGCCGGTTGACGGCGTCCGCCATCTTCGGCGCGTCGACGAACACGTCCTCCAGGAAGACCGCGCCGTTCTTGTAGAGCGTGTGTGCGAGCCACACGGTCAGGGAGACCGTGACGACCGCGTAGAAGCTGTAGACGGGGACCAGATACGACGTGTCGTGCATCGACGCCTCCATGGTGAACGGACTGACGCCGCGCGGGCTCGCGATCTCGGCCCAGCGATGCTGGACCCCCGCGCCTGCTCCTCGGTGTCGCTGCAGATGTGGGGTCGCTGGCTCGCGCCGACAAGCTTAGCGCGTCAGCGTGAGCGTCTTCGCTGGCTTCGCCTGTGCCTCTGTCGGCACGTGTGCGGTCGGGGCCTCGATCACCGCGAGCGGGGTGCCGCAGTCCACCGTGCACGGGGTCGGCGCCGGTGATGTCGCTGCGGTTCCCGCGACGACGGGGGCCGCGGGGTCTGGTTTCGTCGCGTCGGCAGGTGCAGGGACAGCCTCCTCCCCCTCCGCGATGTCCACGTTGTCCGCGGGCATGGGCGGCAAGAGGTCCACATCGAAATCCGGCGGCACGTCGTAGATCTCCGCCGTCGCCGGGTAGAGGTCAGTGTTCTCCTCTTTCTTGCGCGTCCCGTCCTTGAACACGAGGGTCCGCGTCCGCTTGATCTTGTACCCGCGGATTCCGTGCTGCTTCAGCACCACTCGCTTCGAGTACCGCAGCTTCGGCTCGAGGTTCACCTTGCGCGGGTACGCGAACGACGCGACGACCTCTCGCACGAAGCTCACCTTCGCTGGCTTCTTGGCCCCCAAGAGCTGCATCTTCAGCTGGTTGCCGGTGACCTTCGCGTGCAGCACGACGGGGAAGTCGTAAGGGTTCCGGACCTTGAGGTCGACGATCGGGTACACGACGGTCGCGTCGAGCCCCATCGGGATGTAGGCGCTCGGCCGGGAGTGCGGCAGGCGCTCGGTGACATCGAGGCCGCCGAAGAACACCGCGGCATAGAACGTCGATGCGACCTGACATGTCCCGCCGCCGACCCCCTCGACCATCTCTCCCTTGAAGATCTCCCAGCTCTTCTGGAAGCCGTTGTCCTCGCTCCGCTCGCCGACGAGCGCGTTGAACGAGACCAGCTCGTTCGGCGCGAGCACGAGGCCGTCGATCTTCGATGCCGCGACGTCGATGTTCTTGCCGCGCCGCGCCTGATCCCCGGCGCGCGAGAAGCCCGTCGAGTACTCCGCGAGCACCACGTTGACGTCGACTGTCTCGACGAACGCGCGCGACACGTGCGGCGGGAACGAGCGCGTCGGGATGGCCACCTCGCGCACCTCGCGCTCCGAGCCCCCCGCCTCGGCGGCGTGAGCGATGGCGGCGAGCGCGCCGTCGGCGTCCACATAGAGCCCCGCTCGCTCGCCGACCACCTGATGATGGTCGAGGTCGAGGCGCGCCGAGACGGGCGAGCGATCGGTCCACTCCTTGATGCGCTCGACGATCGGCCGGGCGACCGCCTCATCGAGATGTGGCTGCAGCGGGACGTCGATGGCGCCAGCCGCTGCGCGCTTCGCTCGGTCGACGCGCTCGAACCACTCCCCCGACGCGCGCTCCTCCGCGACCCGCCGGACGACGCGCGCCTCGTCGACCACGACGCCCAGCTCACCGAGCGAGACGCTGTGATCCGGCGCGTCGAAGCCCGTCCCCAGACCGGCGACGTCCTGACCCTCGACCGTCAACCGGACGCGCCGGTGCAGGCGAGCGTCTGCTCGAGCTGCCACGAACGCAGCGGCGGTCACGGCGCGGGGGAGCACTGCGCCGTCGACCGTCAACCCGGGCAGATCCGCTGGCGCCAGCCGCGCCTTGACGCGCAGGCCACCCGCCCCGACGAGGAGGAGCAGGAAGGCCACGATGGAGACGCGGGTGAGGGTGGGCCACGACATAGCTATACAACCTGGACGCACGGATCAGGCGCCCGATTCCGCGGACGAGCCCCGTTGTGATCGGATGCTCCCTGACGCATCATCTTCTTGTACCATCGCAGCATACGATGAAGACCTGCCCGCAGTGCAAGATGCGGTACCCGAACGAGGCGGTGTTCTGCTTCGTCGACGGTGGCGACCTCGTCGTGCTGAAGGACAAGCGCATCGGCACGATGATCGCGGGCCGCTACCACATCGAGGAAGTGATCGGCGAAGGCGGGATGGCGACCGTCTACCGCGCCACGCAGATGCTGACCGACCGCAGCTGCGCCATCAAGGTGATGAGCGCGGCGTTCGCGAAGGAGGCGACCGTCCGCGAACGCTTCCGGCGCGAGGCCAAGAACGCGCAGAAGCTCGCGCACCCGAACATCATCGAGATCTTCGACCAGGGCGACACGGAGGACGGCACCGCGTACATCGCGATGGAGCTCCTCAAGGGGAAGGCGCTCTCCGAGGTCGTCGCGCAGGGCGCGCTCGATATCCACCGCGCGCTGCTCATCATGGTGCAGGTCGCGCGCGGCATCGCCCGTGCCCACGACCTCGGCGTCATCCACCGCGACCTCAAGCCCGAGAACATCTTCCTCGGTGAGCTCGACGGCGGCGGCGACATCGTGAAGCTTCTCGACTTCGGGATCGCGCTGTCGAAGCAGGACTCGCGTCTCACGGGTACGGGCGAGATCTTCGGCACGCCGCAGTACATGGCCCCGGAGCGCATCACGTCGGGGGACCCGGGGCCGGCCGCGGACATCTATTCGCTCGGTGTCCTCTTCTACGAGATGGTGGCGGGGAAGCTCCCGTTCGACGCGCCGGACATCGCGACCTTCTTCCAGATGCACCTGAAGCAGGCGCCCGTCCCGCCGACGAAGTGGAACCCGCTCATCCCGCTGCCGCTCGAGGCGCTCATCCTGCGGATGCTCGCGAAGTCCGCAAAGGACCGGCCGGTCGACGCCCACCGGGTCCACGCAGACCTGATCGAGCTCGCGCGCGACGCGGACGTGCAGATCCCGAGCGTCCCCGAGAGCGAGGCGCACACCACGCGGGCGCGGCAGGAGGAGCCGATGACCCAGTCGCGTCCGTCGCGCGACTTCGAGCGCTGGAAGCGACGGGTCGGGACGTTCGAGCGGATGCTCACGGAGGCGTACGGCGCGCAGATCCCGCCGGCGGCGCTGGATCTGCTCGTCGCCGTGCGCGCGCTCGTCCCGAAGATCATGGCCGTCCACAAGGCGATCCCCGAGGCGCAGCGAACGCTCAGCGACATCGCCGAGAAGGGGAGGGAGGGCAGGCAGCGCTTCGGCTTCGCCGTGGACGCGCTCGGCCTCGATGCGTCGAAGGCGAAGGACGAGGTCCGCGTCGTCGACGCTCACTTCAACGTCGTGAAGGCGCGCACGGAACAGGCGGCGAGTCGCTTCCAGGGCGCATACAAGGACATCGTCTTCTGGGAGGGGCGCTGCGGCTTCCAGGAGCCCACGAAGGACCTCGCGCAGGCGTACCATACGGCGGGAAACATCGTCGACCAGTGGGTGAAGGCGAAGGAGGACGAGCGCAAGGCGGCCGGCATGCGCGAGGCCAACGAACGCGCGGCGAGCGACATCGAGTTCCAGATCCAGGCGCTGCGGACCGCGCTCGTCGCCCGCGAGAAGGAGGTCGACGCCGAGCAGAAGGCCGCGGAAGATCACCTCCTCCTGCTCACCGCGGAGGCAGCGACGCACGAGACGCAGTTCATCACGCACGCGATGCACCTCTGCGAGCCGCTGCGGATGATGCCGGAGCTCTGGCCGATGTTCGAGTCGATGGAGCTCGACGCGGCGTAGTGTAGGGCTCGTGAGCTACGAGGTGTTCGACCTGGAGGTCCTGGTCGCCGGGAAGTATCGCGTCGTGCGAACGCTCGGGGAGGGGGGCATGGCGCTCGTGCTCGAAGCCGAGCACGTCAAGCTGGGGCACCGTGTGGCCATCAAGGTGCTCGCCATGGAGCTCGCGACAGACCCCGGCGTCGTCGCGCGGTTCGAACGCGAAGGGCGCGCGCTGAGCAAGCTGACCCACAAGAACGTCGTCCGCGTGTTCGACGTCGACGTCACGCCCGCCGGGTGCCCGTTCCTCGTGATGGAGTCGTTGGCCGGGAGCGATCTCGACAGCGAGCTGCGCAGGGCACGGGACGCTCACTCCGGGCCAGGTCGGCGGGCCGTGAGTCGCGCGCCACTCGTCAATCCTGGCAGCTGAAGTATCCGGGCGCCGCCGCCGTGACTCCGCAGGCATTCCCGCTGAGCGGACACGGTTGGCGATCCTGGCACACTACCTCGAAGGCGCCCTCGGTCTTGTCGACCGTGCACGCGGCGCTGATCGCGATCTGGGGAGTCGCGAGGTTGTCGTTGACGAGGACGCACTCGTTCAGCCCCGCCTCGCTCGCGGGGCAATCGCTGTCGCCGTCGGAGTACAGGACGGCGCTTGTCGACGGACACATTGCCGCAGCCATGCAGGCGCCCTTGCCGGTCCGCGCGTCGAGGTCGAAGGTGACGCAGCATGCGTTCATCGGGTCGTTCACGGGGCAGCGCGTGCCGTCGTCGCCGCATCGCACCGTCGGACCGCTCACGACGCCTCCGTCGGGCGACACGGGAGCGGTGGCCGTCACCGTGTCGGTGCACGAGCCTTCGACGCACGTATGATTGAGGTCGCATCCGTTGCCGATGCAGTCGGAGGTCAGCTCGACGATGACGCTCTGCGTTTGGTGCGGCAGGTAGGTGAGCGTACGACGGGAGACGACGCAGCCGGCGTAGGTCGTGGACTCGCAGGTCTCCGGGTTCACGGTGATCCCGGCGACGACGCGGATGCCGACCTCGGCGGTGACGAGGGTGCCGAGTTCACCGCTGGCGCCGCACGTCGTCGTGGTCAGGACGGGGGCGCGACTCTCCACGTCGCCCCTGGCGTGCCCACGTAGATCGACACCCCGTGCCACTGTCCGGACCCGCTGCACGGGATGTTCGTCCGAACGTCGAGGAGGATCTCCGTCGGCGCCACGCACGATGGCCCGACCAAGCCCTGCACGAGTGCAACGCAAGGGATGACGAGCCAGCGACGGGACATCGGACGACGTTACAGTGAATTCTCACGGGAGGAAGGAGGGAGGCTTCTGCCGACGGACGCCGGGAGAATTCTGTCGAGAGAGAAACCCCCGTTGGCTGGAATGCCCAACGCGCGAGAACTGAAGTCCCGTGACGGAACTTGCCGCGTCCGAACATGAGCGCAGAGTATGACGTCAGAATGAAAGAGCCCAGCGCATCACTCGTGACGTGGATCGTTGTCGGAGGACTGCTCGCGGGCTGCAGCAGCTCGGTTGCCAGCAAGACGACCGGAAGTGACTCTTCGACGACCACCGCGTCGACGTCTGGAGGCTCCGGGAGTGGGGCTGGGGCGACGACCACAAGCCTCGGCGGCGCTTGCATTCCGCAGGAAGAGTCAGACCCGACCTTCCAGGGCTTCTCTGTGGCCGATGTCAGCGTCGGGACGAAGGCCGCGAGCTGCGCGAGCTCCGTGTGCCTCGTCAATCACTTCCAGGGCCGTGTGACCTGTCCGTACGGCCAGGTATCCCCCGGTGTCGGGCCTGTCGGGCCGAGCGGCTCGCCGGCGGCAAACGTCGACAGCCAGGACGGATGCGTCCTTCCCGGGACGAAGGCCGGTGCACCAGGCTCGCAGGTCACGGCGACCGACGTGAACGTCGCTGGATACCCTACGGGGGAGGTCCCGCCACAGCTCACGGGTACGGGAGCGGCAGATCGCACGGCGAGCCACGCGGTCTACTGCTCGTGCCGCTGCGCGAACGTCGAGGGCAACACGAACGACGGTGCCGACTACTGCGCGTGCCCGGAGAACTACACCTGCACGCAGCTCGTCACGTCGATCGGAGCGACCGAGCCGGCAATCACCGGCGCGTACTGCGTAGAGAACGGGACCGCGTACAACCCGGCGCTCTCGACCAGCGAGACCTGCCTCGCGAGCGTCGACGTTCCCGAGATGCCGGGGTACTGCCCCGCACAGAAGTGAGCTGAGAAACGCCGCGGTGCTCGTGCGAGCGTGACGCGGACCAGTTGCGGCCGTACAACGCCCGCTCGTTCCACGATGCATTTCCCCGCTGCGACGCGTGCTCTCCTTCGAGCCGCCCCTCGTATGGGGGCCGCGATCGTCGGCATGCTGCTCGCGTTCGCAATGCCGCTCCCTGTAGCGAGCGCCGCCGGTCCGCAGCTCGAGCCGCCGAAGCCACTGGAGACGCCCACGCCCGTCGCGCCCGCCGGGACGCTGATCGGGCCCGTCTTCATCGTCGACGCGCTGGTCTCCAGGACGGGAGAGGTGGTCTCCGCGACCGTCGCGCTCGGTGACGCGGAGCTCGCCGCCTCGATCGTCGAGACGGTCCGCAAGTGGCGATTCGAGCCTGCGACGCGCGACGGTGTCGCGGTGGCCGCGAAGATTCACCTCCGCGTGGAGATGCGACTCCCGGAGCCAACGTCGAAGCCGGCCGTGACCCCGCGCGCCGACACGGGCGCCTCTCGATCGATCCTGCCCGCTCCCGCAGGCGCCGCCGATCCTGGCGTCGAGGAGGTGATGGTCCGAGGCGCCAGGCCGATCGCGCCGCACGTCCAGCTGCTCGCTGCGGAGGTGCGGGAGATGCCGGGCGCCTTCGGAGACGCCTTTCGCGCGATCGAGGCGCTGCCAGGTGTGACGCCCATTCTCAGCGGGATTCCCTACTTCGTGATTCGCGGCGCGCCGCCGGGGAACACGGGCTTCTTCATCGACGACATCAAGGTCCCGGCGCTCTTCCACTTTGCGATCGGCCAGGCTGTCATTCACCCCGCTCTCGTCGAGAGCGTGAACCTCTATTCGGGCACTTATCCCGCGAGCTTCGGCCGCTTCGCAGGGGGCATCCTCGAAGGTACGACCGTCCCGCCGAGCGACAAGTTTCACGGCGAAGCGAACGTGCGCCTGCTCGACACCGGCGCCCTGCTCGAGATGCCTTTCAGCGTCGGCGGCGGCCGCGGTGACGCGATCGTCGCGGGTCGGATCGGCTACCCCGGGCTCCTGCTCTCGCTCTTCGACCCGAGCGTCGGTCTCCAGTATTACGACTATCAGGCTCGCGTGAGCTATCGCCTCCCCGACGGCTCGGAGCTGCGCGTGTTCGGATTCGGCAGCTACGACGCGCTCTCGTCGAGCGACAACGGAGGCCCCTTGCAGCCGCTGCTCGGCATCGAGTTCGAACGGGCCATGGCGAGCTACACACGCCGCGTGTGGAAGACGGGCGAGGCCAAGATCGAGGTCATCGTCGGGCACGATCGCACCGCCTCCGGCAGCTCTCCGCCCATCACACTGAGCTCCGAGTCGTACACGCTCCGGGGGGATCTCACTATCCATCCGACCGAGAGCACGACGCTACGCACCGGGGCAGACCTGGTCTTCGAGCCGTATCGCTTCGACTTCAGCGCCGTGGGGTCTTCGACGCCCGGGGATCCTACGGGTGGGGCGCTCCTCGGCGCGATCCTGCCGACCGCCCAGAACGATCTCGACGCCTCGGTCTACGCCGAGCTCGGGGCGAAGCTGTCGAGCCGTATCGACGTGGATCTCGGCGTGCGCGGCGACCTCTTCACAGCGACTTACCCTGGACAGTCGTCCACCGATCCGACGACCGAGGCTAGGCAGGTCGCCACCTTCGACCCCCGGCTCACCGTGCGCGTGAAGGTCATGCGCCAGCTCTCGTGGGTGTCCGCGTTCGGCATGGCGCATCAGCCGAGCAACATCCCGCTTCCCGTCCCCGCGCTCTCGTTCTCGCAGCTCGGACGCGGAGTCCAGACGGCCTATCAGGCGAGCGAAGGGGTCGAAGCGAAGCTCCCGTGGGGCTTCAGCGGTACGATGACGCTGTTCGGCAACGACTTCTCCGGTCTCGCGCAGCTCACGAACCACTGCCCCGACGACGCCCCGCCCTCGTGCGCAGGGACGACGGTGTTCGGCCGTAGCTACGGCCTCGAGCTGCTCGTGCGTCGCGACCTCACGGAGCGGCTCACCGGCTGGCTCTCGTACACACTCTCGCGATCCGAGCGGGACTCGTTCAACGGCGCCACGAGCACGTGGGGCCACCAGCTCAGCGAGTTCGATCGCCCGCAAGTCGCCAATCTCATCGTCGCCTACGATCTCGGCGCGCACTGGCGTGCCGGCGCACGATTCGTCGGATACTCGGGCAGCCCATACGCGACCGCGTCGGTCGACGGGGCGCCCAACGCCCGGACGCCGCCGTTCTTCCGGCTCGATCTCCGGCTCGAGAAGCGCTGGCCGATGTCGTGGGGGCGCATCTCGGCCGTGGCCGAGTGGCTGAACGTGCTGCTGCAAAAAGAGGAGCTTGGGCTCACGTGCGTCGTTGCGAGCGCCAACCCCTGCAGCCCGCAGCTGATCGGACCGATCACGATCCCCAGCCTCGGGGTGGAGGCGGCGTTTTGATCCTGCTATGAGCAATGGATGAGAACGGTGGCCTTGCGGCGCGCGACCCTCACGATGGTGACCTCCGTGTTGCTCGGCGGGGCAGGCCTGGGCTGCGGCAGCTCGAGCTCGGGCTTCTCGGGAGACGGCGGCACGGTCGACGGGTCGATGCTGGACGCGACACGGGTTCGCCCGCACGACGGCGCGTCAGACGGTCCGCCGAACCTCCTCACCAACCAGCCCGTCTACGTATCGCTCTCGATCGCGCCCGCGAACCCCACGATCGTCGTGAACAACGGCGTCGTGCCGCCGCCGACGACGTTCTCGGTCTCGGGCAAGACGAAGACGGGGGCCACGACGAAGCTGAGCGGCGTGTGGAGCTTCGACCGGCCCGACATCGGCGCGGTCGACGGCTCGGGAGCGTTCCACCCTACGGGCCAGGTGGGCGGCACGGGGACGCTGACGGCGACGGCGAATGGCCTCAAGGCGACGACGAGCGTGACGGTCGTGCTCCAGATGACCCTCGACCCCGGCGGCGTGTCCACGACGCTTCGTCCGTTCTTCGCCGCGGCGACGATGCCCGATCCGATGCTCGCCCTCGACTATCCGTACGACCAGACGATCTTCCCGCGCGGTCTCCCGGGGCCGATCGCGCAGTGGTGCCTCGGCGCCGCGCCCGCGTGCACGGGCAACGCGACGGATGTGTACGACATCAAGCTCACCGCGGCGGGGGCGACGTTCGAGGCGTTCACGACGACCTCGACGCCGACCGCGCCGAGCTTCACGCTCCCGACGATGCCCGTCGACGTGTGGAGCACGCTGACGAGCTCGACGGCGGGGACGCTGACGTTCTCCATCGCGCGCTTCGACGGCACCACCGCGTACACGCCGATCACGCAGACCTGGACGATCGCCGCGGCCAACCTCGCGGGGACGATCTACTACTGGGAGGTCGACCTCGGCACGGTCGTGAAGCTGCCGCTCGGTCAAGCGCCTGCGCAGTTCCTTCAGATTCCGACGGAGACTCCGGCGATCACCTGCGTCGCGTGCCACTCGGTTTCGAAGAACGGCTCGACGGTCGTCGCCGCGTTCAACGGCTCCGCGAGCCCATGGGGGACGTTCGACACGTCCACCGGCACCTCGATCTTCGTCGACGGGACGGACTCGACGAACGGCCCGGCCGGCTCGGGCTTCGAGGCGATCTCGCCGGATGGGTCATGGCTCCTGTGGGGGCAAGAACAGGACGTCGCGTACCTGTCGCTCAACCCGTCCAACAGCGCCACGTCCTCACCGACGCAGCTGAACCCGGGCGTCGGCAATCCCGCGCAGCCGGCGTGGTCGCCCGACGGGAAGCACATCGCGTTCGCGGATCGGACGGCGCCGGGCGAGAACTGGCTCGACTACACGACCTCCGACCTGTGGACGACCGAGGTCGACGTCACGGCGTCTCCGCCGACGTTCACCAGCACCCAGAAGATCGTCTCGAACGCCGCGCCGACTCGCCCGACGACGACGTATCCGTCCTTCAGCCCCGACTCGGAATGGATCGCGTTCGAGCGATCCACGCAGTCCCGCTCACGAGGCGCGGAGTCCGAGCTATGGCTCACGTCGATCGACGGCGCGACCCAGATCGCGCTCACCGCCGCGAACACGGGGACAGGCCTCTACACGCAGACGAACGCGACCTACGAGCCGACGTTCATGCCCGTCGCCGTCGGCGGGTACTTCTGGCTCGTCTTCGTGAGCGAGCGTGTCTACGGCAACACGCTCACGAGCATCGACGAGGGGACGTCGGCGGCTCCCGGCCGCCACAAGCAGCTCTGGGTGACTGCGATCGACGCGAACCCTGTCGCCGGGAAGGACCCGAGCCATCCCGCGTTCTGGCTCCCCGGGCAGAACACGGTCGACCAGAACATGCGCGGCGAGTGGGCGCTCGATCCGTGCAAGGCGACGGGCGCGTCGTGCAGCGGCGGCTACGAGTGCTGCGCGGGGTTCTGCGTGGTCGGTGACGGCGGCGCGTCCGTGTGCACGAGCCAGTCGGGCGGGTGCTCCGGGTCCGGCGATGCCTGCAAGACCTCGTCGGACTGCTGCGACACCTCGGCGTCGTGCGTCGGTGGGTTCTGCAACGTGTCGCCGAAGTAGCGTGACGGGACCCGGAGGGGCCGCGGAGTCCGCTACGGATGCGGCGGGTGATCGAACTCCGGGCCGAGCTCGCGCGTCATCAGATCGATCGCGGCCTGCGGGAGCGGCTTGTCTTCGTAGAGGACCGCGTACATCTCGCGCACGATCGGCATGTCGACGCCGAGCTTGTTGCTGAGGTCGTACGCGCTCTTCGTCGTCTTCACCCCCTCGGCGACGTGGCCGAGCGCCTGGAGGATCTCGCTGAGCTTCTTCCCCTTGCCGAGCTCGACGCCGACCGTGCGGTTACGTGAGAGCTCGCCCGTACACGTGAGGACGAGGTCTCCCATTCCCGCGAGGCCGGCCAGCGTGAGCGGGGAGCCGCCTCGCGAGATGGCGAGGCGCGCGATCTCCGCGAGGCCGCGCGTGATGACGGCCGCCCGCGTGTTGTGGCCATAGCCGAGCCCCTCGACCGCGCCGGTCGCGATCGCGATGACGTTCTTGAGGGCGCCGCCGCACTCGACGCCGTGGACGTCCTCGCTCGCGTACAGCCGGAGGTAGGACGTGTGGAAGCGCTTCATGACGGCGTGGCAGTTCACCTGGTCACGGCACGCCACGACGACCGCGGTCGGGTGCTGGGCGGCGAGCTCCTTCGCGAAGCTCGGGCCACTGAGGAACGTGAGCTGCCCCTCGCGGTGGTTCGTCAGCTCGTCTTCCAGGACCTCGTTCATCAGCATGAGGGACTCGATCTCGATCCCCTTCGTCGCGCTGACCACCGGCACGTCCTTCGGGATCAGCTTCGCCGCGAGCTTCGCGACCTCGCGCGTCGCGTGGCTCGGCACGACGAACACGACGAGGTTCACGCCGTCGAGCGCCGCGCCGAGGTCGCTCGTGGCCGTGAGGTTCGCCGGCAGGATCGCGCCCGGGAGGTAGCGCACGTTCTCGTGCTGCTCGTTGATCGGCGTGCACAGCTCCTCGCGCCGCGCCCAGATGACGACGTCGTCCCCCTTCTCCGCGAGGACCTTCGCGAGAGCCGTCCCCCACGCTCCCGAACCCAGAACCGCAACCTTCGAACGTGTCTCGGTCATCCCTCGGAAGGTATCATCGTCCCGGCCACGAAGTGCACCGCCCGACGAGCGCGGCCCGTCGGCTGGAGAGGCAGAGGTCGAACAGCGAGACGAGGAGTCGTCCGGATGGGCTCGCGGAGCTCAGCGACCCGACAGCGTCATGACCACGGTCATCATCGTTGCGCCGAGGATCAGGCAGGACATCGACACGCCGACGAAGGTCCCGAGGCTCGCGTGCGCGGCGGGCGGCGCTTGGCTCAAGGTCGGCATCGGAATCACGCTCTCCGAGCTCGGGCGGCGCGTCGGCGGTGTCCTCGTGAATCCCACGGCCGGCGGCGGTTCGTGGCGTGGCGCGTCGGCCATCACGAGCGTCGTGGGCGCGTCGCGTCGCTGGAGCTCTCGCGCCATCGGCGGGCGAAGGTCGGCGACCGCCTCGAGCGCGCGCGCGAAGTCCGAGGCGGTCGCGAACCGGTCTTCCGGCTTCTTCTCGAGCGCCCGGGCGAGGACCTCGTCGAGGAGCGGCGGGAACGTCAACCCAGGCACGCGTCGCGAGAGCGAGATGGGCTGCGCCCTGACATGGAGCGCGGGGTAGTCGACGCCCGCGCTCGCATCGAACGGGAGCTTCCCCGTGAGGACCTCGTAGAGGACGACGGCCAGCGAGTAGATGTCGCTCTTTGCCGTCACCGGCATCCCTCGCGCCTGCTCGGGGCTCATGAACTGGCGCGTGCCGAGGACCATCCCCTCGCGCGTCAGCACGGCGGAGCCCGGGCGCATCTCGCGCTCGGTGACCTTCGCGAGGCCGAAGTCGATGACCTTGGGGTGGTCGCGGAGCGGCCCCTGCTGGCAGAGGAAGATGTTCTCCGGCTTCAGATCGCGGTGGATGATGCCCGCCGCGTGCGCTTCTTCGAGCGCGCCGCACACCTGGATGATGATGGGGAGCGCACGCGCGACGGTGAACGCCCCGTTGGCGCGGACGGTCTTGTGGAGGTCCTTCCCCTGGAGCAGCTCCATGACGAGATAGAGCGAGCCGTCCTCGAGCTCGCCGTGGAGGAACACGCTCGCCGTGTTGGGGTGCGAGAGGTGACTCATGGCCCGAGCCTCGCGCCCGAAGCGAGACGCGAGGTCCTTCCGGCCGTTCAGCCTCCGGTGGAGGAGCTTCACGGCGACCATCCGGTTCATCGCGGGCTGCGCCGCCCGGTAGACGGCGCCCATTCCGCCCGTGCCAATCTTCTCGAGGAGCTTGAACTGCCCGTGGAGGATCTCGCGGCCGAGGAAAGGGTCGATGACGCCGGTCTCCGAGGTCCTCCGCGTCTCGTCCGAGGCCAGGCTCTCGCGGAGCCCAGACGCCGTCACGTCGAGCTCCGTCTCGTGCAGCATCGGGTAGTTGCGGGCTCGAAGGTGTCTCGGACGCATACCAGCTAGGTGGCCGAGCGTCGCAAATGCGATCACTATGCGCGTGTGTCGAATTGTTAGCGACGGGGCGCGCGCGTCGGTCTACGGCGCTTCCCTCTCGAAGACGCCGTCCCCTCGTGTCACGAGGACGATGTCGCCGTCGCGCTCTGTCGCCCAGAGCCTGTCGGTGACCGGGACCGAGACCCACCCCGCGCCGTGGCTCTTTCGACAGCTGATCTTGCCGTCGTAGCCGAGCAGCGTCTTCTCGGACCCTCCCCCCAGCGCGTGGTTCACCTTCTCGATCGTCGACGCGCGCGGCAGGCAATAGTCGGCGTTCATCCCTGCGCCTGCATGGCCGGCGCTGATCACCGCGTAGCGCGGGGCGGCGCGCACCAGGAACGCCTCGGTGCTCGAGGTCTCGCTCCCGTGATGCCCGACCTGGAGCAGGGTGACCTTCCCGACGATGGGCATCACGCGTTCCTCGCCGTGCTCCGCGTCGCCGGTGAAGAGGATGGAAGACGTGCCGTAGTCGATGCGGAGCCCGAGGCTGCACTCGTTCGGGTCCGTGCTGCAGTCGCCGGGCCACGTCGCCGGGACGACCGCAGACACGCGCGCCGGTCCCTGAACCCCCGCGAGCGCGCTGCCCGTCGCGCCCGAGGGATGCGCTGGGCTCACGGTCTCGAGGAGGGTGCCGCGCGCGCGTGCGGCATCATGCGTGCGAGCGACCTCCGCCTTCGCCGAGTCGCGCCCGTTGTCGACATAGAGCTTCACGAGGAACTGACCGAGGACGTCGCGCGCGCCGCCGATGTGGTCCGAGTGCTGGTGCGTGATCCACAGCACGTCGATCGGCGCGCCCGCGAGGTCACGAGCGAGCGCATCGAGGAGGTGGCGGTGCGCGGAGGGACAGTCTTGGCCGCATCGCTCTCGCGTCGGAGCATCGCCGGTGTCGACCAGGATGTGTCGGCCGCCCGGGAGATCGACGAGCGCCGCCAGCCCCTGGGACACGTCGTAGAAGTGGACACGCAGCGAGTCGCCGTTCGGGATCGCGGGTGCTGCGGTGGGCAGCGCGGGAGGGGAACCGGCGGAGCTCGCGGTGCCGCTCGGATGGATCGTCGTCGCCGCGTCCGAGGCCGCGGGCTGCGCGGTCGGCATCGCCACCCAGGAGAGAACGAGGCAGAGGGCGACGATCCCGAAGACGAACATCCCGAGCCCACGCCCCTCGCTCGCCCGCCTCCGCCTCGCCATGCGCGCGCGTGGGGTCAGCAGCCGGGCAACCGGACCTCGAAGCAAGCGCCGGGGCGGCCTTCGCTCGGGGCGGCGACGACGGGCACCAGCGATATCGTTCCGCCGTGAGCCGCCGCGATTCGGCGCGCGAGCGCGAGCCCAAGACCCGTGCCGCCGCTCCGGCCAGTCACGAGCGGCTCGAAGATGCGCGCGGCGAGCGCGGGAGGTACTCCCGGTCCGTCGTCCTCGACCTGGATGATCGTCCACTCTCCTTTGACCTCTGCGCGTGTCCTCACGTTCGGGACGCGCGGGAGGCTGGCGCCGATGGCGTTCTCGTAGAGCGCGTGCAAGAGGCGCGTGGCGAGACCAGGGTGCACTCGAGCCCGGATGGCGACGGGGGAGAGCGAGTCGTCCCAGACGGCGGCGTCCGCGGAGAGCTCTGCGCGCGCCGCGAGCACGATCTCGGCGACGCGGGTCGGCGTCGCTCGCGCGGCCTCGCCTCGAGCGAGGGCCATCAGATCGTCCACGATCGAGTGGGCGATGCGTGCGTTGCGCTCGATCTTCAGGAGGGCGGGTGCGCTGGCCGCCGGATCCTGACGCGCGAGGTAGGCGTTCGCCGTGATGACCTGCAGCACGTTTCGCAGCTCGTGCGCGACCTCCGCAGCGATCTCTCCGATCGCAAGGAGCCGTTCGCGCGCGTCCTGCTCCTCGGACCCGTCTGCCACGAGTCGAGTGTAGGTGAGCACGGGCGACTTGTGGAGAACGAAGCGCTGCCGGAACGTCACACGACTCCCCACACCCTCGCCCTGCGCAAAAGCGTGTAGGCTTCGTCCCGGCGATCCGCCGGCTCGCAGGTCCCTGCGTCCAACTCTTCCTCCTTCCCCGTTGCCTGCTTGCCTCCCCTGCCTCCCCCCCCTGCCCCTGCCACTCGATGAGCGAAGCGAAGGCTGACTCGAAGATCACCGTCGGCGCGGTGCTCATCGGCAAGTATCGCGTCACGCGCGAGATCGGCCGAGGCGGGATGGCTGCGGTATACGAGGCCGTGCACCTCGCCCTCGGCAAGAAGGTCGCGGTCAAGGTTCTCGCGGCTGATCTCGCGGCCTCGACCACCGTCATCGAGCGGTTCTTCCGCGAGGCGCGCGCCGCCGCCAGCGTGAAGAGCCCGTACATCGTCGACATCCACGACTCGGGCCGGCTGGAGGACGGCCGCCCGTTCATCGCGATGGAGATGCTCGACGGGGAGACGCTTTACGACCTGATGACGAGGGTCCGGCTCATCGACCCCCAGACCACCATCCGCATCATCAGCCAGTGCGCCAAGGGGCTGATGAAGGCGCACGCGGTCGGCATCGTTCACCGCGATCTGAAGCCGGAGAACATCTTTCTCCTCGCCGGGGACGACGGGGAGGACACGCTCAAGATCCTCGATTTTGGGCTCGCGAAGTTCTACGCGCCGATGAACCCGGACGAGAAGACCGCCCGCCTCACGCGCGAGGGGGCGGTGTTCGGAACGCCTGCGTACATGTCCCCGGAGCAGGTGAAGGGGCAGGGGAACGTAGACCATCGCGCCGATCTCTGGGCGCTCGGCTGCATGGCGTTCGAGTGCCTGACCGGCCGGCCGGTGTGGAACACGGAGCAAGGTGTGGCGATGACCTTCGCTGCGATCGCGGCGTCCGCGCTCCCTGTGCCGTCCAGGCTGCGGAGCGACCTCCCCGCGACCTTCGACACGTGGTTCCGGCGCGCGCTCGAGCGAGATCCGGCCCTTCGCTTCCAGACGGCGCGCGAGCTGGCGGACGCGTTGCAGCGCTCGTTCGGAGAGCCAGGGAGCGTCAGCCTCCGGAGCGGCGAGCTCGACGTGAACGCGCTGCTCGCCCAGTCGGGGCGGAACTCGTTGGATCTCGACGCGCCGCTGTCGGCGAGCGGCGCGTACCCGGCCGCACCGCCACCGCTGATTGACTCGGGAAGGCTGCTTCCGCAAGCCGCGGACGCGGGGCGGAGCGCGCAGGATCTCCCGGGCACAACGAGCTCGGCGTTCTTGCCGAGCGGCCTCGGACGGCGTGGTGTCGCCGTGCGCTATGCGGCGTCGGTCCTCGGGCTCCTCGTCAGCACGGGAGGCGCCTACCTCACGTGGGACCGGATCTTGCGGCCGCAGATCGGCACCCAGCTCGTTCAGTCGACGGTGCCGATGACGACGGAGAGCCCCGCCGCGTCAGGGAGCAGCCCGACGACCCCGATCGACACGCCGAGGTGGCAGACGGAGCTCGAGGACGGGCAGCAGCTCTTCGCGGTGGGCGATCTGGCGTCCGCGCAGGAGAAGTTCAAGAAGGCGCAGGAGCTCGGGGCACCGCCGGCGGCGGCGCGTGCGTTCGCGGAGCAGACCAAGGCCGGTCTCGCCGGGGGCGGAGAGTGCAAGATGGTGGCGTTCTCGAGGCCGCGAATGGCGCTCGGTGGCAACGCACTCCGTCCGACCATCGCGTCGAGCGCGAAGCGAACCGTGCTCAGCTGGAGCGACGACCACGAGCAGCCCGGGCACCAGCACATCTACGCGGTCCTCATCGACCCCGTCGGCCGCCCGCTCGGCCATCCGCGCGATCTCACGCCCGAAGCGGTCGACGCAGGCCGTGCGACGCTCGTCACCGCAGGCGACCGGATGGCGCTCGTGTACTCCGACAAGGCAGGCGCCGAGGTGGGCGTCCGCGTCCGCTGGATCGACGAGGAAGGGCGCATCGCGGGCGCGAGCATGCAGGTCGGCGGGGTACGTCCGGGCTCGTACTCACCGGATCTGGAGCGGGCACCCGACGGCTTCTTCGCGACGTGGGAGGACGAGCGGAAGCAAGACGGGACCGATCTCTACCTGCGTCACCTCGGCCGCGAGCTCGAGCCGCGCGGCCCCGAGATTCGCGCGACCGACTACCGCGGGCGACCCGGACGGCGCCCGGCGATCCGTTCCCCGTCGGTGGCCGTCGCCAACAACGCCCTCTACCTCGTCTACAAGGTCGAGCGGGAGGGGAAGCCTCACTCGATCGAGCGCATGCGCATCCCGCTCGACGCGAAGGAGCTCGGGACGGGGCTCGACTTCGGCGCCGCTGCCCCCGCTGCCGCTGGCCGGGGGGACCGCGCGCTCGGCGACGTGCAGGTCGTGAGCGACGACAAGGTCCCGTCGGACTCCCCCGACATCGCCTGCGGCACCGAAGGGTGCTTCGTCGTGTGGCACGGCGAGAAGGGGGGCGCGTTCGCGGCGATGATCGACCCGGTCCAGGGCCGCGTGATGTGGAGGAAGAAGTTCGCCGAGAAGGGGGCCGCTCCTGCGCTCGCCGGAAGCGACGACGGCACGGTCGCCGTGGCGTTCTACGAGGCGGGCGCCGTCCGCATCGCCCGGCTCGCACGTGAAGGGGTCAGCGCGCCGAGCTCGTTCGCGAAGGTGTCGGGGGACGAGCCGCGCCCGTCGATCGCCGCCGGTCGCGCGAAGGGGGAGTGGTTCGTGGCGTGGCAGGACACGGAAGGGACGCACACGGAGGCATACGCAGCACGGATCGTCTGTCATTAGGACAGTCTTGTCGGCCTCGTCGCTCTCGTCGCCGCGCGTGTCGCCGCCGCCGCGCCCGCTCCGCGAAGCGCTCCTCTCGGCGGCGGTCGTCAGCGCCACCGTCACGCTCGCGTCGACGTTCGCGCCGGCGCGCTGGGTGGCGAGCGCAGTAGGCGCGACGTTCCTCGGAGCGACGTGGGTGCTGGTCTTCCGCAAGGACGACGAGGCGGTCGAGCGCGCCGGCCTCGCGTTCGCAGGCCTCGTGCTCCCCGAGCCGCTCGACCGACGCCGCATCCTGCGCGACCTCGCGCAGGCCCTCGGGTGGGCGCTGGTATTCTCGCTCTGCTGCTTCGGCCCCTTCTTCCTCGGCTTCCGTGTTTACGCGCGCGTCGTCTGGCACGCGCACGCGCATCCGTGGACCTGGCCGCACGGCGCCGCGACGCTCAACGAAGTGCTCGGGCAGGTCGCGCTCATCGCCCTCCCGGAGGAGGTGTTCTACCGCGGATACCTCCAGAGCCGACTCGACGACGCGTGGCCCGCGCGCGTCTCCGTGCTCGGCGCGTCGGTCGGCCCGTCCGTCCTCGCGACGAGCGTCATCTTCGCCGTCGGCCACCTGCTGACCATCCACGACGCCGGCCGCCTCGCGGTCTTCTTTCCGTCGCTGCTCTTCGGCTGGCTCCGTGCCCGCACCGGAGGCGTGGGCGCCTCGATCGCGTTCCATGCGAGCTGCAACCTCTTCTCGGCGACGCTGCTCTCGGCGTACGGTCCGCACTGACACCCATGCCGCGCGCCGCGCTCTTCGACATGGACCGGACGCTCATCCGCAAGGAGACGGCGAGCCTCTACGTCCGTTATCAGCGCGAGCGAGGCGAAGCGACGCTTCGGGACCTCGTACGGACGCTCTACTGGGTCGGGCAATACACGCTCGGGGTCATCGACGCGCCAACGGTCGCCGTGAAGGCGCTCGCCAGCCACATCGGCGTTCCGGAGGCTACGATGGAGGCGCGCTGCGAAGAGTTCTTCACCAGCCACGTCGAGCGCCACATCGCCGACCTTGGACGCATCGCCGTCGAGCGACACCGCAGCGCGGGAGACCTCCTCGCGATCGTCACCGGAGCGACGCCGTACGTCGCGCGCCCGCTGGCGCGGCGGCTGTCGATCGAGCACGTCGTGACGAGCGAGCTCGAGCTCGATGCCGACCGACGCTTCACCGGGCGCCCGGTCGACCCGCTCTGCATCGGCGAGGGCAAGGTCGTGCGCACCGAGAAGCTCGCGCGCGAGCTCGGGTTCCGGATCGACGAGGCGACGTTCTACAGCGATTCGCTGACCGATCTGCCGCTGCTCGAGCGGGTGCGCGAGCCCGTCGCAGTGAACCCGGACCCGAGACTCCTACGCGTTGCGCGGCGGCGCGGCTGGCGGATCGAGCGGTGGTGAAGGCCGGTTGGCGCTGCTTGTGCTCCCTCGCGTTATCCGCAAGGGCCTGCGGGTGCAGCGTCCTCGGGCTCGCTCGGCGAGTCGATGGTCGAGCTGGCCATCCCCAGGATGTGGCCTGAGCGTCGCGCCTTCGTCTCGAGGTACCCGCGGTTGTGAGCGCCCGGGGCGATGACGTGTGGCATTCGCTCGGTGACGGGCAAGCCATAGCGCGCGAGCTGCGCGACCTTGTCCGGATTGTTGGTCATCAGACGCACCGAGCGCACGCCAAGGGTGCGGAACATCCCCACCGCGACACCGTAGTCGCGCTCGTCGTCGCGGAACCCGAGGGCAAGGTTCGCGTCGACCGTGTCGAGCCCTTCCTCCTGCAGCTTGTACGCGCGGATCTTGTTGGCCAGGCCGATGCCCCGCCCTTCCTGCCGCAGGTAAAGGAGCACCCCGCTCGGCATCGCCCCGATTTGCCGGAGGCCGAGCTCGAGCTGCTTCCTGCAGTCACACCGCAGCGAGCCCATCGCGTCGCCCGTGAGGCATTCGGAATGGATCCGCGCCGGCACCGACTCACCGCCGAACACCTCGCCACGCACGATCGCGACCTGCTCGTGGTCGTCTCGGTCGCTCGTGAAGACGTGAATACGAAAGTCGCCGAACTCCGTGGGGAGCGCGGCGGCGCTCACGAGCTCGACCCGCGGGAGCCGCGGGGGAGTCACGTCGCTCTCCGCGCGAGCGATGCGATCGCGGAGTCGAGGTCGCCCCACGTGCCTACGGTGCGCAGCGCGTTGTCGTGAAGCCGGAGATCCGCCCCGCCGCGGCCTCCGATCCACACGCCCACGCGGCGAGACAGCCCGGCGAGCATCCCGCGCAGGTCCTTCCTCGTCGCCTCGAGGTCCGAGGCCTGGGTGACGAGCAAGCCGACGGCGTCGACACGGTGCATGCGCGCGGCCTCGACGATCTGGTCTGCGGGCGTGTCCACGCCGAGCAGCACGGGCGTGACCTGGCTCACAGCGAGGTAAAGTTGCACCATCTCCAGGCCGAGTCCGTGGCGCTCGTTCGGGAGCGTGGCGAGAAGCACGCGCGGCGCGCCGTCACGCTCCTCGTACGCGGACATCATCACGCCGAGCTGCGCGGAGATGCACTCGCTGAGGATGTGCTCATGGCGCACCTCCAGCTTGCCCTCCGCCCACAGCTCGCCCACGCGAACGCTCATGGGATGTGCCACCTCCATCAGGAAGCGCTTCGGTCCGAGCGCCACCGCGGCCTGACGCAGCCCTGTACGGAGAGCGCTCACGTCGTCTCGAGTGAGGACGGCGAGGAGGGACCCGACGGTCGGCATGGCCTCGGTCGTCGCTCTCGATGGCACCGCCGCGGTCGTCGTCGCTCGCACTGGCGCCTCCGACGTCGAGAAGACGAGCTGTAGCAGCTCCTCCCGCGGCTTCCCGACAACCTCGCCGGGCCGGTACCCGAGCTCGAGGGCACGCCGGATAAGCTTGAGGCTCTCGACCTCCGCGTCGGAGTACAGGCGACTCCCGCCGTCGGCGCGCTCGGGGCGCGGAAAGCCGTAGCGACGCTCCCACATTCGCAGCGTGTCGAGCTCGATCGCCGTCATGCGCGACGTCACTCGGATGGAGTAGCGAGCGTCGCGCGGCGCCCCGCCCTTGGAGGCGACCTTCGATGCGCGTGTCGGTCTCGCGAGAGCCACGTCGAGAGGATAACGTTAGACAACTCCTAGTCAAGTCATCGAGCGACGATTGAATTAGCATGGACAAACCAGGATCAGCGCGAATGTGCGGCCTTGACGAATGTTAGACAATAGTTAGACATGTCGACATGCGGTACGCGAAGGGAAGCTTCGAAGCGCGGCGTGCACATCGCGACGCACCTCGTGGTGCGGCCGAGGGCGGAAAGGGCACCAAGCTGTGAAGCTCGCGGTCGTCGGCACAGGGATTTCGGGGAACGTGGTCGCATACCTGCTCGCCCGCGACCACCACCTCTCGGTCTTCGAGCGGAACGACTACGTGGGCGGGCATACGAACACGGTGCGGGTCGACGCCGCGGACGGTCCGCACGAGATCGACACGGGCTTCATCGTGTTCAACGAGGAGCGCTACCCGAGCTTCGTCAGGCTGCTCCGCAAACTGGGGGTCGAGTCGCAGCCAACGAATATGAGCTTCAGCGTGCACTCCGAGGTCGACGGCCTCGAGTACTCCAACCGGTCGCTCTTCGCGCAGCGACGAAACGCCCTCCGGCCGAGATTCTGGCGGATGATCGCCGACATCGTCCGCTTCAACGAGAGCTCGCGCGAGCTGCTGCTCGGCGCCGATGACGGCGTGCTTCTCGGCCCCTTCCTCGAGGCGAATCGCTTCTCGCAGGCGTTCATCGAGCAGTTCCTCTACCCGATGGGGGCGGCGATCTGGTCGGCCGACCCGCTCCGCGTGCGCGACCTTCCGGCGCGCTTCTTCGCGCAGTTCTTTGCCAACCACCGGTTCCTGGACGTCTTCGGGCAGCCGCAGTGGCGCGTGATTCGTGGGGGCTCCTCGAGATACGTCGAGCCGTTGACGTCGAGCTTCCAGAACCGTGTCCGAGTGTCGACGCCGGTGACCTCGATCCGTCGCGAGAAGGACCATGTGCTCGTGACGCCGCGTGGGGGAGTGGCCGAGCGGTTCGACGAGGTCGTCATCGCTTCCCACGGCGACGAGGCGCTCGCGATGCTCGCGGACGCGACGCCCGACGAACGGGAGATTCTCGGGAGCTTCCGCTTCCAGGAGAACGTCGCCGTGCTCCACACCGACACTCGGCTCATGCCCCGTCGGCGGCGCGCCTGGGCGTGCTGGAACTCTCATGTGCCGCGTCATCCCGCGGGGCGGGTTGCGCTCACCTACGACATGAACCTGCTACAGGGGCTGCGGAGTCGCGAGGAGTACCTCGTCACGCTCAACCGGACGGAGGACATCGCGAGGGAGCGCGTCCTGCGTACGATCCGCTACCACCACCCCGTCTTCTCGCAGGCGGCCGTCGCTGCCCAGAAGCGTCACGCAGAGATCAGCGGCCGGAACCGCACGCACTTCTGCGGCGCATACTGGGGATTCGGTTTCCACGAGGACGGCGTGCGCAGCGCGCTGGCCGTCGCCCGCTACTTCGGAAAGGAGCTCTGAGGTGGAGAGCTTCCTCTACGAGGGGACGGTGCGCCATCGGCGGTTCACCCAGCCCTGTCGGGAGTTCGAGTATGGCCTCTTCATGGCGTACCTCGACCTCGGTGAGCTCGAGACGGTCTTCCGTCGGCGCTGGCTGTGGAGCACGCGCGCCCCGAACGTGGCGTGGTTCCGTCGCGCCGATCACTACGGCGATCCCGGGGTGCCGCTCGACGAGGCGATCCGGCGGCTCGTGGCGGAGCGCACCGGGACGCGCCCCGACGGCCCGATTCGTCTTCTCACGCACCTCCGGTATCTCGGCCACTGCTTCAACCCCGTGTCCTTCTATTACTGCTTCGCTCCCGACGGGGGCGCGGTCCAGGTGATCGTCGCCGAGGTGAACAACACGCCCTGGGGCGAACGGCACATGTACGTGCTCCCCGAGGCGTCGAACCTCGGGCCGCGCGACCAGAAGCGCTACGAGCTCCAGAAGGAGCTCCACGTCTCGCCGTTTCTGGCCATGAACATGGAGTACGGGTGGCGCTTCGCTATCCCGGGCGAGCAGCTCTGGGTACACATGGAGAACAGGCAGGACGGCGCGCGCGTCTTCGAGGTGACGCTCTCGCTCGAGCGGCGACCCGTGAGCGGCCTCGAGCTCGCTCGCGCGCTCGCCGCCCATCCGGCGATGACGGTTCAGGTCGTCGCCGGGATCTACTCGCAGGCGTTGCGCCTCTGGATGCGGCGCGCGCCGTTTCATCCGCACCCCCGAAGTCGAGCACGCGAGGCATCATGAGAGCTGAGAGCAACCGGGCGCTGACATTTCACTCGCTGCGAGGTCGAGCCCTCGCGACGACGCCTCGATCTTTGCTCGACGACGCCGTGCGCCGGACTGTGCTCGCGCTACTCGGACGGATCGAGCAGGGGTCCCTCGCCGTGATTGACGGTGCCGAGCGGTTCGCGCTGGGATGGCCCGGCGACGCGCCGCTGGCTACGATCACTATCCGCGACAAGGCGGCCTATCGCGCGATGCTCTTCGGCGGCAGTGTCGGCGCCGGCGAAGCCTATATGAAGGGCCACTGGACGTGCGACGACCTCCCGTCGCTCGCCCGGGTCCTCGCGCGCAACATCAAGACGCTCGACGCCATGGATGGGGGCCCTGCGCGTCTCGGACGGCGCGCGGCCGAACGTCTCACGGCCACGCTTCGGCGCAACACGCGGACGGGCAGCCGCCGGAACATGGCCCACCACTACGATCTATCGAACGAGTTCTTTCGCCTCTTCCTCGACGATTCGATGACCTACTCGAGCGCGATCTTCGAGCGGGACGACGCGTCACTCGAGGAGGCGCAGAAGGCCAAGCTCGATCGGATATGCCAGAAGCTGCGTCTGAGCGCAGACGATCACCTGCTCGAGATCGGCACCGGCTGGGGTGCGCTGGCCATCCACGCCGCGCGCAGCTACGGATGCCGGGTGACGACCACGACGATCTCCGTCGAGCAGCATCGCCTCGCGCGCGAGCGCGTGCGCGCAGCCGGGCTCGAGGACCGAATCGACGTGCTCCTCCGCGACTACCGCGACCTCGAGGGTCAGTACGACAAGCTCGTCTCGATCGAGATGATCGAGGCGGTCGGGCACGAGTACATGGACGACTACTTCCGGGTCTGCAGCGAGCGCCTCGCGCCGGACGGCGTGATGCTCCTGCAGGCGATCACGATCGCAGACCAGCAACACGACAAGCACCGCGCGAGCGTCGATTTCATCAAGGCGTACATATTCCCCGGGAGCTGCCTCCCCTCGGTCACATCCATGGTCTCGTCGGCGACGCGAGGGACGGACCTGCGCCTCGCCGATCTCGAGGATCTGACCCAGAGCTATGCGCGCACGCTCGCGATCTGGAGGGATCGCTTCATCGCCAGGAAGGACGATGTCCGCCGCCTCGGCTTCGACGAGGCGTTCACACGAATGTGGGATTACTATCTCGCATACTGCCAGGGCGGCTTCGAGGAGCGCTACCTCGGCTGCGTTCACCTCCTCTTCACGAAGCCGGAGTCGCGACTCGCGCCGCTTCGAGGGAGGCACGTATGAGCTGGTCGGGCCGCGTCGTCCGCCGTCTTCGGCCCGTGACGGACGTGGTCGCGCCGTACTCGTTCAACCGGATCGGGTTCGAGATGAATCGGCGAGGCTTCGACGCGCGCGACCTGCCGGACGACGCAGGAGATACCCGCACACGCGTCGCGCTCGTGACGGGCGCGAGCTCGGGGATCGGGCGGGCGACGGCACGGGAGCTGGCGCACCGGGGCTTCGAGGTGTGGCTCCTCTGCCGCGACGCCGCGCGCGGGGGCGAGGCCCGTGACGCCATCGCGCGGGAGTGCCACACCGAGCGCGTCAAGCTCGGCATCGTCGACCTGTCCAGCCTTCGTTCCATCCGGCGCTTCGTGAGCGAGCTCGCGCCGCCTCGCGTGGACGTGCTGGTTCACAACGCAGGCGTACTGCCGCACGACAGGCAGCTCACCGAGGACGGCGTGGAGCTCACGTTCGCGACGAACGTGCTCGGGCCGTTCACGCTCACGGCGCTCCTCGTGGATCGGCTCTCGGCGTCCGACGACGCGCGCGTCATCTTCGTGTCGTCGGGCGGTATGTACCTTCAGCGCCTCGACCTGTCGCTGCCCTTCGTGGACTCGGCGGCGTTCAGCGGCACGCGCGCCTACGCGAACGCGAAGCGCGCGCAGGTGATCCTCGCGCACCTCCTCGCGGAGCGGTTCTCCGGCGCGCCGATCACGTTCACGAGCATGCACCCGGGCTGGGCGGACACGGCGGCGGTGCGAACCTCGCTGCCGACGTTCCACGCGACGATGCAGCGCTTCCTGCGGACGCCGGCACAAGGCGCCGACACGATCGTATGGCTGGCGGCGTGCGCGCGAGCGAAGGGCACGCGCGGCGAGCTCTGGTTCGATCGTCGGGTCGCGCCCGAGTATCCGTTTCCCTGGACCCGCGAGACCGCGCACGAGCGCGAGCGGCTGCTCGCGTTCTGCGAGGAACTGAGCGGCGTGAGGCTGGAGAAGACGCTCGGAGACGCAGCGTGAAGGAGGAAGCGATGGCTACACATGTTGACCCGATGACGACGGTGCCCGAACAGAAGATGGCCGAGAGCCTGCGTGACGTCCTCTCCGGCTTCGAACGCGACGGGGACGGCACGCTCGCCCGGCTCGCGGAGCTGTACCACCGCGACGTCGTGTTTCGAGACCCGCTCCAGACGCTCCGCGGGCGCGACGCCTTCCTCGCGATGAACCGGCGCATCATGAGGCGCGCCCGGCGTCTTTCGTTCGACGTGAAGGACGCCGTCGGCAGTCAGGGCTCCGCGTTTCTCACGTGGGCGATGCGCTATGAGCCGCGACGTGGGCCCACGATCACCTTCGAGGGCTCGACACACGCGCGCGTGCGGGACGGGCTCGTCACCGAGCAGCGAGACTACTGGGACCTCCTCTCGAGCCTCGCGGAGAGCCTCCCCGTACTGCACGTCGTCTACGCGAAGCTCGCGCCGCACCTCGCGTAGGCGTGCGACGATCGAGCGATCGCCGTGAATCGATGGCGGCCGCGCGTCAGTCGCGAGCCGCGTCCCCCGCGTCCTGGCCACCGTCGCGCCCGGCGTCGTGCCCCGCGTCGGGAGGCGGCGCGCATTTGCCGTATTTCGTGCACGTCCCCGAGGCGCAGTCGTCGTCCTGTCCGCAGACGTTCGACGTCGGGCAGGTCGGAGCACAGAACGGCGTCGCGCACGCGCCGTTCACGCACCTCGCGGTCGCACAGTCGGAGTTCGCTCCGCAGCCGTGGCCGTCCGGACAGAGCGGCGCGATGGCTGCGCACGCCGGCGCCGCGCACAGCTCGTTCGTGCAGACGCCGGAGGCGCACGTGCTCGGGGCGAGGCAGGGGGTGCCGGTCGTGCACAAAGGAGCGCAGGCGGGCGCGCACTGCCCGACGTTCATGACGCTGAACGGACTGTAGCCTTGCCAGCACTCCGGAACCGTCGCCGTCGTGAGGTTGGCGGTGCAGGTGCCGGCTTCGCCCATGGCCATGCACGTCGGTGACGCGCACGGACACACGGTCAGCGCCGGCGCGCACTTCGACTTGTCGCTCGGTGTCGTGATCGCCACGCACTGCCCCAGCGCCGAGCACCCCGCTTCGATCGCGAACGCGCAGGTGTCCGCGTCCAGCCCGAGGTTCAGGCAGTCGTCCGTCGTCCCGCACGACGACGGGATGATCGCGTCGTAGTAGTGGCCCGCGTCGCTCGGCCCCGCGTCCGCCGACGCGCTGGACTTCGAGCACGAGGGGAGGGCGAGCGAGACCAGGAGGGCCGCAGCGAGCCCGAGCGGCGTCGCGAGCAAGAAGAACCGGTGACTCATCGGCGGAGCATACTTCGCGGAAACGCGAAGGCCACTGCGCTCTACCGTCCGTCGCCGCCCGTTCCTCCACCGCCGCCGCCCGTCGGGCCATTCCCACCGCTCGGCATCGGGTTCGCCTCACGCTCGAGGTGACGGAAGATCGTCCGCGGGTCGACGCCGAGGTCGCGCGCGGTCTGGGTACGATTGCCGTTGTTGCGCTCGAGCACCTCGAGGACGTACTTGCGCTGGAACTCCTCTTTCGCCTTCTCGAGAGGCAGGATCGGGCTGTCGCTGCTCTGGCCGAGGTCGAGGTCCTCGGGCGAGAGCAGCGTGCGCTCGCACAGCACGAGCGCCTTCTTGAGACGGTTCTCGAGCTGGCGGATGTTGCCCGGCCACGCGTGCTTCTTGATGGCTCCGAGGGCCGCGGGGGTGAACCCCTGAACCGCCGAGTGCAGCTCGTCGGCGTACTTCGACAGCAGCGCCTTGGCGATGATGAGGACGTCGTCGCCACGCTCGCGGAGCGGCGGCAGCCAGACGTTGACGACGTTGAGGCGATAGTAGAGGTCTTCGCGGAACCGCCCCGTGCGGATCTCCTCCTCGAGCACGCGGTTGGTCGCGGCCACGACGCGGATGTCGACCTTCTCCGGGCGGCTGTCGCCGACGCGGACGACGACGCGCTCCTGCAGCGCGCGGAGCAGCTTCACCTGCAGGTTCAGCGGCAGCTCGCCGATCTCGTCGAGGAACAGCGTCCCCTTGTCGGCCAGCTGGAACTTGCCGGGCCGCGACGCGATGGCGCCCGTGAACGCCCCCTTCACGTGCCCGAACAGCTCGCTCTCGATCAGGTTCTCGGGGATGGCGCCGCAGTTGATGACCACGAACGGGCCGGTCGCGCGGTTGGAGCGCCGGTGGATCTCGCGCGCGATGAGCTCCTTGCCGGTGCCCGTCTCGCCCGTGATGAGGACGCTGATGTCGGTGGTGGAGACCTTCGTGAGCTTCCGGAAGACGTCGAGCATCCCCGGACACACGCCGATGATGTCGCCGAAGCGCTTGTCGGTCAGCTCCGCGGCGAGCTTCTCCTTGTCGGCCCGGAGGGCCGAGAGGAGCATCGCGTTCTGAAGGATGAGGGACGCCTGGCCCGCGAAGATCGCGAGCACGTCGAGCTGCGAGCGCTCGAACAGCCCCTTCACGCGGTCGTTGCCGACGTACATCGCGCCCGTGACCTGGCCCTGGCTGATGAGCGGCGCGCACATCACCGACGAGAGCTGGAGCGCGAGGACGCTCTCGCTGGAGCCGAACTGGGAGTCGCTCAGGGCGTCGCTGACGATCACCGGACGACCGGTCTCGAGCACGCGTCGCACGATGCTGTCCGAGATCGCGCCGGTCGTGTCGGTGATGGCCTCGCGCTTCACGTGGCGCGACGCGCGGATCACGGGCTTCGCGCCCCCGTCGGCCTGACCGGACGCGCCGTCCTCGAGCAGCAGGATCAGCCCCTTCTCGGCCCCCGTGACCTCGATCACTGCGTCGAGCATCGCCTCGAGCAGCTCGTCCAGCTTGCGCTGCGTCATGAGCTTCTCGCTGAAATCGAAGAGCTTCCGGAGTCCCGAGAGCTGCAGATCCGTCGCCGAGCCCTCCGGCCCGGGAGCCGCGGCGCCCCCGTCGCCCGCGCCCGCACCGCTCAGCGAGGGGGCGCGGCTTCGCGCCGGCGGGTCGTCGAACATGCTGAAGCCGAACTCCGCGTCACCGAGCCGTATCCTGTCGCCGTGCACCAGGCGCGCGCGGCGCTTCTTCTTGCCGTTGATGAGGATCTCGGCCTGCTTGTCGACCTCCTCGAGGTTGAAGTCGCGGCCGTCGAACAGCACCTGCGCGTGCGTCTCTGCGAGGCCTCGGGACGTGACGGCGACGTCGTTGCCCAGCGCGCGGCCGATGGTCGACACTGGCTTGAACAGGGTGAAGGCGCGCGGAGCCCCTTCGGGCGGATACCATTTCAGAGTGGGCATGGGAGAGAGAGGAGCGTGCGAAGCTCCTTGGTGCAGCCTATCGCATAAGGCGCGGCTGTGGTGCCGCGGGACGGGCGCGTGCTCCAGGTAGTTGCGGCGTAGGTTCTGCGGTACGGTGGCCTTACCCGTGGCGGCGCAGCGCGGCGTGACCCCATGAGACCCGCGTCCTCGCTCCCGCTCCGCATCGCGGCGTCGATCCTCGGGCCGGCTCTGGTGGGGGCGCTGCTCTTGCCGACCAGTGGCGGCGCGACGTTCCTGGTCGGATGCAACTCCGCCTGCGAGTACCAGGTGGCGAGCGTCCAGATCACCCCTCCCGTCCCCTGTCTCGCCGTCACCGCGACGGTCTGCAACCTCGGCGGTGAAGTGGCTCACATCTACAACGGGTGCGTCAGCCCGCTGCAGCTCACCAGCTCGTTCTTCGCCGGCGCCGGGAGCAAGGGGGCGGAGGGTGGCACCGGCGTGAACACGTTCACGGTGCCTGCGAACAGCGACTCGACGAACGCCGAGGGAGCGCCGCTCGTCGACGGCGGGGTGTCCTACAACCTCCAGGCGAACGCCAACGCCGTGGGAGCGTACGCCCTCGCGCTGAACGGAGTCCTCGACGGTGCGCCGGTCGAGATCGTGATCTATCTGGCAGAGAAGGTCGGCAGCGGCATCGACGGGGGCGTCGGGAGCGGCCTCGACGGCGGGCGCGGTGACGGGCGCGCCGACGGCGGCCGACGCGACGCGACCGCCGAAGACGGGCCCACCTCCATGAAAAGCGACTCCGCAATCGCTCCGCCCGACGCGAGGAGCGCCACGGATTCAGGCATGGATGCCGGGCACGTCCCCTCGCAGGACGCTGGCCACGACAGCGGCGCCACGACGAGCGATGCGGACGCGAGCGACGCGCCTGCGAGCGGCTGACCGATCACCGTCCGAGGCGCTTCTTCGCCGCCGAGCGCACCGACTCCGGATACGCCGTCTGCTGCGGGACCATCTGCAGATCGTGGCGGGACATCGCGCCGAGCACTTTCTGGATGACCGTCGGCGACGACCGCGTGTTCGAGAGCAGCGCCCTCTGCACCTCGCCCGAAGCCAGCCATGGCGCATTGCCGGCCACCAGCTCGATGAGCGGGCGCGGCAGGGTCGCCTTCCGTGCGATGCGCGCGACCTCGGGGATGGTGAGGCGCGCGTTGCGAAGGAGCGTCTCCCACACCGTCGGCCCGTAGAGGCGCTCCAGCAGCGTGCGCTCCGAGAGCGACCCGTTCGCCGCGAGCCGGAGCTGCTCGGCGCCGCTCATCGTGCGCACGCGCTCGTGCAGGCTCTGCGGTCCGGTGCTCTCGCGGGCGTCGGCGGTCTCGCTGTCGGCGCTCGCGCTCGGGTCTTCGGACTCGTCGTGCGCAGGATCGTTTGCCTCGTTCGCCGCGCTGGCCTCGCTCGCCGCGCCCGCGTCCTCGACGAAGGTCCGCAGCGCCGAGGCCGCGGCAGCCTCCAGCGGCGCGAGCAAGAGCCCGACACCTCGCCCCGGGTCCTCCCGTCGAACGTGCACGACCTCCGCCGCCAGGCGATGCGATCGACCTCGATGCTCGAGGACGAGCTCGCACGCCGCGCGCTCGTTCACGTCGTGCTCCCCCGGGAGGAACGCACGTCTCTTCGAAAGGTGCTCGTCGAACAGCACGCGGAGCGCGCTCGGGTCGTCGACCACCATGACCAGGCTGTGGGAAGTCACGGCCAAAGACGGTAACGCAGTCCGGGCGCCGTGACATACTGGGCGCCACCTCGTCATGCCGCCCTCCGGAAAGAGCCAGCCGCCCAGGCCCCTGCGCGACGTACGCGTCGACAGCGCAGCTCCCGTCCCGTTGCTCGAGGACACGAGGAACAGCTCGCGCGCGATCCGTGCGGCACGCGATGCACGGGATGAGCGGCTCGATCCCGACAGTGTCCCCGCGCCGCCCAGGCCCGAACCCCCGGACGACGACGTCGCGCGCCTGAAAGCGGAGCGCGCGGCGGACGCAGACGACATCGCCGCCATGCTGGTGCGCGTCGCGGACACGGAGCGTGCGCGCGACGCGTCGGAGCGCAGGGCTACGGGGCTCGAGGCGTGGACCCAGACGCTCGAAGCGAAGGTCGCGGAGGCGCGTACGCGCGCGGACGAGGCCGAAGAGACGTCGACGAGCCTGAAGAGCGACCTCGCCACGACGCGAAAGGAGCTCGAGCGCATGTCCGCGCGGGTCCGTTCGCTCGAGGACGAGCTCGCGACGAACCGTCGTGAGAACGAGGACGCGCTGGAGCTGGAGCGGGTGAAGCGAGGCCTCGAGATCGACGCGCTCGTCAGCCAGCACCAGGCCGCGGTCGACTCCGCGAAGGGGGGTGCGGTCTCCGTCGCCGCGCTCGCCGGGGCGCGTGACGCGATCGCGAAGGTCGTCACGATGATCGAGGATCTCGAGCGACAGGAGGCTCAGTCGAGCGCCGTGCGCATGGGGCTTCTCGAGCAGGCACGCCGCACGCTGACGGTCGATCACGTGACCGCGCCACCGCCGCCGATCCCCGTGGACGCGAAGGCCGGGCCGACCATGCCGCCGACGACGCGTGGCGGCAAGAAGCGCTCGCGCCGACCCCCGGCGCCGCCGTTGCCGCCGCAGAAGCGGGTGACCGTCGAGATCGCGAAGCCCGAAGCGGCGATGGAGACGTTCGAGGACCTCGACCTGGGCGACTGATCGGCAACGACCTTCGGGTGTATGCTGCCAGCCTCCGCAGCCATACGCGCACCTCGAGGGACCCTCCATGACCGAGAAATACAGGCTCGTCACCCGCAGCGACTTCGACGGCCTCGTGTGCGCCGTCCTCCTCAAGGAGCGCGGCATCCTCGACGACATCAAGTTCGTCCACCCGAAGGACATGCAGGACGGCAAGGTCGAGGTCGGCCCGCGCGACATCACGACGAACCTCCCTTACGTCCCCGGCGTGCACCTCGCGTTCGACCACCACCTCTCCGAGACCTTCCGGGTGAAGGACCGCCCGGCGAACCACATCATCGACGCGAACGCCCCGTCGGCGGCGCGCGTCGTCTACGACCACTTCGGCGGCAAGGCGAGCTTCCCGCGCGTGAGCGAGGTGATGATGGCCGAGGTCGACAAGGCCGACGCCGCGCAGTTCAGCAAGGACGAGATCCTCCATCCGACCGGGTGGGTGCTCCTCAACTACCTGATGGATCCGCGGACCGGGCTCGGGCGCTTCCGCGATTTTCGCATCTCGAACTATCAGCTGATGATGGACCTCATCGACGCGTGCCTCACGAAGACGATCGACGAGATCCTCGCGACCCCGGACGTGAAGGAGCGCGTCGACCTCTATCGCGAGCACGAGCCCAAGGCGAAGGAGCAGATCCAGCGCTGCGCCACGGTCACGGGCAAGGTCGTCGTCCTCGACCTCCGCAAGGAGGAGACGATCTGGCCGGCGAACCGGTTCATGATCTACGCGCTCTACCCGCAGTGCTCGGTGTCCATCCACCAGATGTGGGGCCTCAAGCAGCAGAACACGGTGCTCGCGGTCGGGAAATCGATCCTCGATCGGAGCGCGAAGACGAACATCGGCGAGCTGATGCTCGCGCACGGGGGCGGCGGGCACCTCGCGGCGGGGACGTGCCAGGTCGACAACGACAAGGCGGACGCCGTGCTGGCGGGGCTGGTGGCGAGGCTCAACGCCGACGGCTGAGACTTGGAAGGAGAAGGAGGCGTCGCATGTGCAATGCGACGCCTCCTCACCCCTCGTCTCTCGAGCAGCATTCTCACGGCGTCGGTCGGCGAAGCGCCTCCGTCCGACGTCCCGTGAGAGCTCTACGTGCGCGGTGCGGCGCTGCTGCTGCTCGACAGAGCCGCCGGAGCCGTCGGCGTCGCCGCCGGTGCCGAGGAGGTGATCGGGACGATGCTGACCCCGGTCACGTTCCCCGACACGAGCGACTTCTGCTTCTTGCCCGCGGTTCCGCGCGCGATGCGTGTCGCCTTTGTCTTGGCGTTGGCGGCCGCGCGGGCCTCCGCCGTCAAGGGTCTGGGCGACTTCCTCGGCGTGATCGCGAGATCCGCGAGGGTCTGGGGGTCGTTCTTGAACATCAAGCCGACCACCTCCCTCGCTTCCTTCACGATCTCGCTGTTCGCTTCCTTCGCCGCCCGGTTCGCCGCGACTGCGGCGAGCCACGCTCCCTTCGCCGGTGCAATGGCGAGCGAAGCGTTGAGGAGGGAAGCGATGAGCGCCACGAGCTGGGTGACCGTGTAGGTCTGACCGGCGATCGTGACGACCAGGCTGGAGCAGTACTTCGGCATTCCGACCTGGAGCGCCTGGTACTCGGCAGTGGTGAGTGTGTGCGGCGTCGATGGCATGGTGAATCCTTCTGCACGAAGAGGGATCCCACCCCGGGCAATGCGCCCGGGTTCTTGTCCCTCACAGCGCTTATTGGCGAGGAGCCGATTCCCGCCGCCGTTCCGTGTCGATTTCTGTGACCGGGCGTCGTTTTCCCTCGGCCGCTGGCCGCCGCTTGCCTCGCGGTGGGGGGGTCAGAGACGTCCATCCTGGCGAAAGCATGGGAGAATCATGCGATCTCGTCGCCTCCCACCCTGCGGTCGTCGACTCCGCTGGGGATCTCGTTGCCCCCCTCTCGGTCGTCCTCGACTTCCTGCCCGCAGTCCTCGAGCTCGCGCGTGACCTCCTCGACTCCCTGCCCGCAGTCCTGGAGCTCGCGCGTGATCTCCTCGACTCCCTGCCCGCAGTCCTCGAGCTCGCGCGTGACCTCCTCGACTCCCTGCCCGCGGTCCTCGACTTCGGGGGGTGAGCTCGTCGACTCCCTGCCCGCAGTCCTCGACTTCGGGGGGTGATCTCGTCGACTCCCTGCGCGCAGTCCTGGAGCTCGCGCGTGATCTCCTCGACTCCCTGCCCGCAGTCCTCGACTTCGGGGGGTGAGCTCGTCGACTCCCTGCGCGCGGTCCTGGAGCTCGCGCGTGATCTCCTCGACTCCCGACCCGCGGTCCTCGACTTCGCCCGTGAGCTCGTCGACTCCCTGCGCGCGGTCCTCGACTCCCTGCCCGAAGTCGTCGACTCCCTGCGCGCAGTCCTCGACTCCCTGCCCGCGGTCCTCGACTTCGCGCGTGAGCTCGTCGAGTCCCTGCCCGCGGTGCCCGCCCTTCGGGCGGGTGCTCGTCCACGACCGATGCGTCGTGGTCGACCTCCGGCACGCCCCTCGAGAGCGGCTACTCGTTCTGCATCAACCCCACGATGCGACCGTCCGGCAGCAGCTTCACCCTGCGCGCGGCCGGGTCCTTCGGCAGCCCCGGCATCGTCATGATCTCGCCGGTCAGCGCGACGACGAAGCCGGCCCCTGCCGCGAACCGGAGGTCGCGCACGGTGAGCGTGAAGTCGCGCGGCCGCCCCTGCTTCGTGGCGTCGTCGGACAGCGACAGCTGCGTCTTCGCCATGCACACCGGCGATTCCCCGAAGCCGAGCGCGGTGGCGCGCGCGAGCTCCTTCGTGGCGGCCGGCGCGAAGACGACGTCCTTGGCGCCGTAGACGCGCGTCGCGATCTTGCGGACCTTCTCCGGCAGCGCGTCCGAGAGCTCGTAGACGTACTTCGCGGGCCGAGGCGCCGCGTCGGTCGAGTCCGCCACCTCGGCCACGATCCGCGCGAGCTCGAGGCCGCCCTCACCCCCCTGCGCGTACCCGTCGCAGCGTGCGACCGGGACGCCGTACGCACGCGCCCGCGTCGCGATGAGCGCGAGCTCCTCCTCGGTGTCGTTCGGGAACGCGTTGATCGCGACGACCGTCCGCAGCCCGAGCGCTTCCGCCGTCTCGAGGTGCCGCTCGAGGTGCTCGAAGCCGCGGGCGAGCGCCTCCGCGTTCGGCTCGCCGCACGTCTTCACCGGCACGCCGCCGTGCATCTTCAGCGCGCGCAGGGTCGCCACCAGCACGAGCACGCGCGGGAAGAACCCCCCCTGCCTGCACTTGATGTCGATGAACTTCTCGCCGCCGAGATCGAAGCCGAAGCCCGCCTCCGTCACGACGTAGTCCCCGAGCTTCAGCCCGAGGCGGGTCGCGAGGATCGAGTTGCAGCCGTGCGCGATGTTCGCGAAGGGGCCCGCGTGGACGAGGGCAGGGCCCCCCTCCGCGGTCTGGACGAGGTTCGGCAGCAGGGCGTCCTTGAGGAGCGCGGTCATCGCCCCCGCGGCGCCGACGTCCGCGGCGGTGATGGGCTTCTTGTCCTTCGACTCGCCGATGAGAATGCGCGCGAGCCTCGCCTCGAGATCCTCGTACCCCTCGGCGAGCGCGAGCACGGCCATGACCTCGCTCGCCGCGGTGATGTCGAAGCGATCCTCGCGCGGCACCCCGCCGTTGACGCCGCCGAGGCCGACGAGCGTCTGGCGCAGGCTGCGGTCGTTCATGTCGAGCGCGCGCCCCCACCGGACCTTGCGCGGGTCGATGCGCGCACCGGTGCCAGGGAGCGCCTCGTCGAAGTGGATGGCGTTGTCGATCATCGCCGACAGCAGGTTGTGCGCCGACGTGATCGCGTGAAGATCGCCCGTGAAGTGGAGGTTGATGTCGGTGGCGGGGTGGAGCTGCGCCTTGCCTCCGCCCGTGCCGCCCCCCTTCACGCCGAAGACGGGGCCGAGCGACGGCTCGCGGAGGCAGAGGACCGCCCTCTTGCCCATGCGGCGAAGCCCCATCGACAGGCCGATCGACGTCGTCGTCTTCCCCTCGCCCGCGGGGGTCGGGTTGATGGCCGAGACGAGGATCAGGCGGCCTTCGCCCGTCGCAGGCGCGTCGAGCGCCTCGAGCTCGATCTTCGCGGCGGCGCGGCCGTACGGGCGCGTGAGGGAGGGGTCGAGGCCGAGCTCGCGGGCGACGTCGGCGATGGGCTGCAGCTGGTGCGCGAGGGGGTGGGGCATCGCGCGGAACGCTAGCCGATCTTCGCGTCCCCGGGCTCGCCTTCGGAAGGCGCTTCGGCATGCGGTTCGCGATGAGGGCCGGGCGGCCTCGCGGCGCTCGCGCGCTCGACGGCCTCGCGGTAGTGCGCGCTCACGCTGGCGAGGTCGATCTCCTTCTCGAGGAAGGAGGCGAACGCGAAGTAGGGGAGGAGCCGGTTCCACCGTTCGAGCCAGCGCGGCCTGTGCTTCGGGCGCTCGAGGAGCCCCATCGCGCGCAGCTCCATGAGCGCGAGGAGGTCGTCGAGCGCGACCCGCCCGACGAGCAGGAGCTCCACTTCGTCGCGGAACCCCCCGCGAACGAACGCCGCGAGGAACGCGTACACGTGCAGCAGCCCCGCGAGGTAGCAGGCGTCCTTGGTGAACGCCGAGCCCCCCTCGCACAGCCCCCCGCGGAACACGCGCGCGGCGTCGAGGAACGCGTCGTGCTCGCCGTACCCCTTGCCGAGGAGGTAGCGGTACACGTCGAGGAAGGTCGCGCGCTCCTCCGCCATCTCCACGGTCTTCACGCGAGTCGCGAGGCGCTCGAGACGAGGCGACGCGAGCGCGTGGTTGTAGAGCTCGCCGAAGACCGCGAGCCCCTCCTGCGTGGGGGTCGTCCGGGGGCCACCGGCGCGGAGGAAGGAGGCGAGCGGCTGCGCGGCGCCGTTGCGCGCGGAGAAGACGTGCGTCTCGACCTCGTGGCAGTAGAGCCCGTCGGCTTCCCAGGCCTCGAACGTCGCGTCGGGCCGGATGCGGACGCGGGTCGCGCCGGCGATCGCCTTGGAGGCGCAGCGGTCGTCGAGCACCACCTCGAGGCCGAGGTGAGGCCTGTGCTTCGACGCGCGGCGCGCGAGATCCTCCTGGAGGTCGGTCGCCGAGAGGACGCGGGCCTCGCGATCTTGCGCCTCGTCCCACCCGTGGATGCGGAGTCGCCGGAGCACGTGGTCCGCCAGCCCCGCGTTGGTCGCGGCGAGGCCGAAGAACTGCGTGCTCGCGCCCCCGTAGATCTCGACCGAGAGCCGCCCGAACTCGCGGGTGCCGCGCGCGAGCAGCAGGCGGTTGCGATCGATCGCCCCCTCGACGACCGCGCGAAGCCACGTGGGGATCGGCTCGTCCCCCTCGATCTCGCACGCGAGGCGGGCGAGCTCGGCGTTCTGGCGGTTGAAGGTCGCGCGGTCGACCTCGTACGTCGGGTCCGGAAGCGCGTTCGCTCCATTCGCGAAGAAGCGCTCCTCGACGTCGCGCGGCCAGCCGATGCCGGACAGCAGGTTGTTGTCGGACTCGAGCGACTCGAGCGACGCGGACACTCGCTCGAGGAGCGCTCTGGCTGCGTGGGGGTGCATGGCTTCTCGTCTGCCGCTCTTCCCCGGCCCTCGGAGAGAGTACTCACCTTCCGGGGCGAAGTGGCAGGCGATCGGCTAGCGTCGGCGAGATGGACGAGGCCCCGGACGCCGTACCCGAGGTCGCGCCCGCGAACCCGTCGGAGGCCCGCAATCGCTGGATCCGCGTCGGCGCCCTCGTCCTCGTCACCGTCGCGCTCGTCGTGCTCGCGAAGGTGAGCGGCGTCAGCGCGCACCTGCGGCCCGACGAGATCCACGAGCGGATGGCCGCCGCGGGCGTCTGGGGGCCCGTCGGCTATCTCCTGGCGTTCTCGGTCGGCGAGCTCGCGCACGTCCCTGGCTGGGTCTTCATCGCCGCCGCCGTCGTCGCCTACGGTCGCGCGCTCGGCACGCTGCTCGCGTTCGTCGGCGCGATCGCCTCGCTCAGCGTCAGCTTCGTCGTCGTGAGAGCCATCGGCGGCAAGCCGCTCGGCGCCGTCCGGTGGGCCTTCGTGCGGCGTCTTCTGGCGCACCTCGACGAGCACCCGATCCGCACGGTCATCCTGCTCCGCCTCGTCCTCTGGCTCACGCCCCAGCTGAACTACGCCCTCGCGCTCTCGAACGTGCGCTTCCGGAGCTATCTGCTCGGCTCGATGGTCGGCCTCGTCGGCCCCGTGATCGTGCTCTCCTTCCTCAGCGACTACCTGATCCGCCACTTCCTCCACTGACGTGGCCGAGACCGCGCTTCTCGCCGTCATCGTCGCGGCAGGGTTCACCGTGGAGGCCGCGATCGGCTTCGGCGCGACGCTCGTCATCCTGTCGCTCGGCTCGCTCGTGATGCCGACCGACGCGGTTCTCTTCCGCGTCGTCCCGCTGAACGCGCTCCTCTCGGCCGCCGTCCTGCTCCGGGCCCACAGGCACGTCGATCTCCGCGCGCTCTTCCTGCGCATCCTGCCCGCGATGCTCCTCGGCTTCCCGATCGGGCTGCTCGCGCTGCTCGAGCTCCCTCCGCGCGGGCTGAAGCAGGTCTTCGCCGCGTTCGTGCTGGTCCTCGCGTCGCTGGAGCTCCTCCGCATGCGCCGCCCGACCCAGCACTCGTCGCGACCGCTCTCCACGCCCGCGAGCCTCGCGCTGCTGTTCGTCGGAGGGGTCGCGCACGGCGCGCTCGCCACCGGTGGGCCGCCGGTGGTGTACGTCTGCGCGCGGACGCTCCCGGACAAGGCGAGGTTCCGGGCGACGATGACGGCGCTGTGGCTGCTGCTCAACGCGGCGCTGGTCGTGGTGTATGCGGTCGACGGGCGAGTGACGGCGACGACGCTGCGGGGGTGCGCGCCGCTGGTGCCGGCGCTGGGGATCGGGCTCGTGGCGGGGGAGGTGCTTCACGGGCGGGTGTCGGAGAGGGCGTTCCGGGTTGCGGTGTTTGGGCTGCTGTTCGTCGTCGCGATCGTGCTCGGGGTGCGGGCTTGAGGGCGAGCGCGAACACGACTGCGACTGCGACCACGAACACGAACACGACCGCGACCGCGACCGCGACCGCGACCGCGACCGCGAGCACGACCTCGACCCCGACCTCGACCGCGAGCACGAGCACGAGCACGAGCACGAGCACGAGCACGAGCACGAGCACGAGCACGAGCACGAGCACGAGCACGAGCACGAGCACGACCGCCCTCACCCCCCCGGTGCCGGGAGGTCAGAACGGATGCGTGACAATCGAAGGCTGGCGCGCGATGAACCTGCGTGGACGAGCGGAGGATCGATTCCGGAATGGGATCCGCCCGCGCAGGCGAGGCTCTCTCGGCGTGGGGCGAGCGAGCAAAGGGCACAGCGGAGGGGCGCTCGCTCGCGGGGGACGGTCCGATCGACGCGATGGAGCGGCTCTCCGTGAGAAGCGAGCGGGACAAGGACGAGTCCGAGCCTCGTTCGCGCGGGTTCTTCGTCGACGAGGAGAAGCTGTTCGTCGACATGCCCAGGAGCGAGCGAGCAAAATGAATGAGCGTCGCTCGTGCGCGCACGAACGAGCGGGACAAGGAGAATCTCGTGCGAGACAAGCCCGCGAGCGAGGCTCGATCCGCAACGGACGACGCTCGATCGTCGGCGATGTTCGCTCGTCCCGGCGCGAGCGTGGGCGAGCAGCGACAGGAACGTCGTGGAGAAGGCGACGCACATGGCTCGTGCGCAGAGGGACGTGGCTCGCTCGCGGACGGACGTGCGAAACGCGCTGCCGAGCGTGCGAGCCAGCTCGACGGACGAGCGAGGTGCCGAGAGCTCCGAGCGAGACAAGCGCGCGGACGAGCGACGGGCGTGAAGGTGCGAGGCTCCTCCGCCGAGGGACGAGCGAGCGGCAAGGACGAACGAGGCTCGTTCCCGGAGTGGCTTGCCCGTGAGCGTCGGTCTGTCGACGGCGAGGCCGCGCGAACGAGGGAAGAACCTCTCCTTGTCGACGACGCTCCTGGGCTTGTCCGCGTCGTTCCTTCAGGATCGAGGGAACAAGACATCGGAGGGAGCGAAGCGCGTGTCGTTGTCGACGACGTTCGCGCGCTTGTCGACGACGAACCTGTGCGGCGGAGGGAAGAGCGCACGGAATCGAGCGAAGAAGACGCGGGTTCGAGCGAACGGCGTGTCCTTGTCGACGACGTTCTCGCGCTTGTCGACGACACTCTTGTGCGGACGAGGGAAGAGCGCGCGACTGCGAGCGCAGAGTGTGCGGCTGCGAGGGAAGCGCGCGCCGGTTCGAGGGAACAACGCGTCCTTGTCGGTGACGTCTCCATGCTTGTCGTCGACGTTCCCTGGCTTGTCTGCGACGTTCCCGCGCGGACGAGGGAAGCGCGTGCGGCTGCGAGGGAACAACGCGTCCTTGTCGGCGACGTCTCCATGCTTGTCGTCGACGTTCCCTGGCTTGTCTGCGACGTTCCCGCGCGGACGAGGGAAGAACTCGCAGTTGCCAGGGAAGTGCGGGACGGTTCGAGGGAACAACGCGTGGTTGTCTGCGAAGTCTGCGCGCCTGTCGTCGACGTTCCCGTCTGGACGAGGGAAGAGCGCGCGCGGAGGTGGCTCATTCGTCGAGCGACGAGCAGAGACCGCTCGCTGAGGTCGCTCGTCCGTGCGTCCGCGAAGCGGATCCGTCCGGGCACGAGCGAACGTCCGCTTCGCGGGGACCACGTCCGCGAGCGAACGAGGCACGCGCCCTTCGGAACGAGGCTCGTCCAAGCATGAGCGAGGGTCGCGCCTCCGGCGACGACGCGGGTCCGCACCGGAACGCGGGTAGATCGCGTGCGGACGAGAGCGAGAGGTTGAACAGGGAGGGGAGGAGAGGAGGAGGGGTCGGATCTCAGGGGAGTGACGGGCGACGCGGATCTCGAGAGTGGCGATCATCGCGTCGGTCGTTGCGAAAGGCGCTGAGCTTGATCACCGGGATCGGGGTGATCGGCGTCCGTTCACGTCGGAGGAAGCGTGGAGACCTGCTACCGAAGTGAGGCTTGTACTGTCGATGAGTAGAGGAGCGTGAAGTGAGCGAAGCGCGGGGCATGAGTGTCTCCTGGGTCCGAGGGGAGTGGCCGGGCCCGAGCCCTACTGGCGCAGGCTCCGTGACGTGCGCCCTGGGTAGAACGCGAGGGCCGCGAGAAGCACGGCGCGGAGCGTGCGCCGACAGGCGAAGCCCGGGCACTCGCCTCGGGCCCAGGCTCGGGTGCCACGCGCTCGGCGCCGCATGCGCTCGCGGTGCGCACTCGATGAAACGCGAGCCCGCTTCTCGGCGCGAGCCCAGCGAGCGCCTCCCCCATGCGCGCGGAGCACGCGCCCGAACCGAGCGACGCAAGCTCCGCATGTCGGGCGCTTGCGAGCACGCATTTGGGGGAGGCGGGCACGCCGAAGGCGTGCCGGTGGGGGCAACCATGAAACGATCGGGCGCACGTTCGACGGCAGCGGTAGACTCTCGACCGTGAGCGACTCCAAGTCCGGCGTGGTGTCGACGTACGGGTACGACCCGAGCGGGCAGGTCGGCTCGATCGTCACGAGCGACGGGCAGACGCTCTCGTTTGGCTTTGGCGTCGACGGCCCTCTTGTCATGTCGCGAACGTGGTCAGGCCTCGCGACAGGAAGCCTCACCTACACGCACGACGACTTCTTCCGCCGCGGCTCGCGCGCAGTGAACGGCGGCACGCCGCTTAACGTACTGTACGATCCCGACGGTCTCTTCGCAGGCACGAGCGGCCTTGCGGGCTTCTCCGTGACACGGGACTACGAGGGCAAGAACGGCCTCGTGACGGGCACCACGCTCGGCAGCGTGAGCGACGTCTACACGTACAACGGCTTCGGCGAGCTGAAGACCTACGCCTCGAGCTTCGGCGCGACGGCGCTCTACACGCTCCAGATCGATGCTCGCGACGGGCTCGGGCGCATCACGGGCTTGACCGAGACGTTGTCGGGGCAGAGCCACACCTGGGGCTATGCCTACGACGACCATGGCGAGCTCGCGTCCGCCACCGAGGACGGCGCGATGACGGCCTTCGGGTATGACCCGAATGGCAATCGACTCACCGCGGGGTCTGCGTCCAGCACCTACGATGCGCCGGACCGCCTGCTCACGTCAGCGGGCACGACGTACACGTACACCGACAACGGCGACCTGCTCTCCGAGGTCACCGCGAGCGGAACGGAAGCGTTCGCGTACGACCTCCAGAGCTCGCTGCGCTCGGTCACGCTGCCGTCGGGCGACACCGTGAGCTACGTGATCGACGGAGAGCGGCACCGCGTCGAGCGGACGTGGACACACGGCACGCAGAAGGTCGTGCAAGGGTTCCTTTACGACGATGCGCTCAGGATTGCGGCAGAGCTCGACGCCAGCGGGAACGTCGTGTCCACCTTCGGCTACGGAACGAAGCCGAACGTGCCAGAGCTGATGGTGCGGGGCGGGAAGACGTACCGCATCGTGACGGACTGGCGAGGGAGCGTGCGGGCGATCGTCGACTCGCAGGCGGGGGCCGTCGTGCAGAGCCTCGACTATGATGCCTGGGGCAATGCGACGGTGAGCGATACGAGCTGTGCGAGCGGGGCCGTATGCGCGCTGTTTCAGCCGTTCGGGTTTGCGGGTGGGATGTTTGATCGGGAGACCGGGCTCGTGCGGTTCGGGGCGCGGGATTATGATGCGGGCGTAGGGAGGTGGACACAGAAGGACCCGATCAGATTTGGAGGCGGACAGTCGAACCTGTACGTCTACGTCAACGACGACCCCATCAACGGGATCGACCCTTCGGGTAGAATCTCGGGGCAGTGCTACCAGAGCATCGTTGCAGGCTGCGAACAGGGGTGCGCGAGTTCGGTGCTGCCAGGCTGTGTTTCCATCTGCGTGGCGTACGCAGTCATCGATGAACAGTTCGGATCGGGCGGCTACTGCGGCCCCGGCTATCGTTCGCCGTACGCGTCGTGCCAGGGAGAGACGGACTACTTCGCCTACTCGCTCTGCTGCATCAACGTGTGCGCGGGAGACCTCGAATGCGAGGCTGCTTGCGAGGCCCTGTACGTGCCCCCCGCACCGCCGCCGCCACCCCCCAACGCTTGTAATTGACGAGCCACGGGGAGCACAATGCGCCCGCAAAAGCAGACCGCCATATGGATCGGCTTTCGTGGAGCCGATGTCGATCCGGAGGAGGTTGGCCGCCAACTGAACTTGACGCCAACCGAGTGGAAGCACCGCCGTGGCGACGAGGTTGATCGCGGGGGGCAGAAGTTCACGGAGCCGGATGGCTTCTGCGCCTTCACGAGCCATGCGGGTGTCTCGCGAGACGAGGACTTCGAGGCACATGCAGCTTGGCTGCTCGACCGCCTCGAACCCCACGCCGGCCTGATCGCATCGTGGCAAGCTGCGGGGTGGAACGTGCGCCTCACGATCATGACAGTGACGAACGCACGGAGCGATGGACCTCTCGTCGGACCGAGAACACTTCTTCGGCTCGCGAACCTGGGGGTACCGAGCCTGTGGAAGACGAGTCACGTTCCGGAGCACGCGGGCTTCAACGTGGTCGATGCTAGGGAGCCAGACGAGGCGACGTAGGCATGCCCGTTTCGAGCTGGAGCTTCCACCGGGGAAAATTTCGTGAGCCGCGTCGCCCTCGACGACGGAGCCGAATAAGACCCCTCGAACTTCCATCCGCACCATGTCCGCACGCCAAGCGAACTCGACCCCGTAGCCGGGGGTGGAGAGGTCGTGATCGGAATGGAGCGGTTCTGAGGGCGTGTCGATATGGAAGCGTTCCGTCTCGCCGAAGTGGTCTTCCGGGAGGGCTTGAAACAAGGGGTCTGCGAGGGCCTGCCGAGGTGACCCTTTCGACACGATCTCTTTGATCCGAAAGGGTCCCGCGTGTAGGTGCACTATGCATACGCGTCGAGCGGCCCTGTACCTTCGGGTGAGCACGGACCGACAGGAGACGGAGTGCCAGAGGCCGGATGTCGAGCAGCTCGCCCGCGTCCGGGGCTTCGAGGTCGTGAAGGTCTTCGAGGAGAAGATGAGCGCGGCTAAGGTGCGGCCCGAGTACGCGAAGATGATGAAGGAGGGGGCGCGCCAGCGCCCCCACTCACCGCGACTCGGCTCGAAGCCGCTCGACCTGCGCTGCGACGCGCGCCACGGCGGCTCCCAGGTCGCGCATCACGAGCTCCGCATCGAGCCGCAGCACGCTGTACCCCGCCCGAGCGAGCGCCCGATCCCGCCGCGCATCGGCCGACGCCGTTCGCGCGTGGCAGAGACCATCGATCTCGATGACGAGTTTCACCTCGAGAGCCAAGAGGTCGACGATGAACCGACCGAGCAGCGGTACTTGTCTACGAAACGCGATGCCCAGCTGCCCACCGCGCACCGCGTCGAAGATCCGAGCCTCGGACAAGGTGGGAGCGCGCCGCATCGCGGTCGCGCGCTCGGTGAGCACCGACTGTCGATGAGTAGAGGAGCGTGAAGTGAGCGAAGCGCGGGGCATGAGTGTCTCCTGGGTCCGAGGGGAGTGGCCGGGCCCGAGCCCTACTGGCGCAGGCTCCGTGACGTGCGCCCTGGGTAGAACGCGAGGGCCGCGAGAAGCACGGCGCGGAGCGTGCGCCGACAGGCGAAGCCCGGGCACTCGCCTCGGGCCCAGGCTCGGGTGCCACGCGATCGGCGCCGCATGCGCTCGCGGTGCGCACCCGATGAAACGCGAGCCCGCTTCTCGGCGCGAGCCCAGCGAGTGCCTCCCCCATGCGCGCGGAACGGTTACGACGCAGTGATGGCAAATAATCAAATCTCGTTCACACCGTCCACCGCGAGCGTCACTCGCTGCCGGCGAAGCGATCTGACCGGTCGCTCGAGACACCTTCCGTCGAACGACTACGCTCGACGCGCGCGCCTACCCGGTCGCCGTTGCACCCCTACCCCATGCGGCCTCGCTGCCTCGCTATCGCTCGCGGTCTCGGCCCCGAGGTCGACAACGTTCCTGCGGTAGGCACGCACGACCTCGCCACGGTTCAAGATCCGGCGCCGGCACCGCCACGTTCCGATGCGCCCCGAGCCTGCTGCGTCCTCTCGACCAGCCGTCGAACGACGTTCCTCGCAGCGACGGGCAGTGCGGCCTTGAGGTTCCGTATCGCGGAGTCCCGGCTGAACGTGATGGGCAGGGCCAGAAGCTCCTGATCCTCCCAGACGTGATTGCCCTTGGCGTCGAACGCCCTCACCAGCAAGGTGCGGTTCGGCTGGTGCGGGTTGTACTGCGAACCGTCCTGGTAGGTGGTGAACGACCAGAAGCCGTCGACATGAACGTCCGGGAGGACGTGGACCTCGACGACCAGATCGGCTCCCGCGCTCTCGCCTGACGCCCGCGCCTGCGCTGCGGAGAGGTTGACCGGGCTGAGACCGGCTACGGGGATGAACCCGCACAGGTCGCCGAGATCGCCGCTGCAACGCGCAGCCACCGGCGTGGCCCGCACGTCGAATCGCGCCTGGGTCAGGTCCTGCGTGAACGCGTCGAAGGCCGCGCCGAGCGCGTCGCGGATCGTCGCAGGCTCGCTCGCCGCAAGGAGCCCATGGGTCCAATCGAAGGAGTCGAAGGCGACGATGGAGAGCCGGGCGTGGCTCGGAAATGCTGCGGGCTGCACGGTGGCGAACCGCCCCGCGCATGCCGGGAGGAGACAGACGAGCGCCGCGAGGTGGATGGTGCGCATCACTGGAGGGGAGCCTAGCCACACGGCGGTGCAGAATGGAGGCTGTTCTCGCCGAGGCGACAACGGGGAGGGGCGGCGCTCCTCGTGAGCCTTGCACCAGGCCGCCTTGCCGCATACTCATGGGGAGGCATGCGTGGTCGAAGAGCGAGGCCCGCGCGCCGTATGGGTCGAGCGGCAGCGGTCGCGAGCCTCCTGGGCCTGGTGTCGCTCATCGCGCCAGACGCGCGCGCCGTCGAGCCCTGGTCCGACCCCGACCCGCCGGCCCCTCCGACGCGCATCACGCTCACCCCGGAGTCGCACTTCGGCTTCCGCGGCGCCGCCGAGTACCGGGTGAACGCGGTCGGCATCTGGCCGCTCGACCTGCAGAGCAGCTCGAACCAGAACCTCCAGATCGTCGAACAGCGGCTGCGGCTCGACGGCGGGGTCGACTACGACGACAAGGTCCACATCGTCGTCTCGGCCGACCTCCTCGACGGCGTCCTCTGGGGCGACAACGGAGTGCTGGGGACGAGCCCCGAGCCGACGTCGGGCGCGGCCGTCACGACCGACAACCCCAACCTCTCGACCGCGTGCATCACGCAGAAGCCCGGCGCTCCGCCGACGGTCTACACGAGCTACCACTACGGCCTCTGCGCGGCCGACCCGATCACGATCCGCCACGCGTACGGCGACGTCCTCTTGCCGTTCGGGCTCCTCCGCATCGGTCGTCAGGCGATGACGGACGGCGCGTCGATCGCCGTGAACGACGGCGACGGCAGGAAGAACCGGTTCGGCTTCGCCAACCAGGGCAACAGCGCCGACCGGGTCCTCTTCGCGACGAAGCCGCTCGAGGGGTTGAAGCGCCCGTCGCGTCGCGACCTCTCGCAGGACAAGGGGTTCTTCACGATCCTCGCGTACGACCGGCTCGTCACGAACGACCCGATGCAGTACGCCGACGACCTCCACAGCGCGATCGTCGCGCTTCGCCTGCGCGAGCCCAGGCTTGGCCGCGCGAAGGACTTCGAGGCGCAGCTCTTCTACGCCTATCGCTTCAGCACCGAGTACACGACCGAGGTCTCCGCCGTGGGCGGCAGGCTGACCTCGCGCCTCGGCGACTTCACGCTCGGCGCGGAGGCGACGGCCGTCTTCGGCTCGACGAGCGAGGTCAGCCAGGCCCTCTCCTTCATCAACAACGACCCGCCGATCCCGCAGACCGTCCGCGCGGGGGGCGCGCGCGCCGTCGCTCGGTGGGACCGGCCGCTCGGCACGGTGTACCTCGAGACCGACTTCGCCACCGGCAACAGCAACCCGAACCAGAGCGCGCCGCTCACGCAGTTCCGCTTCGCCGAGGACACCAACGTCGGCCTCCTCATGTTCAAGCAGGTGCTCGCGTACCAGAGCGCGCGCTCGGCCGCGGCGGGCGTTGCGCTCCTCCAGCAGCTCGGCGCCAAGGACTTCCCGGTCCAGGCGATCTCCACGAACGGCTCGTTCACCAACGCGTTCGCCATCTTCCCGCAGGTCGACGTCCACCCGGTGAAGGACCTGCTCCTCCGCGGCGGCGTGCTCGTCGCCGTGGCCCCCGCTGGCGTCGTCGACCCGATCGCGTCGCTCGAGCACAACCCCACCGCGCCGCACTTCCCCAACGGGGTCGTCAACTACGTCGGCGGGGCCCCCGACCACTTCTACGGGACGGAGCTCGACGCGCGCATCCAGTACCGCCTCTTCGACCACTTCGCCGCCGACCTCGAGGGGGCCGTCCTCTTCCCGGGCGCCGCCCTGCAGGACGCGAATGGAGATGCCGTGCGGAGCTTCCTGTTGCAAGCTCGAGGGACGTTTTACCTGTGATGCGCTCCCTCAAGCCCAAACGCCTGGTGCTCGGCGCGTTCGCGCTCGCGACGACCGCGCTGACGCTCGCGCTCGCGACGGCATCGATCCCGTCGTGCCAGACGTACCAGCCGCCTCCGACCGCGACGATCGAGGGGCTCTCGAACGGCATCCTCGCGCAGCCGCTCGCCCCGATCGTCGTGCAGTTCTCGACCCCCGTCGATACGAACACGGTGACCGTCGACATCGCACCCTTCACCATCGACGCGTACGGCAACCTGCCCGACGAGGTGCCCGACGGCGGCTCGCTCGGCGTCCTGGTGAGCCACACGCCGACCGTCGACACCCACGTCACGGCGACCTGGTCGGCCGACAGGACCACGCTGACGTTGCTGCCGATGCCGCAGGCCTGGCTCCCGATCGGCCCGTCGCTCGTGCTCCTCGTGAATCCGGGCGTCGTCTCGACCACCACCGGCACGCGGCTCAACTACCGCGAGCGGCTCCCGTTCTCGTACCCGGCGCAGTGCGGCACGCCGCAGCCGACGCAGTTCCAGAGCGGTGACTATTTCTTCCTCCTCCAGGTCAGCAAGCCCATCGCCGTCGAGCTCAAGGTCCTCGCCGCGATCAACGTGAACTCGCAGAGCGGGGCGTTCTACGGCCAGTTCACCGCGGCGCTGAGGAACGCCGATCCGACACGCTGCAGCCCGGCGTGCACGAACGGCGAGGTATGCGAGACCATCCCGTCGCAGTCGTGCGTGATCATGTCGACGCCGCCGGAGTCGGTCCAGGAGTTCCCTGACTTCGTGCCGAAGGCGACCGCACCAAACGGCTACACCTTCGAGATGCGCGGATGCGCCTCGGACCAGGGGGATAGCGGTGCCGTGAACATCCTGACGGAGCCGGGCGAGCTCAACGTGCCCTCCCCGACCGTCAGCATCCAGGGGCTCACGTTCACGGCGCAGTTCATTCCGGTCGACGGTGGCATGTCGGGCTCGGGCTCGCTCACGGCGAGCAAGGTGTTCCTCGGCGCGCTCGCGGTGGGCGACGGTGGCGCAGGCACGCTGTCGGCGCTCAGCATCCCCGACGCGCAGGCGCCGTCGAACCTGCCGCAGGTCGGCGCGGTGTCGGACGCCGGCGCGGACGCGGGCGACTCGGGCGACGCGGGCACGGACTGACCCGGCGGGCTCGCGCGCACTCCACCCTGCGGCCACGCGCCTGGAGTATCCTGCCTCCCCCCCGTGTCTCACGACCCGGCGGAAACCCACTCGAGGACCCTCATGTACAAGGCCTTTCCCGAGGACGGCATCGCCCGTCCGCAGATCCTCTCCGCGCTCGGTGACATGCGCGCCCACGACCCGGCCATCGACGGGAAGGCGTTCGCCTTCATCTACGACGCGGGAGAGGACGCACGTGCGGTCGCGCGCGAGGCGTTCGCCGCGTGCATGGGGATCAACGGCCTCGACCCGACGGTCTACCCGTCGGCGCGCCACATCGAGAACGCGGTCGTCGGCTGGTGCCGCGAGGTCACGCGCGCTCCGGAGGGCGCGGTAGGCACGGCGACCGCGGGCGGAACCGAGAGCGTCATGCTCGCCGTCAAGGCGGCCCGGGACCACGCGCGGCGGACGCGGCCGCACGTCAAGCACCCGAAGATGCTGCTGCCGGAGACGGGCCACGCGTGCTTCCACAAGGCCGCCTACTACCTCGGCGTCGAGGTCGTTCGCGTCGACGTGGATCCGGCCACGATGTGCGCCGACGTCGCGGATGCGCGCGCAAAGATGACCGCCGACGTGATCCTCGTGGTCGGCTCGGCACCGAGCTACGCGCACGGCGTCGTCGACCCGATCCCGGAGCTCGCGGCGCTTGCCCAGGAGCACGGGTCGCTGATGCACGTCGATGCGTGCGTCGGGGGGTGGGTGCTCCCGTTCCTGCGCGACAGCGGCGTCGATGTGCCGCCCTTCGACTTCACGGTGCCGGGCGTGACGAGCCTCTCGCTCGACCTCCACAAGTACGGCTACGCGCCGAAGGGGGTGTCCGTCCTGCTGCACCGGACGCGCGAGGTGCGCAATGCGCAGTACTACGCTTGCGCCGAGTGGAGCGGCTACGCCATCGTCAACACGACCTCGCTCGGTTCGAAGTCCGTGGCCGCGATGGGCGCTGCCTTCGCCGTGATGCTACACCTTGGAAGGCGCGGCTACCGGGAGCGGGCCAAGCAGATGTGGGACGCGACGACCCGTGTGGTGAGCTTCATCGACACGACCCCCGGCGTTCACCTCGTCGCCCGTCCGAACATGAACCTCCTCGCGTTCACGACCGACCAGGGCGACGTCTTCGAGCTGGCGGATCGCCTGACCGAGCGCGGCTGGCTCGTGCAGCCGACGTACGCGTTCTCGCGCTCCCCCGCGCACATCCACCTCACGATCGACCCGAACAACGCGGCCCAGGTCGACCGCTTCACCGCCGACCTCGCGACGGCGCTCGAGGGGCTGCCGGCGCGAATGGAGCCACCGGCGCAGGTGCTCGCCCTGCTAGCGAGCGCCGCGGGAGACGGCGCGGAGATCGACGGCGCGATGCTGATGGGTGCGCTCGGGATCCAGGACGGCCGCTTGCCCGATCGCGCCGCGACCATTCACCGGCTCATCGATGCCGCGCCGCCGAAGATGCGCGAGCAGCTCCTCGTCATGTTCATGGGGGAGCTCTTCTCTTGAGCATCGTGAGCAGCGGGCGTGGCGGTCGCCCCCTGCGCGTCGCGTACGGGCGCATCTTCCACGAGGCCAACGCCTTCACGCCGCTCGTGACGACGCGCGAGGACTTCGAGCGGATGCACTACCTGTCGGGGGACGCGCTCGCGCGAGTGACGACGCTGACCGCCTCCGAGATCGAGGGCTACCTCGCCCACGCGGAGCTCACGGGGTTCGTCCAGGCAGCGCGGCTCGCGGGCGGAGTCACGACCGTGCCCCTCCTGTCGGCCCTCGCCGTCCCCGGCGGGCCGCTCGTCCGCGCGGACTTCGAGAGCATCGTCAGTGATCTGCTCTCCCGTCTCGACAGCGCGGGGCCGCTCGATGGCGTGTACCTCGCGCTCCACGGGTCGATGGAGGTGGCGGACCTCGACGAGGCGCCGGAGGCCTATATCCTCCGTCGTGTGCGCGCGCTCTTGCCGCACGCCGCAAAGATCGCCGTGAGCTACGACCTCCACGCGAACCTGTCGCACGGCACGGTCGACCCGGCCGACATCCTCATCGGATACCGGACGAACCCGCACTGGGACCTCGCGCCGACGGGCTTCCGCGCGGGCAACCGCCTCATTCGCGCGCTCCGCGGGCAGGTCACGCCCGTCCACGCATGGCGCAAGCTCCCGATCGTCCTCGGCGGCGGCATGACGATCGACTTCCTCGCGCCGATGCGGAAGGTCTTCCGCTACATGCGCCACCTCGAGGACGACCCGCGCGTCCTCGCCGCGAGCCTCTTCATGGTGCACCCCTACACGTCCGCGGAGGACCTCGGCTGGGCGGTGCATGTCACGACCGACGGAGACGCCGCGCTGGCGTCGAGCACCGCCGATGCCCTGGCCGATCGCGTCTGGGCAGAGCGTGACGTCCCGCTCCCGCCGATGCGCACGGCCGCCGCGGCGGTCGACGAGATCGCGCGCTCGCGCTCGCTCCTGCGCCGCCTCGGTCCGGTCTCCGTGGTCGACGTCGACGACATCGTCGGTGCGGGCGCCCCCGGAGGGAACACGAGGATCGTGCGCGCGCTGGTCGACTCCAGGGCGGGGCTCGTCGCGTACGTTCCGGTTCACGATCCCGTGGTGGTCGCGCGGGTGTGGGAGACGCCCGTCGGAGGGCGCGTCTCCGTCGTCCTCTCTGGAACCGCTGGCTACGACCAGCCCGAGGTCCCGCTCGACGCGGTCGTCGGCGCAAAGCGCCTCACCGACTTCGGGCGCACCGTGCGGCTCGACGTCGGCGGGCTCCACGTCGCGGTCTCGGAGCGGCCGCCGCTGCCGATTCACCCGAAGTTCTGGCGCGAGCTCGGGCTATCGCCGCGGAAGGCCGACATCGTCGTGCAGAAGAACTTCTTCCACTACCGCATCTTCTACGCGACGAGCTCGTTTCAGCACGTCCCGGTGGCCACGGGCGGAGCGACCAGCCTGGCCGAGGTGCGCGCGCGAGCGCTCGCGGCTACGGAACGTCGAGGCATCCCGACGTCGGAGTGGCGGCTCGCTGATCCCGCCCTCCGCGCGCTGGCGCGACGGGCCGGGATGAGGCAGCTTCCCGTGGCACCGACCCAGAATGGCGCGACGCACGAGGGCGTAGTCTCATGAGATACGGACGCTTTGCACTGATCGCCTGCGGCTTCGTCCTTGCTGTCGGCATGCGGGCCACCTCGGCCGCGGCAGACGACGCCGAGCTCGAGGGGGGGAAGATCGTCGTCACCTCCGTCGCCGTCGCTGGCAGCCCTGAGCCGGAGCACGTCGTTCGAGCGATCGTCGAGTCGCCCCCCGCGAGCGTCTGGAAGGTCGTTTCGGACTGCAATCACTACAAGGACCGCCTCCCCCACGTTGCGGCGTCGGCGGAGCTGTCGAGGGTCGGGCACACCGTCACGTGCCAGGTCACGATCGCGATGCCGTTCCCCACCTCGAACCTGACGGCGATCACCGAAGCCGTGCATGACGAGCGACCGGACGGGATGAGCCGTACCTGGAAGCTCGTCAGCGGTGATTACGAGTTCAACGATGGGAGCTGGACGATCGCGTCCTACCGCGGCGGCGCCGCGAGCCTCGTCACGTACCGCGTCCACGTGAAGCCGAAGACGGCGATCCCGGGGTTCATTCGCAACATGGCGCAGGAGAAGGCGCTGCCTGACCTGCTCGCGAGGGTCCGGGTCGAAGCGGCGAGGATGTAGCCGGACCCGGAGCACGAGCCTCGATGGCACAGGACTGGGATCCCAAGGGCAACTACAACCCGTACGCGGCGCCCGTCGCGATGATCGCTCCACCACCTCGCGTGGAGGACGCGGACCTGCGGTTGCTCGGCGCGCGGAGCACCCGCTTCGTCGCGCGCCTCATCGACAACGTGCTGTTCGTCCTCTCCGCCATGCCCGGGTTTTTCGGCGTCATGATCGGGCACGGGAAGCTGGAGCTGCCCGCCTATGCGGGTGTGCTGGTCGCCTGGGCGTTCATCGCCTACCAGTGCTACCTCGTCACCACGACCGGCCAGTCGGTCGCGAAGAGGTGGATGGGCCTGAAGGTCGTCCGGAGTGATGGCTCGCGCGCCGGCTTCGTGCACGGCGTCCTGATCCGGGAGTGGCTGGTGTTCGTGGTGGGCTTCATCCCCGCGGTCGGGATGCTGTTCAGGCTCGTCGACTCCGTCATGATCTTCGGAGAGGACCGGCGGTGCTTGCACGACCACTTCTCGGACACCAAGGTCATCGTGGCGCAACAGACGCTCTAGCGCGACTCGCTCGCGCGCGAAGCGCCTGCCGCCAGTAGCTGAAGACCGCTACCGCGCCGGCGACGGCGGTGGTGCCCACCCAGACGCTCGCGTGGCCCGCGTGAACGAGGACGACCGTCACCGTCGCGAACTGCAGGCCCGTGACGATCTTTCCCGCGACGCTCGTCGTCGGCGGCTCGACGTCTCCTCCATGCGCACGCCGGCGGAGCGCGAGCCAGACCACGAGCGGGATCTCGCCGATCTCGCGGCTTGCAAGGAGGAGGAGCGAGAGGCCCGAGAGCTGCTTCGTGACGACCAGCGTGATCGCGATGACGAGCACGAAGATCTTGTCGGTCACGGGGTCGAGCGCGGCGCCGGTCGCCGTCACTTGATCGAACCGTCGCGCCACCCAGCCGTCGAGAAAGTCCGTCACCGCTCCCGTGAGCAGAACGCCGAGGGCGAGCGCCGGCCGCCCGACGACGAACGGGAACGCAGCGGCGAGGGGGATGCGCGACAGGCTGAGGAGACCTGGCAAGCGAACGAGGTCACGTGTCTGGAAGCGGGCCATGGTCACGGCGACACTCGGTCAACCTCGGGCCTTGCGCTGGACGGTCGGGCAGTATGGCCCGATCTCGTCACGCCACCACCAGCGGCCAGTGGAGCGCTTCGTCGCGAGGTCGGTGAACCAGTACTGGAACGCGACCGTCCGGACGAAGGCAGGGGGGGTGGTCACGAACGGGTTCGCCCGGAAGAGCTCGAGCACGCTCGCGTCGTTCTCGAGGAGCCGCGCTTCTGCCTGGATGACCCAGCGGTTGTCCGCGCACGAGCCCAGCGACGCGAACCAGAGGTTCCACTCGAAGCGAGGCTGGTACGGTGCGTAGATGCCCGGAGCGGCGTCGAGCGCCTGCGGCTTGTACCGAAACGGGTAAGCCGTCCATTTCACCCCGTCGCGCGAGCCCTGGAACTCGATTTCGTAGCGCGCGGGAGTCATGACCGCGAAGAGCCCGTACCGGTTCGCGATGCGAAAGGGCTCGAGCGCGCGCACTGGCCAGTTGAGCCACTGGAGCTCGGGAGGTGCCTCTCCGAGCAGGAGCTCGGCGCACGTCGCGTAGAACACCCAGCTGAGCGCGATCGCGGGCACCATCATCCTCCACGCGGCGCGCGGTGCCTCCCGGACAGGCGAGCCAGGCTCCTCGCCAATGAGCGCGGGCGTCGCTCTCGTGTTCCCGAGCCGGCGAAGCTTGCGCGCGACCCAGTCGTAGTGGGCGTCGTCGAGGAGCAGAAAGCCGAGCGCCAGGACGAGGTAGTTCAGGAATGCGTAGTTCGCGGTCGCGATGATCCCGACCTGGAGCGAGGTGACGATGACGAAGCAGACGAGGCGCGGACGGCGCCCGAAGAAGAACATCCACACGAGGCCGAACTCGACCACCAGCGTCAGGCCCGCCGTCGCCGCGTGGAAGCGGTGCCCGAGGTGCTGCACATACCAGCCGACGCACGTCGGGAGCGGCCCGTTCTCGTAATAGTGATCCATCGCGCTCAGATCGCGCCACGTCGGATCTCCGCTGGCGAGCTTGACGATGCCCGACTCGAAGTAGATGCGAAACCACTCCCAGAGGAGCAAGAACGTCGGGGCGCGCGCGGGCGGCTGGTCCGCGCCGAGCTTCGGCCGGACGCCGTTCGGAGCCCAGAACAGCGCGATGAAGGACGCCTCCAGAAGCATCCCGTCCGACTGATACGACGCGAACTCCTGCGCCGCGCCGACGAAGGAGAGGAAGGCGACGAAGGCGACAAGGACGGCGACCCTCGGAGCGACGTTGAGGACGAGCAGCACCGAGGCCGACGCACCGACGACCACCAGCGCCGCGAGCGCGCCGTGACCCGCATCCAGCCAGAGCAGCGTCGGCGCGTACCAGAAGCGCGAGAGCCCCGGGAAGGCCCGAGCGACGCGCCGCAGATAGTCCGTCGCGGGGAGGATGCCCGTCGGGCCGATGAGCCCCTGGATCTGGAACGCGAGCGAGGTGAACGCGGAGAAGAAGATGACGCCGAGGGCGCGGAGGAAGATCCACCGCGCTCGGAGATGCCCGGTCGCCGGCGGTCCTGCCTGCCCTACGAAGAGCCATGCGGCCGCACGCAGGCCGGGGCGATCGACGAGGTCGATCTCGCGGCTCACGCGGCTCATTCATCCAATCGTACGCCCGTCCACTCCTCGCTCTTCGTCCATAGTCGCTCGGCGAGATCGCGGTCCATGATCCACAGGCGCACGCCGCGCGTCTCTTTCGAGTCGGCGGGGACTGGCTCTCCGATGTCGACATCCTCGCAATAGACGCCCCCCATCCCGTCGAGCTGGGAGCTCGTCGCGCACCAGACGCTCGTCGCAGCGCCTTCGGGCGGCATGTTGAAGTTTCGCGGATTGGCCGCGCGGAGGGCGCGAAACTCCTCCTCCGGGATGCTCCGCGCGAGCTCCGTGACGACGGCCCCCGGGTGCACCGAGAATGCGCGGACCCCATGCTTCTCACCGCGGGCGTCGAGCGCGAGGGCGAAGAGAGCGTTGGCGCTCTTGGACTGACCGTAGGCCTTCCACTTGTCGTAGCGACGTCGCTCGAAGCTAGGATCGTCGAGGTCGACCGACGCAAAGGCATGCCCTCGCGAGGAGAGCGCGATGACCCGAGCCCCCCTCGCCTTCATGAGCGCGGGCCAGAGCCGACCCGTGAGCTGGAAGTGGCCGAGGTGATTCGTCGCGAGCTGTAGCTCGAAGCCGCGCGGGTTTGTTGCGAAAGGGACGCCATGATGCCGGCGTTGTTGACGAGGAGATGAAGCGGGCGCCCGGACGCAGAGAAGCGGGCAGCGAACGCGTCGACCGACCCGGGGTCGCTGAGCTCGACCTCATCGAGCTCTACACGTTCCATTCCCGAGAGCGCCGCGCGCGTCTTGTCGGGGGTACGCGCCGGGACGATCACCGTCGCGCCCGCGAGAGCGAGCGCCCGCGTCGTCTCGAGACCGACGCCCACGTACCCTCCCGTCACGATCGCGACCTTTCCGTCGAGCCTCGTGTCGCCGATCACCTCTCGCGCGGTCGTCGTCGCGCCGTACCCCGAGTGGATGGCTGCTTGCTTCGTAGTCATGGTGGTCTTCCTTCTGTGCTTGCCCCGGGCACGACCCCGATTCGACGGTCTCTAGGATGCGCGCGAGCCACTGCTCGTTGTGGTTCCGACCTGCCGCGCTGGCCCGGAGGAGCTCCATCCGGTACTCCTCTGGCGGTGCGATGACCTCACCGAAGCAAAAGAGCCCGCCGAAGAAGAAGCCTGCTCACGAGACCGTGCAGCGCTGCCGCTGGGCGGACGCGGATCCGATGATGCGCGCGTACCACGACGACGAGTGGGGGCGACCAGTGCGCGACAGCCGGACCCTCTGGGAAACCCTCGTGCTCGACGGGTTCCAGGCCGGGCTCTCCTGGAGCATCATCCTCCGCAAGCGCGAGGGGTTCCGCCGTGCGTTCAAGGCGTTCGATCCCGAGCTCGTGGCGAGGATGACCGAGCACGACGTCGACCGGCTGATGCTCGATGCCGGCATCGTCCGCGCGCGAGTCAAGATTCTCGCGACGATCGGCAACGCAAAGGCGTACCTCTCGATGCAGAAGGCGGGGGAAGATTTCTCGACGTTCGTCTGGGGCATGGCCGGCGGTGCGCCGATCGACAACCGCACGGGAAAGGTGCCGACCGAGTCGCCGCTCTCGGCGTCGATCTCGAAGGCGCTCAAGGCGCGCGGGTTCAAGTTCGTCGGCTCCGTCACCGTGTACGCCTGGATGCAGGCCGTCGGCATCGTCAACGACCACGCGCCCACGTGTCTGTGTCGACGGGCCGAGGTTGAATACGGCTCCGGCTGTGGTCCGGGGAGCGCCAGATCTTGACGACCCGCGCTGCGCGTGCGATCGCCGATGCTCATGGGGGCATCTGAGGCGGGCGCTCGGGAGGATGCCAGCGACTTGCGGGCGGCTGTGGGCGGCGACGCGCGTGCGTTCGAGCGTCTGGTCGCTCCTCACACCGGGAAGCTGCGCGCGCTGACCTGTCGCCTCGTGGGAAACCCGGACGACGCGGCGGACGTATGCCAGGAGGTTCTCGTCCGCGCGTTTCAGCAGCTCCGCGGGTTCCGCGGCGACTCGAGCTTCTCGACGTGGCTCGTGTCGATCGCGACGCACCTTGGCCTCGACCACCTCCGCGCGCGCGCCCGCTGGCGTGTGGATGCGCAGCCGCTCGCCAAGGAGGACTGCATGGCGCAGCGGAGCTCCCTTCACGGTGAGCTGATGGCCACCGTCGTCGATGCGGGCTTCGCGTTCGACGTGAGCGAGCACATCGCGTTCTGCTTCACGTGCGTGGCGCGATCGCTCTCGCCCGAGATGGAGGTGGCGCTCGTGCTCAGCGAGGTCTTCGACATGAGCAACGTCGACGCCGCGGCAGCCATCGGCGTGTCGGAGTCGGTGCTCCGGCACCATCTCTCGGCGGCGCGCAAGCACATGGAGGTCTCGTTCGAGGGGCTGTGCGCGCTCGTCAACAAGACCGGCACGTGCCACCAGTGCAAGGAGCTCCGTGACCTCACCCCGGAAGATCGGCGCGGCTCGGTGCCGCCGGACCTCGGCGTCCCGACCGATTCCGCGGACGACCGGTGGCGGAGGCGACTCACGGTGGTGCGTGAGGCACGCCTCGAGAGCGGGCAAAGCCGGGAGCTCCATGCCCTCCTGTTCCGCTGGATCGCGCAGAACGGCACGGCTGAAGCCGGTGAGTAGAGGCGAGTACGAATTCTCATCTCCCCCGCATCCTTTCGCGGTCCTCGGTCGTCGTACCGTTGAGAACATGGCGGCGACCCCGCCGGACGTCACCGCCGACACCTGACAGGAGGCCTTTCATGAAGACGATCATGGTTCGCTACAAGACCACCCCCGTGCACGCCGACACCAACGCGGCGCTGATCCGCGCGGTCTTCGACGAGCTCCGCGCGAGCTCTCCCAAGGGCTTCCGATACACGAGCTATCGTCTCGCCGATGGGGCCAGCTTCGTCCACGTCGCCACGCACGGAGCCGACAACCCGCTCACGGCTCTTCCCGCGTTCAAGACTTTCCAGACGCAGCTGAAGGATCGCTGCGTCGAGCCGCCGGTTGTGACCGAGCTCTCCATCGTGGACTCGTACGGGAGCGCCTCGTGAGCAAGGTCTCTGGGCTCGGCACCGCAGACAAGCCGTGGGAGCTCAAGACCCCTCCAGGGACGGCCGAGTTTCATGCGTACAAGGACGAGCGGGCCGACCCGCCCGCGCTCGTCGTGCAGGTCGGAAAGACGCAGCTCCGGTACCATCTGAGCGCCCTCGAAGATCTCCACGCGATGCTGACGAAGAACGGGGACTGGATCCTCCTCGGCAGCGCCGACGAGCAGAAGCCGGCCGCGGACGGCACGGTCGAGGCCTGGGCGCGCTCGAGCGCGAACCCCGTCAAAGGCTGGTACGGCCTGAAAAAGGGCCTCCGCGGGCGCTTCGGGATGTACGTCCCGCCGGTCCTCGAAGCGCTCGGCCTTGCAGAGGTCGAGCACAACCCGAAGGGCAACCGGATGCGCGCGGTGGCGAAGAGGGCGTGATGGCTGGCGCGGTCGAGACGGAGACAGAGCTGGTAGGGTGCTCGTCGTGACAGAGACACCGTCCGCGATAGGTGAGGCCCGCGAGCAATTTCTAGCCCTGGTCGGCGGCATGCGGCCCGAGCTCCACCGCTATTGCGCGCGCCTCACGGGCTCCATCATCGAGGGAGAGGACATCGTGCAGGACACGCTCGCGCGGGCGTTCTACGCGCTGAGCCTCTCTGCCGAGGTCCCGCCGCTGCGTCCGTGGCTCTTCCGCATTGCGCACAATGCAGCGATCGACTTCTTGAAGAGCCACGGCAGGAAGTACGTGGAGCTCCACGCGGAGATCGAGGAGGTCGCGGGGTTCGAGGACAGGCCCGACCCCGCGGTCGTTCGCGCGGCGCTCGCGCGCTTTCTGTCGCTGCCCGTGTCGCAGCGCAGCGCCGTCATCTTGAAGGACGTACTTGGGCACTCCCTCGAGGAGACCGCCGAAACGATGGGGACGACCGTCATGGCTGTGAAGGCTGCGCTCGTCCGTGGACGCGGGAAGTTGCTCGACGACGAGCAGGCGGAGGCATCGAACGCGGCGACGATGCGCACCGAGCTCGATCGGTACGCGAGCCTGTTCAACGCGCGCGACTGGGATGGCGTCCGCGCGCTCGTGAGCGACGACTGCAGGCTCGACGTCGTGTCCAAGTCGCAACGCCGCGGCAAGCAGGTCGGCATGTACTTCGGCCGATACGAGAAGGAGGACGTCGCAGTGCGCGTCGTCCGCCTGGACGGCGAGCTCGTGCTGGCGGCGCATGTCGCGGGTGCCGACAAGCCCGCGTACTTCATCCTTGTGAGCTTCGAAGAGGGCCAGGTGAGGTCCATTCGTGACTTCCGCTACGTGCCCTACATCGCGGACGAGGCAGTGACGACGTAGGACGCTCGAGACAACCGAGACCCAGCGCATGGCTGACCGGCGCGTCCGGAAGGTCGACGTGCGGCAGGTGTCCGCGACCGACGCAGACCGAGAGCCCGCGAAGCTCAGCCCGCGTCGGCGACGGCGGTGACCTGGCACGACGGCGCGCACGGGCCCGCGCTGCCCGTGCACGTCGAGCTCGACTCGGCCACCGTCTCGCATTCGCCAGCGAGATCGGGCTCGCACGCAGAAATGCAGGTCTGATCCGAACACTCACACGCTTCGATGCACGACAGGTAGCTCGCGCAGTTGGCTTCGATCATCGCGACGTACGAGGAACACTTCGCCAGAATGCAGGCGTCGCACCCGCTCGTCGTGGTCGGGGGGTTCTTGCAGCTCGGGAGGCTCCCCGACGAGGTGGAGCAGTAGCCCGCCGACTGGTACGTCGCGAGGGAGAGCTCGCACGCGCTGGCGGTTCCCCCACTCGCGACCGCATCGCACTCTGTCGGGTCTTCCGTGACCGGCAAGCTGGGGCAGCACGCGGTCAGCGCGACGCAGCCTGTGCCGAAGGCGGAGGTGGTGCTGCTGCTGAACCCGGAGAGGGAGCTGCTGCTGAACCCGGAGAGGGAGCTGCTGCTGAACCCGGAGAGGGTGCTGCTACTGGAGCCCGTGCCGCTGCTGAACGACTGGCAGTAGGCCGTCTCTGCTGCGGCGCACGAGCTCGCGTTGCCGACGCTCGCGATGGATGCGCACTCCGTTGTGTACGTGGAAGCGCAACACAGGGTGAGCGCCGTGCACGAGAGGCTGATCGGGCTCGAGCTAGAGCCACACGCGACCGACGCCGCCAGTCCACCGATGACGGTCAAGAGTGCAGCGATGCGGGATTTCATTGAAGGTCGTTCCTCGGTCCTGGATCGGTCTGTCGGCGCGGCTGACCCGGATTGGCCATCGCTGTAGCACTTCTGCCTCGGATGAGTAGGCCTCGACACGTCGCCGGCGCCGTTCGACGGCTCACTCTGGCGCACCCCTTGCGCACGAACTCCCTCGCTTCGCGCCGGCGGGCGTCCGGCATGCCCGTTGCTCAGCGCATGGCCATGCACAAGCTCAGCGGCCTCGCGTCCCTCATGGTGTCAGCGCTCCTCGCATGCGGCGGTCAGGTCGGCGGCTCCGGCTCCGGCACGCCCGATGGTGGCAAGCCCTCACCGGATGCGGCGCACGAGCGCGACTCCTCGTCGCCGGTGGACAGCGCCTCCAGCCGCGACTCCGGCGTGGATGCGCGCCGTCCTCGCGATTCCGGCGAAGACTCCCGACCGCCAATCAGGGTCCCCGTAAACCATCGCCCGAACGACTCCGAGTGCGTCGCGCCTGCGCCGCCCGGCGACTGCAACGAAACGGAACTGATGACGTCTTGCTCCGCCGACTCCCAGTGCACGGCGAGCGATGCCGGAACGGACGGACGATGCATCACGGACGGGCCGATCGCCGGGTGCCATTGTGCGTACGACAGCTGCGCGGGGGACACGGACTGCGCGATCGGCCAGCTGTGCGTATGCCACGGGAGCCCGTACTCGTCCGGCGGGAACACCTGCATGCCGGGGAACTGCCGCGTCGACGGAGATTGCGGACCGCAGGGCTACTGCTCGCCGAGCCCATCCGGCGGCTGCGGCGGGGTCGGCGGGTACTACTGCCACACGGCCGCTGACACGTGCGTCAGCGATGGCGACTGCGGAGACCTCGGTGAGGACACATGTGTCTGGTCGCCCGCGAGCGAACGATGGGAATGCCAGATGGCGGAACTGTGCGGGTAGCGCTGGCCGGCCTCGCGCAACGCTCGCGCTGTCGACCAGAGCTTGCGCCCCCTGTCGAGGTCACGAGAGCTCCTCCGTGCACACTGACCGCGTGAACGCGTCCACGCGGTAGACGGCAGCCGCCGCGCGGGCGTAGAGTGCTTCACGGGGTAGGGGTTGCCATGCTTATGGTGGGATCGCGCGTGAACGTTCAAGAATGAAGCCGTCTCAATCGGCGCGCACCGAACGACGTCCGGTCGCCAAGCGCCGCCCGGGTACCAAGGCACGCCCCGATACCAAGGCCGCGAAGTCGCGTCCCGTCGTCGTGCAACCCGCCACGAACCCGCATGTCTCGATTGTCGGTATCGGGGCGTCTGCCGGCGGCCTCGAAGCGCTCGATCTCTTTCTGCAGCATACACCTGCCAAGAGCGGAGCCGCCTTCGTCGTCGTCCAGCACCTCGACCCGAATCACAAGGGCATGCTGGTCGAGTTGCTCCAGCGCGCGACGCCGATGCCGGTCGTCCAGATCAAGGATCGGATGAAGGTCGAGCCCGATCACGTGTACGTGATCCCTCCGAACAAGGACCTGTCGATCCTGCGCGGCGCGCTCCATCTGCTCGAGCCGGCGGCCCCGCACGGCCTTCGCCTGCCGATCGACGCATTCTTCCGCGCGCTCGCCGCCGACGAGCAAGAGTACAGCATCGGCGTCATCCTGTCCGGCATGGGGTCCGACGGGTCCCTGGGCATCCGGGCCATCAAGGAGAAGGCAGGCGCGGTGTTCGCTCAGACGCCGGCGACTGCCAAGTTCGACGGCATGCCCCGCAGCGCGGTCGCGTCCGGGCTCGTCGACGTGACGGCTTCCGTCGAGGAGCTCCCCGCGAAGATCCTCGCCTATCGCAGTCGAGTGCCGTCAGCGCCCCGCGTCGAGCTCGCCGAGAACGAGCAGGGCGCGCTCGAGAAGATCATCATCCTGCTGCGCGCGCAAACGGGCCACGATTTTTCCCAGTACAAGACCGCCACGATCTACCGCCGGATCGAGCGGCGGATGGGCCTCCATCAGCTCGCGCGGATCCACGACTACGTGCGCTACCTCCGGGAGAATCCTCGGGAGGCCGACGTGCTCTTCAAGGAACTCCTCATCGGTGTCACGAGCTTCTTCCGGGACCCCGCGGCGTGGGATCAGCTGCGAGATCGCGTCCTTCCGACGCTCTTCGACGCCCGCCCGCACGCGCACGTGTTCCGCGCGTGGGTCGCAGGTTGCTCGACGGGCGAAGAGGCGTACTCGCTGGCGATTCTCTTCAAGGAGGCTGCGGAGAACGTCAAGCCGCCCAGGGCTCTTTCGCTCCAGATATTTGCCACCGACCTCGACGAGGACGCGATCGACAAGGCTCGGCGCGGCGTCTATCCGGCGAACATCGCCGCCGACGTGTCGGACAGGCGTCTCTCCCGCTTCTTCGTCCAGGACGACCACGGCTACCGCGTCGGCAAGGAGATTCGCGAGACGGTGATCTTCGCGACGCAGAACGTCGTGATGGATCCACCATTCACCAAGCTCGACGTGCTGACCTGCCGGAACCTCCTCATCTACATGGCGCCCGAGCTGCAGAAGAAACTCGTGACGCTCTTTCACTATGCCCTCGGCCCAGGGGGCGTGCTCATGCTCGGGAGCTCGGAGACCGTAGGCGCGGGGGACCTCTTCACCGCGCTGCCGGGCAAGACGCGCCTCTACCGGCGCGCGGACCACACCCCGCAGCAGGCTTCGGCGGTCGATTTTCCCTCGACGTTCGGGCGCCCCGGCAGCGCCCCGGCGTCGCGCGCGAAGACGTTTCCGCCGGCGAACCTGCAGCTGCTCGCCGACCGCCTCATTCTTCAGCACTATGCCCCGGCGGTCGTGCTGACCGGTGAGAAGGGCGACATCCTCTACATCAGCGGGAGGACCGGCAAGTACATCGAGGCGGCCGCCGGCCAGGCGAACTGGAACCTGTTCGCGATGGCTCGCCCCGGGCTGAGCCTGGCGCTGAGCGAGGCCTTCGCGAAGGCGACGAAGCTCGGGACCTCGGCCACCGCTCATGGATCCCGTATCCGCACGAGTGGCGCCGCGCAGCTCGTCGATATCACGGCGCAACCGCTCACCGAGCCAGCGGCGCTGCACGGAACGATGCTCGTGCTCTTCACCGACGTGTCGACACCCGCGAAACCGAAGGCCACGGCCAAATCGAAAGGCCGCGACGGTGACACGCGCGCAAACGCGCTCGAGCAAGAGCTGCAGCGCGCCCACGAAGGGCTTCAGTCGCTCCGAGAGGAGATGCAGACCTCGCAGGAGGAGCTGAAGTCGGCCAACGAGGAATTGCAATCTACCAACGAGGAGCTGCAGTCGACGAACGAGGAGCTGACGACCTCCAAGGAAGAAATGCAGTCGATGAACGAGGAGCTCCAGACGGTGAATCACGAGTTGCAAGCCAAGGTCGACGAGCTGTCGCGGGCCAACAACGACATGAAGAACCTCCTGAACAGCACCGACATCGCGACGCTGTTCCTCGACGACGCCCTCAATGTCCGCCGCTTCACGTCCTCCACGACCTCGATCATCAAGCTGATCCCCGCGGACGTCGGGCGCCCGATCACCGACCTTGCCACGCAGCTGAACTACCCGGAGCTGGCGGTCGACACACAGAGTGTGCTCCGGACGCTGGTGCCCTGCGAGAAGCAGGTCGCCACCCGCGACGCCCGATGGTTCACCGTCCGCATCATGCCGTACCGGACCCTGGAGAACCGGATCGACGGCGTCGTGATCACCTTCGTCGACATCAGCGCGGCGAAGAGGCTCGAGGCGGATTTGCGCGCATCCGAGGCCAAGCTGCGTGAAGGGAGCAATACGTCATGACGCGCGTCCTGAATACCGAAGAGCTCCGCCGACGCGCCGAGGCAGAGCTGGAGGAGCGTGGGTCGGGGCTCTGGAAGTGTGGGGAACGGGCAGAGGTCGATCACGAGCTCGAGGTGTACGCCGTCGAGCTCGAGATGCAGAACGAGAGCCTGCTCGAGTCGCGCGTGCAGGTGGAAGAGGGGCTGCAACGCTATGCGGACCTTTACGATTTTGCGCCGGTCGCATACTTCACGCTCGAGCGCGACGGCGCGATCCGCGAGCTGAATCTCGCCGGGGCTGCGCTCCTCGGCACGGAGAGGAGCCGACTCGTCGGCAGGCGTCTCGCCCTCTTCATCGCCGAGTCGAGCCGCGTGGCCTTTCACTTGTTCCTCGAAGGCACCTTCTCGTCTGGCGAGAAACGGACGTGCGCGGTCGAGGTTGCGATCGACGGGCGTCCCAAGGCCGCCGTGAGCATCTCTGCCACCGTGTCGTCGAGCGGAACCGAGTGCCGCGCGGTCGCCGTGGACGTGACCGAGCGGAAGCATGACGAGGACATGCTGCGCGCAAGCGAGGAGCGCTTTCGCCTTCTCGTCGAGGCCGTCCACGACTGCGCGCTCTACCTCGTCGATCTCGACGGTCGGGTCGAGAGCTGGAACGCGGGGGCCGCCGCCGTGATTGGTTATGCCGAGCCCGAGGTGGTAGGTCAGCCCGTCTCGCTCTTCTATGCCGCCGAGGACCGCGAGAAGCCCGCGCTGGCTCGCCGTTTCGCTGCGAGCGCAGGTCGTTTCGAGGATGAAGGGTGGTGCGTGCGCAAGCACGGTTCGCGATTCTGGGCGCGTACGGTCGTCACGCCCGTGAGAGACCTCAATGGCCAGGTCGCTCGCTTCGCGTGCGTCACGCGCGATCTCAGCGAGCGTCGCGCCGCTGAAGCACGGTTCCAGGTCGTGGAGGCTGCACCTGACGGCATCCTCGTCGTGGGCGGATGCGGCGCCGTCGTCCGCGCCAATCCGCGCGCGGAAGCACTCTTCGGCTATTCGCCTGGGGAGCTCGTCGGAACGCTCGTGGCCGACCTCGTGCCCGAGCGATTCCGGAATGAGCATCGCTCGCGCTTCGCGAGCTTCGTGGCCGCCCCGAGGCTAAAACCGACAGGCATCCCCGCATCGCGCCTGGTCGGGATGCGAAAGGACGGCTCCGAGTTCCATGCGGCCGTCAGCCTCGGCCCCGCGCCCGGCCCCGAGGGCGGCCTCATCCTCGCGTTCATCCGCGACATCAGTAGCGTCCGACGGCTCGAGCTGGAGAAGGCGCGGCTTCACGAGATCACCGCCGCCCTCAGCCGTACGATGAGCATCTGCGATGCGGTTACCGTGATTCTGACGACAGTCGTCCCGGCTGTCGGCGCTCGCTCCGGGGTCGTCGCTCGCGTCGTCGATAGCGGCCGTAAGATCGAGATACTTTCCGACCTCGACCCCGCCGACACCGAGGTGCTCGTCGGGCTTTCGCGTGCGCGACCCGAGCGACTCGACGGGCGATCGCGGCTGTCAATCGATGTGCGCAGCCCGGTCTGCGACGCGGCGAGGGGCGAGGGCGCGGTTTGGCTGGAATGCCCGGCGGAAATCCGACGAATGTATCCCGATCATGTTGCGCTTTACGACAAGACGAGCGACCGAGCGATCGTCGCTCTTCCCCTCCTGTCGCGCGACGGCGTGATCGGAGTCGTTCGACTGGCCTTTGCCGATGAGCGCACGTTCGCCACCGAGGAACGAGACTTCCTGCGCGCCATCGCCGAGTTATGCGCGCAGGCGCTCGATCGTGCCCAGCTCTTCGAGGATACCGTCGCCGCCCGTGACCTCGCCGAGCGCGCTGCGCGCATGCGCGACGAGTTCCTCTCCATCGTCGCTCACGACATCGGAAACCCGCTTCACGCGGCGAGCCTGTGGGCGACTCAGCTACGCAGGAACGCACCGCCCGGAGCCGAGGGGGCCGCGCTCCGGAAAGGGATGGTGGGCATCGAGAAGTCCATCAGGGCGATGGCGACGCTCGTCGAAGATCTTCACGACGTCGCCAGCCTGGACGCCGGTCGTCTCAGGATCCAGATGCTGGAGCAGGATGTGGCGGCGATCGTGACCGACACCGTCGATGCGTTCGGACCGCTCTGCAACGAGAAGCGGCTGTCCATCGTCGGAAGTGCTCCGCCGCTTCTGCGACTGTCGTGCGACGCCGGCCGGGTGCAGCAAGCGCTCGGGAACCTCGTCGGAAACGCCATCAAGTTCACCCCCGTCGGCGGCAAGATCGTCGTGCTCGCCAAACCGGTCGACGACGGGGTCCGCTTCTCGGTCTCGGACACCGGCGCAGGCCTTTCTGACGAAGCGCTCGAGCACGTCTTCGAGCGCTACTGGCGCGGGAAGGACCGAGACCTGACGAAGGGAATCGGGCTCGGACTCTTCATTGCGAAGGGTATCGTCGAGGGCCACGGCGGCAAGATGTGGGCGGAGAGCGTGCTCGGCTCCGGGAGCACGTTCTCGTTCACGCTCCCCGCGACCGGGGAGTGACTTGCGGCTACGGAGCGTGCGTGCTCGAGCGCCTCGGAGGTCGATTCACGCCCGGTGAGGCGCAAAGGCGCCATCGAACGCTCCTACGCCCGGAACGATCGCGCCGCACGAGCCCAGAGCACGAATGCGCCCAAGTGTGGCACGGTGCATGCTTCGTGAGCGATCACGATGATGAGCGAGAAAGCGATTCTCCAGCGGATCATGGTTCTCGGGGGGCTCTCGGAGGAGGCAGCCTCGACCGCGCTTGGAGCCACGCTCGCGGCGCTCGGCGAACGGCTTCTCGATGAGGACCGTGCACTGCTCGCGCGGGGCCTGCCTGACGAGCTTGCCGCGAGCGTCCTCGAGCGCACGTATCAGGGTGAATTCGACGTCGCGGAGTTCTTCGACCGAATCCGACGGCGCGAAGGCGTCCGACTTGGCTTTGCGCATGAGCATGGCCAGGTCGTCTGTCGGGTCCTCGGTGAAACGCTGAGCGAAGAGCTGCGTGTGCGCATCGAGCGTGTGCTTCCAGAGTCGTATGTAGAGCTGCTGGATCCCCCGCGAGACGCTCAGCCGGCGCCGGATCATCGGGGAACGTGTCTTCGCGGGCACCGCACACTGGCGACGGGGCGGGGTGGATCCGAGCATCCGCTGAGCGAGTCGAGACCCCAGGTGGCGCAGGCTCATTCGGTCGTCTGCGAAGCCAACCCCCACGCCGACACCAAGATGTCGAGCGCGACCGGGACGACGCAGGAGCGCCTCGAGGAATCTCTGGCCACGGCCCATCCGGGTACGACACGAAGGACACGCGACGCTTCCGAGTGAGCGCTCGCATGCTGATCGACGAAGACCGGGTCGCGGCGACGGTCGTCGCGAGAGTCACCGATCGCATCGTTCGGCTCGCGTCGGAGCCCGGCGGTCAGCCGCTCGAAGAGGTCCTGACGGAGACACTGATCGACGAGCGAGTTCGACTGGAGCAAGCGCACGGGGCACGCGCGGACGCGGACCGCGAATTCTACGCGCGGATACGGCGCGAACTCTCTCGCTCCGGTGTGGGAGGCCGCAGGGCTCTCGTCCGGGAGGTCGTCTGCCACTATGCCGCAGAGATCCGCGGTCACTTCGACTCGAGAGTCTACGCCTTCGCGACGCGTGTGCTCCCCGTCGGATTGACGGCGCTGCTGAACGGCCTCTCGCCGACGCGCGTGGTCGCGAGCCGCCGCGAGCTGCCCGACCTCGCCGAGCACGTGCACATCGACGGCGATGTAGCGACACTCAAGGCGCTCGCGGAGATCGGGACTGTCGTGCTCGTCCCGACGCACTGTTCGAACCTCGACTCACTCCTGCTTGGATTCTCGATCTACAGGATGGGCTTGCCGCCGTTCTCGTACGGCGCTGGCTTGAACCTGTTCTCGAACCCGTTCACCGGCTTCTTCATGAACCACCTCGGTGCATACACGGTGGACCGCGAGAAGACGGACCCGCTCTATCGCGCGACGCTGAAGGAGTTCGCCATCGCGCTGCTGGAGCTCGGCCAGCACAACCTGTTCTTCCCCGGAGGCACCCGCAGTCGCTCTGGCGCGCTCGAGACGCACCTCAAAAAGGGGCTCCTCGGCACCGGCGTCACCGCGTTCCGCCGCAACCTGGAGTGCGGGCGCAAGAGCCCCCGCGTCTTCTTCGTGCCGGCGACAGCCACATATCCGCTCGTCCTCGAGGCGCAGAGCCTCGTGAGCGACTTCCTCGTGAAGTCGGGCAAGAGCCGGTACGTCCCGGCCATCGACGAGTTCGATCGGGCCCGCCCGTGGGTCGATTTTCTCGGTGGGCTGCTGCGCATGGACTTGCGCGTGCAGCTCATCATCGGGAAGCCGCTCGACCCGTTCGGCAACGACGTCGATGCGTGCGGGCTCTCGCACGATCCTCGCGGCCGGCCGGTCGACCCTGGTCGGTACCTTCTGGCCGGTGGGGTGATCGCGTCTGACGACGCGCGTGACGCCGAGTACACGCGGATCCTCGCAGCGCGCATCGTCGCTTCATACCGCGTCGATACGGTGGCTCTCCCGTCGGCGATCCTCGCGTATGCGGTCCTCCAGCTCCTCCGGCGCCGTTGGCCCCGGCTCGACATCTATCGACTGTTGCGCGAGATCGGTCCCGACACGACGATTTCGATGACCGACGTGTCCGAAGAGGTCGACGAAGTGCTGCGCGAGTTACGGGTTCTCGAGGCGAAGGGCTCGATCCGCGTGAGCTCTGAGGCGCATGACGCGCCATCGGTCGTGTCTCTCGGGCTCAAGACCTTCGGCACCTACCACGCGACGGCGGTCGTCACGCGAACGCACGAGCAGATCCGGGTCGGCGACGCGAAACTACTCTTTTTCTACCAGGCTCGCCTCGATGGCTACGGACTGCGTGGGATGAAGCCACTGTTCCTGCCCGGGAGCGACTCATGACGCCGTTCGCCGAGAGCGATGCGCCCGTCGCCGTCCTGGGCGCCGGCAACTGGGGGACGACCCTCGCGCACCTCGTCGCCGCGAACGGTCGCCCCGCGATCCTCTGGACGCGCGACAGAGAGCAGCGGGACGAGATCAATTCTCTGAGCACGAACCAGCGCGCGGTGCCGGGGCTCTCTCTGTCTCCTCGCGTCCGTGCTGTGACCGAGCTCGCAGACGCGATCCATGACACACCGCTCGTCGTCATCGCCGTCCCCTCGCAGTCCTTCCGTGAGGTGTGCCGTCAGCTCGGTGAGCATATCGGGCCCGAGCAGCTCGTGATTCACGCGACGAAGGGGCTCGAGCGGACGACCCATAGCCGCATGACGCAGATCCTGCTCGAGGAGACGTGCGCACGGCAGCTCGGTGTCCTCGCCGGCCCGAACATCGCGGCAGAGATCGCGCAGGGAAAGCCCGCGGGGACCGTCATCGTGTCGCGTTTTCCTCGGGTCGTCGACGCCGGCAAGGCAGCGCTCTCGAGTCACTCGTTCATGGTGTTCTCGGGTGACGACGTCGTGGGGGTCGAGCTGGCCGGCGCGTTCAAGAACATCGTCGCCATCGCCTCGGGGATCGCGTCCGAGATGGATGTCGGCGAGAACGCCAAGGCGTTTCTGGTGGCGCGAGGGCTCGCCGAGATGTCGAAGCTCGGGATGGCAATGGGGGCGAGCGCGCTCACCTTCTCCGGGCTCGCCGGGGTCGGTGATCTCGTCGTGACGTGCGCGAGCCCCGATTCTCGCAATCACCGCGTCGGTGTCGCGCTCGCGCGCGGCGAGCGATTGCCGGACATCCTCGAGCGCCTCGGGATGGTCGCGGAGGGGGTCCACGCAGCGGTCTCGGCCCACGAGCTCATCGCAAAGCACGGTGTCGACGCGCCACTGCTCGAGCACGTGTATCGAATTCTCTACGAGGGAGTCTCTCCGCAGTACAGCCTGCACGAACTCATGGGCTTGCCCGCCGGACGCGACGTAGGGAGACGACTCCATTCATGACGCGCAGCGCGCCGCCGGGGGCTATGAAGCGACGGCGTCGTTGGAGCGGGAAGGGGTGACCGTCCCCTTTCGGAGCGACGCCACGAAAGAGTCGATGGCGCCCGTGGCCGTCGTCCCGTGGTCGAGGTCACGCTGCACGAGCGCCAGCGTCGCAATCGGATACGACGCAGCAATCTCGGCCATCTGCCGGAAAACGCTTCGCTCGCCGCGCCCCCCTTCGGTGACGAAGAACGCCACCCTGGGCAGCCGGCGAGCGTTGCTCGCGAGGAACGCTCGAACCGGAGCCGAGACGCTCGCGACCCATACGGGCGTCCCCACGACGACAAGGTCGTACCGCGACGGATCGCGACCGAGAGCGTCGATTGGCACCCATCGACTGAGTGTCGCGTCGAAGAGGCTGCGCAGATATCCGCGCAGGCCTATGCGGTCCGTCGCCTCGCGAAGCTCCTCCATGTCGGCTCCGAGTCCGGCGGCGATGGTCTCGGCGACCTTGCGGGTCCTCCCAGTGCGGGAATAGAAGACGACGAGAGTGTTCATGACCCGGGTCCGAGCATCGGGTATGCCAGCCGCGACAGTCTCCGTTGTTCGGCCATGCCGCGACGGCTCGGTCTAGCGCATTCTACCCACGGCAGCGCGACGCCGACGTGCATGTGTGACGGCATCACACCGCCACCGTCTCACGAGCCGCTGCGCGCCCGCTCTCGAGAAGCCCTCGAACGATCGCGTCCATGAGCTCGTCGAAGCCTGCCTGATCGAAACCGCTTCCGCTCGATAGCCAGTCGACGTGGGGAGGCTCGTCGGCGGTCGGCGGGAGTCGGTCGTGGAAGTGACCGAGGACATCGAGGTGGTCCGCGTAGCCGGCCCAGACGAGGTTGCCCCAGATTTGCGAGCGAAGCGGGACGACGCCGTCATTGACGCGGACGCCAGGCGCCCGACCGAACGCACGCTGGAGGCACGCCTCGTTGTCGTCGCCGGCTGTCGTGGCGCCGCACGGGTAGCGCGCGTCGGTGCGCGACGAGATGCCGTGGAGGAGCGTGAAGAGGGTGGCGGTCGCGATCGCCAAGGGTCGAACGAGCAACCGTGCGAACATCGCGGCCGTCGGCGGAGGGGCCATCGACGCCGTCGACTGGTAAAGCACGCCTGTGCGGTCGACGATGCCAGCCGCGAAGAGATCCATGGCCTCGGGCATGAGCTGCACCATCGCGCCCTGGTCTGTCTCGATCGCCTCGAGGTAGCTCCGTAGCTCCGTGCTGCGCGCGTCATCGAGCACGCGAACCAGGCTGTTCGTGGTGCGATCGATGATCTTGAGGTCCAACCCGAGCGCGTGGTCGATACGCCCGAACGCGACGATGAGCGCGCTCACTGCCGAGAGCGGGGTCGACCCAATCGAGAGCCCGACGAAGGTGAACGCCGTGAGGGCCTGCAGCATGCGTTGTCCGCTGACGGTCGTGAAGAAGCTCGCCAGCGGAGTGCCGTAGTGGGGCGTGTTGAGGGTAGTTACGCTCGCGAGTCGAGGAAGCCAGCCGAGCGTGCTCGGCCCGACGCCGAGCATGACGTTCGGGGAGGCGAGGAGGCGTGCATCGAGCCCGCCGGTCGAGTGCCCGATCAAGTGGATGGGCTCAGCGCTGCGCGCAGGGTTTCCCGAGCTGGAAGTGCTTGCCACGAGCTCTGCGAGACGGCGTGCCCGACGCGGAATCGACGACGTCGGCGAGACGTGGACGACATGAATCTCGACGTCGTCGCCTGCGGCATGGATCCGCGCTTCGAGCGCGCGTTCGACGTGCACGAAGTAGTCGAATGAGGCAAGCCGGCCAAAGCCGAACATGCCCGGAGAGAGGTAGACGTGGTGGAGCATGCCGGAGAGCGTGGGCTCGGGTTGTACATCTCCCGGCCCGCGAGCGACCAATGATCGCCTCGTTTGGGGAGTCGAGGTGGATGGACTGGCAGACCGTCTCCTCGTAGCAGGCGGTTACGTCGCCGTGCGCCACGCCGGATTGTCCGAGGGGGCGTACACGCTTCAGCTGGACGCCCGAGGCGGAAACCAGACCTCGTTCCACCGCTCTCGCAGGAAAGCCTTGTCGGCCGGTCCGGAGGAACGTACACGCGGCGAGTGATTGCATCGCGGGTTCAAAGCGTGGGCGGCCCCCTTTCGTCTATCGCGGCGACGTTCGTGGATGCGGAGACGGTCGCACCGGGCGCGCATGACCCGGCCGTCTTCCTCGGACGGCGGATGGACCTGCGCGGGAGCGTGGCGCTGGCGCAGCAGCTCGAGGACTGCGACGCACCGGGCGCCGCGGCCGCTCCAGGCACGCGCACGCAGCTTAGCGTGCTCATCGACGACCGCGTCGGCGCGATCCGCGAGCTCGTCGTTCGCACGTTTGCCGATCCGTTCCAGCGCCGGAACAAGCTCCGTACGCCCGAGCAAATGGCGGCCATCCTGAACGAGCCCGCGCTGTTCGACTCCAGGCCTCGCTCGCTCGCGGCTGCCGCCGACGCTGTCTGGGCACCTTGCGGCGACCTCCTCGGCCGCACGCTCGATCAGGTGCGCTTCGAGCTTGGGGCGCTGCGCGAGGACATTGGTCCGCCGCTCGCAGGGCTCGGTGTCGCCACCGCGCGCCTGGAGCGACTCGACGGCGCCCTCTTCGGGGCCACGGCGAAGGGCCGCGCGGAGCTGGAGGATCGGCTGCTGTCGGCCGTGGCGCGATCGTTCGCGAGCCGCTTCGTCGTGGCGGTCGGGGCACTTCCAGCCGCGGTGACCGCTGCCGACCTGCACGGCTGGTTCGAGATTGGCGGCCTCCTGCGAGCCGCGGTCGATCGTGGACGAGATGCCATTCTCGGCATCCTCGCGCACGACGCTCGCCGCCTCGCGGCCCTCGTAGCCAGTTCATGAGCCGCGCCGCAGTCCTCTTCACGGGCGCGGTCGCTGCGCTGCTCATCGGTCGCGCGGCGCTTGCGTACCGTGGAGTCGATCCCCTTGCGCTCGGCCTGGTGCTGCTGATCGGGGCCGGTCTCGTTGTCGGTGTCGTGGAGGGCGTCCTCCGCGCGGGCCGGGCCGAGCGTCTTCTCCGGGAGGCCCAGGCGCTCCCCGATCCGGCCACGACCGACGCCGTCGAGCGCGCCAGCGCGCCGCTTCGCGCGTTTCTTCAGGCACGCATGGCCGGTGCGCCGGCGCTCGTGACCTCGACGCCGTTCACGCCGTATCTGCTCGGGCTACTGGTGATGATCGGCCTGCTCGGAACCTTCCTCGGACTCTTCGAGACGCTGCGAGGCGCCCGCGAGGCGCTCTCGGCGAGCGGAGATATCGCCACCCTGCGCGCCGGCATGGCCGCGCCAATGACGGGCCTCTCTCGCGCGTTCGGTACCTCCGCCGCAGGTGTCACGGCCTCGGCCATGCTCGGCCTCGGCGCAGTCTTCGTCCGCCGCGCCGAGGGGCGCCTCGCCGGCGTGCTCGGTCGCTACACAACGACCGCGCTGGTGCCACTGACTCTCGCGGGTCGGCAGCTCGCGGCGTTGACGGCGCTCGCGAGGCACGGCGAGGCGCTTCCCGCTGCCGCGGTGGCCCTGCGCGAGGCAACGCTCCAGATCGAGCGCCTCTCGGCGCGTCTGTCCGAGGTGCAGGAGCGCTCCGGCGACGCGCTCGCGGCGGCGCAGCGGCAGGCTGGCGACGACGCCGCGGCGGCGATCCGCGCAACGGCGGGCGAAATCCGGGCCGATCTCGATCGCGGAATCGCCCGCGGCGCAGACGCCGTGAGGTCCGCAGCCGAGCCGTTGCTCGCGCAAACCGCGGCGAAGGTCGCCGAGGCTGCAGGCGCCGCGCTCGCAGACGTGACCACACGGCTCGATCGAGACGCCGCCGCGAGACGACAACGCGACGCGGAGCACCTCGCGGAGCTCGGTGCGATCGCCCGGAAGGCTACCAGCGAGCTGGCAGACGGGGCGGCCGCCGCCTTTGGCGTCGCGACCGGCGACCTCTCCCGTCGCGAGGACGCGCGCGCGGCGGCACTCCATGAGCGGCTCGATCAGGTCGCCAGCGCGGCCGCGAGACTCGGCGCGAATGGGGAAGCCCATGCGGAGAAGCTCGGTGCTGCCGAGCAGGCACGAACGGAGAAGCTGGGCGCCGCGCTGGGTCGCGCCGTCATCGCAATCGAACGTGCGGAGGACCGCGCGGAAAGCCGTGAGGCGACGCGCGCAGAGGAGGCAGCGGCTCGCATGGGCGCGCTCGCCGACGTCTTCGCGACCCAGCTGGAGCTGGTGAGCGGGCGCCTCGCCGACCCGCTCGGGCGCGCGGCTCAGGCTGCAGAGGCTTCGGTCCAGACGGCCGCGAAGCTGGTCCTTGGCGCGCAGGTTCAGCTCGGCGCCGAGTCCCGGGAGGCGGCTGCACGCGGCGAGCGGCTCGATGCACTGGTCGCGGCACTCGACTCGGTCGCCGGGCGCATCGCGATCGATGCCGAAGTGCGTGGGGCGCGCATCGACGCGCTGGCCCGCGCCTCGGAGGAGCGAAGCGAGGCGGGCGAGGCGCGGGCCGAGGCACGCACGGCGAGGCTTGCGGAGGCGATGGAGCGGACGCTGCTGACGCTGGCCGACAGGCAGGGCGTCTACGAGGCGAGGCTCCTCGCCGAGCGAGGCGAGGTAGCAACCGCGCTCTCGGAGCGTCTCTCGCATCATGCGCGTGGCCTCGACGAGAGTCTCCGTGCCACGGCGACGACCGTTCGCGAGGCCTCCGATCTACTTCGTTCGGGCGGTGCCGAGATGGTTGCGGTCGCCGAGATGTTCACCGGTGCTGTCGACCGCTACCGCGAGGCCAGCGACCGCTGGCTCGACAACCTCGGCGCAATCGAGGACGCCATCGCGCGGAAAGACGGTGGCGAGGCCGCCGATCTCCTCGGCGCCTACGTCGCGCAGACGCGCGAGGTCTTCGACTGCTCGCTACAGTTCCAGCGCGAGCTCTTCACCGAGCTGCGCGCGTTACGCGCGAAGGCGAGCTCCTGATGGAGACGTTCGAGGCGGAGGACGAGACCTCGCTCACCTCGCCCGTGTGGCCCGCCTTCGGTGATCTGATGGCGTGTCTCTTCGGGCTCTTCGTTCTCTTCTTCGTTTGGATGATCGCGTTTCAGGTCGACCTGACCCATGACCTCGACCTGGAGCGCGCCCAGCACGCCGCGGAGGCCGCACGACGGCAGGCGCTCGAGCGTGCTCTCGCCGGCCCGCTGGCCGACGGTCGAATCACCCTTGTCGACGGCCGCATCGGAATCCGCGGGAGCGTCCTCTTCGGACTGAACTCCGCCGACCTCGCTCCGGAGGGCGGGAGCTTGCTCACGGCTCTGGCCCGACCGCTCCGCGTCTACCTTGCGAGCCATGACGAGCTCATCATGGTCTCGGGCTTCACGGACGATCGCGCGATCACGAGCTCGCCGCAGGGGTACAAGGACAACTGGGAGCTCTCCGTCCAGCGCGCGCTCACGGTCACTCGCGCGCTCGTCGGCGCCGGCGTATCGGAGGAGACCATCTTCGCGGCAGGGTTCGGCGCGAGCCAGCCGGTTGCGGCCAATGACACCCCCGACGATCGCGCGAAGAACCGGCGCGTGGAGATCTCGCCAATCCCCCGGAATCGGCGGGCGCCGTGACCGATCTCACTGTCCGGGTCGAGTCGCTTCGCGCTGCGTTCGCCGACGTATTTGACGGACCCGGCTTCAAGCTCGTCGACGCACTCATTGCTCGTGCGGACGCGCTCGGCGGCGAGGCCGGGGATCGCCTGAGAGCACGAGCGGTCGAGCGTGTCGGAGTGATCGAGGCCGCGCTGGCATGCGCAGTCGATGACGCGTCGCGCGAGCTCGCGGGGTTGGATGAGGAGGCCTCGGCGGCCGCGAATGCCGCGCTCCGTCGAGGCGATGCGCGCGCCGCTCGCCGCGCGATCCGTCGTGCACGGTTCGACGTCGTACGTTCGTGCGAGAAGGTCGCCGTACCATGGGCCGAGCGACTCGGGGGCGAGGCCGCGGCTCGGGGCATGGGGTCTCTCTCTCGAGACCTCGTCGATCTCTGCGCGAGCGGCTTCGTCGAGCGGTCGGCCCACGGTCGCGCCGTCGCGCTAGCCGGCGCCGTTTCATTGGCGCTCTTCCGAGCGTCCGCGCAGAGCATGCGCGCCACGATCGCCCTCGCCCGAACCGCGGACGGCATCCCGGAGGGCGCTGGTCCATACAACGGCCAGGTGCTTGCTGCGCGGGCGCTCCTGGCCATGGCCGAGCTGTCCCCGGCGTACTTGCAGGCGGTCGTCGCCGCCGTCGACGACCTCGCTGCGCTCGAAGCTCGGCTCGGAACCGAGCCGTCGAAGACCAAGCCCCGTCCGGCTCGACGGAAGCGTGCCGCCGCGCGGTGAGCGTGCGGGCCTGTCGGGCTCGCGCGCATGGATTGCGCGACGGTGCACGGCACGCGGGCATCGGCCATGTGAAGCAGGTCGAAAGTCGTCGTAACCCCGCGGCACGTCGCATGCTCACCGAGAGCGTAGCCACGTCGGCTGCTCGAGGTCCCATGGTCTCATCATCGAAGCTTGTCCATCACGACGCTCCCCAGCGGGTCTACTGGGAGGTCACGCGCGCCTGCGCCCTCGCGTGCCGGCACTGCCGCGCGACCGCGACGCCGTGCGCCGATCCAAGCGAGCTCGATCACGCCGCCGCGCTGAACGTCCTTCGCGACCTCGCCTGCGCGATCCCGAAGCCTCATCTCGTGCTCACCGGCGGAGACCCGCTCGAGCGCGCGGACCTGTTCGAGCTGATCGCCGCGGCGCGCGAGCTCGGACTCCATGTGTCGGTCTCTCCAAGCGCCACACCACGCCTGACAGGCGAGGTGATAGGGCGACTGAAGCGCGCCGGTGTCGAGGCGCTCTCGCTGTCCATCGACGGCTCGAACGCCGAAAAGCACGACGGCATCCGGAGCGTCCCTGGGACCTTCGCGCGCACGCTCGTGTCGGCGCGTGAGGCGCGAGCGGTGGGCCTCGCATTTCAGGTGAATACGCTCGTCGCCGCCGAGACGCTCGCCGATCTTCCCATGATCGAGACGGTCGTGCGCCAGATCGGCGCGGCGCGCTGGAGCCTCTTCTTTCTGGTCACTGTCGGGCGCGGGACAGTGCTCGCGCCGATCGACGCGCAGGCGGCGGAGGAGCTCTTCGTGTGGCTCGCCGAGCGGGCAAAGGTCAGGCCCGGGCCGGTCATCACGACGACCGAGGCACCTTGCTTCCGCCGCGTCACGGCGAACGTCACGCACGCGCCGCCGGGGCACGGTCATGCGGCGGGCATCCGCGACGGGAACGGGATCATGTTCATCGGGCACGACGGAGACGTCTTCCCTTCCGGCTTCCTCCCGGTGTCTTCAGGAAACGTGAAAACGGAGAGCGCGCTCACCATCTACCGCGACGCTCCGATGTTCCACGTGCTGCGCGACGCGGACGGGTTCCACGGGCGGTGCGGGCGGTGCGAGTTCCGCGGTGTCTGCGGTGGCTCGCGGGCGAGGGCGTGGACCGCGACGGGAGACGTGCTCGGGGAAGATCCGCTCTGCACGTACCATCCGGGGCAGGCCGTCGCGACCACGTGAGCCGTGGTGAGCGCCGCGAAGTCAGGCCTCGGCCGTCGATGCGTCGGTTCGCCGGCATCGAATTTGAATCCGTCTTGAGGAGGAGCCCCCAAGACGGATCACGCGTGTCGCGCGCCGAGGGCGCGCGCCACTACTGCGTGACCGGTGCGAGGCTCTCGATCAGGGCGTTGAAGTCCGCGCGCGCCGCGTGGACCGTCGCCGCGGGTCCGATCACCTTGAGGAAGTACGCCTGCTCCGCGTCCTCGACGATGCCTCCGAGCATCGCCCAGTGTTCGTGAAGATCTGCGGCCGCGCCCATCCCCCCCTCGTACTTCCCATCGAGCTCGACGACCGTCACCTTCAAGCCGTGGACGGTCTTCTGCTGCCTGGCGGTGATGCCGGCGCCGTCGAACTGCTCCGCCCAGCGCTGAATGTTCGCCTCAGCGTCGCCGCCCGCGCGCGAGATCGACAACTCGGCGTCTTCGGCGTCAGTCGGTGCGCGTGGGACCTTGTGGGTGGCGATCCGGATCGAGTTCGGGTTCGCGAGAGCGGGCCAGGCCGCCGGAGCCTTCCAGGTGACCGATTGTCGCACGTCCACTGGCTCCGCGGCTCCCGTGTGCCCGACAGTTGCGCCTGCCGCGCCCGGGATTGCTGGGTGGTTCGGCGGAAGTGGCGGCTCGACGGTGGACTCGGTCGACGCTCGCTGTCCGACAGCCGCGCGTGCCGCACCTGATATCGGGGGGTGATTCGGCGGTAACGGCGGGTCGATCGCGGACTCGGTCGACTCGTCGGCGAGAGGGGCGGCTGCCTTCGGTGTCGTGGTCGCGGCGCTGGCGGTCGTCGTCTGGTCGTGGAAGAGAGCGAACGACGCAGCCCCGACGATCGCGACGACGAGGGCGAGAGACGTGGTGTTCAGTTTCATCGCGCCGGCTCCCGGTGCGCAGAGACGCTATCGATGAGAGCATCGAACGACGCCCGCGCGCCATCGACCTGCGCTGCGGGGCCGATGATCTTGAAGAAGTATGGCGCACCGGGCACCTCGACGATGGCTGCGAGCATCGTCCAGCCGGCATGCTTCTCTGGCTCGGCCGTGCTCGTCCCGAGCGCGGAGTAGGTCCCCTCGATGCGGACGATGGCGACATGGAGCCCACGGACCTGCTTGTCCGTCCGGACGCCCGGCGGCGAGTTGTCGAACTGCTGCGACCACCGGATGATATTCGCGTCCACCGGCCCGCCCGCGCGTGCGACGCTCACCTCGCTCCCATTGGCGACGCGGTACGTCGCGAGCCGCATGGGGTTCGTATTCGCCTCGACCTCCCAGCTCTCGGGTACCTTCCAGTCGAGCGAGGGCGGGCGCTGATTGTCGCCGTTCGGCATCGCGTGAGGGATGCGTTGCGCGCTCGCCACGGAAGGATGATTCGGCGGAAGAGCGCTCGGCGACGGGGCGCTTGAAGCGACCACCGGCGCCGCCGTCGACGCCGCTGCGGAGCTGCGGCCGGCGACGAGATAGCCGCACAACGCCGCGCCGATGATCGCAGGTACGATGAACATCGCAGATATTTTCGGCATGCCGCCCCTCTTGCGCGCGCCGTGCCGGGCCAGAGATGGAGATGCCCCGGCCCATCTGCCGGAAAACCGCTGAGATGCCGCGAGACCACACGCAGGATTCGCGCAAGTCTTGCGCACGGGGGCAGGCCTTGCATCGGGGGAATCAGGGAGGCAGGACGTGGACGGTCTGGACGTCCCAGGGCTGGCCCTGTCCGTGGCAGACCAGGCAGGCCTCCGCCCCATCCGGAGCGGTGTTCGCCTGCGCGTGCGCCACCGCGGACGGCGCGTCATGGCAGGCGGTGCACGCGGCGCTCAGGGGAGAGAGCAGTGTCATGCCGCCGTCGACGATGGCCGGCGTGATGCAATAGGCGCCGGCGTCTCTCGTCGGATCAGCGCACGTCAACACCTGCGACGTGACGGTGGGGAGGAGTCCCGAGGGGAGCGGAGGCAGGTAGCTCGTCGCTTCATGGCAGGCCCAGCACGCTCGCAAGTCGCCCGGGTACTGCACCTTGCCGAAGTCGACCGGGGTCCCCGCGGGGTTCGGCGGCGTCGGGGCAGGGTACCCACCGACCACGTATCCCTGAGAGAGCTGGTCACCCGTGTGCAGCTTGTGCACGAGCACCTTGAAGCTCACCGACGGAATAGTGGTCGCCGCCACCTCGAACCGTGGAGCGTTCTGGTCGGCCAGCTTGTCCGGCGTATGACAGAGCACGCAGTACTCGGGGCTCTTGCGCGTCCCACCGTGCGCGAGGAGGTCGAAGTGGCAGCTGTTGCACTTCGCGAGCGCGACGACAGTGCGCCGAGGGACTGGCGCCGGGTCGGTGACGGCGACATAGGCGACCGGGTTGAGCGCGGCGTACACCGGCCCGTCTGCGCCACCGGGCTGGAGGTATCCCTCCATTCCGATCGCATAGCTCCCGCTCGCAGTCGCAGGCAGGGCCTCCGGGAGAGTGAAGGCATAGCTCCCCATGGCGCCGTCGAGCGCGAGACCTGCGACCACGGCGCCGCTCTCGATCGTGTAGATGAGCGGCTCGGCCTGCGAGAAGTCCGTCGTCGGGCCGGCGAGCGTGACGGCGAGCCAGGGGAGCGGCGACGCGAGGATGTCGAACGGCTGGCCGTTCTGCGTGACCGTGAAGTGGACGACTGGCGTCTGGCCCGGGTGCGTGCTCGCGACGCTCGAGATCGTCAGTGCCAGCTGTGGCGCCGACGTGTCGGTGGACGGCGTCGTGTGGACGTTGACGATGCCATACTGGTCGGCCGGGCCGTGGCAGCCAGCGTTCAGGCACGTCGAATCGCTCGTCTGTTGTCCGCCGGGATGGAGCGTCCACCCGGGTGGCGGGGGGTAGACGAAGGACGTGCGGTCGTGACACGACGAGCAGACCGCTCTCGAAGGTGCGGACTGCCACACGGAGCCTTGCGTGCCCTGGTGGCACATCGCGCAGTTCTGCAACTCGCCAGGAAACCACGCGCCAGAATGGTCGACGAGCGTCGTGACGGTGGCCGTCCCATCGATTCCGGCGTCCGTCGTCAGCTCGTCTTCGGTGAGCTTGTACGTGCCGCCGTCGGCGACGCTCGGCAGGAAGCGCCCGCGGTGGATCTTGTGGATCATCACGGGTATGTCGAGCGCATTGGCGTTGCTCACGTCGATCGTAGGCGTGGAGTGGCAGAGCACGCACAGGGCCACCTCGCGTCGCGCCGTGCTCCCCTCGTGGTATCCGAGCGGGTTGTGGCACTGATTGCATGCCTCGGTCGTGACGATGTCGCGGTTCGCTGTCACGCTACCCCCGTCGGGAACGAAGCTGTGCAGCGTGTTCACGACGTACGTGAGCCCGCCGAAGACCCGCGTCGCCCAGACACCGACCGTGTGCGTTTTCGTGCCGTCGAAGCCCGCGGGCAGCTTGGTCCCGAAGATGTACTGGTACGTTCCCTGCGCGACGCCTATCTGCCTCAACGTGCCGCCCGTATCGGAGTCGGGCAGCGGCGCCTTGTGCCCGCCGTCCGCGCTCGAGTGCATCTGCGTCGTGTATGCGGTGTACGCCGCAGGGACACCGCCGTCACCGACGCCGCCCTCGCCTCCGCCGCCACCCTGTCCGAGCCAGCTGATCACCCACTTCGCGTCGACCGCGCCCATGGTGCCCACGCCCGCGTAGTCGAGCGGAAGACCGATGCCGTCGGTCACGGTGAAGCTCACCGTCACCACTCCGCTGGCGCTGATCGTCGCGTTCGCGATCGCGAGCTTGACGCCGGGGCCTGCCGTGCCCCACGTCCCTGTCGGTGTCGCATCGACCCCGACGTCGGCGCTCGCGTCCGGCTTCGCATCGACCCCGACGTCGGCGCTCGCGTCCGGACCCGCGTCATACGGTGCGGCCGGACCTGGCGGGCCCGGCGGTCCCTGGCAACCGAGCACTCCGAAGGCGACCCATACGAGTCCCGCGATGCTCGCCGTGATCCATCTGATGCGATGCGGTATCGTCATGGCTATCCCTCGTGGCACGATCGGCATGGCTGATCGATCGTCGGTCTCATCCTGCTGGTCCATCCGGGTCGATGAGGGCTGCCTCCCATCGCGCCGACCTTGTGGCATCCGATGCACAGTTTCTCGCCTGCGCCCGTGTGGCACGCCGCACATAGGGACGGGTCGCGCCACGCGGCCGGTCCGTGGTCGTTCGACTCTCCCCGGAGGCCGACCCAGCCGCTCGGGTGCGGGCTTTGCCCGCCGGAGGCGACGTCTACCTTGTTGCGCGCATGGCATCTCTCGCAGAACTCGCCCCTCGTGTGGCAGGTCGTGCAAAGCCCCGGTTGCGTGCGTGCTTCCAGCGAGTGTCGAGAGACGTAGCCGGCGCGGTGGACGCCCGCGCGCATCGTGTCGTCGAATGCAAGGGTCTCCGGGAGCGCGGGGACGGTGAGCCCATGGCAGCCGCCGCAGAACTTGTCGGCGTGGCAGGTCGCGCAGAGATCCCGCGCGCCGTACGCGCGGTTCCCGTGCTCGCGCAGCCAGTCGCCGTCGTGCGCGAGATGGCTCTCGGGTCGCACCGCCTCCGCGCGGATGTCCTTGTGGCACCGGTCGCATGTCCGCGCCGCGCCGTAGTCCTCCTGGTGCTCGTGGCAGGACAGGCAGAGCCCCATCGTCGGCCGCACATGGTCGGAGTTGGTCTCGACGCCGCGGTGGCAGTAGGCGCAGTTGTCCCTGAGTCGCTTCGCGTGCGTGGAGTGCTTGAACTTGAGGTGCTCGAGATCCGCCGCGGCCTCATTGCGGACGTAGTCGAGGCCATGGCACCCGCGGCAGTCGCGCGTGTCGTGCGGTTTCGCGTGGCAGCCAGCGGTCGTGCACGTCGCCGGAGTCGGCAGGTGGAGCGGATCCTCGTCGGTCGACGTGAGAATCCCTGCGTGGCAGCGGAGGCAACCGATCCCTGCCTTGGCGGAGTGCTCCCGATGCGGGAAGGGGTGGCTCTCATGCGGACGAATTCCGAGAATCTGGGCGCACGCCGCGAGGAGGATCGCGAGCAGCAGCAGGATGAGCGCGCGCGTCTTCACTTTCGCTCCCAGCTCCAGCCAAGCCGCGCGAGCGCGTTGACCTCACGTGTAGCCGTCGGCGTGGACCCCGCTTCGACGGCACCGGCGACCTCCCAGTGCACGAATGGCGACCAGCGGAGCGCGATGAGCGCCCAAGGCCAGATGGACCCGCGCCCGCGCGGGTCGTCCGGTGCAACGATCTCGAGCTCCGTGGAGCAGCGCAGGTGGTGCGTGATCGGAATGCGCGTGGTGAAGCGGAACCCGCTCCACTGATCAGGACCCGATCCCTGTCGTCGGCCCTCGATCGACGCGGCGCCATCGCCGCGATCGTCGAGCCGCAGCGTCGCGCGCAGCGTCCCGTCGAAGCCGATGTCGCCCGTCGTGTCCCGGACCGCGAGGATCGGGAGGACGTCGAGCCGCGGGAACATTCGCCACTTCACCGAAGTGCCGATGACCTCGGCGGGCGTGTCGCCCAGCGCGGAGAAGAGCGATGTCGCGGGCATGAGGTATGACGGAGCTCGGTGCGTGTAGAAGACCTCCGGTCGAACGTCGCCGAAGCGACCCGCGATCGAGGCGCCGACCTCGGCGAGCCCCGGATCGATGAGCGCGTACGTCCCGTGTGCAGCGATGTCGAACCACTTCACGGGCGCGGTCGCAAAGTCGACCCCGGCGGCTTCGTATGCGAGTCGCCCATCCGCGCGCTGCTGGAAGTACGAGACGCCGAAGTTCGTAGTCGTGCCCAAGACCTGACCGATCCTCCCGCCCGCCGTCCAGTCGTACGCGCGGTACGCAAACTGCTGTTCGACAGGCGCCCCGCCGAAGGTCTGGAGCGTCGTTCCCGTCGGCGCCCGCAAGCGCAGATCGACTCCGTCGATGTGGACCGGGCGCATCGCGCCGACCGTCAGGATCTGCCGCCCGAGCCTCACCTGCACCCAGTTCCGCGGGTCGTGCAGGCGAACCAGCGCCGACAGCACGTCGTAGTTGCCGTTGTTCGTGTTTCCGGCCCAAGCCATCGCCTCGGCATCGGCCCAGCGGCTCGCCTGCCCGTCTCCCTGTACGGTGATGAGCCCGACCGGAGATTGCGGCGCCTGGGAGTACCCGACGGAGTCGACGCTCAGACGGTACGGATCTCCTCGCGCGGTGCCCGTCAGGGAGAGCGCGAGAACGAGCGCGACGATGGAAACGCGCGCGCGGAGACTCATGGCGGGCTTCATGGCGCGAGGAAGTCCACGACGCCGTTCACATGCGTCCCGGGTGCGAACGGGTGGCAGCGCAGGCACTGCGCGAGCTCGCCAGGCACGCTCGGATGCGGATCACCCGCGCGCGTCAGCACCGGTGGGAACGCGTGACAGGAGTCGCACTGGCGGGCGTCGCCGGTGTTGTCCGTCCAGACGGGGCCCGGTGTCTTGTTGAAGTGGCACCAAACGTTGCAGCTGACCGCAGTGCTATCGAACGAACCGCCGAACGGAAAGCGGACGAGCGTCGGCTGATCGAGATGGCCTGCCTGAGTGACGGAGGCCGGGACGACATGGCAATCGTTGCACAAGAGCGGCCGGCTGATCCGATCGGGGAGGGCCGGATCCAGGTGACGGTCGTGCGCGCCCACGCCGCGGGTCGTCGGGTCGGTCGATCCGTCGAGCGACACCGGCGGGTTCGCGTGCCCGTTCGACCCATGACACGTCGTGCACGAGCTCACCGTCACGTCCACCTTGCCGTTGATGTGCGTCGCCTCCGTGTGCGACGGGTGACAGGCCGTGCAGCTCTCGACGCCCGTCGCGACTCGCGACCACGCCGCATGGTTCGGCGGCGGCGCGCCGTGGCAGCCGTCGCACTGGATCTGCTGCGGGGTCGTCCAGACCGGCGAGGCTGCCCCGTGGCAATACGTGTTCGTGCAGTGCTGCGCCCCAGGGTCCCAGGCGGGCGCCGGGATCGCGCCGGCGTCCAGTCGCCAGTCGTTGGCTGCGTTCAGCGCGATGCCGCCGAAGTGGATCAGGGTCGACGCGTCCTGGCTAGCGTGCTGCTGCACGCTCGCCGTGGTCTCGACGGGGACGGCGTGGCACGTGCTGCAGTACGCCTCGTGGGCCCAGTGAGCGCCGACGTCCGGTCGCGGCGTCCCGCGGCTTCCGTGGCAGGTCGTGCATGTGATCGGAGGTTGCGAATGGCAGCCCGACTGAACGCAGCTGACCCCGACGGCGCCTCCGAGGTAGTCGTCGCCGTGACACTGCTGGCATCGCGTGAGCGGGAAGCTGTTGGACGCAAGCCACTTGGCGTGGAACGCAGGGCTCGCCGGAACCCCCCACCCTTCCGGGTGCTCACCGCCCACGCCGGCCGTGGACCGCTGCTCCGAGCAGCTGGTCACCAACATGGCGGTCAACGTGAGGACAACCCAGACCAGGCGCATACGCGTGGGAGCGCATCAGCAATTCCCGTTCCGTCACCGGCACGGACGGCTGCCGTCCGTTGCGGAGCACGCTGACGGCGCCGCCGCGACACGTGTCGAACGTGGCGGGATCCTTCAGGAGGCCCGCGAGCGGTGCGTAGGCGCAAGGCGTGCGTTCGGACACGAGTTCTGCGCGCCGCGAGTTGCCTCTGCCGGGCGAGCGCGCAATTGGGTGCTCCGACGTGAGGGTCGGATGAAGGTCGAGGAACTCGTGCGCTGAATCTGCACGCATCGAAGCGGCCGTGACCCACGTTGCGGCCGAAATGACGCGGCCCTGAACTTGCTAAGGGCGGGCGTCAGAAGTTTCGTTTTCAACGGAGAGTGAGGTCCGAAGATGCGTGCAGCGCGACAACTCTTGGTAGGAGCAGTGTCCGTGCTCGTCATTGCCTGCGGCAGTACCGCGGTCGGACCAGCGGGCCCGGCTGGTGAGGCCGGCGCGCCCGGCGCGCAGGGAAAGGCAGGGCAGGCAGGAGAAGCAGGCTCGCCGGGCAAGCAAGGGCCGCCGGGTACCACTGTAGATGGTGGCACGACGAGCGAGGAGGGCGGCATCAACGCCGTAGGATCGATCGTGCTTACGGTGACCGCGCTCGCTGACGGCGCGCCACTCTCCGGTGCGCAGGCCACGCTCTCGCCCGGGACCGCGACAGGGATCACGTCGGGCACCGGGACGCTCATGCTCCCGTCGATCCCTGTAGGAGGCTATACACTCACGGTGACGCGAACGGGGTACGTCGCTACGACGGTCCCTGTCGGAATCAGTACGGCGGGCCCGACGAGCGTCGCGATCGCGCTCGGGACGAGCGAGGGGAGCGCGGACGGGATGAGCATTACGCTCAAGAGCAACCTGCTCGCTGGCTACGCCACGCCAGTGCAGATAGTAGCGGAGGTTACGGCGCCGGACGCGGACGCCTCGGCGCTCAATTACGCCTGGACGCAGACCGGGGGCTCGCCCGCGACGCTCACGGGAGCGACGACGAGCACGCTGTCGTTCACGACGCTGACGCTCGCGAGCGTCAAGAACGAGGGGCAGCTGAACCTGCACATCGACAACCTCGCGGACTCGGGAGCGTACGTCCCTGGACGCTTCGGCCCGATGGGGATCTCGCCCGACGAGACCGGCAACTACGCATTCCAGCTCACGGTCACCGACCCTGTCGGCCATAGCGTCAGCGCCAGCGTCTCGGTGCAGGCAACCGCGCCGAGCACCGGCCTGCGCAACGTGCCGATTGGCTTGCCCGTGTTCATGCAGGGCGACAATGGCGTCGATGGCGGATACCTCGCTGCCGCGGGTGGATGGGCGCAGACGACCTGGAGCTGGAAGTTCACCGCGCCGACAGGTTCGACGGCGACGCTCGCAAACGCCACCTCACAGTTCCCGTCGTTCACACCGGACATCACGGGCAGCTACGTGATCGCGGAGTCGGTCGCCGGCAAGACGACGACGGTCTACGCGACGACGTTCATCGGCATCGCCGGCCTCGTCGGAACGCCAGGCAGCGGTGATGACTTCAAGGTGCAGCGGTGCACCCTCTGCCACAAGGCGGCGACGACCATCCCCTACCCGCCGGTGTCGGTGAACACGCCCCCGGACATGTTCACACCGTGGGCGACGACCAAGCACGCGACGGCGTTCTCTGACTACATCGACGGGGAGGCCGGGCAGGGCTTCGGCCCGACATGCTTCCAGTGCCACACGCTCGGCACCAACGCCGCGAAGATCGCCTCCAACGGCGGCTTCGACGACGAGGCGAAGAAGGTCGGGTGGAGCGAGCCGTCGCCGCTCAAGACTGGGAACTACGCCGCGCTCGTCGCGGCGGATCCGGACCTGGCGCAGCTCACGAACGTCCAGTGTGAGAACTGTCACGGGCCGGTCAATACCAGCGTCATGGGCGTCGACGACACTGCGGCCGTATCGTTCAGCGAGGAGGTCTGCACGAGCTGCCATGGCAACGAGCCCTTCAACCCGAAGGGAGCGCAGTGGAAGCAGAGCTCGCACGCGAAGCTCAACATCGCGATCTCGGAGGGCCTCGGGAGCGCGTCGCACTGCGGTCGCTGCCACACAGGCCAGGGCTTCGCGCAGTATGCCCAGCAGCTCAACGAGACGACGGGGCAGTATCCGTCGACGGCGCTGGGCTACCTGACCAGCGACGGCCTCGCCGCCACGGTCGTCGCCGGAGTTCAGACCAACGTCTCGACACCAGCCACCCTCGGCGCGCTCGGCATCACTGCCGCCGCGGTCCAGCCGCAGACCTGCCAGGCCTGCCACGATCCGCACAACGCGGCCAACCTCCCCTTCCAGCTCCGCGTCTACGACGTGCTGCCGGCGGGTCTCCCCAACGGAATCGGCCCCATCGCGGGCGTCGGTGCGGGCGCGACGTGCATGGCCTGCCACAACACCAGGAACGGAGAGACCGATGACTCCACCGCGACCGCGCTCAGCGCGACCGCCGCGATGTCGAGCCGCGGACCCCACCTCCCTCCGCAGACGGACAACCTCTTTGGTGTGAACGCCTACTTCATGCCGATCAGCAATCCGTCGCCCCACCTCGCGGTCACGGACACCTGCGTCGGCTGCCACTACGCGATCCCGAACGCGGAGGAGCGAGCCCTGGGCCAAACGACGAACCACTCCTTCGTCGCCGACACGACGATGTGCACCACGTGCCACGGCACAGGGAGCGGGCTCGTCGACGGCGTCGGCCTCCAGGACGGCGTCAAGGCGCAGATGGCGACGCTCGACACCCTCATCTATACGAAGGTGGCGGACCTCCTCAAGGCGGCCGTCACGGCGAACGGCTCGTACACCGTGTCCGCACAGGATACGCTGACAGGCAACTACCTCTGCGCAGCGGCGAGCGCGAAGGCCCCCGTCTTCGCGTTCACCCTGGCCCCGGTGGCGTCGACCATCACTGAGCCCCTCCCCGTCCAGAAGTGGCGTACGCTCGAGAATCCGCTCTGGTGGAAGATCCCTGGCCTCACGGGAACGCTCGAGTGCACCTCCGCGGGCGCCCTGGCGACGACCACCTACAACGGGACGGCACCCCTCGCCATTGGTGAGTACGGCGCAGTGACCGGGGCAGCGTCGACACCAGTGTTCGTCGCCAACAGCATCATCGCGAAGGCGATGTCGAACGAGGCCATTGTCCACAACGACGGGTCCTGGGGTATCCACAACCTCCCCTTCACCCAGACGCTCATCAGCAACACGATGGCGCAACTCAACACGCTCCCCTGAGGAGTAACCCAAGTTGGAGAAGTTCGCGGCCGTACGCCTTCGGGTGGACGGCCGCGAGCCATTTCTGGAATGGCGATTGCTTATCCTCTGAGCGGAGCGACAGCATGGCAGCGAAGACGACGACGAATTCTCTCGGGAGGAAGGAGGGAGGCGCATCCCCGAGGGAGGCTGTGGGAATTCTGCCCGAGGAGAGCTCGTGCAGAGCCGCGCGGCGCGCCGAGGGCTTCGCGAGAGGCCGGCTGGTCGCGCGTCCGATGCGAGTCGCTGCGTGTGCGCTGCTGCTCGTCGCGGCTGCGTGCACGGAGACGGCGCAGGGGCCAGTGGGGAGGGCAGGCGCGAAAGGGGCGCCGGGCCAGACTGGCCCAGTGGGGAGCGCCGGAGTGCACGGGCCGATTGGGTCACCAGGCCCGGCCGCACAGCAGTCGGGCCGAATCGACGGGATGGTCACCGCCGCGGCGACGGGTCTGCCCCTCGCTGCGGTTCAGGTCGAGGATCCCGAGCTGGGTCTCGCGACCACGACGGCGAGCGATGGCACGTTCAGCTTCACGAAGCTCTCCGAGGGTGTGTACGAGCTGACGCTCGCCCTGCCGGGCTTCGTCACGCAGGCGGTGGGAGTGCCTGTGGGGGCAAACGGCACGGTTCACGCGTCGTTTGCGCTCGCGACGTCGACCGGAGGGCTCGCGGTCAGCGTGCAAGACAGCTTCATCGCGGGCTACGACAGCGACGTGACGCTCACCGCGATGGTGACGACGACGGAGCCCGATGGGGCGGCGCTCAACTACAGCTGGACCCAGACCGGCGGGACGCCAGCGCAGCTGTCGAGCACGACCGCAGCGTCGATCTCGTTCCACACGCTGAAGCTGTCAGACGCGAAGCTCGAGGCGAAGCCCTCCGCCGTGCTCGGCCCCTACGATGGTGGCGGGCTAGTGCCCGGTCGTTTCGGGCCGATGGGAATCGCGATGGATGAGACAGGCAACTATCAGTTCTCCGTGACGGTGACTGACCCCGCCGGGCGCTCTGCGACGACCGCCGCGACCGTGTGGGCGACGCCTCCCGCGAGCGGACTCCGGAGTGTGCCGATTGGACTACCCGTCTGGTTCGAGGGAGATGCTCTGGGGTCTGACGGCGGGGCCCAGTCGACCTGGCGCTTCGCGCTCACCCCTCCTTCAGGCTCAAAGGCGACGCTGCAGGGGGGCTCCAGGCAGTTCGTCTCGTTCACGCCGGACATCACAGGAAGCTACGCCGTGACCGAGAGCGTCTCGGGGAAGTCGACGACGGTTCATGCGGCGACGTGGGACGGCATCTCTGGGGTTCCTACGCAGCCAGGCTCTGGCAACGACTATGCCGTCCAGGGTTGTACGAGCACTTGTCATGTCGGGTCAGCGGCGCTCCTCGCGACCGAAGCCTCCGGAGCGGCGCCGGACATGTTCAAATATTGGGCAAGCACACGGCATGCGACGGCGACCGCCGATGGTCTCGACGGCTTGCTCGGCGCGACGTTCGGACCCACGTGCCTCACCTGCCATGCGCTGGGAGACTCTCCGGCGGCGACGAACGGCGGGTTCGCAGACGTCGCCGCAGCGGATGCCTGGACGTTCCCGGCGACGCTCGCACCGGAAAACTACGCCAATCTCGTCGCAGACGAGCCGACGCTCGCGCAGCTCGCCAACGTACAGTGCGAGAGCTGTCACGGTCCGAAGAACCTCGACGTCATGGGGGTCGACGACACGGCGGCGAAGTCGTACGGCACGGCGGTTTGCGCCCAATGCCACTCCGAGGCGGACCAGTGGAAGCAGAGCCTGCACGCCGACCTTCAGGTCGCGATCAACGAGGCGACGACGGAAGGACCCGCGCCAGCGAACTGCGCGCGCTGCCATAGTGCGCAGGGCTTCGCGGAGTACACGCAGGAGCTCCGTGCCGGCTGCGTCGCGGCCGGCTCGGCGAGTTGCTTGCTGACGTCGGACGGCAACCCTCCGCTGGATGGCGGGGCGAACGCGGCGGAGGGGGGGACCTACGCTGCGCTTGGCCTTGTCCCGTCCACCGTGCAGCCTCTGACCTGCGCAGGCTGCCATGACCCGCACGATGTCGCGCAGCAGCCGTTCCAGCTTCGCGTCTACGACACCGTGCCCACCACTCTGATGAACGGGCAGGCGGTGACCGGTGTCGGCGCGGGCGCGACGTGTATGGTGTGCCACAACTCGCGTCCAGCGTTTGCCGAGGTGGATGACTTCAGTGTCAGCGCAAACAAGTTGACCGCAGCGTCGACCCTCATCACTCCGCACAACGGCACGCAGACCGACGTGCTCTTCGGGGCCAATGCCTACTTCATGCCGCGGTTGTCGCCCTCGCCGCATCTGGCGGTCACGGACACCTGCGCGGGATGCCACGCGATCCCGACGGCGGCCCAGAGAGATGCAGGGGTGTCGACGAACCATGCGTTCGCGACAGACCTCTCGATCTGCTCGACATGCCACTCGGCGGCGCTGGACGGTGCCGAGCTCCAGCAGCCGATCGTCGCCGGTCTCGCGCAGGTCGATCAGTCGATCTACGGCGCGGTGTCCACGCTGCTAACTTCGGCCGTGGGTTCCGAGTCAGGGACCTACAACACGACCGTCCGCGACGCGGCGACGCTCGAATACCTATGCATCACCGGCCTTGGTGCGCCTGACGTGTATCTCCCGCTCGGTGTCGTACCGATCACCTACGCTCCGTTTCTCGTGAGCGCCGGCCCGCCGGTTCATGCGACGCGGTGGAGGAATCTCGGAACCGTTCTCGTCACGTTCGCCACGAATCCATTCGTCCAGATGGCTGGCCTCGCGGAATGCAGCGGGACCACCACACCCACGGTCGTCGCCGGCGTCACCTACCAAGGCGGTCCAGTCGTGCTTTCGGTATCTGCCGCGCAAGCAGGTACAACACACGCGAGCTCCAACCCGCCGCTCGTGAGCGCCGTCTCTATCACAGGAAAGTCGATCTACAACGAGGCGCTCCTGAGCAACGATCTCTCGCTCGGCATCCACAACCTCCCGTTCGCACAAGCGCTGATCGCGACCACGCTCGCGCAGCTCGCGAACGTAACGCCGACGAACCCCTGATTCTCACGACGTCCGACACGGTGCAGAGAACGTGATCCCCCGCCGCACCGCTTGCGAGCGCGCGCAATCATTGCGCGCGGTGCGCACCGACTGGGGACGGCTGCGTCGCTCACGGCGGATCGGACAACCCCCGGAGCGGGCGCACTCCGTGCATGAGACTCGAAGTTCGAATGGCGTCGAGCGAAGATCCGAACCACGACCTCGCCATCGGGAGCTTTCCGCCGAACGCGCCCCTAGTGAAGTCTCTGCGGCGGCGGCACCGGCGCGTCGGTGACGCGTGACCACCTCCCGCGACGCGGACCCGCGGCGGGCACGCCGTTGGCGCAGCCTGTGGGTCGTCGCTTGTCTGCTCTTCGCCGCCCTTGTCGCGGCGGCGATACGCACGGAGCATCACGTCGAACACGACCCCAGGTTCTGCGCCACGACCTGCCACCACTCCGCCAGCCCGTCGACGGACGGCCGCGCTCTCCACGCCGGCTTCGCGGCGACCGGCCACGACGCGGTCGAGTGTCAGTCGTGCCATGCGACGACACCGAGGGCGGCTCTCAGGCTTTACTGGGATTCGATCGTCGGAGCGAATCCGCCCGTGGCGCACGGGAAGCCGTCCGCGCAAACGTGCGCCCAGTGCCACGAGAAGCAGCCGGCCGCGTGGAGGCTCGTCGCGGAGACGCAGGGGCACCGGACGCACCGAGGAGTGAAGGACGTCACGTGCCTTTCCTGCCACGCAAACGGCGTTCACGTCACGGAGGCTCCCGAGGTCGCGTGCGCGAAGTGCCACAAGGACGAGAAACTCCACAAGGCCACCACCGCGGGCGCCGAGACCTGCCTGTCCTGCCATTCTTTCGCGGTCTCGGAGAAAAACGCAGCGGCGCCTACGACGGTGGCTTGTCAGAAGTGCCATGCGAGCGCGGCGGCGCTCGACGCATCCACTCCAGCTGCGGTGCCGCGCGCGATGAGGAGCGTCGACGATCACGCGCTCCATGGCGGCGTCGCCTGCCAGCTTTGTCACAACGCACACGGCAAGAAGCTCACGCCGCCGAAGGGCCAGCCGATCTGCGCCAGGTGCCACCAGCTCGAGAGCCTCCAGGCCGCAGGGCAAGACCTTCGTGGCCCGGAGGAGCACAGAAAGTGCGTCGGCTGCCACGAGCCGCATGCGCCACGAAAGACTGCGCTCGAGACCTGCGTGAACTGCCACGAGAAGAACGCGAAAGGGCTGACGTCCATCGGTCTGGAGAAAACGACGGCGCTCAGGCACGAGAGTTGCGCCAGCTGCCACGTCCCACACACGTGGCGCGCGGAACGGAGCGGCTGCGTGCAGTGCCACAAGGCCGAGGCAGAGCTCGTGCTGACACGCAGCCCCGAGCAGCATAGCGCGTGCACGAGCTGTCACGACATTCATGGGCCACGACCCACTGGCGCCGTCTGCCTGAAGTGCCACTCGGACACCATGGGGAGGCATGTCGCGCTCGCGCCGGACCGGCACAAGGACTGTACCTCGTGTCACAACGCGCACGCGCCGCGGCCTGCGGACACGAGGACATCCTGCGCAAAGTGCCACGCGACCGAGGTGAGGCAGGTGACGGTTGAAGGACCCGAAGAGCATGCCAACGCGGGCTGCATGGGCTGCCACAAGCCTCACGAGAACCCGGTCGCAGCGCGCGGCGTGTGCGCGACCTGCCACGTCGAGCAAGGCAAGAACGTCGCGACGGCGCTGCCGCCAAAGCACCGGACGTGCGCCTCCTGTCACGAGAAGCACGTCTTCCGGGTCACCGAGATCAAGTCCACCTGCGCCACCTGCCACGGCCCGATGTTCACGAACGCCGCGGGAGAGCCGAAGGAGGTCCCGCACAACGGCGACTGCAAGAGCTGCCACACCGTGCACGGCCCCCCCGGCGTTCCGCAAGCCGCTTGCCTCAAGTGCCACGCGAAGGTCGAGCAACAGTGGAACCCCCCGAATGCGCAGCACGGCCTCTGCCGGTCGTGTCATCAGCCGCACACGCCGGCGAGCACGGCCGTCGCACGCTGCGCTGCGTGCCACGCAGACAAGGCGAAGATCGCCACGAAGTGGCCTCCGGGCTCCGCTCACGCGCAGGCCTGCAACGTGTGCCACGAGCAGCACGATGTCCGCGTGAAGAAGCCGTGCACCGAGTGTCACGGCAGGGAAGCGACCGGCGCGATGGGGAGCAAGCATCAGTGCGCCCAGTGCCACGCGCCCCACAGTGAGCCGCCCGGGACGGGGCGCGCATGGTGGTCACGATGCGCCGAGTGCCACGCGAAGAAGGTCGAGGCCGTGAAGGGGCGGGGACCGATACACTCCGAATGCAAGAATTGCCACCAGGAGCATCGCTTCGCGATCCCGACGTGCACGACCTGCCACACAAACATGGCAGCCAAGGGGCTGCACGCCTCGCCGAAGCACGCAGTGAGCTGCACCTCCTGCCACGACGCACACACCAAGAGCGAGCCGAGCCCGGCGCAGTGCCGCGCCTGCCACACGGACCGCGCGAGTCACGAGCCCAACGCAAAGCGCTGTCAAGCGTGTCACCTGTTCCAGTGAGGTCACCGGATGTCTCCGCGACGCACTCGTAGCTATCTGTATCGCAACCCAGTGAGCTACCTGGGTGGTGGCTTCGTCACGATCGGCGTTTTCCTGCTCGTACTCTCGCTGCTGATGGAGCTCAGCGTCAAGAGCCCCGGCCCGTACTTCGGTATCGTAACGTTCCTTGTCCTCCCATCCGTAATCATCTTCGGGATCGTGGTCGTGCTCTTCGGCATGCGTCGGGAGTCACTTCGCCGCCGCCGGTTGGGAACGAACGAGGCGCTCCCGTATCCCGCGCTCGACCTCAACGACCCTTCGCATCGCCGATGGTTCGTTCTGACCGGCGCTGGAGTCTCTGCGCTGTTCATGTTCCTCACCTTCGCGCTCTACAACGGGATCGAGGTCACGGAGTCGGTGTCGTTCTGTGGCTCGGCATGCCACACGCCGATGCGCCCGGAGGCGACGGCGTACGCGCACTCGCCGCACGCCCGCGTGCCATGCGTGGACTGCCACGTCGGGAACGGCGCGGGCTGGTACATTCACGCGAAGGTGAACGGGATGCGGCAGCTCGCCGGCGTCGTGTTCAACACGTACGACCGTCCGATCCCGACGCCGGTCAAAGGACTCCGGCCCGCCCGGGACACCTGCGAGTCGTGCCACTGGCCGCAAAAACGATGGGGTTCGCAGCTCTACCAGCGCCCGCACTTTCGCTACGACGAGGCGAGCACGCCCGAACAGATCACGATGCTCATCAAGACCGGCGGCGGCGACGGCGCATACGGCTCCGGCATTCATTCGCACATGGCGACGGGCAATGAGGTGAGCTTCGTCGCGGAGGATGACCACCTCCAGGAGATCCCGTGGGTGAAGGTGACGCGAACCGACGGCACGTCGCTCGAGTACTTTCGCATTGAAAAGCGCGTCGACGCGGAGACGCTCGCGACGCTGAAACCGCACAGGATGGACTGCATGGACTGCCACAACAGACCTGCTCATAACTTCGTCATGCCAGACGTCGCGGTCGACCGGGCTCTCGCCGCGGCCGTGATCTCGCAGACGCTCCCGTGGGCAAAGTCGGTCGCCGTTGACACGCTCTCGAAGGAGTACGCGACGACGGAGGCGGCGCACGACGGGATGCGGAAGGCGATCACTTCATACTACGCGCAGAAGTACCCGGAGATCGCGACGGCTCGCGTCGCCGACATCTCCAGGTTCGCCGACGCGCTGCAGGGGATCTACGACGACAACGTGTTCCCCGACATGAAGGTGAGCTGGCGAACGTACCCATCGAACATTGGGCACCGGAACTCGGCAGGGTGCTTCCGATGCCACGACGGAAAGCACGTTGCTGCGGGCGGTACGGTCCTCACGAACGATTGCCAAGCGTGCCACACCATGCCGCGGCGCGGCCCCCAGTCGGGTATGGGCGAGGCGATGACGTCGTCGGAAAAGGACTGGCACCCGTGGCAGACCCCGGAGAAGCACCTCGCGGTCGAGAAGCACAAGGAAATCCTATGTCACGAGTGCCACATCGCCGGGCGGAAGCCGAAAACGGAGTGCAACGAATGCCACTCTCACTGAACTCTACTTAGTGCGGCCTGACGCGTCTACCGCCTGTTCGTCGAGCCGCGTTCGCGCGGCGGAGCGACGCTCGGCGAAGCAGATGGCGCAGCGGCGCTCATCGTGATGGAGCCATCGGGCGCGAGCGAGACGTACCTTCGGCTCTCGTTGCGGCCTTGAGGATGGCGTCGGCGCGTTGCACGGCTTCGTGGAACGACGCCTGCGGTTCGGCGACGCTGCCGACGAGAGGCGCCGACATCAGCGCATCGTCGTAGAGGGGGATCGACAGCGGCTCGTCCGTTCCGGACGTACTCACGATGAAGGCCGCGGCTGCCGTGCTCGTGTCGATCGCACACTGTTGCTCGCGCTCGAGCGATGGGGTGTTCGCCAGGTCGAGCCACGCCTCGCAGCGTGCGCTGCGCGTATCGTAGGCATACAGGCGGTCGCCGATACACGCCACGACGTGCGAACCGCGCCGGAATCCGCCTGCCGCGGCGGCCATCGCGACGTGGAGGCCGTCGCGTGCGAAGACGAAAGTGTCGGTCGACGTGACGACCTCCCTCGGGTTGCCGTCCAGGTTCGGGTCGCCGCCGATCGAGAGAGTGAGCGTGAGGTGGCAAGGTGAATTGACGGCGAAGCGCTCTACGTCGCTCCTGCCTCGCGCCGTGTCGTAGACCGTCACCGCATCTCCGTCCACACCCCATGCCTGCACGGAGCCCGGATACTTCGAGTTGCGCACGAGCCATGAGCCCTGCAGTCGGCGTGCGAGCGCGTGCGTCTGGGATCGGACGTCGGCCGCGGACGTTGTTGGCGCGAGCTCGAGCAGGGCGGCCGCCAGAGCTGCGTCACGGCGAGACGGAGCAACGCTTCGCTGACCGCATGCCGCGACCGCACACGCAAGCAGCGACACACTCGCAAGGCAACTGCGCCCCATGCACACTCCCGACCAGCGATGGAGCAGTCAACGTGCCAGACGCTGCGCTCGAGCTCGGGCGCCGAGCAGGACGATCACGGACGCGCTGACGGAACGACGGCTGCCGTGCTCGCGCCCGGGCCGAGGAACGTCCCGCTCACCTCGATCGCCGGAGCGCCGTCCTCTGTGCGGACAGACACACGCACGGGGAAGGTCCCGTGGACCTTCGCCCTCGGCATCGTGAGGAACAGGGGAATGTGCACGCTTCCGAGCGGCGGAATCGTGGCCATGGGGACCGGCAGGACCACCTGCATCGCGTCGACGGGCGCGACGTCGATGTGGAACGTCCTCGGAGCGGCGACCTTGTTCATGATGTGAAGGTCGAGCGAATCGCGCACTTCGTCGCCGGTGAGCGTGAACGGGGCCCCCTGCAGGCGGAGGAGGTTCACCTCGAAGTTGGTGCGGCCGCGCGCTGCGCCCGCGGCGACCGTCGCACCGAGGACGAGCAGGATCGTGTACGCGACGACGCGTGGTCGCAGGATGCGGCGAGGCCGGCCCGCCAGCCCTTCGAGCGAATCGTAGCGGATGAGGCCGCGCGGGCGGTCGAGCCGATCCATCACCGCGTCGCACGCGTCGATGCATGCGGTGCACCCGATGCACTCGAGCTGGGCGCCCTTGCGGATGTCGATCCCCGTCGGGCATACGACGAGGCAGCGGTGACAATCGACGCAATCGCCGGCGCCTTGGGCGCCCTTCTTGCCGCGCGGCTCGCCACGCGGGGCGTCGTATCCCACGAACAGCGACTGTGGGTCGGTGAGCACCGATTGAAGCCGGCCGTACGGGCAGAGGACGACGCAGAACTGCTCGCGGAACCAGGCGAAGTTCACGTAGAGCACGACCGTCAGCGCCGTCGCCCACAGGAACGCCTCCGGGTGCGCGGCCGGGTTGTGCCTGACCATCTCGAACGTTTTGGGCAGCGAGACGAAGTACGCGAGGAGGACGTGGGCGATGAGAAATGCGAGGAGGGCGAAGACCACCTGCTTCGCCCCTTTGCGGAGCAGCTTCTCGGGCGTCCACGGTCCGGCATTGCGGTGGAGCCGCCGCTCGCGTGGGCCTTCGAGCCACCGCTCGACTCGGCGGAAGACCCCCTCGAGAAACACCGTCTGCGGGCACGCCCAGCCGCACCACACACGGCCGAGCAGCGTTGTCGCGTAGACGAGACCGAAGCCGACGCCGGTCACGAGAAAGAACAGCATCCACCCGTCCTGCGCATTGAATGTCGCGCCGAACAGGTAGAAGGATCGGCGGTCCACGTCGATGAACACCGCGGGGTGCCCGCCGATCGGGATCCAAGGCAGTGCGATCCAGACCGCGATGAGCGCGGCGAATACAGCCGTCCGCGCGGTGTGGAATCGACCGTGGACGTCCGCGGGCTGGAGGTCTTTCCGGGCGCCGTCGAGCGGCAGCGCCTCCGAATAGAGAGTTTCGTCGAGGATCGGGAGGCTGGGACCTTTCATCACGGAGATCTCGAGCGCATGGTGCCGAGCTTCCGTGTGCAACGCCCGGACCGTCGCTAATCCGGGCGCGTCAGCGGCTCATCCGCCAGGCATGGGTGCATTCTTGCGGCACGGCGCAGACGTTGCGCCGTTCACGTCTGGGGGAAGGCGTTCGCGTGCGATGAACCTGCAGCCCGTGCGCCCGCGATGAAGTGGAGCGTCGAGTCCGGCGCGCACCCTCGGTCAGGGCGCGTCCTCCGTCAGGGTGATCCCGCTGCCCGTCACCGTGCATACCCCGGCCGCCAAGGCCTTCAGGCAGGCGCATGTCGCGTCTGCGCCCGTGCACGACGCCGGGAGAGCCAGGCACGAGGAGGACTCCGAGGTCCCTCCATCCGGTGAGATCGGCCCCCCGGCAACCACCCAGCAATAGTCCGTTGTGGAGTCGCAGGTGAGCGAGCCCGAGCCACATGCGAAGGAGTGCGGACCGGTGGCGTCTGCTGCCCCGCCGTCGGGGCACACCACCGCCGGGCACTGGTACAGCCCGTCGACGCACGTCGACGGGCCGAGCGAGCAGCCCGACGGAATCGGAGGCTCGCTGCAGACCATGTTGTCGTTCGCGCACCCTGCGGACGCGTCGGGGCAGACTACAGACGGGCACTGGTAGATACCGTCGACGCAGGTCGACGGGCCGAGCGAGCAGCCCGATGGAATCGGCGGGAGGTTGCATACCATGTTGTTGTGCACGCACCCGACAGACGCGTCCGTCCCTGGACACACGACCTCCGGGCACGTGTAGACGCCGTCGACGCAGCTCCCCGCGCCGAGGTGGCATCCTTCGGGGATCGGCGGCTCGCTGCACTCCTCGACGGCCGGACAGGACGCCGCATCCTTGCCGGTCGCGGCGTCCGCCACGTCGCTACCGACGGTGTGGTTCTCGAAGCAACCTGCGCCCAAGGGCAGGAGGACAAGGGCGAGATAGGGGAGGGCGCGCGAATAGGTATGGGAAGTCATGGGAGTCATCCTCTCGAGTGGACCTGTCGGCCGTGCGGTTGGTCTGCCCGTTGATTGGCCGGCCCCTCGAGAACCTGTGTCGAAATCGAAGCGCTACTATCGGACCCCACACGTCAAGCGGACGTGCACGGCGAGCGGGGAGCGCGGATGGGCTTCGAGGAACGTCTCACCGATCCTCGCGGCCTCGGCTGGCGTGGCCCCCGGACAGGTCGCGAGGACCCGCGCCCCATCACGCTCCGGCGCCAGCACGCTCGCGGGAAACCTCTGCTCGTGCTCGTGAACGAGCGCGAGGACACGCGCAAGGTCGTTCGAGCGGAGAGCGGCCTGCATCTGCTTGACGAGCGCGATGTCGTCGGTCGCTTCCGAGGAGGAGGGGAGGGGGACCGGAACGGCGGCGGTCGGCGGCTCGACCGCGATCTGGGCCGGAAGGGCTCGAGCGGAGAGTGACCTTACGGCCTCGCGCGGTCGTGCGGGTGGCTCCGTCGCCGAGGCAACGATCGACGGGTCGCGGATCGGCAGGGCGCGAGGCGGTGGGCTCGAACGGTCGCCGAAGGAAGGCTCGATCGGCGCGGAAGAGAGCGCTGTCGTCGCCACGCTCTTGCTCGTCGGGGCCGTCACACGGCGGGGGAGCGCGACCACTCCGACCGCCGCGAGCGCGATCACGATCGCCGTGACCTTGACCATAGCGATGCCGGAGAACCCCGCCAGGGCGGTCGTCGCGCCGGCAGTGTTCGAAGCGCCGACCACCGTCGTCGTCACGCTCGCGGCCGCCTTCGCAGCCGTCACTCCGACCGAGGCTCCTGCGACGACGCCGAGCTTGCGGCTCAACGCCACGCGCACGCGTCGACGATCGTCATCCGTCGGGGTCGCTGCGCTTCGGGCGCTCGCGAACAGCGCGTCTCGTTCGTGATCCTTCACGGTGTGCTCCTTGCCGTTCGTGCACGGTGGCGGGCGTAGGCGGCGTCGAAGGCCGCGCGGGCGGCGCGGAGCCTCCCGTAGACGGTATTGACGTTGAGGCTCAAACACTCGGCGATCTCGACGGCGCTCATCTCCTCGAACTGCGCGAGGACGAGCACCTCGCGCTTCTCTCGATCGAGCTCGTCGAGAAGGGAGCTCACCAGTCGGAGAGCCTCGGCCTGCTCGGCCTGCTCGAGCGGCGCGGGTCCGAGGGATGGCTGCGTCTCCGCGCCGTCCTTGTCGACCGCCGGCGGGACGCAGCGCGCCTCCTTTCGCCAGTAGGTGCGTCGGTGATCTGCGACGACGCGCGTCACGATGCCGAGGATCCAGTACTTGACCGGCGTTTGGCCGTCGTAATCGGCGAGCCGACGGTGAACCACGAGGAACACGTCCTGGACCACGTCGTCGGCTGCAACCTCCGGCACCCCGAGGCGGCGCGCCGTGCGCCAGACGAAGGTGAAGTGCTCGTCGTAGACAGCATCGAAGTCGAGCGCCGCACCCGCGCCCGGTGGAGTCGGGGCTGGAGCAGGGGAGCGTCGAAGCAAGGAGGTCTCCACTGAGCTTGCCGGAGATTGGCCGATGGGCGGCGGTTCCGTGCTCAAAAGCGCACCTCCGGACCAAAATGAGCCCGGCCCGCCACCACGGAGGTCGCATGTACGGTCTGGATGGCGGTACCAGGGCCCATTACCCTGAACGATTGTCCCTGCGTCGGGACCACGCCGTCGACCTCGATGGCGAGAGCGAGCCACCGGGTGAGCTCCCAGCGCCCCCGTGCGCCCAGCCCCACTCCGATCCAGAGCGCCGTTGACGTGGCATGCGTCGTCTCGTTGAAACCCGTCGCGGAGATGCGGCCCAGCTCGACCAGTGCGCAGGGAGAGACCTCGAAGGGACGGCGCGAGGGTCTCCAGCCGAAGCAGCCGAAGGCGTCGACCGTGAGCAGCGTGAAGTAGGCCCCCTGCGTCGGGTTCCCCGGCACGTAGCCGTTTCGGTCGAGCCAGAGGGTGCCCGCGATGCCCGCTTCGACGTGGCGACCGGGCGTCACGGTCACGCGCAGGGTAGTCCCGGCCGTCGGCGCAGGGAGCGTCCCCAGGTCGACGGAGCCTTCCGCAGAGAGGCGCAGGAGCGCGGGACGCGGAGCGCGGGAAGGCGCCGGAGGGGGAGGCGGAGGCTGGGGTGGCTCGACGAGCCGGGGTGGCATCGGAGGGGGAGCCGGCGGCTCTGCCGGGAGGCCAGGCGCCGCGCTCATCGCGAGGACGACGGCCACCGATTCGGCCGCTGCCTCGCAGGTGGCGGCCGTAAGCACCCGCTCGCCGAGCGAACCGCGTACTTGCACGTGGAGCACCACGCGAAACTCTCCCGAGCCCTCGCTGATCTTGGCGTCCGCTGACAGGGCCACTTCAGGGCCCGCGAGGGCGACCACGCGACGCCGCACCACCTCGGCGTCAGGGCAACTCTCGGGCGCCACCCAGCGGAGCGACACGCCTCCGGTGCCCGGACCGTCCGCATGCACCGTCCGCGGCGCGCAGATCAGCGTGCAAGCGACTGCAATCCAGGTCCGACGCGTCTCGAGCCCCACGACCTGCGCATCAGCACGGATCGTCTCGTTCCGCAACGCGATGATGGGTGGTTCGGGTCAAGGTGGAGCGACCGTGGTCGACCCAGCCGTGCTCTCGCGGTCGACGTCGACGCCTCTCCGTGGCCGGCAACACGATGGGACGAGCTCGTTGAGCGCCGCCACCGCCTGGGTCGCCTTCGTGAGGAAGTCACCCTCGGCGTCGATGACATACCGATGGGGGTGCTCCTTCCAGAGACTCAGGATCGATGCGTCGACCTCTGCGGCTCGGCGCATCCGCTCGATCCTCGCTGCGTTCGTGGGGTCGTAGGTCAGGTGCGCTGGCGGCAATCGAAGGTCGATGACCGCGCGATAGCGCGCGAGCTCCGCAGCGTGGGAGGTCTCGTTCTCTGCGAAGTAGGAGCTCGTGTCCATGGGCCAGTAGGCCGAGCCGTCCACCGTGCCGCGGTCGCACACGACCACTGCCCCCGTGCGCTCATCGATCGCCATTCGCTCCAGCTCACGCTGCACCCGAAAGATCGCGCGCTGTACGGCCCGTCGCCCTGCGGCAGACTCGACCCGCGGGAACCGACTGCCGAGCACGATGCGGGCGGCGTCCGGGAGGAAGACGACGTGCTCGCAGAAGACGTGGCGCATCAGCGCCAGAACGGCCGTCTTGCCTGAGCCGGGCGCTCCCGTGACAACCACGAGCTGGGCGTTGTGTTGCGGTTGCAGACATCGGCATATCCCGCTGGCCATATCAGGCCCCCAGCAACAGATATGCCGGTGGTCGAAGCTTGCTTGCGACGGACGAGGCATTGCGAGGGAGTGCGTGACGGAGCGACGGCGCGAGTCGAGCCGCTGGCTCAGCTTGGTTGCCTGGACGCGCGACTGCACGCATGCCATGGGGCGGAAGAGGACACCGCCCTTGGCCGCGGCTCACTTTGGCGGCGGCGGTTCGGACAGGATCGTGTCGATCGACCCGGTGACGGTGAGTGATGGCTCGGCGCTGTCAGCGAAGGCGATCGCGGGCGCGAGCGCGCCACATGCGTACGTCGCCTTGAAGCGCCCGTTCGTCCCCTCGTTGACAAGCACGGTCACCGCACATGGGGAGCTCCCGGCGTAGAGCATGCTGCACCCGTAGCTGCACCAGCTGGCTCCGAACACGGACAGCATGGCCGAGGCGACCGGGCCCTCCGCGCTCGGTCCGAACGTCGCCTCGATCCCGAAGGCCACCCCGTTCGCGCTTCCGGCGCAGTCGCAAGTGCCTTGATCCGACGCGTCGGGGCCGTCGGTCTCGATCGCGTCGCCGTATCCTGGTGCGGTGACGTCGCCGTAGGCTCCCGAGAGGTGAAGCGCACACGTCGCGGCCCCGGCATCGGAGGCAACGACGTTGCTGCCGGCGTCGAGCATCAACGGAGGAGCCGTGGGAACTGCGGGGGGAAGGTCGATCGAGCCGGACAGCGAGACGCTCTTCACATCGCTGCTGTCCTCGAAGTCCTGGATGAGGAGGCTCGGGCAAGCGAAGATTGCCTTCATCCCGCCGCGCGTGGCGGGGAGAAACCGCTCGACCTGAAAGGTGCACGTCGCTTGCGGGGCATATGCGGCAAAGTCGAAGTCACCGGGGCAGGAATCGAGCTGGCAGTCTCGGTGAAGCCAGACTTGGTCCGCGGGGTAGCTCCCGGGGCCTGTGATATTCGAGATTGTCGGCGCGAACTGATAAAGGATACCTCCACTCACGAAGGTGCAAGTGAGCTCGAGCCCGCCGGATTCATCGAGGCGGGCGCTGACTTGATCGTTACTCCACGCCAGCGTCGTGGCCCCCGCGACGTCGACGGAGCAGCGAGGCGGTTGTGGGGGGCCGCCTGCTTCCGGCGCCGTGGCGTCCGCAGCGAGACTCGTCGGTGCCGTGGGCGAGCCGCTGTTCTGGTGTGCGGGGGCCGGGAGGGTCTCGTCCGGCGACGCCATGGCGGCACGCGAATCGACTTCGCCACAGGCAATCGCCGTGGACGCGAGGGTGAGCAGGACGAGGACGGGCGGCGTGGGTTGCCGGAGCTTCATGCCGTCGCCTGGGACGACGGTCGTTCATCCGTCACGAAATCGGAACGTGGTCGGTCACTGGGCGCCGACGCTCAACGCTTCGGGGCAACGGCGGCGTCAGGATCGCCAGGCGTCGCCGCGTGGCTCGGGGCACGATTGATGACGTGCGTGAACATCCCCATGAATGCCAGGCCGAGAACACCGAACACGAGGAGCGTCGGGTTCCGTTTGAGGCGATGAACCACGATCGTTCCGCTGGCCGCGATGTAGACGCCGTAAACGAGAAACGCGCCTCCGGCGGCCATGCCCAGGGAGGGAGAGACGAGTCGCCCGAGAGCTCCGACGGCGCACCCTGCCGGGTAGGCGGCCATCGAATAGCAGCACACGCCGACCGACTGGCGATACGTGCCCTCCCGGCTGCCAAGCCGGTGCGCGATCGCCGTGAGGGCGAGCCCTCCGATGAATCCCGCCTCGAGCGGGAGCTGGACGGCCTTGACTGCGGTGAAGACGAGCATCTCTCCGAGACTCTGTTTGCCGAGGGGTGTCACGCCCGTGAGGAGCGCCACGGTCGTGATGAGCCAGGCGACGGTGACCATCGCGTACGCGAAGGCGATGGGAGGGCCGAAGCGGCGATCATCGCGAATCGATTCGAAGAAGGTCGATGGGCGCAGCATGACCTCCAGCCAGGTTGCCAGCGTGCCTGTCCTGGGGGAGGGCGTCGGGGCGGGCACGGTCGTCGGCTCTGCGGTCATCTCGGCGGGATTATCCCGCATCTGCTGTCGAGGCGGGTAGACAACGTCGACCTCCCAGTGCGGCAAGCGCCGCCCACCACACTTCGACGGCTCTCCGAGCTCTTCACCGCGGCTGACGTCAACCCCGGTGCGCCCCTCGCATGGAGCAGAGAGCCGCTCTCGCCACGCCGACGGCCGCGCTCGGCGCACGAAGAGCGCCTCTCGCGACATCGATCGAGGCGCTCCTCGTACTTGGAACCTCCCAAATCCCCACCATATTCGCGCGAAGAACTGCGAGGGCGTCTCTCGGTCTACCGAGAGCCTCCCCTGGAATGCCGAGCGACCCGCAAATATCGTCCTGCGCCTCCCTCGTTTCGACGATTGCCGCAGTCGCTTCGACGAGAGCCGCTCTCGGGTGCCTCGAAAGAGGTCTGTCGGTGTGCCGCGTGACGCCGTCGGTGTGCCAATAGCCGCCATCCGTGCAACGCGCGCGCCGCTCGACGTGCCGAGAGCGTCTTTCGTCGCGCCTCGGGACGGTCTCGTCGAGGTTTGCGCATCTGTCGCCGTTCCGAGCGCCGCCATGGGTGTGCCTCGGGCGTCTATCGGAATACCGAGCGCCCTCAATCGATATGTCGAGCGCCGCTCTCGGCATGTCCGGGGCGGCCGTCGGCAGACCGAGGGCGCCCCGCGGCATTCCGATAGCAATCCCCGCTGCTCCAACGGCGGCAATCGTGACGCCTCGGGACGCTCGAGTCGATTTTCGCGCCTCGCTCGCCACACCGGGCGCCTCTTTCGGCGGCACGAGAGCGTCGCTCGGTCGAACGAGGGCATCTCTCCGCATTCCCACGGACGCGATCGCCTCGATCCGCGCGTCGAAGCCCGCTGTCGGAGCGCCGCACGGCGACCCAGGAGACTCCTGCAGGCTGACGTCCGCGGACGAGCTGGGAAGGCGAGCGGAAGAAGGCAATGTGACGCCAGGGTGACACCGACGACGGCGACTCGCCGTTCGGCCTGCTCTCCGGCGGCACCCTCCACGAGACGTGCTAGACGTCCACGCGCGGCGCGCACGGCGTGCGCCTGCGCCTGAAAGCTTTGGGGGTTCGCGTGACGAGATTCATCCGCTGGGTGCTGGTCGTGCTGGTGGTGCTCGGGTTCGGATGCGGGTCGAGCACCCCCGACGGTTCAGGCGGGATCCAGGGGCGTGTGACGCTCGGTTCGGTGACCTCGCCTCCGTCGTTCCCCGTCACCGCGTCCGGACCTCGGACCGTCGCAGGCACGGTCAACGGCGGGAGCTACTCGCTCGCGCAGCTCCCTGCGGGCGCTTACGTCGTCTCGGTCTCGGTCCCCTCGACGCGTGAGGGGACGCTGTCGACCTCTGTCACGGTAGAGGCCAGCGTCGCCGTGGCGACGACACTCGCGTTCACCCCGCTCGGCACTATCACCGGCGTCGTGACGCTCGGCCGCGCGACCGGCAACGCAGGCATCACGGTCACCGTCCTCGGGGCCTCGGCGGTCGCGCTGACGGACGACGCCGGCAACTACTCGCTCCCGCTGGTACCGGCAGGCAAGCAGACGATCATCGCATCGTTCTCGGGGTACGCGAGCGGGACGGTCATGGCGACGGTCCCCTATGCCGCGCAAGGAAAGGCACCGCCGATCACCCTCGCCACGAGCGCCTATCCTGGGAGCATCACCGGCTCGGTCGTCCTCTCGAACACCGCAGCGCAGTCAGGCCTCGTGCTCACCCTCGCCGGCCAGTCGAGCGGTGTCGCCACGACCACGGCCGGGTCGTACAGCTTCACAGGGCTCCAGCCCGGCGCGTACACCGTCACGGCCAGCGTTCCGTCCTCGCTCGAGCTCATCGCGAGCGTCCAGGTGACAGTGGCTGCGACGGCCGCAGTGGCGCCGCCCATCGACTTCACAGCGGTCGGGACCCTGACCGGGACCGTGACCCTCTACGGCGAAGCGGACAGCTCCGGCATCGAGGTCTCCATCCCGGCGCTGGGCCTCGAGGCTGTCACGGACAGCGCAGGGGCCTTCACGCTCACCCGCGCGCCGGCCGGACCGCAGAGCCTCCTGGCCTCGCTGGACGGCTTCGTCTCGGCGACGGCTTCGGCCACGGTGGTTTACGACACGTCCACCGTGGTGCCGCCGATCGTGCTGAACGCGGGGCAGATGCAGCCCTTCAACACGCAGACCCTCGAAGGACAGGCGATCCTCTTCGACCAGGCGAGCTCTGCAGGGACGATCGTCCAGGTGGTCGGGACGCCCGCGCTGACCGCAACGACGCTCGCGGACGGCACCTACGCGATCGCGGACGTCCCCGTCGGTGTCGTGTCGCTCTCGTTCAGCAACACGTTGTTCGGGTTGCCTTACACGGAGACGCTCCAGGGGGTCGCGGTGGCGATAGGGGGAACAGGCACGATCGTCGGGCCATCCCAGACCGGCACCGCGACGACGACCTACTCGCTCTCCCAGACCCCGATGTTCGTCCCCAAGGGGTCTCGTATCGAGAGTGGCGCCACGAAGCTACCGACGTTCACGCCCGACGGCACCAAGGCCCTCCTCACGGTTCCGTCGAGCCAGGGCGGGACGAAGACCGAGCTGGCACCGCTCGATGGCAGTGCGCCGCTGGTCTTCTCGTCGACCCTGGTGGACCCCCCGACGCAGTTCGTGTTCTCGGCGGACGGCACCGAGCTCGCCTATACCGTCGCGACGAGCGGCAGCCTCTACGACATCGACACATACCCCGTGGCCGGCGGCGTCGTGACGACCCTGGCGACCGGCGTCGCCAATCCCGAGCTGCGCGCGGCCGGTTCGCGGCTCGTCTGGTACAGCAGCGTCTACGTGGGACCGACGAGCTCGGCGTACACGCTGGGCGTGTACTCGGCTCCGTTCACCGGGGGCGTGCCCACGACGCTGTTCAGCGGCTCTGCCGAGCTCTCGGCGGGCCTCGACGTGACCGCGGACGGGACGCACGTCGTCTGGGAGTACGAATTGCCCGCATCGGGCACGGCGCCGGCCACCTTCTTCATCGTCTCCGTCCCCACCGCCGGCGGAACGTCGACCACCCTGGCGACCGGTCCCGCGTATCTGTATCTGGAGGAAGTGAGCGGCGACAGTCGGTACGTCGTCTACAGCAGCAACCCGATATCAAGCCCTGGGCCCTACTTTTCCGTCCCCGTCGACGGAGGCACCGCCGTGCCCCTCGCGCCTGCGGGCACGGTCCAGGAGTCTTACCCCTACGAGTTCCTGGAAACCGTGAGCGTGAGCGACTACGCCCTCACGGTCTACGATGTCGGCGGGGTCTGGGGGCTTTACTCCAGCCCGCTCGCCGGCGGTTCCGCCCCGGTGCTCGTGGAGGGCCCGCTCTCCGTGGCTCCCGACGAAGACTACGACATCGAATCGCTCGGCGTGAGCCCGGATGGCAACCATTTCTGCTTCAGCAACTACACACCATCGGCTCCATACTCGATCTTGTGCGCGCCCATGGCCGGCGGGACGGCGGTCAGCGTCGGCAGCGCGAGCTCCGCGTATCCGCAGCTCGTCTTCTCCACGGACAGCCAGCACGTCGTCTGGTCGGACCTCCGTGCGCTCTACTCGACCCCGGTCACGGGCGGCTCACCCGAGACCCTCCTCGCGGCAGGCCTGAACAGCTATGTCGCGCTCGACGCCGAGCACATGCTCGCGTTCTTCGAGAGTGCGTCCGGCGTCGGCACGCTCGCGAGCATCAGTCTGATCGGGGCCGCGCAGACCGTGCTGGCCACCGACGTTTCGGGCTTCGATCTGTCTCCCGACCATTCGCGCGTCGCCTACACGAGCTACACGACGGGTTGGCTTTATACAGCACCGACCGCGGGCGGGAGCACCACGCCGATATCCAACTTCGCGCCGAGCGCGGGGGCGTTCGCCTGGACGGCGGCGACCCACCAGCTCGTCTACGTGGAGTCGGCCGTCCCGTCGCCGTACAATTTCCAGGACGGGGTCTACGGGGTTGTCGTGCCCTGATTGGTGCGTGAAGCGCGCTACTGCTTGCGTAGCGCGCGGATAGGGCAGGTCGAGCCAGCCGTGTTCGGCCCGTTCTGCGTGTCGGCCCAGTAGACGAATGTTCCGTCCACGGCGATCGGCCCGGGGCTGTTCTCGTTCTTCGCGAGCATTGTGGGGCCGGTCGGGCAGCCCTTCTGGGAGCATCGGACGATGGTCCCATTGCCGTGCGAAGTCCCGCCGTCCCCGAACGTGCCGGACGTGCTCACGTAGACGTCGGAGTCGTCGACGGCGAGACGGGCCGCGCCGGCAATCGGGCTCGACGTGAGCGCAATGAGGGAGGAGTCGCAGTTGCCGGCGACGACGTGCGCGTGCGTGCAGGTCATGAGATCGCCCTCGCCAGTGAGCCAGTACACGTTGCCCATGCCGTCGACCGCGAGCGCCCCGACCTGCTGCACCGACGCGACGAGGCCGGCCGAGCAGCTCGCCGGCGTGCAACTATAGACCCCGGCGACCGTCGACCAGAAGACGCTGGCGTCGGTGGCGACGATGCTGTCGAGGAAAGCGCCGCTCGTCGTCGGCGCTGCGTCGAATGCTCCGCCGTCGACGATGGCCCGGAGGACGGCGGCAGCGCCTCCGTGGAGATGCTCGTCGATACCGAAGAGGTAGGGACCCACGGAAGCGACCCCCTGGATGTCGCCACCGTCGTCGTTGACGAGCCGGCGGTAAGTACCCTCGACGCATCCTGTCGTCGGACAGCTCGCGATGAAGCCGTCCGCCGATCCGAAATAAGCCACACCTCCGCCGACGACGATCGACGTCATGTACGGCGCAGATATCGTCAGGGGCGAGGACACGCCCCCGTCCTTGCTCACGCTGCCGATCGCGCTGCCGTAGAGGGACGTCCAGTAGACCTTCGTCTGGTCGATGGCGATCGCCGAGACGCCATACGCCGGTCCCGCGTTGAGGGTGACGGGCTGACACATGCCGTCGCAGGGCGAGCAGCCACCGTCGGCGCAGGCGTCGTGGGGCGTGGAGCCCACGTCGTGACCGCCGTCCCGAGGACCGGCTGCGTCGCTCCCCGCATCGTGCGCGACCGTCGCGTCGCGCGCGGCGTCGACGCCGGCGTCGTGCTTCGACGAAGCCTCGTGACCGGCTTCCGGGACGCGAGAACCGTCCAGACCGCTCTCAGGACGGTTTTGATGGCCGCTGTCGAAGCCGCCGTCGGAGCTCGGGTTTCCCGCGTAGCCGTCGAACGACCACACCAGGCCGCACGCGCCCGTCGACGCCGCGGAGACGACGAACGCGAGCGCCGTGGCGGGGCGTTTCAGGACGGGCGTCATGGCTTCCTCGATCGGGCTCGAAGGCGCTGGAAGTGGCGTCGCGCGAGACCAGAAGCCTCCGCAGCCTGCGAGATGCTGCCGCCGTGATCGCCGACGACGCGCTCGATGTATCGGCGCTCGTACTCCTGGGCGACGACTGCGCGCCCACGCGCGAGCGGAAGGCCTCGATGGATGACCGACTCGATGAAGTCGTCGCCTTGCGTCGCTTGCGCAGGCTTCGCGTTCTCCTCGTCGAGCTCGCCGAGCGCGAGATGGCGAGCCACCGCGTTCCGAAGCTCGCGGACATTTCCCGGCCACGTCGCCCGCTCCCACTGCCCGAGCAAGCTCGCGTCGAGCCCGCCCGGCGCTCCTCCGAGCTCGGACCAGAAGTGCCGCGCCAGCTCCGCGACATCGCCGCGTCGCTCGCGGAGCGGTGGCAGCTCGACGCGGGTGACGGCCAGACGATGAAACAGATCGTCGCGGAACCGCCCCTCCTGCACCTCGCGATCGAGGTCGCGCCGGGTTGCCGCCAGGATGCGCACGTCCACGCGAATGGAGCGGTCGCCGCCGACCCGACGGATCTCCGCGCGCTCGACGGCGCGCAGCAGCTTCGGCTGGAGCGACGGGTCGAGATCGCCGATCTCGTCGATGAGCAGCGTGCCGCCGTGCGCCTGCTCGAACAGCCCCTTGCGCTGGCCGACCGCGCCGGTGAACGCGCCCCGCTCGTGCCCGAAGAGCTCCGCCTCCATGAGGCTCGCGGTGACGGCGGTGCAGTCGAAGACGACGAACGGGCCGGCACGCCGAGCGCTCTCATCGTGGATGGACTCCGCGAGGATCTCCTTACCGGTCCCGGTCTCTCCTTCGATCACCACAGGTACGTCGGTGGCGGCGAGACGCCTGCAGAGCGGATAGAGGCGCCGCATCTCCCGGCTCGCGCCGAACAGTCGACCAAAGCGCGTTTCGGCGGGAAGCGGCGCGGGCCGAGAGCCGGTTGTGCGCTCCACTCGGACTCCCGTCGACCCGACGCGCAGCGTCTCGCCGCCGACGAGCCATGCACCGTCCACGGCGACGCCGTCGACGCGTGTCCCGTTGGTCGAACCAAGATCGCGCATCCGCAACCGATCTCGATCGACCTCGATCGACGCGTGCCGACGCGACACCGTCCGGTCCGTCAGCCGCAAGGCGCACACAGGGCTCTGGCCGACGAGCGCGGCTCCTTCGGACGATCGCACGACGAGCTTGGCACCCGCGTCCGGCCCTTCCGTCACCGACAGGACGAACGCGAGATCGTCCTCGGGTACCGAAGGGTCGAACCTTGGCTGCAAGAGCGTTGCAACATCCTCGGGCTCGGATCTCGCCATGGCTAGAACGTCGTCCCGACGCTCGCGACGCCGCCCCCGGGCGTGGGAGCGACGACGAGCCGCAGGGCCGCAGCCTTCGCCTGCGCCGGGGCCGGCTGCGCACGCAGAAAGAGGTAGGTGGCCAGACCCAGCGAAACGAGCGAGACGCCGAGCGACACATCGGCGCCGACCCAATCGGCGTTCCCCGGGTCGACCTGGCTCTGCATACAGTGCCCCCGGCACGACGCCAGCTGGCCGCGCAGCACCAGACCGGAGATTCCGAAGTACGCGAAGCTCGCGGCGGCCGCGACGCCGACACCGCCGAGCACGTACGCCGGGACGCGAGAGGGCCTGCGACTGTCGACCGCGACGACCGGCGTTGCTTCGAGAGCGTCTTCGAGCGTGGCGGTGACGAGCCGCGACTTCTCTCCCTCGTGCACGACGACGGTCTGTTCGACCGGGCGAAGCCCGGCAGCCTCCATGCGGAAGACGTGCAGCCCTGGGTCGAGCTCGATGGACGCGCCATCGATGCGCTGCGCGAAGGGCTGGCCATCGACGAGCACCGACACAAGGACGAGGTCCTTCCCGCGCGCGTCGTGTGCAGCGAGGACGACGGAAGGCACGGCACGCTCGGCCTCGCTGAGCCAGCCAGCGCACTCCGGCTGGATGGACGCGGCGCAAGGGGAGCGGGCGCAGATGAGGAGCGGCTCGCGCGCCTCGACGAGCTTCCGATCACGAAGGAGGTGCTGGCCATTCACGTAGGCGTCGGAGCAACGCGCTCGCGCGTCGTCGTCTGCGGCGAACGCAGGCCGAGGCACTAGCGACAGAGCCGCTGCGAGACCGACAAGCCAGGTTCGAGTCAGAGGCATTGAGCCTTCGGGATGTGGTAGCCGTTCGCGTCGATGGTGTAGGGCGGGCTGCAGTCGACCACAGCGGCGGCGGGTGCAGACACGCGCGGAGCGGGGGGACGGCTCGCGCGGGGGAGCGTGTGTTGCGCAGGCGTCGGAGCTGCGGGCACCGCCGGAAGAGGAGCTGCGGGCACGGCCGGGAGAGGACCCGCCGCGGTTGCCGGAGGAAGCGGTGGTGGCGCCGCAGCGGGCCCGCTGGCGACCGCAGACGGAGAAGCGGCAGCAATTGGAGCGGGGGCGGCGCTGTTCGTTGCCGCGGTGGTCGGAGACACGACGGGAACAGCCGCGATCGCCGCGGCTACCGGGGTCTGCCTTGACCCAAGCTGGTAGGCGAGCGTCGAGAAGCCAACGAGGACTGCGACGGCTGCGCCCGCCCCGAGGAGCGCGGCGCGCGGCACGGCACGCTCCGTCAGCTTCCGCTGGCGCGCCGAGGAGCTCGTCCCGACGAGCGAAGGGACAAGGTCCGTCATCGTCGCGGACTCGGGCTGTGCCGCCGCTGGCGCTGCGTCGACCTCAACGAAGCGATCACTCTCGATGCGGGCGACGACCGCGGCGCGTTCCGCGAGCACCACCCCCGCGCTCTCCTCCACCCACGCGCCGATGCGGCTCGGAGAGTCGCGACCCATCACGTCCTCCAGCGCGAGGGCCATCTCGCGCGCGGTCGCGAAGCGATCGGACGCACGCTTCGACACCCCACGGAGGACGATCGCGTCGACGGCGGCGGGAATGTTTGCGACGTGCATGCTCGGCGGGTCGGGCTGCTTCTCGAGCACCTGGCGCATCGTGGCCTGGGGCGAATCTGCGAGGAAGAGGCGCTTGCCGGTCAGCATCTCCCAGAGCACGACGGCCGCGGCGTACACGTCCGAGCGACGATCCACCTCTTCGCCGCGAAGCTGCTCCGGCGCCATGTAGGCCGCCTTCCCTTTGATCTGCCCCTCACGCGTCGTCTGCAACCGGCCCGCCGCCTTGGCGACGCCGAAGTCGACGACGCGCGCGATGCCGTCGATACCGACGAGCACGTTCTGCGGTGAGATGTCGCGATGGACGATGGAGAGCGGCTGGCCCTGATCGTCCGTGGCCTCGTGGGCCGCATGCAGGCCGAAGAGCATCTCCGCCGCGAGCGTCGCCGCGATGCTCGGGCGAATCGCTCGTCTGCCGCTCTCGCCCCGCATGAGACGCGAGATAGCCTCCCCCTGGACGTACTCCATCACGAGCAGGAGCTCCGAGCCCTCGGCGACGACGTCGAGCGTCACGACCACGTTCGGATGGCGGATGCGCGCAGCAAGACGCGCTTCGTCGAGGAACATCGCGACGAACTCGGGATCCTTGGAGAACTGCGCGTGCAGCTTCTTGATCGCGACCGTCCTCGCGAACCCGACTGGACCCATGAGGCGACCGAGGTGGACCGTCGCCATCCCTCCGGCAGCGATCTCGTCATGGATGACGTAGCGGCCGACGCGGGTACGCTCCATTCCAGTTGAATGGTACACGCTTGTGAAACAAGGGACCAGCGCGCCCCGCGGGACACCCGAGTCTCAGGGCCGGACGATCTTCACGAGCACCGGGTGCGCCGGCACGCTGACCGTCATGGTCGTGACGTTGGACATGCTGGCGACGGGGGTAGTGCTCTCGGCCAGCACATCGTAGACCGTGACAGTGGTGGCCGCCGTCGTCAGCGACAGCGTGACCGGCACGGCAGCGACGGCGACATCGGCGTTGCCGCTCGCCGTGTTGTTCAAGACCTGCTCGTTCCAGAGCGCGAGCCAGAAGGAGCCGTCGGATTTCTGGAAGAGCGCTTTCTGGCCGCCGGTGCTGCCGCTCGCGGCGGGCAGGCCCGTGACCGTGAACTCGAGCTTGCCAGGGGTGAACGTCGCCGCAGCGGCTCCGGGGTCGCCGAGGAGCTGGAACATCACCCGCATCGCGGTGGCTGACTTCTTTGGCGTGCCGGTGTCGTAGAACATGCCCCAGCTGTTGGCGCTCTCGAGCTGATCATCGTCGAAGAGCTCATAGCGAAAGTAGTAGGGGTTGCCGGCGTTGAAGGCGTCGAAGATGAACATCGCGTCGTACGCAGCGCACGTCGCCTCGCTGCACCAGCCGTAGCCGCCGTTCGAGCCGCTGGAGAACGAGTTCCAGCCCCACTCGGAGTGGGCGACGGGCTTGCCGGGCGTCGTGAGGAGCGCGTCCGCAACGAGGCTCTTGAGGGCGCCGAGCGGGTTCGTCTGAGGGTAGGTGTGCGCGTTACCATAACTTGCGGAGGCGGATAGGTTGCCGACCGTGCCGTAGTCTCCGGTCGGAGAGCTCCAGCCCGCACCGAACGAGATCTGGAAGACATCGAGGCCAGCCTTCTGTCCCGCCGCCCAGACCATCGGCTGGAACGCCGCTGCCTGCTGCTGACTGTTCCCGAGGCTCACGGGGTAGCTGTCGTCCTCCTCGTTGCCCCCCTCGAAGCCCATGAGGTAGTCGCCGCCGGAGGCCACCATCGCTTGCATCCGGGTGAGTGCGTCCTGGTAGACGGAGGGCGCGCCCTCCCCGATGAACGCGTCGAACTTCACGCCTGTCGCCTTCGCGATGAGAGGCCACGCGGTCAGGTCGCTGTCGCTCGCGGGCGAGTCCCGGAGGATCTTGAGCATGCCGTTGCCTGCGTACTCGATCGCCGTCTCGATCGCCGTCGCGCCGATCGTCTGATAGCCGGGGAAGTCGATGTGCGTGTTGATGCCGATGCCGTCGAGGAGCTGGCTCGTTCGCGCCGCTGCCACGCCGCTCGGGTCGGTCGGGATGGCCGCGTCCGGCGTGCTCGTTCCCGTGTCTCGATTGCCGACAGCGGCCTCGATGGCACGCGCGGCATCGAACGGGATCGCGGAGTCGGTGACGATGGCCACGTCGAGCGGGGAAACGGCGTCGCGTTTGGAGCCTCCGGCGTCTCGCGGAGAAACGACCGAGCCGGCGTCGCCGCGATCGTCACGCGCCGCGTCGACGACGATCTGAGCGTGCGCGTCCTCGCCCGTCGCGGGCGAAGCGCTCGCGCCTCCGCAGCCAGCGACGGCGCTGGCTAGCGTCCAGATGTGCAGCGTTCGAGCGCGATCGCGCGTTGCCTTGGTCATGTGCTCCTCCGTGGTCGGCTCTCTGCAAAGCAGGGGGCGTGCCAGCTGTCGCCGCCGCCGGAAGTCGCGAACTTGTGCGTGTATCTCTAGGTCTACCTGGCTACGCTGTCTCTGGGGGTGTCATCGCGCGTCACCCCATGACCTGCCGAGTCATGGCCCTTTCGGACGGGGGTGCTCACCGCGCCGCGAACAACGCACGGTAACTTCCGACCGTGCGCCTCGTCCTCGTCCCGCGGTGGAGCGGCGACGCGATCTCGGATTGGATTCCGTGGTTACTTGGCGCGCTCGCAGGCCGCTTCGACGACGTCTGTGTCGCACGCCTCCTGCCTACAACGTTGGTGGCTGATCTAGCTAGAAGCTGAAGTCGACGCCGAACGTGCCGCCTCCGCGTCGCGGCGCGAGGACGGGAAGCAGGCGCGGCGCCAGCGCACTCTTCGCTCCAGCAGCCGGGTCGACCGGTCGGAAGAAGAAGTACGTGCCGACCCCGACGGAGACGAGAGTGAGGCCAATGGCGGCATCTGCGAGGGCCCAGTCGACGTCGAGGGTCTGCTTCTTCGACGGGTCGCACGCGGCGGTGCAGCTGTCGAGCTGGCTTCGCACCGAGAGCCCGCTCACGCCGAAGTACGTCCACCCGATCACACCGACGACCGCGGCGCCGGCCGAGAGATAGACAGGCCACGTCACCCCACGCTTCGTGCGCTCTTCAGGCTTCGCAGCGGCCGCGATGGAGAAGCGAATGAGGCGCGATCGCTCGCCTTCGTGCACGAGGACGCGTTGCTCGACGGGCGGGTCACCGGCGGCCTCGAGTCGGACCGTATGATCGCCCGGGTCGATGTCCTTCGACGTGCCGTCCAGCTCGTCGAGAAACGGGCGACCATCGACCGTGACGCGGACCTGCCGCAGCTCGACCCCGCCGCGTTCGGCGAGGATCACTATCGAAGGGAGCGAGCGCTGGACGTCGGCCAGCCACCCCGCGCACTCGGGCTGTAGAGCGTGCGGGCACGGGTCACGTGCGCACACCAGAAGAGCGTCGCGCGCCTCCACGAGCCGGCGATCGTGCATGAGGTGTTGACCGGCGAGGTAGGCGTCGGAGCACGTTGTCTGGACCGTCGGATCGGCGAGCGCCGCCGCGGGTCGCAACGCGACCACGGATGCGACCATCACGAATGCCGTCCACGCGCCGCCCCGCATGCATCGACTGTAGATCACAACTGCACGATCCGAGCGCTTGAATGCAGTCGGCCGATCACGTGGGTCGTCCATGCTAGCGTTTGACGGGATGCTGCGGTCACGGGACGCCGACGACCAGGACACGCTCCTCCAGTCCCGCTACGTGCCCTCTCCCGAGCCGGCGACCAGCGCATTCACGCTCACCGTCGTCGACGGAGCGGACCGAGGGATGGCCTTCACGATCCAGGGGTCCGACCCAGCCGTCCTCCTCGGTCAGAGCGCGGTCTGCGCGGTGCGGCTGTCGGATCCGGAGGTCTCGCGTCGTCACGCGTCGCTCGAGATAAGAGGTTCTGCGCTCCGCGTCGCGGACCTGGGATCGACCAACGGCACGCGGGTCGATCGGCTGTCCGTGGAGGCCGCGCTGCTCCGCGGCGGTGAGGTGGTTGAAGTCGGATCGACGCGGATTCGTGTCGATCGTGCGACCGTCGCTTCGTCGGTGCTCCCCGACGACGTCCAGTTCGGTCGGCTGCTCGGAGCCAGTCGCGAGATGCGGCGTCTCTACCCTCTCTGCCGGCGTCTCGCGGCGTCGCTCGTCCCCGTCATGATAGAAGGGGAGACCGGTTCCGGTAAGGAGGTCCTCGCCGAAGCCCTCCACGAGGAAGGGCCGCGCGCAGCTGGGCCATTCGTCGTCTTCGATTGCACGGCGGTACACCCGAGCCTCATGGAAGCCGAGCTGTTCGGCCATGAGCGCGGGGCCTTCACAGGAGCGGTTGGTCAGCGGACCGGCCTCTTCGAGCAGGCGAAGGGAGGGACGCTGTTCCTCGACGAGATCGGCGATCTCGCCGCCATGCTTCAGCCAAAGCTGCTCCGCGCCGTCGAGCGCGGTGAGGTCCGTCGCGTCGGCGGGGATCGCTGGATCAAGGTGGACGCTCGAATCATCGCGGCGACGCGGCGGAATCTCGATCAGGAGGTCCAGGAGGGACGATTCCGCGACGACCTCTTTCACAGGCTCGTCGTCGCCCGCATCGAGCTTCCCCCTCTACGCGACCGCCGCGCGGACATCGGCCAGCTCGCGTCGCATTTCTGGCGGCATCTTGGGGGCCACGAGCGAGGTGTCGAGCCCGACGTGCTTGCTCGCTGGGAAGCGCTCGCGTGGCCTGGAAACGTGCGCGAGCTGCGAAACGCGGTCGCGCGTGAGATCGCCGTGGGAGACCTCGATCTCGCTCCACGACATGCAGCGGTGACGCGGCCATCGGGCGCGGACGAGGACTTCATCGACGGGGTCGTCGCGGGCGGAATTCCGCTCGTGCGCGGCCGATCGGTCGTGGTCGAGGAGTACGAGCGACGCTACATCGAGCGAGTGCTCCTCGAGCACGGTGGCAACGTCGTCCATGCGGCGAGAGCATCGGGGATCGCGCGGCGACACTTCCAGCGGCTACGCGCGCGCACGAAGAAGGTGTGACGTACGCCTTGGATTGACTGCCTTCGCGTGACACCATCGAAAGATGCGGTGGGGACGGCGATGCGTCGGGGTCGTCCTTGTCGCGCTATCTGGCTCGGGGCTGGGTGCGTGCCAGCTGTTCTTTCCGCTCGACGAGTCACCCCGCGCCGACGCCGCGGGCAGCGGTCAGCCCGATGTGGCACACGCGCACGACAGCACGATGCCCGATGCGGGCCGAGACGCTCCCGGAGAGTCCGGCGGACATGACGCCCATCTCGGGGACGCTGCCGGGCACGACGCTCACGACGCGGCCATCGTCGACGCGCACATCCTCGACGTGCTCCTCGATCACGCCACCTGCGCGAGCCAGACCGACGCCCAGAACTGCGGGGCTTGCGGGCATAGCTGCCTCGGCGGGGCCTGCAGCGGCGGCGCGTGCCAGCCGGTAGAGCTCGCGGAGAGCCTCATCTACGCAGGAGTCGTCCGGGCCGGTGGACGGGGCGTCGTGTACTACACGACCACGGCAAACCCTTACGCTCCGGTCGGCAGCTACCTCGGCAGCGCAGTGTCGGTGTTCTCGCCCGACGCCGGAGTCTCCGAGGCTCTTCCGGGCGCGCCGCGGGTGAGCACCGGCTACTATGGCGCTCTCGCGGTCGGAGGCGGACGCGTCTATTTCATGCGGGATTTCTCCGCGATCCTCGCCTACGACGTCGACACCGGCGTCATCACGACGTTCGCGAGCGGCGGCGAAGACGCCGGCGTGTTTCCGGTGCTGATGGCGGCCGACGACACGAATGTCTACTGGTACGGCTACGGCGCCGTCCAGGAGCAGCCGACGGACTCCGGTGTGCACGTGCAAGTCGCCTCGGGGATCTCGGCCGGCTTGGGCGGCATGACTGCGGGGCGAGGACGAGTCTGGTGGACCGCGCCTCCCAACCAGGTGGTCTATCAGCAGACGCCCGGCGGGGTCATGTCGGGTGGAACGACGGCGGAGAATCCCGGGGGGATCACCGTCGATGATGCTGGTGTGCCCTACTGGGTAGCGCTGGGCTCGGGCGATGCGGGTGGCTCCGTTCAATCGTATCAGTCTGGAGCCGTCGTGACGGTGGCCGTCGGGCAGGTGGCCCCCTCCGACATCTGGGTGGACGCGAAGTACATCTACTGGCTCAACGGAGGGACCGGCGCCCATGCGTTCAAGGATGGCACGGTCATGCGTCTCCCCAAGAACCCCGACGCCGGCGCGCCGATCGCCGTCGCCAGCGCCCAGATCTGGCCGGTGAGCATCACGGGCGACGATCAAGCCATCTACTGGCTGAACGCAGGCAACCCGGATGCGGGGACCGGATCTCTCTGGAAGCTCGCGAAGTAGGCGAGCCGCTGCGTCCTGCCAGGCGCATGCGACCGAATCGGTCGCACCAGCTTTCTGCAGGAAAACCGCCTCCACTGCGACTGAAGCCGCGTCCCGGGTATCGAAACGCCCGCAAATGCTCGTGGCACATGCGTTGCTCCACTGGACTCTCATGAAGAAGCCCATCGCCAGGATCCTTCGCGGAGCAACGCTGTATGCCGCCATGCTCGCGGCGCCGTCGTCGTTCGCGTCCTCGCTCACGGCAGCGACATCGAACAGCACGGGGCTGTTCACCTCGGGCGCCACCGTCGCATTGACGTTCCACGCGACCGGAGCGTCCGGGGAGACGCTCAAGGTGACGTTCCAGGACGTCCACGGCAACGTCGTCGCCACGGAGACCGCTGCCGTGACGAGCGATCCCTGGTCCGGCTCGGTCACCGGCCCGAGCACGAACCTCGGCTTCTACCGCGTGTACGGCCAGCTTACGGACGGCACGACGATCGCTCCTGCGGGATCGAACGCGCAAGCCGACGGGAAACCGTCGTTCGCGACGTACGCGGTCGTTCCCGACCCCAGCCAGCGAAGAGCCACGATCACCGACGCACACGCCTTTTTCGGGCTGGCGGGCGGGTTCGGCGTCGGCAATCAGATCCTCTCGCAGCTCGGGGTGCGCTGGATCAAGGAGAGCCAGTGGTCGTGGGCGGCCATGGAGCCGACCGCCAACGAGCGCAACACGTTCGCGCCCAACCCGGGCTCGGCGGTGCAGCAGTGGACGAACGGCTCGTCCCCGTGGGTCGCCTTCTCGCTCCCGAACCTGACGTTCAACGGCAGGCCGTACGCGGGCACGCCGGATGTCTGTGTGCCGGGCACCTTCGCTTACAACACATGCGCGATCGGCACGGAGTACGATCAAGACTGGCAGACGTTCGCCGCGCACGTCGCGACCAACTGGCCAGTGGTCTATCCGTCCCGCGCGCACCGGTACTACGAGGTCACGTGGGAGCCCATCTACCCCTGGGGCTACCTGGGCACGCCTGCAGAGTTCGTGAGCCTCTATGAGCTCGCGCACGCGGCAATGAAGGCAGCGGACCCCACTGCGCTCCTCGTCGGGCCGACCATGTTCGTAGAAGGCCAGCCGGGCAATGCCGACGACGTGATCGCCGCAGGGCTCGCACCGTACCTCGACGTCTTCTCGACCCACCCGTACGTCATCAATGACATCGGCTACTACGGCGCTTCGCTGCCGGAGTGGGGTTACTGGGACCCCGAGCTCGCCGGCCTTCCCTCGCGCATCGCGACGCAGGGGAACGTCGTCGCGGCGGCGGCGGGGAAGCCATTGCCGACGTTCGGCACCGAGCAGGGCTACCCGACGCACCAGCAGAGTGAGTACGAGATCGACCAGGCTCGCCGCCTCGTCCGCCAGAACCTCATCCTCCTCGGAATGGGCTGGCAGACGAACATCGCCTTCTACTTCGCCGACTACGTGCAGGGGACGGACAGCCAGTGGATGAACACGACGACGACCTTCTGGGACTACGGGCTCTTCTACAACCTCGACGAGTCGAGCTACGGCGGATACCTGCCCACGACGGTGTCGCCCAAGCCGATCGCGGCAGCGTATGCAGCGATGACGTTTCTGCTCGACGACCGCAAGGCGGTGAACGACGTCAACTGGCTGACCGACACGACGCGCGGCTACGTCTACGAGAGCTATGACGACGCGACCGACGAGGTCATGGCGCTGTGGGACTTCAGCGGCAGCTCGGTGCAGGTCTCGATCGCGCCGGGCGTGGCGAGCGTCCAGGTGTACGACTGGATGGGCAATGCGAGCACGGTCATGACAGGATCGAACGGGACCATCACGCTGACGCTCACGAACGAGCCGACGTACGTCAAGGGCGTCTCGGCCGCCGTCTGGGGGTCGGCCCGGCACAGCGTCGACGTGGCGCTAGGCAAGAGTGTCACGACTTCCGGCGACGCGTCGGTCGACGGCGGCACGAGCTCGGGCAGCCTCGCCGTCGACGGGGATCCGTGGGCGAACGAGAGTCGGTGGATTTCCTCCAGCGACGCGAATGACAAGTGGATCGTCGTCGACCTCGGGACACCGACGGTCATCGACGAGGTGCGCTTCTTCACGGGGCAGTACACGAACGGCGCGCACGCCAACGTCTACGGCAACGCCGTGCCCTCGTACCATGTGCAGCAGTTCCAGGGCTCGTCGTGGGTAGACATCGTCCTTCGAAGCTCGAACACCCACGCGGCGGTCGACGAGGTGTTCGCGCCAGTCACGACCTCCCAGGTGCGGCTCTACTTCGACGCGAACGGGACGACGGGGCAAGTGAAGCTCTACGAGCTCGAGGTCATGTCTCCGTCGGGAGGCGCGCTCGACGCCGGCATTGCGTCCGGCGACAGCGGTAGCAGCACCACCAGTGCCGACGACGCGGGCAGGGCCGGGAGCTCCGGGAAACCAATATCGCCCATGCGCGCCGGAGACGCCGGGACGAGGAGCTTCGTCGATGGTGGGGCATCGCTCGCGACGACGAATGCGGAGACGGCCGCGCCGTCGAGCGGGGGCTGCTCCGCCTCGGGTTCCCGCGGGACTGCCCAAGGCAGCTGGCTCCTCGCGTCCTTCGCGTCGCTTCTGCTCGCGCGGCGCCGGCGAGCACGGAGTCTCGCCGTCGCATGAACGAGGCGCGAGGCATGGCAGGAAGTGCAGTGGGAAGATGCTCACCGTGGGAAGCGTTGCCTCCATCGCAGCCCGCTGACAGATTGTGGTCGTTGCGACCAACGTGCACGACACCAGGTCACGCCGTGGTCGTAGCCTCGGCGAACGCCTTCCACAGCGTGTCTGCCTGACCCACGGCCGCTCGACCCCCGTCGCGCACGATGGGCGTACGGAGCAGCAGCGGATCGTCGAGAAGGAGCTCGGCGATCCGCTCGTCGCTCGGAGCGAGATGCTGGAGGCCGCGGTCCTTCACGCGCGGACCGGTCGCGTCGTAGAGCGTGCGGATCCCGCCGGTAGCCCGAGCCACGGCGGTGAGCTCGCCCTTCGACAGACCTTTCGTTCGCACGTCGACGAACTGAACCTTGATGCGTCGGTCTGCGAAGAAGCGCTGCGCCGCGCGCGTCGCCTTGCACTTGGGCGTGCCGAAGATCTGGATCACCCGGCCGAGATAGCCAAGCTTCGCAGAGCGGTCGAGGGCGTTCGACTTCTTATGACGAAGTCGTCTCGACGCGAACGCTGCGGGGATCTCCTCCCGAGGCCACGCGACAGGTGGCACGTCGCAAGGGTGGTAGGATCGCCGGCGTGTTGGGCGTGTTTCACGGAATCGCGAGGGTGCTGGGGCTCGTACTCCCGTTGTTCGACGAGATCCGCCGCGCCGGCCAAGGGAACGCTTGAGAGCACGTACGTGGAGCATCGGAGTACGCACGCTGCGCGCGCTCTCGATCGCCGCCGTCGTGCTCGGTGGCTCGTCGTGCCGCGACGACGCGCGTCCGACGTCGTCGATCCCGCTCGCGCCGTGTCACCTTACGGGGAGCTCGGCGCAAGTGATCGACGCGATGTGCGGCTCGCTGACGGTGCCCGAAGACCGCGCAACGGGAGCGGGTCGCACGATCTCGCTCGCGATCGCCGTCGTCAAGGCGACGGGACGGAAGTCGTCGCCCGACGCGCTGTTCTTCCTCGCGGGCGGTCCAGGGCAGTCGGCGCTCGACACTTACCCGATGCTCGCGGGGAGCTTCTCGAAGGTGAATCTCACGCACGACATCGTCCTCGTCGACCAGCGCGGAACTGGGCGCTCGGCGCCGCTCGTGTGCCCCGAGGCCGACGTCGAAGGGACGACCGTCGACCCCGCGGAGCAGCTCGCGCGCGTCGGGCGGTGCCGAAGGGAGCTCGAGGGCCACGCCGACCTCCGACAGTACACGACGGCGATCGCCATGGACGACCTCGACGACGTCCGCGCCGCGCTCGGCTATGCGACGATCGATCTCTACGGCGCGTCGTACGGAACGCGGGCCGCGCTCGTATACCTCCGGCGGCACGAGCCCCACGTGCGTGCCGTCGTCGTCGACGGCGTCGCGCCGCCCGGCTGGGTGCTCTCGTCGACCTTCGCGGTCGACGGTCAGCGGGCGCTCGACCAGATCTTCGCGCGCTGCGAGGCCGACGGCGCATGCCACGAGGCGTTCCCGGACCTCGTCGGGAGCCTGACCGCGCTCCTCGCGAGGGAGAAGAGCGACGTGGCCATCGCGGACCCGACGACGGGGGCATCGAGGACCGTCACGGTCACGCGCGACACGCTCGCGGCCACCATCCACGCCCTCAGCTACGAGAGCGAGACAGCGGCGCTCCTCCCTCTCCTGATCCATTCTGCCGGGCGCACCGGCGATCTGCGCCCGCTGGCGGCGCAGTCGCTCCTCCTGGCGGACGAGCTCAAGATCGCGGTGGGCGAGCACTTCGCTGTTGTCTGCAACGAGGACGCGCCGTACCTCGATCCGGCGAGGATCGTCACCAGCGCGGCGCCGACCTACCTCGGCGCCGCGGCGTCCGGACGCTACGTCGAGGAGTGCGAGGGCTGGCCGCGCGCGACGGTCACGCCGTCGGATCGTTCGGCGGTGACCTCCGCAGTCCCCGTGCTCCTGCTCTCGGGCGAGCTCGACCCGGTGACGCCGCCGTCGAACGCCGCGATGGCCGCTCACACTTTGTCGAATAGCCTCGAGGTCACGGTGCCAGGCGAGGGGCACGGCGCCCTGCAGCGGAGCTGCACGCGGCGCATCGTCGACGACTTCCTCGAGCGCGGCTCGGTCGCCGGGCTCTCCGTCGCCTGCCTGCGCGACGCCCGGCCGATGCGGTTCTTCACGAGCTTCGCGGGGCCGCAGCCATGATCGAGGTCACCGGTGTCCACAAGCGCTTCGGAGCCGTCGTTGCCGTGGACGACATCTCCTTCGTGGCCGAGGACGGCGCGATCACGGCGCTGCTCGGCGCGAACGGCGCTGGCAAGACGACGACGCTGCGCATGATCACCGCCGTGTTCGCGCCCGATCGCGGGACGGTTACCGTCGACGGCCGTGACACAGTGAAGGACGCCACGAACGCGCGGAGCCGGATCGGTCTCCTGTCCGACCACCGCGGCCTCTACGTGCGGCTCACGTCGCGCGAGAACGTCAGGTACTTCGGCGAGCTGCACGGCCTTGCCGGACCGGCGCTCGAAGCGCGGGTCGAGAAGCTGATGAAGCTGCTCGACATGTCGGACATCGCGGATCGTCGTGTCGAGGGCTTCTCGCTGGGTCAGAAGCTCAAGGTCGCGATCGCCCGGGCGATCGTGCACGATCCACCGAACGTGCTCCTCGACGAGCCCACGGCGGGGCTGGACGTGATGACGACGCGAGCGATGCGCGACGTCATCCTGCGCCTCCGTGAAGAGGGGAAGTGCGTGGTGCTGTCGACCCACGTGATGCAGGAGGTCGCGCGGCTCGCGGACCGGGTCGTGGTCGTCGCGCGCGGCAGGGTCCGCACGGTCGCGACACCCGCCGAGCTCCTCCGCCAGACGGGCGCCGAGAACCTCGAGGACGCCTTCGTGTCCGCGCTCGGTACAGACGAGGGGGTGATGGCGTGATCCGGCGCGCTGCGGTGGTCCTACGGAAGGAGCTCACGGACAGCCTGCGCGACCGCCGATCCGTCGCGAGCGCCGCGCTCTACGCGCTCCTCGGGCCGCTCGTGCTGATCCCCTTGCTCGGCTTCGAGAGCCGGTCGCTCGACCGCGGCAGCGCCAACGTGCTCGAGGTCGCGGCGGAGGGGGCCTCGCAGGCTCCGGGGCTCGTCGAGTACCTGCGGCAGCGCAACATCGAGGTCCGACCCGCGCCCGGCGACCCCGCGAGCGCGGTGCGCGAGCTTCGCGCTGACCTCGTCCTCGTGATCCCGCAGGGGTACGGGGAGGACTTCAGGGCCGGGCGCCCTGCGGCGGTTCGGATCGTCGCTGACCGCTCGCGAACGGCGTCCGCGGGCCACTTGCGGAGGGTGGAGGTCGCGCTCGAGACCTACGCCCAGACCGTCGGCGCGATGCGTCTCGTCGCGCGCGGCGTGAGCCCGCACGTCGTCTCGGCGCTCGCGATAGGCATCGACGACGTAGCGACACCGGAGAGCGAGGGCGCGCTCTTGCTCAGCGTCGTGCCGATGTTCGTCATGATGTCGCTCTTCCTCGGCGGACTGTCGGTCGCGGTCGACGTCACGGCGGGGGAGCGAGAGCGGGGGTCGCTCGAGCCGCTCATGTCGACGCCGCTCAGCGCCGCGGAGATCGTCCTCGGGAAGCTCGGCGCGGTCGCGGTGTTCGCGCTCGCGACGATGACCGTCACGCTGGTCGCGTTCGTGCTCGTGATCCACCTCCCGTTCCAGGAGGTCCCAGGAATGCGCTTCAAGCTCGGCGTGGTCGGCGCGCTCGAAATCTTCGGCGCGATGGTGCCGCTTCTGCTCCCCGTCGCCGCGATCCAGATGATCGTCGCCAGCCGGAGCAGGACGGTGAAAGAGGCGTTCACGGCGGCGTCTGCCTCGTCTCTGCTCCCGATGGTCCCGTCACTGTTCCTCGTCTTCTCGCCATTCCGGTCGACGACGGCGTCGATGGCTGTACCGGTGTTCGCGCAGAACCTGATCATGAATCAGGTGCTCCGCGCAGGGCCCGTTCACGCGCTCGACTACGTGGTGGCCGCCGTTGTGACCACCGCGCTCGGTGTGGTCCTGGCGATCTTCGCCGTCGTCACCTGCGCACACACGCGGATGCTGTCGCAGCGGTGACTCCGACGAGGCATGACTCGAGCGCGGCGGCTTGAGCCGGCACCGATCGCTATCGCCGCCGCTTCGCCTGGCCTGGCGGTGACCGCAAGTCGAGCACGAGGTCGCTCGGCGCGCTGCGCTTGCCGGCAAGGTCGATCGCGACGACGCCGACGCGGAGGCTGTCTGCCTTCGGGAGCGGTACCTCGACGGGCCAGCAACCGAGGCGGCCGATCGAGAGGAACGTAGAGGTGGATCCGGCGCGCAGGATCGCCACGGGCGGAGCCGAATAATCGAGGGCGTCCGTGGCCGCGCTAGTCCACACGCCGTAGAGCACCGGGCCTTCGTCGCTCGCGGGCGGCCCTGAAAGGTCGACGTACAGCGACTCTCCGCAGTCGCCTGCGAGCGTGATGGTCGCGTGCGGCCACATCGGGTCGTCCACGCGCGCGCCGGTGAGCCCTCCCCATACCGGTGGCGACGCGTCTCGCTCCGCCCCCGTGCGGAACGCACCCGCGAGGATCGTGCGCGCGAAGGGGCTCCGATCGACGAGCCACACCTCGTAGACGGAGCGCGGCGCGAGCGGCGCGCTCGGGACCAGTTCCACCGTCGGCATCCAGTGGTCGCCGTACTCCGTCGTCGTCGTCGGAACGCGGACGCTCGGCCGATCCGGAAGCGGCGCGGTGCGGAGCTCGACCTCGCGGTCCGTCTTTCCCAGGACGTGCCCCTTCTCGTCCCACAGGTCGAGGGCGAGCACGCTCGGTCCGCGCAGCCACACGTGCGTGTCGAGGGGAGCCGGCGCATCCAGCGTCGGCAGGACGATCATCGGCGGCGCGATGCAGGAGCACGCGTCGGCCGTGCGAGACGGACGGAGGAGGGTCAACGCGAGGGCGCTCGCGAGCAGGGCCGCGCGGGGAGTCATCGAGCCGACATCGTAGAGCCACGAGGGCGGGGTGCGCTACGCTCGTCGCCGATGCTGTCGTGGCGCAAGCGAACCGTGTCCCTGCTGGCGTTCCTCACGGCCGCCTGCGCGGGCGCGTCACCTGTCGCGTCGCCGCCGCCCGTCGCATCCGTTGGCAGCGCGGTCGATCGAGCCTCGCCACCTGTCATGAGCGAGCCCGTGCGTCCCGTCGTGCGATCGACGGGCGAGGTCACATGGGCGGCAGAGGGTACGGGCGGTGAGAAGCTTCCGCTGCGCTGGAACACCGGGATCGACGAGTACGGAGCGGCGTACTTCCCGGTCGAAGCGGTCAAGACGTGCCACGCTCGCGGGCTCGAGGTCGACGCGAGCGAGGCGGGCTCCGAGGTGGTGCGTGTCATGGTGACGCCGCCATGGCGCGTTCGAGACGCGCGCGTGGTGGACTCCGTCGGGCTGTCGAAGCTGACGCGGGAGTGTGTGGTCCGGGCGGTCGCGGGTCCCCTCGAGCACGCAGACGCTGGGTCAGCGACGGGGTTCGAGGCAAAAGAGATGACCGTGAACGTTTACGTCGGTCTGCACTGACAGCGGCGCGTTCGGTCCCCGTGCTTCCCTCCGCGGCGTCCGGGCCCCCGACGACACGGCGCGCCCGCCGTGCGGTTCGCGCTTCCTGGGCGCTCGTCACCGCGCTGGTCCTTGCGAGTCGTGTCGAGGCGCAGACGCCGCCTTCGACGCTGCCGTCTCTCGCGCAGAGTAACGTCAGCCAGCCACGAGAGCCGTTGATGCCTTCGCCGGTGCCGTCATTGACGCTCGAGCCCGTACCCTTCGCGCTTGCGCCACCCCCGTCCGCCGAGGCGTCGCACCGTTTCACGCGACGCGAAGCCGTTGGCCTGGGCCTTGTGTCCTCGGTGCTCGGCGTCGGCTCCATCGGTGTCGACTACCTACCCGCGCCCCCGCTCGCCGGGCTCAAGGCGCGATCGTACTACCACTACGGCACCGAGACCCTCGCCGCGGTCCCCATCGCGGTCGCGTCGCCCGTCGATGCGCTCGAAGTGGGCGACTGGACCGCCGCCCTCGCGGAAGGGAGCCTCGCCTTCCGTTACAACGGGGCGAGCAGCAGCTCGTCCGCCCTCAACCCGTACTGGGCAGCGACCGAGAGCCTCGGTCTCCATCACGGCTTCTTCGCGGGGTACGTCGCCTACCGCGACGCGCGCGTCGAGGGGACTTCCAGCGTGTGGGACGACGCGTGGCGCCCGTACACCGCCGCCGAGATCGTCACGTCGCCGCTCCACTGGAGCAACATCAACCACCCCGTCGTATGGGCCGGAGTCTCCGCGGACGCCGGCATCGAGGGGATCGTCGTCGGCGTCGAGCTCGCCACCAAGGCTGCGCCGCGTGCGACTCCGAGCGCGGTCGCGCGCAACCTCGCGCTCGGGACGATGACGAGCTGGGACTCCGGCGTCACGGAAGACCCGCTCTTTCGCGGGTTCTTCTACGAAGAGCTGCAGCTCAGCCTCGGCCGATGGCCCGCGCGCGCCATCGACATGTCCCTCTTCACGCTCGCACACGTCCCGGGTGAGATCGGGCAGAGCCCGGTCGTCATCCTCGCAGGGGTCGCTGACCGCGCGGCCTCGGGCCTCCTGTTCGAGATCGCGTACGATCAAGGGGGGCTCCTCGAGTCCGCCGCCTTTCACGTGCTCTTCGATATCGCAGACAACATCGTCACGTCGTTCGTCGGGACCTCGCCCGTGACGCCGCGCGGCGGCCTCATGCACGCGCTCGGCCCGCCGCCTGCAGCGGCGACGATTGGCCTCGGCGGTCCCCTCACGCAGCCCGTTCATCAGGTGTTCTCCATCTCGTTGCCGCTCTGACGGCGGCAGCAAGCGTCGGAGGTCGTCCGGCACGGCGTCATTCCTTTGGGCGACGGGCACGAGCGCCGCAGGTAGGTCAGGTTGCGTCCCGCGCCACCCGCCGATCCGGAGCGGAGCGACGTCAACCACCCATCCATCACTCGCTCGAGGCACGGTCATGCACGGATTCGGTATTCTCCTCGTCGTCCTCTCTGTTCTGTCCGTCATCTACGGGCTCATGCAGCGCCGGAAGGCCAACAAGATCGCCGGTGCGGCGCACCACACCACGGGCGAGCTCGCGAGCAATCCCGCCATCGGCGGCGGTGGCAAGCAGGTCGTCAGCGCCGAGGGGACGGCCCAGCCGCAGGGGCAGTTCGTCGCCCCCTGCTCCGGTCAGCCCTGCGTCTACTACGAGGTCCGTGTCGACCGCATGTGGGAGAAGCAGGTGAAGAGCGAGAGCGGCTACAAGACCGAGCGCGGCTCGACCAACATCGAAACCCAGCGCAAGGGGACGACCTTCCTGCTGAACGACGGCTCGGGCCCGCTCGTCATCGACGCGCGCGAGAGCGTGTCGGCTCCGCTCAAGGAGTCGTTCGGTCAGACGCAGCATGTCTCGTTCGGCGACGTCGTGTTCGGTCAGTTCCGTACGCACGTCCCTCGCCACAGCGGCGACGAGACCTCGACGGGCGTCAAGGTGACCGAGCAGATCTTCGCGCCCACGGGGCAGCTCTTCGCCATGGGAAAGCTTGCGAACGGCACGCTCACGAAGAGGGACGGTCTCCTCGGTGGCCTCGAGATCCACGCCGGAACGCGTGACGCGATCCTGGGCAAGAGCGCGAAGCACGCAAAGGTCGGCCTCATCGCCGCCGCTGCGATGTTCGTCCCCGGGCTCCTCTTCACCCTCCTCTTCCACGCAGCCCCGTCGGGCCCCGACCACTCCTGCCAGGCCGGCATCACCGACGTGACCACAGAGGCGTGCAACGATCGGCTCTACAACGACGAGGGCAAGACCTACTCCTGGAAGGTCACCAAGCCGGGGACGTTCGCCGTGGACGTGAAGCCGCCGGCAGAGGCGAAGATCTCGCTCGACCCCGAGGTCACGGTGAAGGACGCAACCGGCGCGGTGGTCTTCGCGGGGAGCTCGAACCTCCATCACCAGCTCGCGGCCGGCACGTACAGCCTCAACGTCAAGGACGAGAACAAGGGGCGCGCGGGGACGATGAGCGAAGGCTTCGGATTCTCTCTCAAGATCACCGAGTCCGCCGCTGCTCCCGCTGCAAGCGCTCCCCCCGCCGCCAGCGCGGCCCCGAGCGCGCCGCCCCCTGCCGTCGCCGCCAACACCAAGCAGGCCGAGCACGCCCCGGAGCACGCCCCCGAGCACGCGAAGCCGGCGGCAAAGCCCGAGCACAAGAAGCACTGAAGACAGTTGCCGAGCACCTTCGCGCCTCCCCCGCGTCAGACGCGGAGGGGGCGCGTTTTTGTGTCCGCCTCGTGACCGAGACTCGCGGGGCGTTGCCCCGCACGTGCTCTGCTTAGCCGGCCGTCCGCGTGAATGGCCGCACTCCCGTCACCCGTCGTGGCGGGTCACTGCGTGCAGCACTGGATGTTGCTCGGGCCGGGGCAGTGGCCCGCGCTCGAGGTGCCACCGATCGATGAGCAGGAGCCCTTGTCGATGCAGCTCCCCGACGAGCCGTTCGCCGAGCACGTCCCGTAGTTCTGGATGCACATTCCCGCAGGCATCCCGGTGCTCTGCGTCTTGTCGTTCGAGAACGCGTTGTAGGCGTTCTGGGCGTACTTGGTCCGGTTCGTCTGGTCGCACGTCCCGCAGGCCTCGAAGTCGCTCGCGAAGATCTGGCCGGCCCCGCTGATGGTGCTCTGCTGCTTGAGCGGCGAGAGACCGTCGTGGCTGAAGCTCGAGAGCTCGTACCAGAGGAACTGAAGCTGGAGCTGGAGCGAGCTCACCGACTCACCTTGCTGGGTTGCGTACGCCTTGGCGTTGTCGTTCTTGTCGGTGTCCCACCGTCCGCCGCGCGACCACTGCGCGATGCCGGCGCCCGGATACCCCGAGACGGGCGAGCTGCTGCAGCCGTTCGGGCCCTGGTAACAAGTGGGGCTGTCGCCGGACTCCTGGTCGAGGTTGCCGACGACGCCGGCGGCCTGCGTGGCGTTGAGCCCCTGCGACAAGAGGAAGTCGAAGGATGTCTTGTCGTTCGGGAACGTGCTCGCGCTCTTGAAGGTCTGCTGCGTGACGTTCGAGCAGATCATCTTATGAGAGGAGCTCGAGGCGCTGCTGCTCGTGCTGCTGGAACCCATCCCGCTGCTGCTCCCGCTCCGGCTGCTGGAGCCCGTCGCGCTGCTCGCACTTCCGCTGCTGTTCCCGCTGCTGGAGCCCGTCCCGCTGCTCGCGCTTCCGCTGCTGCTCACGGCAGCGTCGCCGGTTGCGCCGCCTTCGCTCGGTGCACTGCCATCGCCCTGGAGCGACACCGCACCATCGGAGGTGAGCATGACCCCACCCTCCGTTGCTCCGCCCTCGGTCGCCCCGCCTTCCGTTGCGCCACCCTCGCTGGTGCCAGCATCGCCGCCCAGAAGCGAGAGCCCCCCGTCGCCGTCCTCGATGACGATCGTGATTGTGAAGGTGATGACGAGGGTGATGGTCTCACCGCTGGTGAGCGAAGCGTCTCCGAGAGAGACGGTGAGCGACGTCCCGCTGTCGCCGCCCAGAGACACCCCGAGCGAGACACCTCCGAGCGGGTGGAGGCGGTCGTAGGCGGGGCCCACCCCGTTCTGCATCCCGGAGAGGATGATCTTCGTCGTGTTCCCGCCGGGCTCGCTGATGACGAGCTGGTCACCGTTCATGGTGTAGGTGTCGTTGGCTTCGCAGGGCTTGCCGCTCGCGCACGATGCCCACCACACGTTCACGTGGGAGCTGTCGACGAACTCGAACTGCTGGATGCCACCGACCGAGTTGGTGACGTAGATGCCGCTGAGGGTGCTCGCCGGAACGTTGGAGCTGCTGCTCGGGGACGAAGACGAACAGCCGACCGCCAGGACCCCTACCGATAGCCCGGCGGCGATGGCGCCGAGCGTGTTGCGAAGCAGTCGATTCCTCATGGTGCCCTCTCCGTCGCAAGATCGAGTCCACCGGCTCGTTGGAGCTCGGGACCCTGCCCTCCGAACGTACCACGCTCGCTGGATGCGGACGTTCAACGGTTCTGTGAACTTGTGGGTGAGGCGCGCGGTCGCGCGACCGGAACTCCCAGTTCCGGCTCGGATCGATTGCTTCCGCCTCCGCCGCTCGCGCTCCGCGCGTCAGTCCCCGGCGCCGTCCCCGAAGTGCGCCGCATGGTCGATCGCGAACTCCGCGAACGGCGTGGCTCTTCGCCCGGTGAGCTGCACGAGAAGGTCGTCCTCCACCGTCGCAAACCACCCGCCCGCGGCTTCTCCATAGAAGTGCTTCGCGCCATCGGGGACCCGGAGCTCCGCGCATCGAGCGACGAACGCCTCGGCCCCGTCGACGTGATGGACCGCACGACGGGCGACGAGCGACAGGACCTCGGCGATCTCTGACGCCGTGATCGCGCCAGGGCCACTCAGCTCGTACGCCTTTCCCTCGTAGGGCGCGCGCGCAGTCGGGCTCGCGAGGACGAGCGCCGCAGCGGCGGCAGCGATGTCGCGCGCATCGAGCCACGACACTCGCGCGTCGCCGGTCGGGAGATAGAAGCGATCCTCACGCGGCCGGTAAAGGCCCGGGACCGTGAGAAAGTGCTGCATGAAGATGTTCGGGCGAATGGCGACGGTCGGAAGCATCGCGCGGAACGCCTCCTCGCCGCGCCAGTGACCGAGCGGAACCGCGCCCGGAGGAGGCTCGTGCGTCGGCGCGCGGGCTCCTGTGACGCTCGACTTCACCACGAGCTGAATGCTCTTCGCCGCCGCCGCCGCGCGCGCCAGCTTCTCGTGCCACCCGGCCAGGTCGGGGACGAACGGAGCGATGACGAAGAGCTTCGTGACCCCCTCGAGAGCCGCCCGCATCTGGTCAGGATTGTCGACGTCGAACGCGACAGGGGAGACCGTGTCCGGGTTGAGCGCGCGGACGAGCGCCGCGCCTTTCGAGCGAGGATCGCGCGAGGCGACGCGCACGCGAGGCGCGCGCGCGTCGGAGGCGAGGAGCGCGACGAACGCCTTGCCGATGGTGCCAGTTCCGCCGGTGACGAGGACCGTGTCGTTGGGCATGCTCCGAGGCTAGCCGGAACCGCCCACGAGCGTCGCGCCGAGACGCTCGGGCGTCGCTCTCGCCTACGTTCGCGAGGGTCGCTTCACGGCGCGCACGACGGGCGTCTTGACGCCGCCACCGCAGAACAAGAGGTCGCCCTTCGCCTCGAGGCCCGAGACGCCGGCGGGCATCTCGAGCGTCTGGAGCACGCGGCCCGTGGCAGGGTCGACGCGCCGCAGCTCCGTCGTGTCGTCTTCCCAGGTGCCATGCCAGAGGTCGCCGTCGATGAACGATACGCCCGTCACGAAGCGATCGGACCGCAACGTCTTGAGGTGCTTCCCGGTGGTCGCGTCGATCTGATGGATCGCGCGCCCCTTGTACTGCCCGACCCAGAGCGTGCCTCCTTCCCAGGCGAGGCCCGAGTTGTCCTTCGTCATGCCCGGGGTCGCGAGCGTGGCGACCACGCGACCGGTCTTCGGGTCCACCTTCCGGATCGTGTCTTCGCCGATTTGATACAGGTGCTCGCCGTCGAACGCGGTGCCTGCCTCGGCGGGGACCTCGAGCTCCTTCTCGATCGCGCCCGTCTCGGGATTCATCGCCGCGAGCTTCTTTCCGTGGGCGAACCAGACGTGCGTGCCGTCGTGGGTGACGCCGTGCACCCCTTCGACGGGAAACGGTCCGTACTCACGGACGACGGTGGCTTTCTGACGGGGCGACTGGGACTGGACGGACGACGCGGTGTTCATGATGGAGCTCCTTGGCGGGCGCGTCCTTCGCGCACCGACGAGTCTTGATCTACGGCGCAGGAAGTCTCGGCGGGAGTAACAAGTCTGTCGGGATTACGAACAGCCGCACCCATCGTCGCCCGCGGCCGTTGCCCGTCGGGCCGACCTTTCCCGCGCTCTCCAGCTCGCCCAGGCTCCGCTGGACGGTCCGCTCGCTGACGTCGAGGGCCAGCGCCAGCGACGACGCCCTCCAGGCTTCGCCGCCGTGCATGAGCGACAGGAGCCGCGACGCTGGGCTCTCTTCGAGCGGCAGGACGAGGACGACCTCGCTCGTCGCGGACAGCGCGTAGCCCGGCCCTGCGGCGATGACTCCGAGGAGCGGCCGCATGACCCTGCGCAAGCGGCCGATCTCGACGCGCAGCCGGATGCGGTGGGACTCGTTCGGGCGACGTGCACCGAATGCCCGCGCGATGAGGGCGTCCCGCGGGACGGCCTCGGGCCAGGCTTCGGCGAGCACGCGCAGCACCTCGAACAGGACGGGTCTCCGCGCGAACGAGACGCGCGTGCCTGAAGCGCGCACCTCGCGCCCGCCGCCGTCGATGACCACGTCTTCGGATCGCCCGAGCGCGCAGACCTCGCAGAACGAGGCGGTCCGCGCCTTGCCGCGCGAGCTGATGACTGCGGTAGGGCCCTCGTAGTGATCACGAATGCGCGCCACCTCCGAGATGAGGGCAGGGATTGCGGCTCGATCGGCCGCCGCGCCGGCGCTCGCGAGGGCCGACGTCAGCAGCGCGGGGTCGCTGCGCTTGGCCGCGAGCTCCACGCGGACGAGCTCCGCGAACGTGCGCTCCAGCGGCGCCGCGGGGGCGAGCTCGGCGTGACGCAGCAGCCGCTCCGCATCGGCGGGTCGACCGAGGCGTAGCGCCGCGCGGGCCGCGACGAGCTGCAGATAGGCCGCGTTGCGAGCGTCGCCGGCAGCCTGGAGCTCGGCGACCGCACGCACGACCGGCTCCGCGCTCCAGCGCAGATCGCCGAGCGCGAGCGCGATCTCCGCTTCCGCCGCAAGACAGCGCGCGCGGAGCAAGCCGTCGGTGGCGCCGAGCGTTCGCAGCGCCGCTCGAAGCTGCGCCCTGGCGCTGGCGAACTCGCCGAGCTGTGACAGCGCCGCGCCGCGCATGGCCCGCGATTGCGCATCGGTGCGCCGCCCCAGCCACTTCAGGGCCGACAGCGCGTCCCCCAGCGAGAGGGCGCGGGCGGCTGCGGCGAGGGGCGTCTCCACGATGACGTCATACCTGCTGTCGGCCGTCGCGCGAGCTTCGTCAGCGAAAGCTCACCGTCGCTCGAGCCGTCACGAGCCAGAAGTTCGTTTCCCCCGGCTCTTCGATAGGCGCGAGGAAGAGATGGTAGTCATACGCCGCCACCGCGAGCGCGGTGAACGGCGTCGCCCACCAGTCGAGCGAGATCGCTCCCCCTTCGGCCCCGCCTGGCCGGACGTCCGGCGCGTCCGCCTCGAGGTCGACGCGCTCGACGCGCGCCGCGATCTCCACGCTGCCGCCACGCCAGTGGTCGACGGAGAACGGCGCTTCGTTGGGCCACACTCCCGGGGCTCCCGACTGCCCAGGTCGGCGCTCCGGGCCCCACACGGTGCAGGCCACCTCGAGGGCTGCGCCGCGCGTCTGGATCGACGCCTGCGGGATCGTCGCGCCCGTGAGCGAGGCCCCCGAGCGCTGCTCCTGCGCGGCACCGGCCTCGAGTGTTGCCGTCCAGCGCCCGAGCCACGCCGCGACGTGGGCCTCGCCGATGACCTGCCAGCCGTTGGTCGGGACCGGGTGATAGAAGAGGAAGCCGTCGGGCGTCGTGTCGGACAGGCCGGAGGTGTCGACGCGTTTCTTGGCGTGCCCTCCGATGCCGACCCGGAGCCCCCAGAAGCCAGACGAGCTCGGGCGCGCTCTGCCCAGCACGAGATCGGTTCGAGCGTCGAAGGCAGGATTGGGCCCGTCGTTCCCCTGAACGCTGTCCGAACCGTTGCCGAAGCGTAGCCACGCCTCGAGCGGCAGCGTCTCGGGTGTATAGTGCACCTCGGCACCCAGATCGACGCCGGGCCAGAGGGCACGTACGGGCAGCGAGAGCTCCGGAATCGGCAATGCCTCGATGAGCTCGTCCTTCGCCGTGTGGAAGAGCGGTGTTCGCCGGAAGCCCACGCTGAAGTGCCATGAATGCGCGGCCACGGCCTCGAGGTATGCCTCGAAGGGGGAGACCTTGCCGTCCGAGTACTCGAACGACCCGACGGCGTTGAACCAGGGGACGGGGTTCGAGCGGAGGCCGACACGCATCCTCGCGAGCTCGAAGCCGTTGAACGTCGCCGGCTCGGTCGAGTGCGAGTCGTAGTCGACCTGCGCCAGGAACGTGGGCTGGGGGATGAACGAGGACAGCGTCGACGTCGCGGGCACGAGCACCGACGCGTCGGCGAGGAGCAGAGCGGCGATCACGGTCCGGGCACGATCACGAGCTGGTTGTTGCCGCTGCTCGTGATGTGGTTCCCGAAGAACACGCGGTCGTGGGCGGCGTCGTAGGCGGAGCCGCGAGGGTTGGCGTAGCCCGAGACGAACACGGTCTCGGCACCGGCCGCGGTGAGCTCTTCGAGATCGCCCGTCGAGCTTCCGGTGAAGAACGAGCCGTTCGGACCCTGAGAGATGAGATCGAGCGCGAGGTTGCTGCCGAGGACCACCGGCGTGGTCGACGGAAGGGACGCGATGGGCACGGCGTAGAAGTCGTTCGTCGCCTGGTCGGTGATGTAGAGGCTGGAGCCCGACGCGAGGACTCCGACCGGCTTGCCGAGGCCGCTGACGACCGTCGTCTCGGTCCCGCTCCATCCGGTCCCGCTCGACGTGAGCGTCAGCCTGGCGACGTACCCCTGCGCGTTCGACGCTTCGGAGGCCTTCGAGAAGTAGCTCTCGTAGAGGGTGCCGTCGGAGGCTTGAGTGAGACCGAGGCGACGGAACGTCGGGTCGAGCCCGGAGATGACCGCGGCCGTGCCGTCGGGAGCGACGATGTCGATGGCGCCATTCGTGCCGAACCCGAAGACGATCACGACGAGGTTGCCCTGCGGCGTGAGGACGATCTGCCCCAGATCTTCTCCCCCCTGGGCCCCGCCAGGCAGCACGCTCCACGTCTTGAAGCCCGCAGCGTCGGTCCAGGTGAGGATCTGGTTGTTCTCCTGGTCGGCGATGTACAGGGTCGAAGACGCCGCGTCCCACCAGAGGCCTTCAGGATCGCCCGAGAGCGAGAGGCTCACCGGCCCGCGCTGCACGGCCACCTGCGCGGCGTCCGGAACCACGGCGCCATCCGGGGCCGACCGGTCCGCCCGAGCGTCGTCCGTGACCGTGTGTTTCGCGTCGGACGCCGAGTCGGGAAAGTGGAGCGTGCCCGCGTCGTCGAGCGCCTGCCCTCCGGAGGGCCCGCTGCACGCCGCGAGCAGGAAGGGCCCGAGCGTCCATGCACGTCGTGTCGCTGTCATGATCGACGACGCTCTACCACCGTCGGGCGAGCGGAATCGAGGGGTTTGACGGTGCCAGAGCTACGTCTTCGTTCAGAGCCTCCCTATCCACTATTCGATGACGATCGTCGGGTTCGGGTCCTGCATCATCGCCTTGTGGATACTGCAGAAGTAGGGCTGGACGGTGCCCGACGCCAACCCTGCAGGCACCGAGATGGTTCCCGTGGCGCCGGCGCCCAGGCTGGCGTTGAAGCTGAACCCGTTCGGAGCCGTGCCGACTGTGTAGCTCGCGGCCGCGGCCTCGGAGGTGGCGGTATGAGCGGTCGTGTCCGAGTTGATGATCGTAACGGTCGCGCCCGCGGGTACGGTGATCGGGTTCGGGCTGAAGGTGAACCCGCTGATGGTGATGGTGAGCTGTCCGCCGGCGTCGCTCGTGCTGCTGCTCGCGCTGCTGCTCGCGCTGCTCGCGCTGCTCGTGCTGCTCGTGCTGGGGGTCGACGTGCCACATGCGGCCAAGAGGATTGCGGCGAACACGATGAAGCTCGTGGCGGAGCGCTTCATGAAGACCTCTGGAAGTGGGTGCCGGCCGAGTCCGGTCGTGAAGAGTAGCAACCGATCGTCCAGGAGCCACGAAAAGCGATCTTCCAGACAGGCAACGACCCTTTCATCGATACTCATGAGTTGGACTTCGCGTTGAGCTGGCATTGCGCGCAACTCTTGAGTTGGCGGCCGGGCGACGTCCTTTCAGGCGGTCGGACTGACTGCGTCGGCACGACGGAGCCGCGAGCCGCGATCGATTGCGTAGTATTCTAGGTGCCAGTCGCGTCTGACACCGAGCGCTCTCCACGTCAGTGCTTCGGGGGCCCCCCGCCCCAGGAGCTGCTGCACGACCCGAGCTCGTCGGCGAAGGCGAGGCGGTGACCCTCTTCGGGGCCAAACGCGTTGCCGAGACCGGATTGCAGCCTCTCCATCGCTCCGGCCTGGACGAGCATCATCGTTGCCATCGGGTCGAGCGAGTCTGCCGCAGGCATCGCGACGTTTCCGGCCTTGATGTTGGAAACGAGCTGCGCATCCGCGGTGGAGCTCTTTCGCGAAGCCTGAGAGATCACGACTTCACAGACGGAAGCACCGAGCTTCTCCGCGAGGTCTGCGTTGCCGAGGATCTTGGCGCAGCCGGGCTGGATGGCAGCCGCGATGTGCGCTTGCTCGTCCGAGAACACCTTCTCGACCGTGGCGGCGTCCTCGGGCGACAGACCAAGGCTCGCGGCCTGATCGGCGCCGAGGTGCCAGTCCGGACCATGCGAGCACGGGTACCTCGCTTTCACGGTCCCGACCTTCGCGAGCTCCTTCCAGTCGTCCTGCGTGAGGTCGAACTCGTTGCGCGGCGCAGCGCCCCCCGCGGCGGCGGCGAGCTTCACCTGAGCCTGCCTCAGCTGCGTCTTCAGCGAGACCTTCTCGGCCTCGTTCTGCTCGAGGCGTCGCTGCGTCAGCTTCACAGTCTCGGCGAGGCTCGCGTTGGCAGCGCGCCAGGCTTCATCGTCGTGCGTGGGGGGCGCCGACACAGCTGCGGAGACTGTCTCGCTGGCGACGGGGCGCGCTTTTTTGGCGGGCTCGGCGCCGCCCCACTCCGCGCGTGCGACGAACACCGCAGCGGTCAGCGCTGCCCCGAGGAAAGCAGCAAAGAGCTCGCGGCGCGTCATGAGAGACGACGTACCACGCGAGGCGACGGACACACAGGCCGTGGTAACGAAGTGTCATGGGCGCGCGCATCCCGGAGTCGCCAGTCGTGGACGACCTTCATCGCGACAGCTCTGACCGCGTTCGCGCGCGAATCAGGCACGGGCAGCACGACGCCGAAGCGTTCCGTTCGGCTCTTCTGCACGTCGCTCCCGCCTTTCGGGACGCGTGGCTTGACCGCGTGCTCGGGCTCGGCGAGCTGCCCGACGACGGGCCCGACCTTCCGCGAGGCGGCGTCCCCTACGTCCCGAGTACGGTCGACGCCCTCTTGCGGATGGTGGAGCAAGCTCGCGTGCGCGCGTCGGATGTCTTCGTCGACATCGGCTCGGGTCTGGGACGAGCCGCCGCATGCGTGCACTTGCTCACGGGCGCCGAAGTCATCGGGATCGAGGCTCAGTCCGGGCTCGTCCGCGCCGCACGCGAGCTCTTGGCGCCCTTGCTCGTGTCTCGCGTCTCGTTCATCGAGGGGGACGCGGCGACGCAGATCGGTCGCCTCGCGCGCGGCACGGTCTTCTTCCTCTACTGCCCGTTCAGCGGGGAGCGGCTGGTGACGGTGCTGGCCGAGCTCGAGGCCATCGCTCGCACCCGAGCGATTCGCGTCTGCTGCCTCGATCTGCCGCTACCGCCATGCCCGTGGCTCACGCTCGAGTCGGAGCTCGCCGCAGACCTCGCGATCTATCGGAGCACCTGAGGATCGCGCGGCAGTGCCGGGAGGGAGCGGTTCGCACTATGTTCATGCGGTGCGTCGACGAACGGTGGGTCTCCTGGTCCTGGTCCTCGGGGCCGTCGCGCTCCCCACGCTGCTCGTGGCTCGAATGTGCCATCGCGGACATCCGCCGTTCGTGCGCAGTACGCCGCAGTCGAGGCCTGCGCGGACAGCGACGGGTCGTCAGCCGCTCGTGATGTTCTCCGAAGGGTCGGGGTTCGGCCCTGCATCGCAGGTACTCGTGTACGACGACGGGAGCGTCATCGACTACCGGAGCGACCGCGATCCTTCGCGGGTCGAAGGCGAGCTCGGACGCGACGCGGCGCGCGCGCTCGCCGAGCGCCTCGGCGCTGCCATCGGACGGCCCGAGCTCCGTCGCGAGAGCCGGAGCGAGGATGGTCCGAGCTGTGCGCTCAGCGTACGAGTCGGCAACACGTGGACGACCGATCGTGCGGCCGGGATGTTCCACGGAGGGGTCCTGACGAATACGCTGCTCGGATCGCAAGGCTTCGAAGAGCACCCGTGGTCGAGGCTGTTCGATGCCATCACCGAGGTCACCACACTCAGGCTCGAAGGCGTCCATCCGTGGGTGCCGCCGAACATCGACCTCTGTCTCTTTCCGGCCGATCACGCGGCGGCCGCGGATCCCTGGCCAGAGGCTCTGCCGTTGCCCCCATCGCTCGCCGACGTCGAGCGACGCTGGCCCCCCTGCTACAGCGTCCCGGGTCGCAACGAGGACACGGTGGCCCATCGTGTGAAGTCGCCCGGCACCTGGGCGGTCGCTCTCGAGGGGCGCGCGTGGCAGCTCACGACCAGCGTCCACCTTCCGGGCGAGGAGATCTTCGACGACCAAGCAACCCGATGATGCGTGGGCGAAGCGAGGCGCCAACGAGGCTTGGTGCCGCCGTTCCGCAGGGTTGTCTCGCCACCCATGGCGTCGCCTCGCTGCTCCGAGGCGTCGTCTCGTCGAGCCAAGGCGTCGTCTCGTCGCGCCGAGGCGTCGTCTCGTCGAGCCGAGGCGTCTTCTCGTCGAGCCAAGGCGTCGTCCCGCTGTGCCGAGGCGTCTTCTCGTCGAGCCAAGGCGTCGTCCCGCTGTGCCGAGGCGTCGTCTCGTCGCGCCAAGGCGTCGTCCCGCTGTGCCGAGGCGTCGTCTCGTCGAGCCGAGGCGTCGTCTCGTCGCGCCGAGGCGTCGGCACGTCGTGCCAAGGCGTCGTCAGCCTGTGCCGAGGCGTCGTCTCGTCGAGCCAAGGCGTCGTCTCATCGTGCCGAGGCGTCGGCACGTCGAGCCAAGGCGTCGTCTCATCGTGCCGAGGCGTCGGCACGTCGAGCCCAGGCGTCGTCTCGTCGAGCCGAGGCGTCGGCACGTCGAGCCCAGGCGTCGTCCCGTCGTGCCGAGGCGTCGTCTCGGCGTCCCGAGACGTCCTCTCGCTGTTCCGAGAGCCGCCCTCGCGTCACCGGCCGCGACGCGACCTGACTGAACGTCCTCCTCCCCGCTCCTCGTCAGTGCTTGCGGCCTGAAGAAGGGACGTCGTCAGACTCGCCCGGTTACACCGCGCGCGTGGGTAGCCCCGCTGCGAGCCAGGCGTCGAGCCCGCCGCGGACGCTCTTCACGTGCGTGTAGCCGAGCGCCTTCAAGAGCAGCATCCCTTGAAGCGATCGCTCCCCCACCTTGCACACCGTCAGGATCGGGAGCTGCTTGTCGTCCGGCAGGACCGTCGCCACCCCCGACGCGATGTCGGGCAGCGGGACACTGATCGCGCCGTCGGGGTGGAGCGTCACGTACTCCGCGAGGGAGCGCACGTCGACGAGGTTGGCCTCCGGGTGCTGCTCGAGGAAGGCCTTCGCCTCGGCGGGGGTGATGACGTCCGGCGACTTGCGCGCGAGGTCGACGATCGAGGCGAGCGGCCCTCCGAGCGTGGCGGCGGGCTTCGCGGACGACGCGAACAGCTGGGGCAGGTGCTTGCGGATCGACGACGAGTACTTGAAGACGTTGTCGGGGAACATCACGACCGCGACGACGCCCGGCTCGTCGGGAATCCTCTGCAGCGCCCCGTACAGCGCGAGGCCGGAGCTCGGCCCGGCGATGATGCTCTCCTCCTGGTTCAGGCGGCGGCACATCTCGAAGGCCTGCTCGTTGGTGACCTCGACGAGGCCGTCGTACTCCTCGGGCTTGAAGAGCGCCGTCTGTTCGAGCTGGCGGATGCTGCGCACCCCCGGGATGTCGTGACCCGCCACCGGATGCACGCCGAAGACGCGGACGTCCTTTCGCTGCTCCTTGAGGAAGCGCCCCGTCCCCGTCACCGTCCCGCATGTCCCGAGGCTGGCGAAGAAGTGGGTGACCTTTCCGTCCGTCTGCCGCCATATCTCGGGGCCGGTCGTGAGGTAGTGAGCCTCGGGATTCGCGGGGTTCTTGTACTGGTTCAGGTGAACGTTCCCCGGCAAGGCCGCGAGCTCGGCCGCCTTCGCGATCGCCCCCTCGGGAGCCCCGGGCGCCGGGCACAGCTCGTCCTCCAGCTCGAGGAGGTCGGTCCCGAAGAGACGGAGCGAGTCGCGCTTCTCGAGCGGCACCTTGTTCGAGACCGTCGCCGTGAAGGTGTAGCCCTTCGCGTTCGCCAGCATCGCCAGCGCCATCCCGGTGTTGCCCGAGGTCGGCTCGACGAGGCGCGAGTGAGCCGGAAGCGTGCCGTGCTCCTCGGCGTCGCGGATGAGGTTGGCCGCGACGCGGTCCTTCACAGCCCCGAAGGGATTGAACCACTCGAGCTTTCCGTAGACGACCGCGTGCTTGAACCCGGTGACGCGGTTGAGCCGCACGATGGGGGTGGGGTTCTCGATGTTCGCCGCGAGCTCGAGGATCGAGGCATAGACACGCGTCTGATGGTCCATGGGAGAGGGTCCGTCACAGGTTGAACGAGGCGACTGCTCTTGTATAATAGACACGGTTCTGTTCCAGCAAACCCCGATGCACTCGTTTTCCCCCATCTCCGCGCTCATCGGAGGGGCCCTGATCGGCCTCAGCGCCACGTTGCTGCTCGCGTATCATGGGCGGATCACCGGGATCAGCGGAATCCTAGACGGCTTTCTCGCGAAACCCCGGGAAGATCTGAGCTGGCGGCTGCCGTTTCTGCTGGGGCTCGTCCTGACCGGCGTCGTCGCAGGGGTCTTCTTCCGCTCGTCGTTTGGGCTGGCCGTCCAGACCGTCGGCCCGGGGAAGGTGGCGTTCGCCGGCGTGCTGGTCGGGTTCGGCACCCGGCTCGGCAACGGGTGCACGAGCGGTCACGGCGTCGTCGGGCTGAGCCGGTTCTCCCTGCGAAGCCTGATCGCGACGCTGACGTTCATCGGGACAGGAATCCTCACGACCTATTCGCTCCACGCCGGACTCGGAGCCCCATGACCCGCCTTGCGTCACCGATGGTCTCCGCCGCCGTTGCGTTCGCGGCTGGCTCACTCTTCGCCGCGGGGCTGTGCGTCTCGGGGATGACGCAGCCGGCCAAGGTGTTGGGGTTCCTCGACGTCGCGGGCGCGTGGGACGCGAGCCTGGCCTTCGTGATGATCGGCGCCATCGGTGTGCACGCCGTCATGCGGCGCCTCGCGCTGCGCCTTCGCCGACCCCTCGGAGCGGCGGCATTCGAGGAGCCGACACGGCGCGGCGTCGATGGACCGCTCGTCGTCGGAGCGGCGATCTTCGGGGTCGGGTGGGGTCTCGGAGGCTACTGCCCCGGGCCTGCCATCGTCAGCCTCGGGACCGGATCGACCAACGCGCTGGTCTTCGTGGCGATGATGGCGTTCGGGATGTGGCTTCATCGCATCGCTCGCGCGAACGCCCGCGGTGTCGTCGCGAAGGGGATGGAGGTGTCGAGCGAGCTGGGCGCACAGCCTGCGCGAATGGACGGGTGAAGCGGCCCTGGACGCGCCCCGACGTCTTGCCGCCGCAGGCAGGCGATGCCTCCCGATGTCCACGGAACGTCCCCGCGTCTCAGGTCGAAGAGAAGCTCAGCGGACCCAGGTGCTGCAGGTCGGGGCGTTGCCGGATGCGAACGTCCCGAGCCCTGTCTCGGGGCTCGGCGCGTAGTAGTCGCACGCGCAGGTTGGCTCGCCGGGGCCGCCGATCCAGACGGAGCCGAACCTTCCTGCTCCGTCGTAAATGTACGCTTGCGTCCCTTGCGCCGTGTTGCCGTTGAGGATGTCGTAGCTCCAGTTGCCATTCGACGCGCCCGTCTGGGTCGTCTGGGTCGGGTATTCGAGGGCGACCGCCGTCAGCGCATTCAGCGTCACCCAGTCAAGCGCGCCCGTGGAGACGCTCGATTTACAGAGGAGTCTGGGGGTGGTCGACCAGGTGTAGGCCGGCAGGTAAGCGCCGCGCGTGACTGTGGGGTCGGCGTTGGCGCCTGCCGTGCGCGTGGTGAAGGCGCTGTTCGGATCGGCGTCATTGTCCACCATCGTCCAGCCTCCCTGGTCGGTGGTCATGTCGCAATAGACGGCGAACGGGGTGTTGGTCCCCATCGGCTCGATCGTGTAGGCGCCGTTGCCGGTCGCGCCGGTATAGGCGTGGCCCGCAGGCGGGTTGATGTACTGGTAGCAGGCAATGGCGTAGGTCCCGTCCGACCAGTTCCGGCTTGGTCCGTTCTGGACGATGTCGAGCGTCACCGGGCCGCAAATCCCTGCGGTGCACACCCCCGAGGCGCAGTCGCCGCTCGCGCCGCAAGCCGCTCCACCGACGCAGTTGGGAGTGCACGCGGGCGGTGCGCACTTTCCGTTCGTGCACACCGCAGAGGCGCAGTCGCCGTTGCTCCCGCACGCGTTGCCGTCGACACAGGCGGGGGAGCAGCCAGGCGCCACGCACTTGCCCGCCGTGCAGATACCCGAGCCGCAATCGCCGGCGGCGCCGCAGACAGTCCCGTCGGCGCAGGTTGGAGAGCACGCGGGCGCCGCGCACTTCCCGGCGGTGCAGATGTGCGACTCGCAGTCGGTGCTCGCCCCGCATCCCGCGCCGTCGGTGCACGAGGGCGAGCAGGCCGGCGCCGCGCACTTCCCAGCCGTGCAGATACCCGAGCCGCAGTCGCCAGCCGCGCCGCACGCAGCACCGTCGCCGCAGCCTGGAGCGCACGCCGGCGCCGCGCACTTGCCGTTCGTGCAGACGCTGGAGGCGCAGTCTGACGACGAACCGCACACGCTGCCGTCCGCGCACGCAGGGCTGCACGCGGGCGATGCGCACTTGCCATTCGTGCAGACGTCCGAGGCGCAGTCGCTCGACTCACCGCATGTGTGCCCGTCGGGACATGCCGGGGAGCACGAGGCGGAGGAGCACACGCCGTTCGCGCAGACACCCGACAAGCAGTCCGAGCTCTCTCCGCACGCATTGCCCGTCGCGCAGCTCGGCGCACAGGCAGGCGCGGCGCACACGCCTGCTGCGCACACCCCCGAGCTGCAGTCGGTGCTCGCCCCGCACGCCTGCCCGCCGATGCACGACGGAGCGCACGCGGGCGACGCGCACTTGCCGGCGGTGCAGACCCCTGATGCGCAGTCGCCGACCCCACCACACGCATTGCCGTCCGGACACGACGGCGCGCACGCCGCGCTGCAGACCCCGTTCGAGCACGACGTGCCCGCTGCGCAGGCGCGACCGCACGCGCCGCAGTTCGTGTCGTCGGTGGCCGTGTTGGTGCAGAGACCGCTGCACTCCGTCGGCGTCGCGCCGCTGCAGGCGACCCCGCAAGAGCCGCTGGAGCACGCGTGCCCGTTCCCGCACGCCGTTCCGCAGGCGCCGCAGTTCACAGGGTCGACGCTCGTGAGCGCACAGTACGCGCTCGCGCCCGTCCCACACGTCGTAAATGGTGCCGCGCACGTGGGCGCGCACGCGCCCGCCGAGCAAACGTGTCCTGACGTGCATGCGTTGCCGCAGCTACCGCAGTTGGCGTTGTCGGACTGCGTGTCGACGCAGGTGCCACTGCAGAGGGTCGACGTAAGGCCGATGCAGCTCGTGCCGCACGTCCCCTCCGAGCACACGTTTCCGCCCTGGCACTTGGTGCCGCAGCCACCGCAGTTGTTCGAGTCAGTCTGGACGGCCGCGCAGAATGCGCTCGTGCCCGCGCCGCACGCCATCTGGGGCGCGGGGCAGACCAGAACGGACGCATCGTGGCCCGCCTCCGGATTCGCGGCCGCCTCGACCGCACCGTCTCCGCCGACCGTGCTCGCGTCGGGCTGGGCATCGACGTGCGCGCTCGTGTCGGCGTGTGCATCGACGTGCAGGCTCGTGTCGGCGTGGGCGTCGACGTGCGCGCTCGACGACGACTCGCCGTGAGCGTCCGCGTGCGTCGTGATGCTGGCGTCACCGCCGCCGTCGACCCCTGGCAACGTAGACGATGCGCTGCTCCCGCAACCGGCGGTCGCCGTGATCCACGCGAGTCTCACGAACCAACAGCTCCGACGGCTCACGGCCATGACGTCCTCCCCAGGTCCGTGGCGGCGCCGTCCGGACACTGGCGAGTAGACTGCTCGTGCGGTCAACCGTCAATGTTTCTCCGCACTTCATGCTCGCGTCGGTGGCATATGCGCGCGCATCCCCCGACGTCAGCGCATCATGCGCGCGGCACCGGTGAGCTCGAACGAGTCAAGCGACTCGGAGGATGCAGACGCGAGCGATTCCGACTCGCGCGACGCGAGCGATTCACCACGCGCCGACTACGGGCAAGAGTCTCCACTGACCTGCTGCGACGTGAAGCACGTGCCTCCGCCGTAGAGGATCGTCGGCTTGACCGGGAGGTTCGGCGGGGGATTCACGATGACGACCCCCGCGCCTGCGTACGGGTTGCCGATCGTCGCGTTGTTCTCGCAGGTGTCGAGGGACGAGGGCTGCTGAGCGTCGTTCGGACCCATCCAGAAATCGATGTGGAGGTTCGTCCCTACCGTGCAACCTGCGGGGGGGCTCGGGTCGTCGGTGTCGTCCGACGAGAGCTTGCACGCGTACTCGTCGCCGCACTCGAGGCACGAGTCCTCCATGATGAAGTACTGCTGCACCTCGGGGTTGTAGATGAGGGTGCCTGGCGCCAGCGTGACCTGCCCTGACGTCTCGTACACGTGACCGGGATCCATCGTGTCGGACGACGCCGCCGTGCTCGGGTCGTCGTACGTACCAGCCCCCTCGGTGGCCGCCGTGTGCATCTTCGGGCCTAGCCCCGGGTCCGCGATGTCGTTGCAGCCGTGCTGCGCTTCGGTGCCGCAGGAGTTGTCATTGTACCCGTACCAGGTGATGTACACGTCCTTCCAGACGGCGCAGTCACTCTTCCCGTTGCAGCCGCAAGGGATGGCGCCTGCGTCGCCGATCGACGCTGCGTCCGAACGGTGCGTCGCATCGAGCGGCGAGGCGGAGTCGGTGGAAGCGTCGTGGGCTGCGGTCGCCTCCGAGGAGACGCGACTGTCGTGGGTGGCACCGTCTCGGGATGAGCCGGCGTCTCGCGAGGCCGCGCTGTCCCGGGAAGCCTCGTGGTCGGGCGGCGAGCTCGCGTCGGTGCTCGCGGTCGACGTGCCGGGGTCGCTCGAGCAGGCCGTCGCGAGAATGAGCGACGCGAGCGCGGAAAGCGACGGCAGACTCGAGACTCTCATGCTCGAAGCATCCTACATGGGAGACGTCGGCCGCAACGAGGTGAGCACGATCGCTCCTCATCACTCCGCGTCGTGCACGCCGAGGACGTTGTAACCCGTCGCAGGCGTCGCCGAGACCTCGGTTGCAGCCGCCGGGCGGATGGTGTGTACTCTGCCCCACGTGAGGCATGCGCTAGCTTTGGGGTTGTGCGCGGTCGCGACCGCCTCCGCCGCGTGTGCCCTCATCGTCGGAGACGTGACCGGGACACGCAGCTTCGACGCGGCGACGACGTCCGGCCACGAAGCGAGCGCGGACGCGACGCGCTCGCATGACGCCGCGGAGGCTTCGACGCTCAGCGGTCACGACGGCGGCTCGAGTAGCTCCGGCTCCACCAGTGGCTCGAGCGTGAACAGCGGCTCCGGGTCGAGCAGCAGCAGCTCCGGCCGCGACGCCGGTCACGACGCGTGCGACTACGATGCGACGGTGGGCGTCAGCTGCAATGCCGTCGGAGCCCTCCCGGGCGGCGGCCCGCTCTGCGACCCGCGTACGTCGTTCTGCTGTTTTCAGCCGACGGCACACTGCACCGCGTCGCAGTGCGAGCCGCTGGATGCACAGGCTTTCTGCTCGGGGACGTGCGGGGTGGCGCTCAAGTGCGACGACACCGCCGATTGCGTTGCCGCAGGGCATCCGAACACCGTCTGCTGCGCCATCCCGTCCGCAAGCACTCCGTTCTCGCAGTTCGTATGCCTCGCGCTGGCGGAGTGTGAAGCCGAGGGGGCGGGTCACGCTGTGGTCTGCGACATCAACGCGCCTTGCGCGTGTCCGAGCGGAAAGGAATGCGCGTACGTCGATTCCGGCCTCGGCACGCCCACGTGCGTCGGGCTATGAGCTGCTCCTCCGTGGCGCCGTAGCGCTACGTCCGCAACGCTCGCTTGAGCGCCGACATCGCCTCACGCGCGACGGCGCCCGGCTCTCGAGCCCGCAGCTCGTCGCTCAAGACCTCGAGCCCTATCGGGCCAAGGTAGTTGTCGCATCTCAAGCGCTCCAAGATCGATCGAATCGGAAAGCGACCCTGGCCGGGCAGGAGTCGATGATGGTTCGCCGTCTCGCAGATGTCCTCGTAACGCACGCCGTGAGCGAGGTCCGAGAGCTGGACGAGAAAGATCCGGTCGGTGCGAACGTCGTCCAGGTCGCTCTCGTCGCCCCCCCGCGCGAAGACGTGGAACACGTCGAGCACCAGACCCAGGTTCGGCTCGTGGACCCGTCGGACGCACTCCCACGCGGAGCGCAGGGTCGAGTTGAATGTGCTACACGCCGTCGGCTCGTATGCGAGCCGCAGGTGACGATGTGCGGCTTCGCGCGCGAGCCAGCGGACATCGTCGTCGATGCGCGCCGGGATGCAGTCCCGATTGGTCGACGCCGATAGGACCACGAGATTGGCGCCAACGGCGACGGCGCTGTCGAGCATCCGAATCGCCTCGGCCCGCTTGACGCTCCGTCGAGCGTCGCATGCGCCGTCGAAGTCCGCGATGATCTCGTAGTCGCTCACGGCGAGGTTCGCGCCCTGAAGCAACGCCCGCAGTCCGCCGTCGCCCTGCTCGCAGGAGTCGACATCGTCCGGACAGAGCCCGATCTGGTCGAACCCGGCGTCGCGGGCTGCCGAAACGCGCTCGACGGTCGACCCGCCGAGCATGGACGCGTTCAAGAAGAGTGGATGTGCCGTCGCATTCACGTGAAACCCACGTAGCTGAGCCTCCGGCGCTCGAGTGCGTCCATCCGAGACGACGCGCGCGCCGCAGGCGCCGTGCCGAGTGTCGGGCCCTCAGTCACGGACGTCCTCGCCCCGATCATCCCCACAGCATAGTCCGTCGATCACGATGTGACGCTGAAATCAGCGACGTCCTCCAGGCTTTGCGCGACACCGACTGCATCGGCGAACGAGACCGGTACGACGTCGGTCGCCGTGGAGGTCGAGAGGTTGGGGCCAGGCGAAGCCAGCCCGAGAATCAGCGAATCGAGGACAACGAAGTGCTGTGCCTCGTCTCCCGAGATGGCCGCGGCCAGGAATCGATTCGTCGCAGCACTTAGGCGCGCGATCGTCTGATTGTAGAGGACGGCGGCGTTGCGCTCCGCGTTCGCTGCGAGCTTCATGATGTTCGCGACCGTGGCCGTGAAGCCGGTCGGGAGCGCGAAGCTCACCTCGCCGTCACCGATCGGCGCCACGCCGAGCGCCCGAATTGCGGTCGCGAGGGCTCCCGCGTGGTCCTGGTGGTGCAAAGCAAAAGCGACAGCCAGCTGGAGCACGACAGGAGCAAGCGACACGCCCGGATCGGCTGGGTCGGGGTTGCCCAGATAGGGCGCGGCCGCGGCGTAGGCGTCTATGGCCGAGTACTCGTCCGCAAGGAGGCCATTGAGGAGCATGGCGTCGGTAGGGCCGGCCTCCCCTGAGCTGGCGTCCGACTTCCCGGCCTCGGCCACGCCGGAGTCGGCAGACGTCGCAGAAGAGCTCGTGCACGCCGACGCAAGCGACGCGACGGCCAGGCTGAACATCACGGAGCGGCGGGGGTAGAGCGTCTCGACCATGGGTGGCTCCCTTTCAGCCAAACGTGAACGCGGTGAGGCCATCGAGTCCCGACGTTCCGGCGCCGACTTGCACGATGAAGGACGTGGGAACCACGCTCGTCGCCATGGCCGTCGTCAACGCAGTTCCCTGGAGCAGCCCGTCCGCGAGGGCGTAAAGGAACACGAAGTGCTCGGCTTCCACGCCGCCGATCGACGCGGCGAGCGTCGCGGCGCTCGTGGACGACAGTGTTTTCAGGGTCGATACATATGCGATTGCGGCCGCGCGCTCGGCGTTCGCCGCTAGCCCTATGACGTTCAGGACGCTCGGCTTGAAGCCGGTCGGGATCTGGGCAGTACCGCTCGCCACTGGTGTGCCCCCGCTCGCCTTGATGAGAGACGTGAGCGCGGCCGCGTGGTCCTTGTGGTGCGATTGAAACTGCGTCGCGACCGCGAGCACGGTGGGCGCAATGGCTGCGTTCGGGTCACTCGCGTCGGCGCTGGTGAGCACCGCCGCATCCGAAGTATAGGTAGCAATTGCGTCGAGCTCCGCCTCGAGCAGCGCGTTCATCGAGTCGACATCCGAAACGGCGGCGGCTAGGCCGGCCCGACCGGCGAGCGCGCGCCGTGACGGCACGAGGGTCGCCAGAGCAAACCCGGCCGCCGCCGCCAAGGCCGCTTCGACCGCTCTGCGTCGATTGTGATCCATCGGCTCAGTCATGGGGCGTCCAACGTCGACTTCGAACCTCCGTCGGTTCGCGGACACAAGCGAATGTCGTTGGTGGGCGCGTTTGAGCTGTACTCTTCCGGCTGGCTCCATGCCTATGACCGACCGCAAGGAACGTGCCTCGCTCCGCCTGCGCGTAGTCGCCCCTCACCCTCCAGGACCGAAACCGTGCGGCGGACGAGCTCATTGCACTAGCGTGGCGAGGACCGCGCGAGCCATTCGGATGTGATTCACGACCTTGGCGCGCGTGGCGTGAAGCGCCTCCTTGAGCCGTGCGTCGGTCACGCGCGGCAAGAGCTTGCCGTCGAGAAGGGCCAGAACGGCCTCGTGCGCTTTCAGCTGCGAAGAGACGTAGTCACGATCGAACTCCGAAGCGGGCGCGGAAGTGAGCGTCCTCACGTTCTCGGCGCCATCGCTCGCGAGCTTCGCGTCGAGCGCCGACGGCGTGAGCGAAATGTGCTCTCCGTCCAGCGTCGACGCAAGCTGGCTCTCGATCGTCGTGTGAGCCATGATCATATGCTGGGCGAATTGCCGAACCTTGAGTGTTTTCGAACGTGAGAGCGCGAGCGTCGCGGCCGCGACCTCGCCCTTGTTGATGTCGGACGCAATCATCGCGATCCGGGCGTCATCGAGGGGCGCGTCCGCCTGCGGCGCTGGAGGTGTCGCTTGAGGACCGCCCCCGGAGGGCTGCGTGGGCTCCGGCGCAGCACCCGAGCTCGTCGTCGTCGCGCCGGTGGCGGGTTCGTCGGGCGGCACCGAAGGCATGACTGCCGCTGACGTCGTAGTCAGACTGGGCGCCTTCGCCTCTTGTGTCGAGGCAGCGCAGCCCGAGGTGATGACCGCGCACACGTAGAGAAGCCTTGCCACGCAGGAGACGCTCGCGATTGTCCGCATGCACCGGCGAGTGCAAGTGAGGTACCTCGAGGAGTGCGTCACTCGGGCGGCCAGCGCCCAGCCATCAGCGCACGGCGGGTGTCGCACGAGCGCTCGCAAGCGTGTGCGTGCGCGACAGATGCGCGCACTCGCGCGCCGCGGCGCACGTTCGCGATGTGGTGGCACCCGACTTGCTCCCTGTCACCTGCATGAAAACCCTACGGTCGTGCGCCAGCGGTGTGATCGTCGCAGCTCTCACCCTCGGCATCGCAAGCAGCGTCGGATGCGCAGCTCGTGAACGTGTCGTCGTCAGGGACCGGCCCGAGGTCGTTCAGCCCGAAGTCGTACACGTCGAGACGCGCGAGCCCGTCGTGAAGGAGAAGGTCATCGTTCACCCCTGAGCCGCTCGGCGAGCCACCTCGCGTGGTCAAGCGCCGACGAGGCCGCTCACGAGATTCGTGACCACGTGCCCGACAATCCCGGGCCACAGGCTGCGCCGAGCCGTCGCCAGGATACCCAGAAGCAACCCATAGAAAGCGAGCCGAGCGATCCCGTCGATGCCCTGGTCCGCGTGCGCGAGGCCGAACAGACCCGCCTGCAGGACGACCGCGAGCGGAGCTCGAGCGCCGAATGCCTTGAGCTGGGTCAGGAGATAGCCGCGATAGACCACCTCCTCGCTGAAGCCGACACTCACGGAGACGAGCACCCACGCTGCCCGTTCCGTCAGCGATGCTGGAAGCAGCATGAGCACGGCCGAGTTCGCCGTCGGTCCCACACACGTGCGCCAGGCGTGCTCGAAGGCGCAGATGAATAGCCATGTGGCGAGCCCGAGGGCCAGGTCGCCGAAGCCACGACCCACCGTCGTCCAGCTGCGCCCGAGCAGGCCCCGAAGCGCGCACGCCCGGCGGCCGATACGAGCGACGTAGAACACCATGGCCCACGAGACGACGATGGTGGGGCCATAGACCGATGCGATGCGGGACGTGTGCGGCGCGTCGATGGCGGCGCGCGCGGCGGAGCCGCTGCCGAGAAGCGTGCCCGTCGCCACAACGGCGAGAATCACGCTCACGAGCAGGGCGGTATGCCACGCTGGAGCGACGAAGCCGTCGCCTAGCGACTCATCCGAAGCGCTGTGTGTAGGCGTCGAGCTCAAGGAGGTGGCGAGGTTCTTGCGTGCAAGGCAGCCAGACAGAGGACGCAGACAAACGTCTCACACAATAGATGCGAGGAAAGACATGATAATCGAGATGATCGGAGCCGCCCCCCCGGTTCTCGCCGCAGGCTGGGCTTTTCTCTATATGCTCTTCGGAGGTGGCCTGGGCGGCGCCGTCCTGCTCTTCATCGTCTTGAAGGCGATCGGACGCTAGTCGAGCTCACGTCCGTGCGAAGTGGGCGCGTCCCGCGCCGACACGTCAAGACCGCCCCAGGGCCGAAAGAGCCCAGCCGGAGCCAGGCCGTTCGTCCGGTCAGGGGACAGTCCAGAATGTGTCCGCGATGCGCGCACGGCGATACAGCGAAGCGGGGAGGGGGAGTGTCAGCGTCGCTGCGGGCGGCGCACTTGGTGGTCGTCCGAGGCCCACGGCCATGTCTGTCGGCCAGGCAGCGCGATCGTGATGACGGCTGTCCTCGTAGAGCGCTAGCCGAGTCGCGGGGTGCAACGCGCCGGCAAGCTCGAGGGAGATCCGCGGATCGGCGCATCGCGTGATGGCGTCGTCGAGGGCGGCGGCATCCACGGCGACGGCGTCGAGTGAGAGAGGCGCCGGATCGCCGGGCCGCTCGCCGGAAGTCTCCGGATCATTGCCGTGCACGAACGTGCCCGCGCGCGGCTTCTCGCCGGCGGCCAGGTACGGATCCACGGGCTGTCCGCGGACCCACACCATGAAGTGCACATGTGGCGGAACCCACGGGAAGCCCGACAGCATGTCGAGCCCGGCCGTCCCGCTGAGAGCGATGGTGTCGCCCCGCCGAAGGGGCTGGCCCACCTCCGCGATCATCCGAGCAAGGTGCGTATACTGCGTTACCACGCCATCGCCGTGGTCGACGCAAGCGGTGAGACCTCCGCGATAGAACGTGTCTCGGACGGCAACCACGACGCCCGATGCCGCGCTGGCCAGCCGCGTCCCAGGCGGGCAGACGTAGTCGGTCCCGTCGTGCTCGTCATAGCTGAGGCGACCGCCGCGGTAGTCGCGGTGCCTGTTGCGCGTGACCACTCCAGCGAAGCCCTTGCCGCCGCCCGTCCGGTCGAAATGATTGTAGATGGGGGCGATACCATCGCTCGGGAGCAGACCGGCGTATGCCGGGAGCGCGAGGTCGGGGCGGAAGACCCCGGCGGTGCTCAGGCCGAGGGTCGGTACACCGCCGCGCATGCGCTCGAGGATGTGGCCGACGTCGTGAATCACCTGTGACGCGCTGCGTATGCCGAACTGGTCTCTGAGAGAGAAGGAGGGGCCGTCATGGGGCAGTCGCTGAAACATGCGCGGCAATTTAGCACGGCGGCACGCCCTGCGATTGGGATGCCGTGCGCCAGACCATGCGCGCGCCCTCGTTCGCGATCCGGCGAATACCGCTTCAGCGTAGCCAGGAGTCGTACTTCTCTGCGAGCGCGGTCATGAACGCCTGGTCGGCGAACTGCTCCGCCGTCAGCGGAGCCATCTCGGACAGGTAGCTGTCGAACCCACCGGGGCTGAAGATGGTGATGAGCTTGGCGCCCTTCAGCGACGTGACGCGATGCCATACGTTCGGAGGGACGTTGATCGTCGTGCCCGGCGTCGTGATCACCGGGTCTGGTTGATCGTCGAAGGTGAATGCGACCTCGCCGTCGAGCACGTAGAAGATCTCGGTCATCTTCTTGTGGTAGTGGCGAGCGAGGTCGAATCCAGGCTTCAACGTGTCCTCGACGACGGTCACGCGCCCGTCGGTGTAGTCCTTAGTCGTCTTCACGTAGATGTGATCGTTCGACCAGTCGTAGTCGACACCCTTCCCCGGCGCGATGACCTGCTGCTTCATGGGCGGAGTATACCCGGATCTTCGCCGACGCCAGCGGCGACGGTGGGACTACACCTCGAACAGGGTGGGCAGGATCGCGCCGGCCTTGCCAAGCAGGCGCTCGTCGAAGCTCCCAGCATTGTCTGGGGCCTCGGGTCCGACGTACACCGTGCGGGCGCGCCCCTTCACGGACGCGACGAAGCCCGCTGCTGGGTACACCGCGCCGCTGCTGCCGACGGTGATGAAGAGCGTGCACCGAGCCAGTGCCTCCCCGATGAGATCCATGTCGAACGGGACCTCCCCGAACCAGACGATATTCGGGCGGATGCGACCCCCACAGGCGCAGAGTGGGATCGTCCGATGGGCGACGCGGTCTTCGAACGGCGGACGGTCGCAAGTGTCGCACCGGCTTCGGAACAGCTCTCCGTGCATGTGGTGTACGCGCGGCGAGCCCGCTTTCTCGTGCAAGTCGTCGACGTTCTGTGTGCATAGAAACAGACGGTCGCCGAGCTGTTGCGCGAGCGCGGCGAGCGCGCGGTGAGCGGGGTTCGGCTCGCAGCCGACGGCCTGGGCGCGTCGCTGACCGTAGAAGCGCGAAACGACCTCTGGGTGCGCGGCCCAACCCTCGGGCGAGGCGACCTCCTCGAAGCGGTACGTCTCCCAGAGGCCGCCAGCGTCGCGGAACGTGCGGATGCCGCTCTCCGCGCTGACGCCGGCGCCGGTCAGGACGAATACGCGGTCCGACGGGGTTACTCGGAGGATGGGCATGCCTGCAGCGTACCGCGCGAGCGTTCTTCCTGCTCGCGCGCGCCGCGTCCCGGACCGCTTGAGCGTTACGACGCGCGAGTCATCGAGACGGGGCCATGGTCGTCGCAGTGCTTGTCGCACGGATGATGGAGGTGGCCGTCGACGACGTAGTCGGTGTGGTCGCCATGCGGGACAGCCTCATGCTTGCATCCCACACCATGGATGTGATCCGCCGCGTGGGCTCCGCAGGCGTGCGTCGGCGTGCAGACCGCGGGGTTCGCCTTGTCGACTTCGAGTTTGTGCGCGTGGACCGTGCCGCCCGCCAGGTGGTCGAGCTGGCCCCCTTGGATGTAGTCTCGGTGATCGCCGTGGACGATTGTCGCATGGCCGCAGCCTGTACCGTGGGTGTGGATCTGGCTCTGGTGACTCTTGTGACCGCTCATTGGCATGCTCCGTAGTCGTGCGTCCGTGGGTCCGCGTGTCGGGTGGTTTCAGTCTCGCCGCGCGGTCCTCGCAAGGGGCGCGCCAGCGAGCATCTGGGAGGGCGGGCGCTGAACTGTCGCTTGGGCCCGGCAGGTGAGATCAGCCCCCAGTGTGCAGGACTTGCACGACCGCCACGCTGCGCAAGCGCGCCCCACCGGCCAGAGCTCGCGAGCCCAGGAGCTTTCGGATGTGCTCATTCTCCGCCGCGACGAAGCGCATCCGACGTCATGTTCCCACGAGGACTGCAAGTTGCAGTCGATGTGTTGCGAGGTACGAACGATGGCAGGCGCGTTTGGAGTGATTTCGGCGGTGGCCTTCTTTGCGATCAGCGCTGCCCTGTTCCATCATTATGTCGTCCGTGTCCACACCGCGGGGGCGTGGCTCTCGAAAGGTGCCATCCTCGTCGACGTCGACAGCGCCGGTGAGTTTTGCGCTGAGGCACCCGGGCGTCGCGATCAGCTTGCCGCTCGAGGTTCTAGCCCGCCATGCGAAGGACCTCGGAAGTCTTGACCGGCCGATGGTCGTGTTCGCGCACAGCTGGCGCCGCGGCGCGCGCGCGGTGCACGACCTGCGTGCGCTCGGTTTTCGAACCGTACTCAACGCCGCAGGAATGCGTTTCAAGGAGCGCCTGAGTGCATCTGCGCAGCGTGCCGCCGACGCGCAACGACCGCCACTACTCGAACGCGTCGGAGTGAACGCGGCGCACGACGACGTCATCGCGAAGCTTCGATGACCGAGAACCGACGACGCGACGTCCGCGACGACGGAGCCCCCCGCCCGAGGCGACGAGGCCAGCAGCGCCGAAGGCGGGTCTCTTACAGCCTGCGGCGACCGCCGTTCGGCTCTCGGCAAGAGCGGGCAGGCGTCACTTCTCGCCGAGCCACCATCGAGGCTTCGCGCGGGCGCCATACGTCAAGCCGAACTGCTTCATCGCGCGATCTCGGATAGCGTCGACGGCCTCCTCGGGCGAGTCGGTGACGAGCCAGCGGGTCACGTCGGCCTCGTCGATCGTCCCGGCGGCAAGCATGCTGTCGTGGAGGTAGTTGATGAGCGGGGTCCAGAAGCTCTTCCCCATCAGCACGAGCGGAAAGTCGTCCATCTTTCCTGTCTGGATCAGCACGGAGGTCTCGAAGATCTCGTCGAGCGTGCCGATCCCGCCCGGCATGGCGACGAAGGCGTACGAGTATTTCTCGAGGAGCATCTTCCTGACGAAGAAGTAACGAAACTCGACCCAGCGATCGAGATAGGCGTTCGGCTTCTGCTCGATCGGCAGCGTGATGTTGCTCCCGACGGAGTAGCCACCGACGTCTCGTGCGCCGCGGTTCGCCGCCTCCATGATGCCAGGGCCTCCGCCGGTCATCACAGTGAAGCCGGCCTCCGCCAGCTTCGACCCGAGCTGGCGCGCCAGCACGTAATACGGGTGGTCTTCCTTGAAGCGCGCCGAGCCGAAGACCGTCACGCATGGGCCGACGAAATGGAGGCCGCGGAATCCCTTCACGCACTCGGCGAAGATGCGCCCGGCCTCCGCGAGCTCGAGACCGCGAGGTCGCGGCCCGCGCAGAAACTGGTGCTCCAGTAGATCGCGCGTCCCCTTTCCCCAATCTTCGTCGCCGCCGGCCGGTGAAGCAGCCTTGTCATCGACCATCCGTCACTCCCTCGCGAAATCGACGAAGCCGCGCTCGAAGTCGGTATGGACGAGGGTGACGTGAACCCGGTCGCCGACGCTCAGGCCGTGCTCGCCTCTTACGAGGCGACCCTCGGCGGCGGGCCGTGAGATTCTCACGTACGTTCCTTTCGGTGAAGCGCCCGTGACGAACGCATCGAACCGTTGACCGACACGTGACGCCAGGAGCAGCGCCGCCGCGGACTTCCGCACCCGGCGCTCGGCCTTGCTCGCGTTGTCCTCCTGCACCGTGCAATGCAGCGCGAGCGCGCGCAGCTCCTCGATCGTGTACGGCAGCGGGCCACCGGCCATCGCCGCTTTCAAGAGCCTCTGGGTAATGAGGTCGGGGAAGCGGCGATTCGGGGCCGTCGAGTGCGTGTAATCGCGAACCGCGAGCCCGAAGTGGCCCTCGATCGGCTGCCCGGGAAGCTCGAGGTCGTACTCGCCGCGCCCGAGGAGCTTCACGACCGAAAGTGAGAGATCGGCAAAGCTGGAAGGAGCCACGTCTCGACGCTTGACGAGGAACTCCTCGAGCGCCGTGTTCGACGGGTCGGGCGGCAGGCGTTCGCCGAGCGAATCGGCGAGAGTCACGATCTTCTCCCACCGCTCGGGCGAGCGGAGCACACGCCGCAGCGACGGCGACCTCTTCGTGTCGAGGTAACGCGCGGTCACGCCGTTCGCCGCGATCATGAAATCCTCGATCAAGTCCTTCGCGCGATTTCGCCCCTCCGGCACGAGGTCGGACAGCGCTCCGTCCTCGAATACGGCTCGGGCCTCGAGCGTCTCCAGCGTGAGCGCGCCTTGATCGGACCGGCGGCGACGGAGCCGTTGCGCGACCCCGTCTTGCAGACGCAGCTGCTCATCCATCCCGGGCACCGAGGCGACGTGCGCCGGTGCGGCCGCCGTTCCGTCGAGCCAGGCCGCGACGCCATCGTAGGCGAGCTTCGCCCGGTTGTGCACAGTCGCGCGGTACACGTCCGACCCGGCGATCCCGCCGTCCAGCTGGACCACGATCTCGATGACGACGGCCTCGCGGTCGACCCCTTCCCCGAGCGAGGTGAGATCGGTCGATAGCTGCTCGGGCAACATCGGGAAGACCTGCGCGGCGGTGTACACGGACGTCGTGTTCGTCTTCGCATGGGTATCGATCGCCGACCCTCGCTCGACCAGGGAGCTCACGTCCGCGACGGCAACGAAGATCTTGACCGCGCCGTCCGCGAGCGCCTCCGCGACGGTGAGCTGATCGAGATCACGGGAGTCGTCGTTGTCGATCGAGGCCCAGAGAAGCGATCGCATGTCTCGCAGCGACGCATCGATCGCCGCACCGCTCCGCGCGATGGTCTCCATCTCATCCGCGACCTCCGGGCCGAAGTCGGGAAGCAGATCGCGGTCGATCATCGCCTTGCGCGCGACTCCGCGGAGGTCCAGCTTTCCATTGCCGTGATGCGGGTGGACGTCGTTCTTCATCATGCTCATCGACGTAACACGTCGCCCTGTCGGATCCGCCACAGGATGCACATGAAGGAGAGAGGTCGGTTTCGGAGTATCCTCCGCCCGATGGTGCGAACGCCTCCGCAGGGCCGGAGTCGGCTTCAATAGGGATGTCTGTGCGCATGCCTCCCGGTCCGCCCACCACAGTCCCGAAGGTATCCGCCGGATCGACGTGGGCGCCGCTGGCGTTTCCCACGTTTCGCGCGCTCTGGATCGCCGGGCTCGTGTCCGACATCGGTGCGTGGATGCACGGCGTCGGGGAGGGGTGGCTCATGACGTCGCTCACGACTTCGCCGCGAACGGTCGCGCTTCTTCAGGCGGTCGACGGCGCAGCGTTCTTCGTGGTGGCGCTCCCCGCCGGCGCGCTCGCCGACATCGTCGATCGAAAGAGACTCGCCATCGGCGCGCAGATCTGGCTCTGCATCTGTGCGGGCTTGATGGCGTGCCTCGCGGCGGAGGGCGCGCTACGGCCGCAGCTGCTCATCGGCTTCGCGCTGGCGATGGGGGTCGGGTCCGCGCTCGACGAGCCGCTCTGGCAGGCGCTCACCGCCGAAGCCGTGCCGAGCTCCTCCCTGCCCGCGGCGGTGACGCTCGGCGGCGTTTCGATGAACCTTGCCCGTTCGCTCGGCCCTGCGCTCGGCGGCGTCATCGTCGCGCTGGCCGGTCCAGCTGCCGTGTTTGCGCTGAACGCACTGACGTTTCTGTGGGTAATCGCCGCACTCGCCCGCCTGCAACGTCGCAAGGTCGCCACGTCGGCGCCCGCCGAGCGCTGGATGGGGGCCATGGCGGCTGGCCTCCGGTACGTGCGCCACACCAAGGCGCTGCGCGCCGTGATGTTCCGATGCGCGGCGAGCGTGCTTCCGGGGAGCGCGCTGGCGGCGCTGCTCCCGCTCTACGCTCGCAGCGAGCTCCGGCTGTCGGCGGCCGGCTTCGGGTTCCTCCTTGGATGCATGGGCCTCGGAGCGCTCCTCGCCGCGTGGCAGCTCCCGATGTTCCGCGCGCGCGCATCCCCCGACGGACTGCTCACCCTCGGCGTGCTCGTGTTCGCGACCGCGCTGCTCGGGATCGGCGCCGCGACGTCCCTGACAGCGGCCTCTCTCGGAATGCTCGTCGCGGGCGCGGGCTGGATGACGATGCTCTCGGGCTTGAACGTCGCGGCTCAGGTTGCCACCGCGTCGTGGGTCCGTGCGCGAGTGCTGTCGGTCTACCTGGTCGTCTTTCAAGGCGCGCTCGCCCTAGGCAGCTTCGTCTGGGGGGAGGTCGCGACACGACTCGGCGTTCGACGCGCACTGCTGCTCGCTGCCGGAGCGGTCGCTGCGAGCCTCCTCGCTCGTTTCCGCTATCACCTCGAGGTCGTGGAGGACGACTTGAGCTCGTCTCTCCTGTTGCCGATGCCGAAGATTGTTCGTGACTTCGCCGACGAGGACGGGCCGGTGCGCGTCCTCATCGAGTACAACGTCCCCGAAGCGAACGCCCGCGCGTTCAGTCGCCTCGTGCGAGCGCGCGAGCAGCGGCGTCGTCGCGACGGAGCCATGGAGTGGGACCTTTCGCGCGACGTGTCGAAGCCGACGAGGTGGCTCGAGACGTTCGTCGTCGATTCGTGGGGCGAGCACGAGCGGCAGCACTCGCGCACGACGGCGGCCGACCAGCGGTCCAGCCGTCGCATCGCCGCGCTGCTCGAAGCGGGGACAGAGCCCGCCATTGGCCACTTCATCGACAGCGAGGCGTGGGACGCCCACTCGCGTTGAACCCATCGCGCGCGTGCGACGAGGCTCTCGATGTCGTGTTACGCGACGTCATCCGGGAGTGGTAGCCTCCGGCCTGCTTTGGCCACACCGACCGATCTCGAGGCTCACCGCCCGCGCCTGTGGACCGCCGCCGCGCACGCTTCGGCGTTCGCGTGGCGAGAGAGACTCCTCGGCTTCGCTCTCCTGCTCGCGTCGACCAGCTGCACCACCACCTACGCGTACCGGTTCCAGCTGACGGACCCTGGCGCTCGGCTGGCGAAGACGCCTAGCGACCGCGACGTCCTCGAAGACAAGGATGTGAAGGCCGAAGTCCAGATCAGCGACGGCGCCATCCTGCTCGACCTGACGAACAAGACCGACGAAGTGCTCCAGGTCGAGTGGAGCAAGATCGCGCTCGACCGCGGCGACGGTACGAGGAGCGCACCCCGGCCCGACGTCGACATGGGCTGGATCCAGCCCGGCGCGAAGGCGGCGGCACGCCTCGTCCCGCTTGCGCTGCCTCGTTCCGGAAAGGCAGCCGCCGCCTATGAACAGCGGCACCTCGAGCTGGACGTGCCCTTGATCCTGCGTCACGAGGCGAACGTGTACCGTCTCCATTTCATCGCCCACGTGCAGGCGCTCTAGAGGCGGATGCGAGCGCTATTCTTCTTCGCGTGCATCCTCGCAGGAGCCAGCGGATGCGCCGCGAAGGCCTCGTTCCCCCTGCCCATGACGGCCGCCGAAGCGGTCCGCTACGGGTCGGGAGCGGCGCTGGTGACGTATCTCGCGCAGCCCGACGCGAGTCCGGCGATATGCGACCTGCATGCGACGGGCGCGCATGTGCCATCCCTCTCGTCAGACGCGCGCACCTCCCTGGTGCAGGGCCTCCGCCACGGCAAGGTCAAGCCCGCGCTGTGGCGTCGGTGCGTGAATGCGCTCGTGAAGGCCCTCCCTGCGGCTGACGGCGCCGCGCTGTTCGACGCGATGGCCGTTGCGTACCGCGACCTCCTCGCTGATGCGCGGCTCGAGGTCGACCCTGCGCGCGTGGACCAGATCAGCGCGCTCCACAGGCTCTACCTCGATCGGAAGCCAGGCCTCGGAGGCGATGACGCGGTGATCCTCCCCGAGCTCGAGCAGCTCCGCGCCGCGCTCGCCAAGAAGAAGCTGGGGACCATCGCGACCTACTTCGGGCAGGAGCTTCTGGAGACCATTGATCTCGAGCACGGCGCCTGGCGAGGCCGCCCCGTGGACACCGCGACGATGGACGCGCTCGCCGCCGCTGGAAATGAGCTCACGCTCACCCGCTTTGCGGAGCGGCTTCCGTCCGATGCGCTGCGAACGGAGGCGCGCCGCCGCCTGGTGCGCATTCACGTGGCGCTGTCGCCGTTCGCGGAGGTGCGGAGCGCCGGGCCGGCGCTCGAGGCGACGGTGCTGGAGACGGGTCACAACGCCGTCTCGCTCGCGGAGCACCCGCTCGTGCACGCCCGGTTCGACGCGCAGAAGACGGCGTCTCGTGGCGTCGTCGTGCGTCAGCAGGTGTGGCAGAGAACGGCGAAGCTCCTCGGCAGCTCGGCGGACAGGCCGGATCTCTCCGTGCTTCCCGAGCTGTCGTTGCGCGGGAGCCTCGTGGCCGACCTGCGCACGATCTCGCGGCCGGTCAGCGTGTGCGGGAAGGCGAGCGATCTCGACCCGTCACCCTGCATCCAGGTCTCCGACGTCACGCTCGACAATCGGCTGACCACGCTCGACAAGAGCGGCGCGGTGCACCTGTCCGAGAACGTTCAGATGAGCGACGTGGTGCCGCTGGCGAGCCAGCCCAGCTTCTCGATCGCAGTGCGCGTCGCCGGCTCACCCGCGGCTTCGATCGAGTGGCCGCTCCGCTTCGAGCTCCCCGAGAGCCTGGTCTTCCGCGGCGCGGTCCCCGCCGGCCTGGGACCGCCCGTCACAGCGCGGATCACGCAGCCGAGAGCCCAGCGGTACAGGTTCGATGCGACGTCGGCGGGAGGCACGTACATCGCGATCGTCGAAGGGGCCAATCTGGGCAGCTTCATGGTCGGGAGCCGGGGCGGGAAGGGCGCCACGGGCTCGACAGGGTCGTCGGGTTCGACGGGCTCGAGCGGTGGAGAGTGCGAGGACGGTGGGCCTGGAGGCGACGGCGGACCCGGCGGTGACGGCGGCCCGGGCGGGGACGGCGGCGACGTCGTCGCAGACCTCGTCTGCGCGCCGGCGATGTGCGACGACATGCAACGGACGCTCGCACGCGTGGTGCGCAGCGAGGGCGGAGCGGGTGGCGACGGAGGAGCGGGCGGGAGCGGTGGCGCTGGCGGGTCTGGCGGCTCCGGGCGAGCTGCGACCTCGCACACGGACTCGGACGGCAATACGGTGACTGACGACCCCGGCTGTAGCGGCGGCTCGTCCGGTGCGTCCGGCTCGGACGGTCCCAGTGGCGCGGCAGGTCCCTCGGGACACCCGGGGAAGGCGACGATTCAAGTCGTCCACGACGGCGCGTAGAGCCTCCGTCCGCAATCGCCGCTCGCGATCGAGTGGTGGAAGCCCAGGTGCTCCCCAGCGAATGGAGGTCAGCGGCGAGCTCCCGGCTCGGTCAGTACATCGAGGTACGCTCGCAGTCCTCGCCGAGGTCAGACGTCCGGATGACGAGCTCGGCCCCGTGGACCAGCGGAAGCCCTGCGGTGGCGCGCGTCTCGATCGTCGTGAGGTCGGGAGCGCTCGTGACGACGCTGAACCGACCCGGGTTGAAACCGATCACGCCGACGGGGAACCGCGAGCCTGCGAGCGTCACGAAGAGCGGGATCTCATGCCCGCACCGGTACCAGCGGTCGCTGCGGAACTGCACCGCCCCCATCCGGACCGCCGGCGGACGCGTCCGGTGGGCGCCGTGGGGGTCGACGAACGGCAGCGGGATCCAGCCGAAGACGAGCCCGTCGTCCACATCCCACGCCACATGGAGGAAGCCGTCGCGCTCGTCGTACGCGGCGAGCCCCAGCCCCTCGGAAGAGTCGAGCGTGGCGACCGGCTCACCTCCCGGTTTCGTCGCGAGCGGGACGTTGGTTCCGGTCCGCGTGGCGACGTGATGGGAGAGCGCGGGATCGAAGCCGAAGCCATCGAGGATCTCCCGCGACGGGCTGTATCCGCTCCACGGCGGCACGCGCAGCGACACCTCGCTGCAGCGAAGAGTCACGCGAGGGAGCGCACGCCTGGGCAGCACTCCCTCGGGGGCGGCGAACGTCGCATCGAATGCGCCACTCTCGGGCGAATAGTGCCACGGGTTGCTCCGGTGGAGCAGCGATACATAGTAGTCGCCGACCGCGACGGGGCTGGTGGGATAAACCGCCACCGCGAGTGGGTCGACGATCGCGCGGAACGTGATTCCGTCCGAGACCGCAACGATGTTCGCTCCGGCCGTGTGCCGACGGAACAGGACAGTCGCCGTCGCTTCGAGAGAGCCGAGTCGTCCTGGTCCGTCGGAGAGCACGGGCCCTTCAGGTGACGCTCGGAGCTGGGCGCGGGCGTTGAGCTCGAGGGTCGTGTCGACGATACGACACACGTCCGGCGCGCCGTCAGGAAGCGGAGAGGTCACACGCGCAGTGGCCACGATCATCGGTGGCACGGAGCGTTGAGCGACTGGCGCGCACGAGAGAGCCGCACAAGTGACCGGCGCGCAGGCGAGTGCCGCACGCCACGAGAGCGGCGCGCCACGGAGCCACCGAGCAATGAGACTCTCGCAGACCTTCGCGATCACGGCGTGGTGTAATCGGCCGGCAGCACCGGCGAGAGGGCCTGCGCGGACGCATATCCGTCGAAGTCGAGAATCCCCGACATCGCCGAGAATGTCGTTCCGACCTTGACCGGGACCACACCGCTCTGCGTCAGGCACTCGGGCGAGCTCTGGAGAGGGTCCGTGTGGAAGAACGGCGCCTCGAAGTACACTTCGTTGCCGGCGCCGTCGTTCGCCTGGAATCCCGAATAGACCGGCGGTTCGCACAGCGAAGTGCACGCGGGCACCGCCGCCGTGAGATTGGCTCCGCACGCCGTGTCACCGAGCGCAGCCGGCTTGACGTTGTCCACCGTCAGCTTCGACGCGAAGCCGAGCTTCACGAACACGCCGCGATACGGCGAGCTCGCGCTCGGTGCGCACTCCGCTGCCGTGAGGGTGGCGACGGGCGGCGGCGCCGCGTTCGACTGGAGGACCTTCATCGCCGTCGGGATGAACTGCGCTTGACCCATGTACGTCGAGATCGCGCCGCTGATCTGGATCAGGTCATGGAGCGCCGGCTCGGAGACGGTGCACGCGGGCGACACCAGCGGGTCGCAGTATACGGCGACACCGGACGATGGACCGCCGGCAGGATCTTCGATGTACCAGGTCGGGTAGTCGTTCGGCACGCCAGCGAGCGCGGTGACGAACGCGTTGACGGTGATCGCAGAAGTCACGTTGCCCGTCCGTGCCTTGGCGATTGTCGTGGTCGCACCTGCCGCGTCGCCGGATCCCGTCGTGGCGTCGACGGGGCCGGAGGTCCCCGTGTCCCCCGTCGTTCCGGCGTCGCGCGTCGTGGTGGTGGTGCTCGTTCCGGTTCCCGTCCCTGTCCCTGTCCCGGTACCCACCGCTGCGCAGGAGCCGAGGTTCTCGAATTCACTGAGCTCCGTCGTGCAAGTCGTCGCCTGGGCTTGCTGCACGATGGCGAGGCAGCCCTGCTGCGACGTGCCGGTCATTTTCGCGCAGCAGGCCGCGAGAGCAGTACACTCCGTGGCGGTCGACGCAGACCCGCAGCCGCTCGCCTCCAGCAACGCCAGCTCGGTGCTGCACTCCGTCGCGACGTTGCTGGTCACGATCGCGACGCAGAGCTGCTGGTCCGCGGCGCCCGGACAGCACGCCGAGAGGCTCGTGCAAGCGGGCGCGGCCGTCGAGCTCGAGGACGCGCTCGTGTTCGATGCCGAGCTGCCGCATGCGACGACGGCGAGCGACGCCACGGAGAGGAGAGCGAGCGAGCGGGTCATCCGAGCAGACTACCGCACTGCGTGCGCAGCGTCGTCGCAGCCTACCGCCCCGCTTGAGCTGCGAGCACCCAGGCCGTCTTGTTGCCGCACGCGAGAACGCGTCTACTAGTTCTCATGTGTGACAACGATTCCTTCGATGAGATGGTCGCATACCGTCTCCGCCCCGAGCTCCTCTCGCGGCGAGGCTTCGGCGCTCTCTCGCTCGGCGCAGGCGTCGCGTCGCTCCTCCCGCTCGCATGCACGCCAGCAGCTCCCGGGCCGGGTCCGGTGCCCGCGCCGACCGCGCCACCATTGACCCTGACGACCGAGTCGGACGTAAGCATCACGACGCCGGACGGCGCGTGCGATGCCTACTTCGTACATCCAGCGAATGTCACGGCTCCGGCGGTCCTCGTCTGGCCGGATATCTTCGGTCTGCGTCCGACGTTCCGTCAGATGGGAAAGCGGCTCGCCGAGTCGGGATACGCCGTGCTCGTGGTGAATCCTTTCTACCGGACGAAGAAGGCGCCGACGTCATCGCCGCATGCGGACATGACAGACCCGGCGACGCGTGAAGCGCTGATGGGGCTCGCGCAGTCGCTCACGCCGGAGACCGAGGTGACCGACGCGAAGGCGCTGACGGCGTGGCTCGACCAGCAACCTGCCGTCGACAAGTCTCGCAAGATGGGAACGACCGGCTACTGCATGGGCGGGCCGCTCGTCATGCGCACCGCGGCGACCAATCCAGATCGCATCGGAGCGGCTGCGACGTTCCACGGCGGAGGTCTGGTGACGGACAAGCCTGACAGCCCGCACCTCCTGATTCCGAAGATGAAGGCGCACTTCCTCATCGCCATCGCCGCGAACGACGACGCGAAGCAACCGGATGCGAAGGGGACGCTCAGGGCTGCCTTTGCCCAGGCGTCTCTGCCGGCGACGGTCGAAGTCTTCGAAGGGACGATGCACGGCTGGTGTCCGCCTGATTCCCACGTGTACAACCACGACGCGGCCGAGAAGGCATGGGGAGAGCTCCTCATGCTGTTCAAGAGCGCTCTCGATTAGAGTTGCGTGCGCCGCAGTCGCGCTCGACGAAGTGTGACCAAAGTCACATCGCGGCGGATGGCTCGGGGCTCATCGAGCCTCGCGCACGGTCACTCCGTCCGTCGCCGAAAGAGCCAGCCTGCGCTCGCCAGCGTCACGACCGCGATGCCGAGGAGCGGTGCGGTCTGTCGAATCACCTCGGACAGCGGCATGCCCTTCAGGAACACGCCACGGGTCACGACGAGGAAGTAGCGGAGCGGGTTGACGAGCGTGAGTGGCTGGAGCCACCTCGGCATGTTCTCGATCGGGGTGGCGAAGCCCGAGAGGAGCGTTGCCGGAGCAATGAAGATGAACGCGCCAAGGATGGCCTGCTGCTGGGTCGCGCACAGTGCCGAAATGAACAGGCCGACCCCGGCGACCGCGGCGAGGAAGACGAGCGCGCTCCCGTACATGAGGAACAGCGAGCCCCGCAGCGGGACGTCGAAGATGACGAGGGTCGCGATGACGTAGAGCGTGATGTGCACGAACCCGATGAGCATCGGCGGCACCAGCTTTCCGATCACGATCTCGTGGGTGCGGAGCGGCGCGACCATGAGCTGGTCGAACGTCCCCAGCTCGCGCTCGCGCGCGACCGAGAGCGCCGTGACGAGGAGCCCGACGAGCTGTGCGATGATCGCGATCAGGCCGGGGACGGTGAACCAGGTGAACGTGAGGTTCGGGTTGAACCAGTTCCGCGCGACGACCCGCGGCGCCGCGGCTGGGCGGTGGAAGCGGGCGTTCTCGTCGGCGACGTAGTCCGCCAGGATGGCGCCGAGGTAGCCGTTCACGATCTGGGCGGCGTTCGAGCGTCGCCCGTCGAGCACGAACTGGATGCTCGCGGGGCGCCCCGCCACGAGGTCGCGCGAGAAGGAGGGGCCGATGGCGATGGCCGCGATGGCTCGCTCTTCGTCGACCGCGCGCCGCAGCGATGCCGGGTCGTGGACGGGGAGGACGCTGCGGAACGTGGGGGAGCCCTCGATGCGGCGAACGAGCTCGATCCCCGAGGCCCCCTCGTCCCGGTTCTGCACGACGACGTCTACGTTCTTCACGTCGAGCGTGGCCGCGAACGCGAACAGCACGAGCTGGACGACGGGGGGGCCGATGAGGATGAAGCGGCTCCTCGGGTCGCGCAGCACGACGAGCAGCTCCTTGACGATGAGCGCGACGAGCCGCGTCCACATTCACGCCACTCGCTTCTTCGTCATCCGCGCCGCGAGCGCGATGAACACTGCGCCGAAGAGCACCATCACGCCGATATCCCGGAGGAACAGAGGCCAGACGTCGCCGGCGAGGAACACCGTCTGGAGACTTGGAATGAGCCAGCGACCGGCGACGAGGTTGGTGATCCACTGGATGACTCTCGGCATCGATGGAATCTCGAAGAGGAAGCCGGAGAGGAGGAACGTCGGCAGGAAGGAGCTGATGAGAGCGAGCTGCGACGCGAGGAACTGGTTCTTCGTTGCGGCCGAGATCAGCAGCCCTTGTCCGAGCGCCGGCAGGAGGAACGCAGACGAGAGCGCGAACAGCGCTCCCACCGAGCCACGGAACGGGACGTCGAAGACGAGGACGGCGACGAGCGCGCACAGGCTCATCGAAGCGAGGCCGAGGAGGAAGTACGGGATGATCTTCCCGAGAAGCAGCTCCACCGTCGTGACCGGGGTCGCCATGATCGCCTCCATCGTGCCGCGCTCCCACTCACGGGCGACGACGAGGGACGTCAGGAGGGTCCCTACCATCGCCATGACGATCGCGATCGAGCCGGGGACGAGGAAGAACCGGCTCGAGAGCTCCGCGTTGAACCAGAACCGTTGCTCCGAGACGGACGCCGCCCCCACGCGTCCGGACTCGACGGCGCGCGAGTCGGCCCAGTTCGCCACGACCCCCTGCACGTAGCCCTGGACGAGCGCCGCGGTGTTCGGGTCCGAGCCGTCGACGAGCACCTCTATGGCCGGGGAGGACGTTCGCTTCAAGAGGTCGGAGTCGAAGGTCGCGGGGATGACGACGATGCCGCGGAGCTCCCCGAGGGTGAGCGGCTCCTCGAGCTCGCGTCGGTCCGTCGCGACGCGAACATCGAAGTAGCGCGACGCCTGAAACGCCGCGAGCAGGCTGCGGCTCGTGGGCGTTGCCTGCTCGAGCGCGACGCCGATGCGGGTATGCGTCGTGTCGAGCGAGACGCCGTAGCCGAAGAGGAAGATGAGCACGAGCGGCAGAACGAAGGCGATGAGGATGCTGCTCGGGTCCCTGAAGATCTGCCACACCTCCTTCCGGACGAGCGCGCGGACCCGACGCGCGCGGGCCAGCGCGGAGTATGGGTCGTCCGTCATGCGGCCACCCTCGCTCGGTCGCTGGCCTCGATGAGCGCGATGAAGGCGTCCTCCATGGTCGGTTCCGGGAGCTCCGCGGTGACCGCTCGCGCCTTCAGCTCGTCTGGAGAGCCCATCGCGATCGACCGCCCGCGATAAATGAGCGAGATCCGGTCGCAGTACTCCGCCTCCTCCATGAAGTGCGTGGTCACGACGACGGAGACCCCCTTCTCGACGAGGCCGTTGATGTGCGACCAGAACTCGCGGCGGGTTACGGGGTCGACGCCCGAGGTAGGTTCGTCGAGAAACAGCGCGTCGGGCTCGTGCATCACGGCGCACGCGAGCGCGAGGCGCTGCTTGAAGCCGAGCGGGAGCTCCCTCGAGGCCATGCGGAGGTGTGTGGCGAGCGAAAAAACATCGACCATCTGCTCGATCTTCTCGCGCTTCCGGGCGCCCGTGAGCCCGTAGACCCCGGCGAAGAAGGAGAGGTTCTGCGCTGCGCTCAAGTCGCCGTAGAGCGAGAACTTCTGCGCCATATAGCCGAGCCGCGCGCGCGCGCCTGCGGTGTCGCGGCGCAGATCGATCCCCGCGACACGCCCCTCGCCCGAGGTCGGCCGGAGGAGGCCGCACAGCATTCGAAAAGTGGTCGACTTGCCTGCGCCGTTCGGGCCGAGAAGCCCGAAGATCTCTCCGCGAGCGACGTCGAATGAGATGTCCTCGGCGGCGGTGAAGTCGCCGAAGCGCTTGGTGAGCCCGCGAGCGACGACGACGTGGGCCGATGACCGAGGCACTTCGCGCGCGCTCTCGGCGAGCTTCGATCCGCCGCGCGGACCACCTCCAAGGATGTCCAGGAACGAGTCCTCGAAGCGAGGCGGCACCGGGACGAGGCGAGCGTCTGGACCCGCCTCGGGCGGCGGACGAGGCTCGCTCGCGCCCGCGCCGACGACGACGCGTATCGCGCTTCCCTGGAGCACTCCGTCGATCACTCCCGGCAGCTGGAGGGTCGCCGCGAGCGCAGGCCTTCGGGCCCCGACGCCGAGCATGCGGAAGACGCGCCCGGCGGTGCGCTGCGTCAGCTCCTGCGGTGGACCGTCGAAGAGGAGCTTCCCCTCGGAGAGCAGCAGCACGTGGTCGCACGCCTCCGCCTCGTCGAGGTACGCCGTCGACCAGACGACGCCGACCCCCTCGCCCTTGAGACCGCTCACCATGCGCCAGAGCTCGCGACGTGAGATCGGGTCGACGCCGACGCACGGCTCGTCGAGGAGCAGGAGGCGCGGCTTCCGAATGAGCGCACAAGCGAGCCCCAGCTTTTGCTTCATCCCGCCGGACAGCTTCCCCGCAGGGCGCGCGGTGAACGAGCCGAGGTCGGTGAAGGCGAGCAATTCGGCGAACACCGCCCCACGCTCGGCGAGCGGGAGGGCGCGCAGATCGGCGTAGAGGGTCAGGTTCTCGAGGACGGTCAGATCTTCATAAAGCCCGAAGCGCTGCGGCATGTAGCCGAGCTGTGTGTGGACGGACGCGGCCGCGGTGGCGGGGTCGTTCCCGAGGACGACGAGCGACCCACTGTCTGCCTCGAGGAGGCCCGCCATGAGGCGAATCAGCGTCGTCTTCCCTGCGCCGTCCGGCCCGACGAGCCCCGTGATCGCGCCGCTCCCGACGGTGCCGGAGACGGCATCGAGCGCTGGAGCCGCGTCGCCGAAACGCTTCGTCACGCCACGGAGCTCGACGAGGACAGTCACGTCTTCCCGCCCGGCTCGATACGCACCGTGACCGGAAGCCCCTGCTGGAGCCCGGGAGCGACGTCGTCGACGATGATCCGGATTCGGTAGACGAGATCCGTTCGGAGCTCCGGGGTCTCGACGGATTTGGGCGTGAACTCGGCGACGGGCGAGACAAAGCCGACGTGGCCGACGATGGGGCGCGGCGGGGTCTCGTCGGAGAGGATCTCCACCTTCATGCCCAGGCGGACCTTCGGCAGCAGGGGCTCCGCGATGTATGCGCGCACCCATGTCGACCGCGTGAGCGAGAGGACATAGACCACATCGTTTGGCGAGACGATGGCGCCCGGCTCGCGGACGCGCGACAGCACGATGCCGTCCGACGGTGCCACGAGCGAAGTGTCGGCGAGCGCGGTTTCGGCCGACGCGACTCGCGCCTCGGACGCCTGGAGCCCCGCGCGTCCCGCCGCGATGTCTTCACGCCGCGAGCCCTGCAGGAGAAGGCGGTACGTGTCGTTTGCGGACGCGAGACGCGCGTCGGCCATGTGGCTCGCGGCGACCGCGTCGTCGAACTGGGAGCGTGGCATTGCACCTGCGTCGACCAGACTCTGCGCTCGCTCGAGGCTCACGCTTGCGTTCTTTTGCGCGGCGCTCGCTTCCTCCACCGCCGCCTCTGCGCGGGCGATCTCCGGGGGGCGGTTTCCTGCGATGAGCCTCTTCAGGTTGGCGTCTGCGGACGCGACATCGGCCTTCGCGATTCTGAGCTCGTCCTCGAAGGGGCGCGCGTCGAGCGAAGCGAGCAGCATGCCCGCCGTGACGGGCTGCCCTTCCTCGAAGAGCATCGTCTTGAGCCGCCCCGCCAGACGAAAGCCAAGCTCGGCTTGACGCACTTCGATGTTCCCGTACAGCGTGAGAACGTTTGTCGCGGGCACCGCGTGGCCAATCCGCCCGGTTCGGTACAACCACGCGCCCGCGACACCACCGAGGGCGAGCACAAGGCCAACGATGCCTAGCTTCATCGAGCGTTTCATCGCCGCGCCCTCCGCGTCGTCCTGGGTGGTTTCGCCGGAGGAGCGGCGAGCTGGGCGATCACGGCGAGGCGGACGTGAGCCTGGATCGCGGCAAGCTCTTTCTCGCCAATCGTGTTCCATCCGAGGTGCCGGAGCACGCCAGCCCGCGCGGCCCTGAAGACGAGCATCTGCCCCAGGATAGAGAGAGCTGTGAGGCGCGAGCCCTGCTCCGCCCCGCCGCGGATGCTGCGAACGAGCCGCGCGACGAGCGCGAGCATGCGCCCCATGAATCCATCGAAGAGGACCGAGAACGCGCGCGTGGGCTGCTGCTGCTCTCGGAGGATGAGCTGGGCCCACAGCGTCGCCTCGTCCCCTACGAGGAGCGTCGTCCCATTCTCGATCATGTGGAGGAGGAGCTCGACGTGATGGGCGCGACGGTCATCGCGGCCGACCCGTGCTCGCGGAGCGTCGAGGGCCTCCTCGATGCTGTCGGCCACGGGTCCGAGGCGCGCGCGGATCTGGCTGGTGATGTGCTCGAACACCGCGACGTAGAGACCTTCTTTGCCGCCGAAGTGGTAGCCGATGAGCGCCTGCCGGACGTCTGCGGCGTCGGCGATGGCGCGGGTGCTGGCGGCGTGGAAGCCGTCGCGCCCGAACACCTCGATAGCGGCAGCGAGCAGCGCTTCGCGCGTCGCGTCGCCTCGCGCACGTGACTCTTTGGAGAGGGGAGGCACGGAGCGGTCGATAAGTTGTTCGGTTGACTAAGTCAATCGACCAAATCGCCACACACGAGCGTCCCTCGGCGCATCACCCTCGGGGTCGCGGTCCGCCGGGCGTGGCCCGCCGTGAGCGTGGAGCACGCCGCTGCCCGAGTGGAGCCTATTTCGCGCCCGTCTGAGGCGGCGGCGGCGGGGGCGGTGGCGGCGGCGGCGGCGGTGGCGGCGGTGGCGGCGGCGGCGGCGTGATGGCCTGGCCCGACACGCAGTCCGCCAGATTGAAGAAGAGAAATGCAAACATCAGCTCGTCTTGCGTCATCGGTCCGGTGCAGGTCGCGGGGTAGCCAGTCGCGACGGACTTCCCTGTATCGATGTGCACGTCGAGGTGAATCCCCTTGCCGCACTGCGCGCCCGCGTCGGCGGCCACTGGCGTGTCGACCGTGAAGACTCGGGGCTCAGGCACCGTTGGAGCCATCGGTGATCCGGAGCTTGCCCACGTCGTCGTCTTGCTCGCGTTCAGCGACTGGACGTTCGCGAAAGTCTGCTCGCACGTAACCTGACCGGAGGTGCCCGTCGGATAGACGACGTCCATCCACTGCGACAGCGCGAGCCCCTGTGGGAACGACGTGTTGAGCGTGATCGGACTGTCGCCGCCGGGGGCCCCGCCCGTGATGTCGCCAATCCCGGTGTTGTCCCAGGGCGCGGCGGTCGCCCCGAGCGCCGGGTCGGGACTGTAGCGGTACCAGGCATACTGAAAGTCCGTGGTGAAGATCCGGCCGCCGTTGTCGAGGTAGGACGTCACAGCGGCGAGCGCGGGATCGCCGGGTTTGACGGACTCGCTGCAGTTGCACGAGAAGATGCCCATGTCGTAGGTCGACAGGAGCGACAGGTTGCTCCACAGGCCGTACTCCGCGGTCGCGCCCGTGATCTGCCCCGCCGTCGGGGTGTAGACGTTCACGGCCTTCGACGCCCCGTTCGACTCGAAGCCGAACTCGCTGGCGGCGATCCCGACGTCGGGGAGCATGCATCCCATGTGGTCGCACGTGCCGGTCGTGAGCGCGATGTGCGGCATGTTCCCTTCCGACTGGCTCGCCGGGAGCCGCGTGAGGTTCGGGTCGGTCAGCACGTTGTTCGTGCATGCGGTGACCGTGGGGATGGTCGTCGCCCTGCGCCACTTTCCGAGCTGGACGACGATGGGGATGTTGCTGCCCACGGGGACGTTGGTGAGCACGAACTTCCCGGTGGCGTCGCTGTACGTGCTGGTCAGCGGGCTGCCCGAGGCGGGCGCTTCGCACTGGGTGCATGAAATGCCAGCAGCGATCGGCGAAAGAGCCTCGCCCGGGACGTAGACGAGGACGTTGTAGACGGGGAGCGTTCCATTGGGTGCGTAGACCGTTCCGCTCACGGTCGTGGTGGTGCCGCCGTCCGCGCCGCACGGGACGTCGCAGGCCGCCGTGCCTCCGATGCAGGAAAATCCATGCGGGTCGCTCCAGCCCCCGCCGTCGATGCCGTAGACCCAGCCTCCGGCGTCCCCGTCGAACGCCAGACTGCCATCGCTCGTCTGGACCCAGCCGGCGGCATCCCCGAGCCTCCAGCCCCCGTCCGTCAGGATCCAGCCGCCCGCGTCGTCGACGTACCTGAGACCTGCGTCGGTGTAGACCCACCCATGCCCCGCGTCGCCTTCGGTGCGGGTGGTGGCGTCCGGCGCGGTCAGCACCACCGCGTCGCGGTGCGTTGCGTCGGGCCGGCCCGGTCTGGAGGTCCCGTCCGGGCCACCGGCATCGGCGGAGCCGCCGTCGCCAAATGAAGCAGGGGTCCCTGAGCACCCGCCAAGCGCCGCCGGCACGCCGAGCATCATCAACCACACGCCTGCGAGCCGATGAATCGTCATGAGGTCGTTCCGCGCGGTCCGAGGTGATTCCACCGCGACTTCAGGAGAAGCCATGGACCCTGCGGGGTCAAGAGGTGCGAGAGGCCGCGAGGGCGGTCTCCTGCCGACGCCGGTCCAGCTTGCGGAGCTGGTGCTTGGCTTTGACCCGCGGTCGAGGTTGGGCACATGTCATGCCGACGCAGAAGAGGCTCCCCCCTGCGGCGTGTCCGGCCGGAGTATCATCGCTGCCATGGGGCTCGATCGCGCGTGCCTCTCCCGCTGCTGCGGTGCCATGGGGATCGCGGCGAGTGTGGCGTGCAGCGTCAGCGGCTCGAGGAACGCGGCCGGCGACGCGAGCGCTCGTGACGCTGCACCCCACGACTCCGGAGCGGTCCCCGTGGACGCGCGAGCGCACGATGCCGTCGGCCCCCGCATGGACGGAGGGAGCGATAGCAGCTCGGACGCCGGCGAAGGTGGGCTCACCGCCGGCAGCGACACCACCGAGACGCTCCTCATCGGTGGGCTCACGCGCACGTTCATCGTGCACCTCCCGCAAGGCTACGCCGACACGGCACCCGTCCCGGTCGTCTTCGACTATCACCCGCTCGGTGTGACGGCAGGCATCTGGAAGCTCGCGACGACCTGGTCCGCTACCGCCGACGCGCAGGGATTCATCGTCGTGTGGCCGCAGGGCTACATGGGGTCATGGAACGTGGGCCGCTGCTGCGACCCGGCGCTCGGCGCAGACGTCGACGACGTCGCCTTCACCCGGGCGATCCTCGCACGACTCTCGGCGCAGGCGAGGGTGGATGCGAAGCGCGTCTACGCCACGGGGTGCTCCAACGGCGGCGGCATGGCCTACAAGATTGCTTGCGACGCGGCGGACGTGATCGCGGCGGTCGCCCCCGTCGACTTCGACTGCGTCACCGGCGCCGGGAGCAATCCCTCGTGCGGCGACTGCACCCCGTCGCGCCCGATCTCCGAGTGCCAGTTTCGCGGCACGAATGACATGGATGTCCCGTACGACGGGGGCCCGACGCCGGTCGTCGCCGGTCTCGTGTTCCCGGGCGCACAGACGAACTTCGCGACGTGGGCGGGCATCGACGACTGCGCGGGCTCGCCCGCCACTGACGGAATTCAGCCGGCATGCCAGACGTATTCGACGTGCGGCGGAGGGGCGGACGTGACGCTGTGCACGGTACCGGACGGTACGCACTGCGGGAGCTACGCCAGCTTCCCCATCGTCGACACCGCGTGGGCGATGTTCCAGGAGCACGCGCTGCCATGACCACGCCCATGCGGCATTCATAGCTCGGTCCCTCAGAGCGGTGGCCGGAGCAACCCTGGAGTCACATGGGGCGCAAGGAATAGAGCGTCGGCTGCGCGCTTTGCGTCTTCGCGCGTGTCGGCCACGAGCACGAACATCCACGAGTCGGGTGTGCGTCTGAACGTGTACGCGAAGGGCCCGCGCTTCTTGGCGGCGACACCGATGGCGGCCCGCTCCGCCTTCGGAATCGCGTCTCCGTACGCAGCGAGCTGCGCGAGGCGGTCGCGCCGCACGACGAGGACGAAGGGCAGTGACGCGTGGTCGACCGCCATGGCCACGGCCTCCGCGCTGTCGACAGGCTTGAACGTCCGCACGTGGTTCGCGTGGGCGCGGCCGATGAGCTCCTTCATCGACACGCTCCCCCATCCGGGCTCGAACGCGGCCGCCATGTCGCGCAGATATTCCAGCGGCGGCGGGTCGGCGCCGACGGCATCGCGTGTCGACGCCACGAGAGCCGCGACGGTCTCGGGCGAGTCGAGGGGAGGGCCGAGCGTCGGGTCCATCGCTGTCCGCGTGAGGAGTCCCTTCGCGGTCGCGTCGATCGCGTGCAGGTTGTAGAAGCCCATGTCGCGCGAAAGACGTGCCGCGTAGTCGCTCGGGTTCACGGTCCGCGCCACGACCCCGTTGCCGAGCGCGGTTGCGACCGACTCGTCGAGCAACGCGTACGCCAGTTCCTCGAGCGGGTCGTTCGACGTGAAGAAGCGCTTCATGAGCGCCGCCTGCTGCTCCTGCGTGCGCGACGCGTAGAAGAAGTGGAAGAGCTCGTGGCAGACCACGTCCATGCGGTCCTCGGGCGCTTCGTCGCCCGCCACCTCGATGACGCCGTGACTCAGGATCTGCTGGCCGTTCGAGTGCTTCGAGCTCGTCGGCACGACCATGACGTCGAAGCTCACCACGGATCCGGGCGCAAGGTGCAGGCCGTAGAACCGACTGGCGCGCGCGAGAATGAGCGGGAGGTCTCCCTTCGCGAAGAGTCCCTCGAGGCCGGTGCGAAAGCGCGTCGCAACAGGCTCGCCGGAACCGGACCAGAACGCCTCGAAGCGAGGGCTGAAGTGAGCTGCGACTCTGCACAAGCGCGCCGCGTCGACCTCCGGAAGAAGAACGCGCAGATTGCGGCGGTAGTCGTCGACCGTGTCGGCGAGTAGCGCGGCGATTCGGAGCAGCTTGTCGACGTCGACGCCAACGCGTGGGAGCGGCATCCCGGTCGGTCCGGCGTCCACGGCAACGGGGGCCGAGACATCGTACTTTTCCCTGATCTCCTTCCACTCGGTGAGCGCCGCGGCGTCCTCGGGGGTCCATCCCGTGTCCCAGAACGCGTGGAAGGCTTTCTCCTCACACGGGATGGTGCTCGCGAGGCAATCGAGGTGGTAGGCGAGGTTCGCGAACGGGCGGGCACGCACGGCGAACGAGAGACCTGCAGCGTGCACCAAGCTGTCTTGTGGCGGCGGCCCCTGCCGCGACTCGGGGCTGACGGCGGTCGCAAGCGGTGGCGGAGCGACGGAGCACGGCGTCAGGGGCGCGGCGCACGAGAGGGCGAAGAACGAGACCGTGATGGCTATGCGCACGGCAAACGACACTAACCCATCTCCCTTGCCGCTCCATCTGCGGAGTCAGCTTCTCGCGGCGAGCGCCAGGCGAGCGAGGAAACACTGGCCGTGCGTGGGCGCGCGGGCGGGGCGAGCACGCTCCTCGCGCCCACTTCGATCGTCGGGGGTTCGACTTCGGCGGGTCGATCGCGGGGTCCTCCGACTGACGTCGGAGACTGTCGCGTACGGCGTGCGCGTCGGATAACCTCAATCGATGCGCAACTCGTGGTCTCTCATCGCGTACGCGTTGTCGACTTCCGTCGTGGTCGTGTCCTGCGGCGGGGCGGACACCTCGTCGGGCAACGCCTCCTCGACCTCGACGAGCGTCTCGGTGACCTCCTCGACATCGACCTCCACCCACACGCCGAGCGGTAGTTCGAGCACGCTCGCGACGTCTGCCACGTCGAGCCTCGCGAGCAGCGTGAGCACCTCCACGTCGAGCTCCGCCGCAAGCACCGCCACCGGCGCCTCCGGTTCGAGCTCGGCCAGCGTCACGATGGATGCGTCCGCGACCAGCTCCTCGAGCCACGGAGCGGACGCCGCCGTCGACGCCACCTTGAGCTGCAAGCCTCAGACCTGCGCCGAGCTGGGGTACTCGTGCGGCACGCAGTCGGACGGCTGCACGGGGGCTCTCGAGTGCGGCACATGCGGCGTCGACGAGACGTGCGGCGGAGGTAGCTCTCCAAAGGAGGGGGTCTGCAGCGCGACGTGCGTCCCCAAGACTTGCGCGTCGCAAGCGTTCACCTGCGGCACGCCCGCCGACGGGTGCGGCCACATGCTCGACTGCGGCACGTGCGGCGCGGGCGCGGCGTGCAGCGCGGCGAACGTGTGCGCGTCCGCATCCGCGTGCACGGGCCTATGCACCCAGCGGACCACTTGCCCCAACGGCGAGACCACCAGCATCAGCGGAACCGTGTTCGCGCCGAACGGCATCGACGTGCTCCCTGGCGCGCTCGTCTACGTACCCGATGGCGGAGCGGCGTCGCTGTCGGAGTTCGTCGACGGCGTGACCACGCCGCACTGCGGCTGCTCCACCGACATCAGCGGGACCCCGCTCGTCGCCGCGACGACCAACTTCGACGGCACCTTCACGCTGACCAACATGCCCGTCGGGGCCAACGTACCGCTCGTCATCCAGATCGGCCGATGGCGGCGGGTCTACACCATCCCCAACGTTGCCGCGTGCACGAACACCGCGATTCCGTCGTCCGGAGTGACGCAGCTCCGCATGCCGCGCGTGCAGAACGAGTTCACCACGTACGACAACATCCCGCTCATGGCGTTCGTGACCGGCTCGGTCGACGCGCTGGAGTGCGTACTACGAAAGGTCGGCATCTCCGACACGCAGTTCAGCGATCCGACCGGCACCGGGCGCGTGCGCATCTTCCTGGGCAGCGGCAGCGGCGGCGCGAAGTACTCCGCAGCGACCCCCAGCGAGACCACGCTCTGGGGCAACCAGGCCTCGGTCGACGGTTACGACATGGTCTACTTCGCCTGCCAGGGCGACGATTACGAGAAGACGGCTGCCCAGCAGCAGATCATCGTCAACTACGCCAACGCGGGCGGTCGCGTCTTCACCACCCACTACAGCTACGTCTGGCTCACGAACACTGCCGAGAACGCCGTCTGGTCGCCCACGGCGAAGTGGAACCAGGCCAACGAGGGGGTCTTCGCGAACGATCCAGGTGTCGGCCTCATCGACACCGCCTCGGCAGATCCGAGGCCCACGAATCTCGCGAAGTGGCTCCAGTTCATCGGCGCCTCGACCACGTACGGCCAGATCTCGGTGAACACCCTCCGCAACGACTTCAGCGGCGTCAACTCCCCCTCGCTCCTCTGGCTCGACGTCGACGACGTCTCGGCGGGCCCATTGTCTCCCGGCCTCGGCAACGTCCCCTTGCACTACACGTTCGAGACCCCGTTGGGCGCGACGCCGGCCAACCAGTGTGGCCGCGTGCTCTTCTCCGACTTCCACGTCGAGGATGCGACGACGGGTGGCACGACCTTCCCCAAGGAGTGCACGACCACCACGATGACGCCCCAGGAGAAGATGCTGGAGTACATGATCTTCGACCTCGATGCGTGCGTCGCGCCGCCCGCCTCGGCCTGCGTTCCGAGGACGTGCGGCGAGGAGAGCATCACGTGCGGCTCCGCCGGCGACGGGTGCGGCGACGTCCTCCAGTGCGGCGCCTGCCCGTCGGGGCAGGCGTGCGTCGCGGGAAAGTGTGGCAGCAGCTGCACCCCGCTCACCTGCACGGAACAGGGCTTCACTTGCGGCCAGCAGGGAGACGGATGCGGCAACATCCTCGAGTGCGGGAGCTGCCCTGCCGGTCAGACCTGCGGCGCTGGAGCGGTCCCGGGGCAGTGCGGTACGGGGACGTGCGCGCCGAAGGGATGTCCAACCGGCGTGACGTGTGGATCGCAGGGCGACGGCTGCGGCAACATCATCCAGTGCGGCACTTGCCCGGCCGGCCTGGTGTGCGGCGGCGCCGGCGTACCCGGTGAGTGTGGCTCGCCCGTGTGCGCGCCGAAGAGCTGCACGCAGCAGGGCTTCACTTGCGGGTCGGCGACCGACGGCTGCGGGAACGTCATCAACTGCGGCACGTGCGCGGCGGGGCAGACGTGCGGCGGCGGAACCGTGCCGGTCGCGAACCAGTGCGGGTGAGCTAGACGATCGTCTACGGTGAACGAGAAGGCCCCGTTCCCGTTGATGGTCACGCCCAGCGATTCGTTCTCGGCACGCGCCTTCCAGTCGCCAGTGAAGTCGCCTACGCTGTTGCCAATGGGCGCCACCGAGACGCGGGCCTCGCTCCGGCTCGACGGGTACCGCGTCTGGACGACGTGGGCGTCGATCGACGCGGCGTCGCGGAAGCAGCTCGCCGAGTACCGGTACCTGCTCGAGGAGAGCGAAGAGTTCGAAGGCCCGATAGAGCACGTCGACGTCGTGGACACCCGGGACGGGAAAGCCACCTACCAGCTCTTTCTGTGGCCATTCGGGTCCGGCGTGCTTCTCCACGCGGGGACGGCGCGGGTGGTGGCGGACGTCGTGCAGCACGGCTTCGTGGTCCACGAGCCCGACGGGGTGCCGGCGGGGGAGTTCGGTGCGCTCCGCGAGGCCGTCGGGGCCGCATTCAAGGAAGGGCAGGAGAGGCTCGGCATCAAGGAGGGGGTCACCTTCGGGGAGACGCTTGCGGAGAAGGCGCGGCGTGCGCCGGCGCCGCCGGCGGGCGGGGAGGCGACGGGGAGTGTCGACGAGCGCATCGCGGAGCTCAGACGGGACGCCGCCGAGGGGAAGCCTCCCCCCGACAAGAAGACGCTGCAGGCGCTGGTGTCGGAGTCGCTCGGTCCGCTCATCACGCCCCGTACGCAGTACCGCCCCTTCCCGGTCCGTCGCCTCTTCGAGCTCACCCCCGGTCAGAGGAACGCTCTCGAGCTCATGGTGGATCTCAAGGCGGACAACGCCGGGTTCCCGCGGCACGGGCTGCCCGCCGGGACCGGGATTGACCCTCTGCCCATCCTCAGCGGGTTCGGCTACTGGCGTGAGACTGCCAACGATCTCGCGCGGTTCCTGCGCCGCGCGCCACTGCTGCCCCTCGATGAGCTCATCGAGGTCGACGGGCAGAGCCACCCCGCATGGACGCTCGTGAGCGACGCGCTCTACGGATTTCGCAGCCTGCCCGACGTGGTCGAAATCCTCGTGGGCTCTCTCCCTCCCGACCGGCTCCTCGCCTTGTGGGAGGCGCTTTTCAAGACCACGCAGCACGACCTCCGCGGGCGGTGTCCGCCGACGGCCGCAGAAGACAGCAAGGGGCAGAGCGGGGCGAGCATCGACGCCCACACTGGCCAGTTCATCGAGCTCCTCGTGAGCTTGAACCTGAGGCTCGGCGAGGCGGGGCATGCGCGTGCGGAGGAGCTCGTCGCGGGTCTCGAGAAGATGACCGCGCGACCGGACCACTTCGAGGTCGTCGCCGGTCTCGAGTGCCTCGCGGCCCGCGGCGAGGTCGACCCTGGTCACGATCGTCTGCTCGCCAACGCCGTCATGGTCTGCGTATTCGGCTCCAGCGATTGGAGGATGGTGGGGCCGTTCACCCACCTCCTCGAGAAGCTCCCTCCCGATCGCGTGGGCCCCATCACCGGCATTCACATGCCGCTCATCGATCGCTTCCCGTCCGCCGGCGCAGCCGCGCGGCTCATCGCGCGTCTCGAGGACACCTCCTTCACGGCGTGGACGGGCCCCTACTTCGACAAGGCGTTCCGCAAAACCTTCGTCGATAGCCTCGGGGAGCTCGCAAAGCCCGCCCTCACCGAGGCTGTGGCGCGCTCGCACCCGAGGGGCGAGCTCCTGGCCGACTGCCTGGCGCGCATCGAGAAGAAGGGGAGCAAGAAGCCGAAGAAGAAGTGAGACTCGAGGCGCGCGGAGTCACGCGCTCAACCCTCGCGCCGCGAGAATGTGGCCATGGTCTCGATGCGCACGAGGATCGTCTCGCCGAAGCGCTCGATCGTCTCCCGGATCGCCGTCTTGAGGGAGGCGAGGCGCTCGCCGGGGAGGCGCTTGTGGTCGCTGATCGTGCCGGCGAAGGCGGCCCAGTCAGCGCCGGTGACGCGCCGCTCCCACACATACTTCTTCGCCTCGATTGCCACGAACGGACCTTCGAGCGGGATCGGATCGGCGTATTTCAGTGCGGAGCCATCCGGCCAGCTCGTCGGCGCACGGCCGTAGACGTAGACCTCGGGGGCGTGGGCTCGGTAGACGGGGTCGAGCGCCTCCATCACGGGCTCGTCCAGGAGCTGGAGGTTCCAGAAGCGGACGAGGGCTCCACCTGGCCGGAGGACGAGCGCCGCCTTCGCAGCGCCGCGCTTCGGGTCGATCCAGTGCCAGGTGTCCCCACTGGCGACGAGGTCGAAGCGGCGTCCGCCGTCGTCCCACTCCTCGAAGCGGGCTACCTCGACGCGGACGCCGTGAGCGCGCGCAACGGCAGCCATGCGCGGGTCGAGCTCGACCCCGAGGACGTCGATCGCGCGCGCAGTGAGCAAGCGCGCGACCCTGCCCGTCCCGCAGCCGACATCGAGGGCATGCGTCGCCCGGAGCGCGGCGACGTCGTCGATCAGCGCGTCGGGGAAGCCCGGCCGGTAGCGGTCGTAGTCCTCGGCGGCCGAGCCGAACGACTCGGCCCGCTGGCGATCAAGGTGCAGCTCGGAGATGGGGGGCATCGCGGCGAGGATATACCCGAGCGGCGGCCTGGTCAGGCACTCGGCACGCAGCGGAGGGCGATGCGACGACGCGCGAGCGGGCTTGGAGTCGGAGAAGGAAACGATGGCATCCGCGGAAGTGGGGAGAGGCGCTCTCGGTGAAGCGAGAGGCGCCCTCGGTGAAGCGAGGGACTCCCTCGGTGAAGCGAGAGACTCCCTCGGTGAAGCGAGAGACTCCCGCGAAGTGACGAGCGAGGCGCGAAATTCGACTCGAGCGTCCCGAGGCGTGGCGAGAGCGGCTCCCGGTGTGCCGATAGACGCCCGAGGCACACCGATGGCCGCCCAGCGGACACCGAGAGCGGCAATCGAAAGTATCATTGGAGTCTCTCGGGTCGGCGACAGACTCCCGAGTCACACCGAGGGCGTCCGTCGGTATGACGAGAGCCGCCCGAGTCAGAGCGAGAGCGGCCGTGGGAAGACAGAAGGGGGCTGTCGGTGCGACGAGAGACGCTGTCGGTACACCGAGCGGACCTTTCGGCATGACGAGGGAAGCAGTCGGCACACCGAGAGCGGCCGTCGACGCACCGAGAGCGGCCGTCGACGTACCGAGAGCGGCCGTCGACGTACCGAGAGCGGCCGTCGACGTACCGAGGGCGGCTATCGGCACACCGAGCGTCCCCTCTCGAAACACCGAGAGCGTCTCTCGCCGTTCCGAGGGAGGCCCAGGTCAAATCTCGGGAGGCGCTCGGCATTCCTCGGGACGCTCTCGGTGGACCGAGAGCCGCTCTCGGCGCTCGTCGGGCCGCATTCGCCGTGATTTGTGAGGCCCGCGGCAGAGCGAGCGGCTCGATCGACACCGAGAGCGACGCTTTGCGTGCAGCGAGGGCGGCTCTTGGCGGAGCTCGAGCGGCGCTCGGCTCGACGTGGGTCACGCACCGAACAGCTCGGGAGGCAGTCGAAGCGGGTCGGGAGGCTGTCGGCACGGCGAGAGCTCCCCTTGGAGTCGCGGTCGATTCCGAAGATCATCCGTGGGCTACCGCGCGTGCTCACTGACATGCGCCCGCCGGCCCCTCCGAGGTCGTGCTCGAGGCGCACACCTGCGCTCCGACGCAGGCGTTTCCACACGAGCCGCAGTTCAACGGGTCGCTCGCCGTGTTGACGCATGCCCCGCCGCAGCAGGTCATGCCGTTGCACCCATGACCCCCGACTCCGCAGTTCCGGACGTCGTACGCCATATCGTAGCAGACGCCCTGGTAGCAGGTCGTCTTGCTGCTGGCGCAAACGCCTGCGTCCGAGCAGGTTCCGTACTCCCACGAGATCCATGTGTCGTGGAAGTTGCCCGAGGAAGGGACATTGTTGCTCTCCGTGGGAGTCACGCCGATCGTCGTCGTCACCCCGACCGCGACGGCCACGGTCATCGAGGACAGACCGATCTGCCACGGCTGGGCATTGTGGTCTGGCGGCACACCATTGCTCGCGATGTCCCAGTACTCGAGCGCATAGTCCCCCGGCGGCAGGCACGCGGACAAGGGGGGCCCGGCGTCGCGACTAGGGATCAGCTCGTTCCCGACCTCGGACCAGACCTTGGCACGCTCGGTCGCGTAGACCGTCGAGTTGGCGGGGATGTACCAGTCCTGCAGGCCATTCCGGATCGCGAACACCCCCTGCTGGTCCGTGATGACGTTGAAGTCTGAAGTGACCGTCACCGCGAGCGTGCCGCATCCCGCGTCGGGGGCGTGACCGTCCGTGGCGTCGAGGACGGGCATAGGAGCGTCGCGAAGCGTGCCGTCCGTCGAGTCCGCCTTGCTGTCGCGAGGGGTGTCAGGGATGGCGTCCCGAACCGAGCGGTCCAGCCGGGCGTCGACCGCCGAGTCTCTGCTGGAGTCCCCCGGTCCATCCTCGCTGGTGGCGTCGATGGCGCTGTCGGCATGGCTCACATCCGGAGCAGAGCCGGAATCGGGTCTGGTCGAGACGTCGACCCCGGTGCCGCCGTCGAGCTGATGGATACCGAGCACGGCGTCGCAGTCGATCGACGCAACGCTCGTCGCCAGGATCAGCGCGATGCGAAGCCCGCTCGAGCACGTGCGCATCAGAACGCCCACCGCGCGAAGACCTCGCGGCCGGTCGTCGAGACCGTCACCGTCGCGTTCGGTGACGTCAGCCAGAGCACGAAACCCGTAACCGCCACCGCACCCCCCACCGCCATCACGACCGTCGCGGTGTTGCCCTCGTTCACCGCACTGGACGAGTCCGCCCTCTGCGCGGCGCCTCTTTCGCCGACGGCGGTCGTGAACTCCGACTTGGCGACGAGGCCGAGTATGCCGCCGACGCCGACGCCGACGACGCCAGCTCCGAACGTGGTGACGCCGGCGATGCGTCGCCCTGTCCAGTAGCCTGGTCGTGCGGTTGCCACCGCCGGGGAAGGGGTCTCGGCCGGGACGCGGATGGGCGCTGCCTCCGTGGCCGGGACGGGAGCAGGCTTCTCCGGTTCCGGCGGCGGGGGTACGGGGAGCGCCAGCGGCGGCGCCGGCGTCAGCTCGGGGACCTCGACCCGCAGAGTCTCGCCGGGCTGGGTCACCGCCACGACGGCTCTCCACGGTAGCCTCCCGGTGGCTTCCGCAGTGATCACGTGAGACCCGGCATCGACCGGCAGCGCCGTGTCCCATGCCCCGCGATCGATGGGCTTGTCGTCGCGCCTCACGACGAGCGTCGGGAGGTCCGTCGCGACATGAATCGTGATTCGTTGAAGGCGCGGCTCGAGAGCCGCCTGCCGACGCTTCGCCTCGGCTTCATCGTCGGCGCGACCTGCTCGTTGCGCGATCGACGCGGCCTCTCCGAACACCGCCCACGCGCTCGCGAGGTGGTTGGTATGCTCGAAGCAATTCGCGAGATTCAGCAGCACGCCGGACCCTGGATACAGCTTGCTGGCAGCCTCGAGCTTGGGGCACGCCTTGTCGTAGTCGCCCTGCTTGATGAGCCGTCGCCCTTCGGAGAACAGGGCACGCGCCGCAGCCTGGTCTTCGGCCTGGGCTTGCGCGGCGCCGCTTGCCAGCGTGGCAACGACGAGGGACGTCGCGACCGCGAGCGCGCGGAGCGACGCTCGACGTTCACATGTGGTCATACGAGTCGTCCTTCGCGGGCACCCTGACCGCAGGCACTGGTGTCACTGGGGCCGACGCTGCCGTTGCAGATGGCGGCGGAGGCGCATGGGGTCGCGTGGCCGGGGTGTTTGCGGGGGCGACCTCGCCCGCAGGGTGCGGGCTGGTCCCGACCGGCGAGTGGGGGGGAACGGCCGACGCCGACAGCTCCGGCGCCGTAGACGTGGACGTGGAGGGCGGCATCGCGACGACAGGGCTCGCCGTGCCAGGAGGGCTGGTTGATGGCTCGTCGGACGACGGTGCCGAAGGCGAATGCGACGGAGGAGAAGCGCTCGCGCCTTGAAGCTGCGCGGACGGATGAGGGCGGAGGAGAAACGCCCCGACCACGCCCAGCGCGACCACGGCGATCACGAGCGCCCCGGTGAGCAACGGCATCGAGCGCTTCCCTTGCGGAGCCACCGTCGCCACGACGTTCCGTTCGGAGACCGACGAGAGCTGCGTAGAGGGCGGGTCGTCGGTCGCCGCGAGGCCGGTTGCCGCAGGCCCGGCCTCGGGAAGCGGCGCCGTGACCGTGACGAGCACGTCGGGATCAGACAGCCGTGGAGCTCGAAGATCGGCGACGGCCGGCGCCTTCATCGCCGAGTCGCTCTCTATGGCTTCCATCCGCTTCGCGCGATCGTCCAGCACCGCCTTCGCGGCGTTCTCGACCCACTCGCCAATCCTCGACGGCACGACGAGCGTGAGCGCGGCCTCGAGCTCGCGCGCCATCTCGCGCGCCGTTTGATACCGCTTCGCGGGATCCCGATCGAGGCCGCGAAGCGTCACCGTGTCGAAGATCGGCGGGAGACCCGGCACGAAGGAGCTGGGCGGAGTCGCGCTTCCCTCCATGACCTTCGAGAAGATCTCCATGTCGGTCGCGCCTGCGAAGAGGCGCCGCCCCGTGAGCGCTTCCCAGAGCACCACCGACGCCGCATAGATGTCGGTGGTGCGATCGGTCGTCCCGCGGACCTGCTCGGGCGCCATGTACGCGAGCTTGCCCTTGATCTGGCCGTCGCGGGTGGCCTCACCGACGCGCCCGGCCGCCTTCGCCACCCCGAAGTCCACGAGACGGGGGATCCCGTCGACACCGACGAGAATGTTCTGCGGGCTGACGTCGCGATGCACGATTCCGAGCAGCTCTCCCCGTTCGCCACGGGCTTCGTGTGCGGCATGCAGACCGTGGAGGATGCCCACGAAGATGGTCCCCACGATGTCCGAAGGAATGCGGCCGTCTTCGCTGTTCGGCGCACGCACGAGCCGGGCGAGCGACTCGCCTTGCACGTACTCCATCACGAGAAACAGCTCTCCTTCCTCCGAGACGACGTCGAGCGTGGGCACGACGTTCGGGTGGCGGATGCGCGCGACGAGGCGTGCCTCGTCGACGAGCATGGCGACGATCTCCGGATCCGTGACGAGGTGGGGGTGAAGGCGCTTGATCGCGACGGTCCGTGCGAACCCGACGGCGCCGAGCAGCCGCCCGAGGTGGACGGTGGCCATGCCTCCCGAGGCGATCGCATCGTAAAGCGCGTACCTCCCGATGATACGCGGGGCGCTGCCCGACGGTGTGGTCACACCGAGATGCTATCGAAGCTTGCGATGGGCGTCGAGGCTCGTCGAAGAGTGGGCTGTGAGCGAGAGCCGGCGAGCCGCCGCGGAATCTGCCGGGGTCACCGCACCCACAGCGTCCCCTTCTGGCCCCAGCGCGTCGGCGCAGTGTCGCAACCAGTGACGCCAATCACGTTTCCGTAAACGAGCCGGTCGGCCGTCCCGCTGTCGCCGTCTGCCACTCCCGTCTCGATCGGCTGGTCATACTCACCCGTACCGTAGGCTGTCGGTGGGTACACGTAGCTCTCCGCGGTGCACGCACCGATGGCGCTCGAGACCGAGGTGAAGGTGCACGTGCTCTGAAAGAAGCCCGTCGTGGCCGCGCAGGTGAGGCGGAGGGCCGGGCTGGTCCCGGACTTGAGGCTATTGATCTGAGCGTCGGAGAACTTCCCGAGCGCGGTTGGGCTCGTGAGCCCTGCGGCATTCACGGCCGCCGCGTTGACGTGAGCCGTGTCTGATCCGTTGATGCCGACGACGAGGGTCCAGCCGCCGCCGTCCGTCGCCATATCGCAGTACGCTTTGAACGGGGGAGCCCCTCCCGGCCCGTCGAGGTCGATCTCGTACACGCCCGAGGGGGCGGCTGGATTCATCTTCTGCAGCGAGAGGCAGCTGACAGTGTCGACGCACTTCCCGGCTGTGCAGACGCTCGAGGCGCAGTCGCCGTTCGCGCCACAGCTCTGACCCTCGGTGCACGTCGGAGTGCACGCGGGGGCCGCGCACGTGCCGTTCGTGCAGATGCCGGACGCGCAGTCGCCCGCGACGGTACAGACGCTCCCGTTGGCGCAGGTCGGCGAGCACGCAGGGGCCACGCAGACGCCGCTCGTACACACGCCGGAAGCGCAGTCGCCCGCGACGCCGCACGCAGCCCCGTCGAGGCACTTCGGCGAGCACGCGGGCGTCGCGCACTTCCCTGCCGTGCACACGTCGGATGCGCAGTCGCTGTTCTGGCCGCATACGTTCGAGGGCGGGCATGAAGGGGCACACGCGGCGGTGCACTGGCCGCTCACGCAAGAGGTGCCGGTCACACACGACTGGCCACACGCGCCGCAGTTCGCGTCGTCGTTGGCCGTGTCCACGCAGAGCCCGCTGCAGAGCGTCCCCGTTGCGCCGGAGCACATCGCCTCGCACGTACCTCCCGAGCAGAGCTGCCCGGTCTTGCAGATCGTACCGCATGCACCACAGTTCAGCGGGTCGAGGCTCGTGAGCGCACAGTACGCGCTGTTGCCGGCTCCACATGTCGCATAGCGAGCGGCGCAGGTCGCGCCGCAGGCGCCGTCGGAGCACACGTCGCCGGCCGGGCAAGTGTTGCCGCACGAGCCGCAGTTCTTGTCGTCGGACTGTGTGTCGACGCACGTCCCTGTGCACAGCTTCGATGTGAGACCGATGCACGTCGCGCCGCACATCGCTTCGGAGCAAACCGTCCCGGAGGTGCACTTCGTGCCGCAGGCGCCGCAGTTGTTCGGGTCGACCTGGACTTGTGCGCACGCTGCGGCTGCGCCTGCACCGCAAAGCTCCTCGTACGGGAGGCACGGCGCTCCAGCATCGTGACCGGAATCCGTGCCGGTGTCGTGGCCTCCGGTGTCCGCCGAGCCCGCGTCGAAATGGACCGCAACGTCCGGCCGTGCGTCGACGTGGGGCGCAGTGTCGGCGCGAGCGTCGAGGTGTGCACCCGTGTCGGGATGGGCGTCGACGTGAACGCCCGTGTCGCTACCGCCGTCGATGTTGGGTGGTGAAACTGACGCCGTGCTCCCGCACGCCGCCGCGATCATGACCATCGAAGAGGCCACGAGGCATCGTCTCACCGCGCGATAGTTCGGATTCGTCATCTACCCACGATAAATGACGAAACTCGCCCGAGGAAAGCTTTTCTCGCCTGCCGTGGAACGCGGAGATATCAGGTACGGAATACCTACCTCGGCGCCTGTCCGCCCCTGTCGGCGTCCCTCGGCGGCCTGGTGGGAGCTGTCACCGTCCTGCGGAGTGCACGGGGCGGCGTTGCCGACGAGCGCGGCGATCCCAACAGTGGAACTGCAGGTAGGCCGGTTGCGACGCCATCAACGTCGCGGCTGTACGTGCAGAACGCCGCCGCCGACCGTCAGCGCATCATTGGGGGTCGTAGTACTCCGCGAACGTGGTCGCGACGCCGCCGATGTCCCCGTCGTAGTTGACGTCGCCGCCCGCGACGAGGACGCGTCCGCTCGGTAGCAAAGTTGCCGTGTGTTGCCAGACCGCGGTCAAGAGGGGCGCGGCGGACGTCCATGCTCCCGCCGAGTAGAGCGCGGTCTCCGTCAGCGCGCCGCCGCCACCCGTGGCGAGGACACGCCCGTCCGGAAGGAGCACCGAAGCGTGCCACCAGAATGGCGCCGGGAGCGAGCCCGTCACTGTGAACGTGCCTGTCCCGGGCGAGTAAAGCTCGCAGCTGGCGCTGTCATTGCCACCGGCGATGAGGACCTGTCCGTTCGTCAGCACGGTGGCCGTCGGCGCGTAGCGGGCGGTGTGCATCGGGGCGGTGGTCGCGGTGAATTTTTGCGTGGCGGGGGTGTAGATCTCCGCCGTTGCGGTGTAGCCGACCGGCGTACCGCCGCCGACGATGAGCACGGTGCCGTCCGCGAGCAGCGCGGCCTTGTGCCAGTAGCGGCCGAGCGTCATTGGCCCCACGGTCGTCCACTTTCCGGTCGCCGGTGTGTAGATTTCGGCCGTCGCCGTCGGCGCTTCGTATGTGGTCCAGCCACCAGCGACGAGCACCGTGCCGTCGGTGAGCAGCGTCGCGGTATGGAACGCTCGCTCCGTGGTCAGTGCACCGGTCGGCGTCCACGTGTTCGCCACGGGGTCGTAGAGATCGGCGCTGACCTGCCCCGTGAGCGTCCCGGACGCGCCCCCGCCGGCAACGAGCACGCGGCCGTCCTGCAGCACGGTGGCCGTCGGCTCGTAACGACCGACGCTCGTCGTGCCTGCGCTCGTCCAGACACCCGTCGCCGGGTTGTAGAGGTCTGTGGTGGTCGTCGTCACGTCACTGCTGTCTCCGGACACGACCAGCACCTTTCCGTTCGAGAGGAGGACCGCCGCGTGATGCGCGTGCGCCTCCGGGATCGCGCCCGTCGCGACCCACCCGGTGCAGGCGCCGCCCGTCGAGCACGCCTCGGCCACGCCGCACTGCGTGCCGCTCGTGCACTTGCCGCAGACACCCGCGGCACAGCTCTGGCCCGCGGTGCACTGTGAGCTCATCGTGCAGGCGCCGCACGCACCCGCCACGCAGAGGTCGGACGCGCACTCGCCGCTGACGCCACACGCGTGGCCGTTCGTACAGGTGGGCGCGCACGACGGCGCGGCGCACTTGCCGTTCGTGCATGCTCCGGAGACGCAGTCTCCCGGAGCGCCGCACGCGGCGCCCTCGGCGCATGTCGGAGCGCACGCGGGAGCCGCGCACTTGCCACCGGTGCAGATGCCCGACGCACAGTCGGCGCTCGCTCCGCACGCGTTCCCGTCTACGCAGGACGGCGCACACGACGCGTGACAGCTCCCTGAAGTGCAGGCTGTGCCTGTCTCGCAGGCCTGCCCGCAACCGCCGCAGTTTGCGTCGTCCGTCTGCACGTCGGAGCAGAGGCCGTTGCACAGCGTCGACGTCGACCCGGAGCATGAGGCGCCGCACGCGCCGCTGGAGCAACGCTCCGCCGACGTACATACCGTGCCGCAAGCGCCGCAGTTGTCGGGGTCGAGGCTCGTGAGCGCGCAGTAGGCGGTCGCGCCGGTCCCGCAGGTCGCATACGGCGAAGCGCACGTCGCCGCGCAGGCGCCCGCCGAGCAGACTTGCCCCGCAGGGCACGCGTTGCCACATGTCCCGCAGTTCTTGTTGTCGGAGTTCGAGTCGACGCACGTTCCCGTGCAGAGCGTCGACGTGAGCCCGATGCACGTCGCCCCGCACGCGGCCTCCGAGCAATACGTGCCAGTCATGCACTTTGTTCCGCAGGCGCCGCAGTTGTTCGGATCGGTCTGTATCGACTCGCACACGGCCGAGGACCCGGTGCCGCAGAGCATCTGGAAAGGCGCGCACGACAGTGCGCTGTCCACGCCCGCATCGAATGGAGCGTCGGCCTTGGCGTCTCCGTGCGTGCTCGTCTCTCGCGGCGCATCGGCGGGCGTCGCAGCCTCCGCGTGCGCGTCCGAGTGCGTCACCGCGTCGAGACGAGCATCCATGTGCGTGCTCGTCTCGGCACGGGCATCGACATGTCCGCCGGTGTCCGCGCCTGCATCGCCAGAAGTGCTCGTGGTCGCCGAGCCTCCACACGCGATCGCCCCTGCGCCAGCAATAAGCGACGCTGTGAGTACCGTGACCGAAACGTGCCCACTGCTCGCTCGCTTTGCCATGCCGTTCACACTCCCGTCCAGCACTCTACACGAGTGATGAGCCCAGACGAGCGGCTCTGCGGATTCGAGCTCGCCCACGACGGACTGTCACGTACCGTCGGCGACACCGACTGCCTGAGCGCGCTCACGGTGCGAGCGGTCGTTCCCATTCGAGAGCTCCAAACACCGGTCCGCGCGGGGCCGCGAGGCCAAGCGCGGCGCGGCTGCCCGCGCGTTCTGCGCCGCGGTTCAGGGCGATCCGGACAACTGCGGCGCCTGCGGCTCGAAGTGTCAATCCGGCACGTACTGCTCCGACGCAGTCTCCGACGCACAGATCAACGCCTTCAAGTCCGGCATGAGCCCGGGCTATCGCCTCACGTGCAGCGTCCGCCTTCCCCCGGCGTCGGCGCGATGCGCTACTGTCGCGCCCGCCGTATGCAAGCACCTCCGTCGCGCCATCGCTTCGTCATCGAGGCGATCCTCTTCTTCGCGTACGCGGTGTTCGGCACATCGTGGCTCGCGGTCGCCCCGCTCGCGGCGGATCTCCTCAAGGCCTTCTCCGTCAGCGCGACGGAGTTCGCCGACCTGAACACCGCCGTGGCGATCCCGAAGACGTTCATCCCGGTCGTCGCGGGATGGGCCGCGGTCCACTTCGGTCTGAAACGGTCGCTTCTCTTCGCGCTCGTGTTGACCTGCGCGGTCGCGATCGGGCCGCTCTTTCCGAGCTTCCGCGTCGTCCTCGCGAGCCGCTTCGTCTTCGGAATGGGTGGAGCCATCCTCGTCACGCTGACCGGACCGATGGTCATGCAGTGGTTTCCGAAGTCGGAGCTCCCGGTAGTCAACGCCTTCAACGGCGTGGCCGTCAACTCGGGGATCGCCTTCACGATGTACGTGACCGCCCCGCTCGCGGCGACGGCGCTCGGCTGGCGCGGCACTCTCCTCACCTACGCGGCGGTGCACGTCGCCATCATGTTCGTGTGGGCCATCTTCGGCCGCGAGAATCGCGCGGTCGTCGACGGCGCCGCCAGTGGCGCCGGCCCGACGGCCACTGCCGCGACCGTCCGCTACGCGGATGTCTGGAAGATGAAGGAGCTGTGGCTCGCCACGCTCGCGTTCACCGCGGCGGTCACGCTCTATCTCTCCTTCAGCTTCTGGCTCCCCAAGTTCTATCAGGAGCAGTTTCACTTCGCGCGCGCGGCGGCGTCGCAATACAGCGGAATCATCAACCTCGCCGGCATGCCCTCGGCGATCGTCAGCGGCCTCTTGACTCAGCGGCTCGGAGTGCGTCGCCCGTTCATCATGGTCGGCGGCCTCATCGTCGGCATCGTCGCCTTCGGGATGTACTTGTCCCCATCCCCGGTCGTCATCATGGCCTCCGCGGTGCTTCTCGGAATCGCGCTCTTCATACCGACGGCCGCCACGACGACGCTTCTCATGGAGCTGAAAGGGGTCACTCCGCGCCACGTGAGCCTGATGATGGGGACGATGTTTACATGCTGCTACCTGGTCTCGGCGCTCGCCCCGAAGCTCGTAGGCTTCCTGCGCGACGCGACGGGCTCGTTCGTGCCTGGATTCGTGGTGATCACGGTGTTCTCTTGGCTGATCTTCGTTTGCGGGTTCTTCCTGCCCGAAACGGGGCCCGGGCGAAAACCGAGCCCCGTGGGAGCAGTCGCCTAGCCACTTCGACGGCGGCCGTATCGGACGAATGACTCATCACGGGACGGGGGCCATCATCAGGCCGTTGTCGCATGCGTCCAGGTCGGGGCCGACCCCGACGTCCGTCCATGTCGTCCCGTTCCACGCGATGGTGTCGAGCGTCCTACCCGCGAACACCACCTGCGAGCCGACCCCGGCGGCCGTGCTCCCGGCGAAGTTGCTCATCGCGTCGGCGAAGTTGCGCGCCGGAGGCGAGATGCGCGCGCGGGCTCTGGCGAGGGGACCCGCGAGGATGGACCCGCGGGCGCCGCGGGCCCGACACTGCGGGTCCACGGAGCGCGCGCCCCGATGGGATGTCGGCGAGAACCGGGAACGCGGCCGCCTGTAGGGCCGCGCCGACGACGGGCGAAGGGGCCACGCGCGCAGGGGGCGCAGACAGCGCCGGAGCGGCGCGGTCGAACGGAGCGCGGCCAGTCGGGGCGCGGACGACGAGCGCGGCCGCGCCGGCCATGCAGTCGTGAACATGCTGGCGTCTCGGAAGCCGAGCGCGCGCACGAGCGAGCGGGCGCGGTCCAGACGACGCGCGTTTCCGCTACGCGTGAGGCGCTGGCGCGTGCGAGCTCGGCCGTTGATCACCGGCGACGTGCCGGCAGAGCTGCGCTCGCGCGGCTGCGGATCGAACCAATCGTCTGCGGATTTTGCGCGAGGTCAGCGCGCCCGCGCAGACCTTGCGCGTCGGTCCTCGTTGACTCCGCACCAAGAGGGCCAGATTCGCCTCGTAACCGCATGATCATCGTCGAACCGCGAAGTGGAGCACGTTCGGAGAGCCCAGCGACGAGCTCAGCCTTTTCGCGAAGCGCGGAGGCTGGCTACGGACTTGCACCCGCTCGGATCGCTTCTGAACACTCCTGTCCCCCGACCGGCGGCGCGAGGAAGCAAATCGACGTTCGCAAGAAATCCCGTAGTCGAAACACACCATCGCGTGAGGACGACATCATGACCTACCAAAGCGTCAATCCGTACGACGGCAAGCTGCTCGAGACGTTCCCCGAGCTTACAGACGACGGGCTCGAAACGGCGATTCACACTGCCGCGACGTGCTTCGAGACCTGGCGTTACAAGAGTTACGAAGACCGCGCGAAGATCGTCGCGAAGGCGTCGGAGTTGCTGCACGCGCGCGCTGACGAGTTCGCGCGCCACGCGACGCTCGAGATGGGAAAGCGGATCAACGAAGCCCGCGGCGAGGTCGAGTTCAGCTCGAACATCCTCGCCTACTATGCGAAGAACGCTTCGAGGTTTCTGGCTCCCGTGAAGCTCCACCCGACCGTCGGAGAGGCCCACATGGAGAGCAGCCCGATCGGCGTGATCTTCGGCGTCGAACCGTGGAACTTTCCTTACTACCAGCTCGCGCGCGTCGCAGGCCCGCACCTCATGGCAGGCAACGTGCTCGTCGTGAAGCACGCCGGTTGCGTCCCCCAGTGCGCCATCGCCTTCGAGAAGCTATGGGTCGATGCCGGTGCGCCGGCAGGATTGTATACGAACCTGCGGATCAGCCACGACCAGTCCAACCGCGTCGTCGATGACCTGCGCGTCAAGGGTGTCGCGTTGACCGGCAGCGTCGCGGCGGGCCAGAGCATCGCCGCGCGCGCAGGCAAGAACCTCAAGGTCTCTTCGATGGAGCTCGGCGGAAGCGACGCGTTCATCGTCCTCGAGGACGCGGATCTCGAGCACGCACTGAAGTGGGCCGTCTGGGGCAGGATGTACAACGCCGGGCAGACCTGTTGCGCCGCGAAGCGCTTCATCATCGTCGACGCGCTCTACGACAAGTTCCTCGAGCAGTTTCAGGCCGCGCTGACCGCGCTCAAGGCAGGCGACCCGATGGACGAGAAGACGACGCTGGGCCCGCTGTCGACGGAGTCGGCGTTGATCGACCTCCTGAAGCAGGTCGATAGCGCGGTCGCCAAGGGGGCAAAGCTCGTGATGGGCGGAAAGCGCATCGACCGTCCGGGGTCCTTCATGCAGCCCACGATCCTCACGGACGTCAAGCCGTCGAACCCGGCGTTCCGCGCAGAGTTCTTCGGTCCGGTCGCGATGTTCTTCCGCGTCAAGAACGAGGACGAGGCCATCGCTCTGGCCAACGACTCCGACTTCGGCCTCGGCGGCTCGGTGTTCACGAAGGACCTCGCACGCGGCCGGCGCGTCGCGAGCCGTGTCGACACCGGCATGATGTTCATCAACAACATCTCCTGGTCCGACGCCGAGCTCCCGTTCGGTGGCATCAAGAACTCGGGGTACGGGCGCGAGCTCGGTGACATGGGTATCCAGCAGTTCGTGAACAAGAAGCTCGTTCGCGTCGTGTCGATGGAAGCGCCGCTCTAGGGCTGCGTCTCCTGTCCAACCGCTGATGGGGTCCGGGGCGGCGCACGCCGCCCCGTGACGTCCAGGTACGACCAATCTCGAGAGACCGGAGCTTCTATGTACGTGAATGTCGCAATCCTGAAGGAGACGCAGCCCGGCGAACGACGCGTCGCGCTGGTTCCCTCGGTCGCTTTGAAGCTCCAGAAGCTCGGCGCCAAGCTCCACATGGAGCGTGGCGCAGGAGCGGCTACGCATCTCGATGCCGCGGCCTTCGAGGACGTCGTCTTCACCGACGACCGAAAGGCGCTGGTGAGCGCCGCGGACGTCGTTCTTGCCGTGGGACCGCCCGCGCTGGAGGTCGTGGAAGCGATGAACGAGGGTGCCGTCCTCGTCTCCTTCATCTACGCGCACAACAACCCCGCGCTGGTGCAGAGGTTGCTCGCGAAGAAGATCACCTGCTTCGCCATGGATCGCGTACCGCGCACGACGCGCGCCCAGGCGATGGACGCTCTCTCGAGTCAGTCGGCGCTCGCCGGCTACCAGGCCGTCTTGCTCGGGGCGACTCATCTCGGACGCATCCTACCCAAGCTCACCACCGCCGCCGGCGCCATCGGGCCGGCGACGGTCCTCATCCTCGGCCTCGGCGTCGCCGGCCTCGAAGCGATCGCCACGGCTCACCGCCTGGGCGCCGTCGTCGTTGGCTACGACGTACGCCCCGAGACACGCGAGCAGGCGCTGTCCCTGGGCGCGACGTTCGTCGATACGGGCGTCGACGCGACCGTCAAGGGTGGTTATGCACGCGAGCTGACCGCGGAAGAGAAGACCCGCGTCGAGGCCGCACTGACCGCGCACATCGAGAAGGCCGACCTCATCATCACCACCGCTTCGGTCCCGGGCCGGAGCGCGCCAAAGCTCATCACCAAGGCCCAGGTTCGCCGAATGAAGCGCGGCTCCGTGATCGTCGATCTCTCCGCCGAAGGCGGCGGCAACTGCGAGGATACGACACCGGGCGACACGACGGAGGTCGGCCAGGTGACGATCGTCGCGCCGCTCCACGTGCCCTCGCGAACGGCGTCCGACGCGAGCGAGCTCTACTCCAGAAATCAATACAACCTCCTCTCCCTGATCCTGAAGGAGAACGTCATCCAGATCGACTGGACGGACGAGGTCCTCGCCGGTACCGCGCTCACGCACGCTGGCTCGCTGATGGGCGACGCAGAGAAGGAGAAAGCGCCGGTGGGCCCGGGCGACCCGAAGAAGCCACCGATCGCGCATACACGCAAGGCAAGCGCGACGAGGAGTCCACCATGACCGCTCCGACCACGATCGGCGGCATGGCCGCCGTCTACATCTTCATGCTCGCGGCGTTCACCGGCTGGGTCATCATCGGGCGCGTTCCCGCGATCTTGCACACGCCGCTCATGTCTGGGTCGAACTTCGTACACGGCATTGTCGTCGTGGGCGGGATGTTCGCGCTGCTCAACGCGAGCACCCACGCGGAGCAGGCTCTGGGCTTCTTCGCCGTGTTGCTCGGCGCCGGCAACGCGGCGGGCGGCTACGCCGTGACTCGCCGCATGCTGGCCATGTTTCAGACAAGCGGGCAGACCGTGCACCACGCGAGTGCAGCGCACGCGAAGCCGCGTCACGCGCGTCGCGCGAAAGCATAGGAGCGAAGATGCTGACGACGATTGCACATCTCCTGATTGCCACGACGGATCTCGCCGCCGCGTTTCTCTTCATGTACGGACTCAAACGGATGTCGTCGCCGGTCACGGCGCCGTCGGGAATCCTGGCGGCGGGCGTCGGCATGCTGGCTGCCGTGCTCGGCAGCTTCCTCTACGTGCTCGAGGTCGATGCCGCCGCCAGGCCGCACCTCGTCACCAACGTCGCGCTCGCAGTCACCGCGCTCGCGGTCGGCGGTGGCACAGCCTTCTGGCTCGGCAAGAAGTCCGCGATGACGTCGATGCCGCAGATGGTGGCGCTCTACAACGGGATGGGAGGCGGCGCCGCCGGTGCCATCGCCGCCGCCGAGCTGTTCGGCAACAAGCCGCACGGCGTCACGGCGCTCGTCGTCACGCTCCTGGGCGCGCTCATCGGAGCCGTGTCCTTCTCCGGCTCGCTCGTTGCCTGGGCCAAGCTGGAGGGGGTGATGAAGAAGCCGCTACGGGCGAGGGGGCAGCACGCGTTCAACGCCGTGGTCATGGCAGCGACCCTCGCGATCGGGGGCTACGCGGTCTTCGTCGCGAACGGCGGCGTCAATCCGCTCCTTTCGACTCCCCACATGATCGAGCTCTTCTTCGGGTGCGCGCTCGTGGTCGGCGTCCTGATGACGCTCCCGATCGGCGGGGCTGACATGCCGGTCGTCATCTCCATCTACAACGCATGCACGGGCCTCGCCGTCGGGCTCGAAGGGTACGTGCTCGGGAACGCCGCGCTGATGATCGCGGGCATGGTCGTCGGCGCCGCAGGCACGCTCCTCACTCTCCTGATGGCAAAGGCGATGAACCGCTCGGTCTGGAGCGTCGTGTTTGCCGATTTCGGGGGCGCGAGCAAGCACAAGCAAGGCAGCATCACCGGAAGTCTGAAGCCGGTCCAGGCGAGCGACGCGGGGATCTTCATGCGCTATGCCCACAGCGTCATCGTCATCCCCGGGTACGGGCTCGCGGTGGCTCAGGGCGAGCACAAGCTCTACGATTTCGTGAAGCTGCTCCAGGCGTCCGGCGTCATCGTCAAGTTCGCGGTTCACCCCGTCGCGGGGCGTATGCCGGGGCAGATGGACGTTCTCCTCGCGGAGGCGGGCGTCCCGTACGACATGATCTTCCAGCTGGAAGACATCAACGACGAGTTCAAGGACACCGACGTCGCGCTCGTCATCGGAGCCAACGACGTCGTGAACCCCGCGGCGCGGACGGACAAGTCGTCGCCGATCTTCGGGATGCCCATCCTCAACGCAGACAAAGCCAAGAAGGTCTACGTCATCAAGCGCGGCGAGGGGAAGGGCTACGCGGGCATCGTGAACGCGCTGTTCTACGAAGAGAACTGCAACATGGTGTACGGCGACGCGCAGGCGGAGCTGGTCAAGATGATCGAGGCCGTGAGAGGGCTCGGCTCATCCGCCGCGGCATGAGTCGACGCGGCTTCCTGTCAGAGCGCAGAGCTCTCTCCTCTCGAGAACCGATGATGGGTCACGGGCCACACGCCGAGCGTGGTGGAAGCTCTCGTCGCGGTGTCGTCCCGTCAGTGTCTGGTGGTCGCCGATTGAGAGGGTCAGGCGGGCCGCTATTCGCTGAACACGAGCATCGAGGCAGAAAGAGCCGGAGCCGCGTACGGATAGGCGTTGCTCAGCGGCACCGTCGCTTGCTCGGCGAGAACGGGTGACGGGTCGCTCGCGTCGATCCGGTAGGTGGTCACCGTGCTTAGAACGTGCGCGTTCGTGATGCGCAGGCCCACGATCTCGGCACCTGACGTCTTGTTCACGACGAGCACCGTCACCCGGCCTGGGACGTCCATGCCGGCATAGACCGATATCGACGCTGGTGAAGGGTTCGACGTCATGACGCTCGTGTCGGCGAAGCGTACGCCGTTGCCGTCGGCGTCGTGAACGAGCTCGAGGCCGCCGAACGCATAACGCAGACCTGTGTTGTCACCCAGCGGCCAGAGCGCGGCCAGGGTGACGCCCATGCGCTGGAAGACGCCCAGAGAATCGACGACGGCAAGCCCGCTCGCGATGTGGTTGCGACCTCCGGGAAAGTACTCGCTCACGCCCAGCCCCGTACCTGGATAACCGGCGGCGAGGTGCCCTTGCAGGCGCGTGAGGATGTAGGCAGGCCCGTTCAGATGATCGCTCGATGTAATCCACGACCCCTCATCGTAGGTCGTGTCCCAGTAGCTCCGCGGTCCTTGCACTATGGAGTCCACCTCGGCCGCCGTGAGCGGGCTCACGGCATCGTCGAGCGCCGTCACGGTCGTCCCGTCGAACGTCGCCTGCGGATACCAGTGCATATCCCAGACATCGAGGAGCCTCGTGCCAGCTGCGGCGCTCGCCGACGCGACGGCGGTCAGGAAGTCGTCCATGAACCAGTCGCCGAAATCGCTCCAGGGCGATGTCAGCTCGTGCCAGCACATCCAGCCGTCGTATCCGAAGTGCGCGGGCCCTACGATTGTCGCCTGCGGCGCGATCTCCCTGACCTTCGTCGCGAACGAGATGACGCGGCTCGTGAACTCGGGTCCCGTCACGCGCTGACCCACCTCTACGCCGTTTGGCGCGTAGAGAGGGTCGCCGCTCCCTGCCTGGAGCATCGGGAAGTTGTACTCCCAGAGATCCGCTTCATTGTCGACTCCGACAAGCACCTGTCCGGGCCCCGGAGCGGTGATGTCGTCGGCGAACTGCGCGCGCATGTACGCCAGATGCTCGTCCGTATAGACGACGCCGTCAGTCAGGTCAGGGGTCGCCGCGTACGGGCCGGGTTTCACCAGAACCTCCTTGTCGAAGTACGGAGCGCGGTTCCAGCCCGCTTGGTCCCACGGAATGTTCGAAGCGACGCTGTTCGCAACGTAGTCGTTCAGAACGAACGGGACCATCGTCGCGCGGCCGGCTGCGCGGTTCGCGCGGATCATCGTGAGATCGGTGCCGGCGGGCTCGGTTGGAATGGCGAGGCCTGTCGCGAGCGTCATGTCGCTCGAGTAGCCGTTCTCGACGCCGCCGTTCGAGACGTTGTTCTCCCAATCGTACGAGTTGCCGCGGTCGCCGCCTCGCCTCACGAGGGTCGCGGCCGCGAGCACGCTGGCGGGTAGTCCGGTGCTGATGTCCCCGTTGACGCCGTAGATGAGTGGAGAGATCGCGAGGCGCGCGCCGCCGGTGTCGATCGGGATCTCGATGTCGACCTGTCCCGGTGCAAAAGCGGCGGGCGGATTCACCGAGCAGGTGACGACGACGTTCGTCACATTCGAGGCGCCGACCGTGCCTGAGCCGGTCGTGACCACACACGTCTCGTTCGCCGGCGCGATCGGCGTGCCTACCATGACGTCGTACGGTTGCCCGGACGCGATCGGCGTCGGCAGAGTGAACGGCCCGTTGCTGGTCACCGGGATTGCGTCGCCGGAGCTGTCGGAAACGAGGACCGTGCCCGCGAGCCCGCTGACGTTCCCGCCGACGGTAAAGAGGTCGGTGGTGCAGGTCACGACCACGGACATGACGTCCGAGGATTCGACGACGCCAACGGCGTTCGACGCGATGCACGTCTGGCTCGGCGCCGCCGGCGAGCTCTGAACACTCACCGAGTAGGCGCTGCCCGAGCGCTCCCAGGTTGAAAAGGTGAATGCTCCATTCAGTGTGATTGACAACGACGCGCCTTCGTTCGCGAGCACGAGGCCCGAACCGACGAGGCCAGAAACGCTGCCGCCGACCGTCCCGCCCGCATCGACCGACGAAGCTGCGTCAGGGCGGCTCGCGTCGGAAGACGTACTGTCGCGCACGCCCGCATCACTGGGCGCCTCACTCCGCGCGTCGGTCCCCGCCTCACCGGTACTGGCGTCGCGATGCCCAGTATCCGGTGCGGCGCCCTCCGGAATCGCCCGCGAGTCGGAGCGCGGCTGCGCCTCACTGATCGAGGAATCGCGCAAGGTCGCCTCGGTGGTCTCGCGCGCGTCGGCGCGAAACGCGTCTGAATCGCTGGCGTCGACCGGCCCTTCGTCGCTCGCGCCACGGCAGCCTTGCGACGTGAAAGCGAAGACGGCAAACACGACCGTCGGTGTCGTGAGCACACCTCGAACAACCACAGGAATCACAGCTCGTCCGTGGCGGTGGCGGGCACTACCGGTGTCGCTCTCGCGCCTGCGTGGTTGAGGAGCCAGCTTCTCACGACGCCGTACGAGCAAGAGCTATGCCGGCGGCGCGGGCGCGCTCGGTCTCGTGGCAACGCTCGCTCACATCGCCACTGACCGTCGGCCGCTGTGGAACGTCCTGCGGATGGCTCAGCTCATTGTGCCGACGTCCCGTCTGCAACCACGACGAGCTCACCGGTGGGCCGGGGCAAGCGTCTGCGCGCCGGCTGTTCCAGGAGCGCCTCGCGTAGCTCGAAGGTGGAGACGATGCGGCGAACGTGCAGACCGTGCTCGCGGAGCAATGGCTCGAGCGCGGAGCGAGGCGCGCCCCAGACGAACGGCTCGTCGAGCCATCGCATGGACACATCGACCGCGTGGCGCTGGGTATGAAGACGGAAGCGTCCCGCGGCATCTGGCGTGATCACGGTGAGCACGGCACGGGTCCGCCGCGATCCGTTCTCGACGAGAGCCTGAAGGAGTGCTCCGACGCGCGACGGGCTCAGGTACATGAGAAGACCCTCGGCGACGAATACCGTGTCGGCGGCTCTGTCGAATCCGGGTGCCGCAAGAAGCGCGTCCTGGAGGTCCGAGACGGCGAGGTCGACGGCGACGAAGGTGACCGCACGAGACACCACGCCGCGTAGCGCGTGTCGCTTCGCCGCCTGCGTCGCGGGGTGGTCGACCTCGAAGATGCGTGCCCCGTCCGGGAGCGAGCTGCCGAGCATGTCGAAGCCCGCTCCCAAGAGGACCACCTGCCGGTGTCCGTCGGCGATCGCCCGGAGGAGCTCCGTCCGGACGGCACTCTTCCGGAGCGCGTAGTGAGCCACGAACCCCGGCGACAGCAACCGTTCGATGACTAGCGCTGAGCGCCGCAACAGCGGCCAGGGCACATGGTCGATGGCAAGGCCCAGAAGCGGGACGGTAGCTCGGATGGCGAGCTCCAGCGGGCGGAGCGCCGTCTCGTCGATGAGATGCCCGAGCTCGGCGTCGCCGCGCAGGAGGAGCAGGGTCGCCGCAACGACGGCGGCCGTGACACTTGGCCCACGGCTGGAGGTGGGCTCCGTCGCGGCGCTACATGTCGGCGCGACGTTCTCGAGACGATTCTGCGTGTTCACTCGGGGTCACATCGCGGGGCAACCGCGCCTCTGCTTCACCATCGCACCATACTCGGACCCTGCAGTCCTTGCAGCCGCTGCGCGGGGTTCGCTGTCGAGTGGCCTCACACTCCGTGGCCGTCGGGTGGTTGCATGGGCGCGTGGGGCAGTCGCACCTCGAACGTCGATCCGACGCCGACCTCACTCTGAAGCCTCACCTCGCCTCCGTGCGCTTCCACGACCGCCTTGACCAGCGACAGTCCGAGTCCGAGCCCGTGCTCCGTGCGGCTGCGATCTCCACGATACAGGCGATCCCAGATGCGTGCCCGGTCCTGGGGAGAGATTCCCATCCCGCTGTCGGCGACCGTGACCACGCCGACCTTGTCGTCATCGGCGACGGTGATCTCGATGCGGCCGCCAGCGGCCGTATACTTGACGGCATTGTCGAGCAGGTTTGCGCACACCTGCCGGATTCGCGCGCGATCGACCGACACGAGGACTCCTGGAGAGAGCCGGGTGACGATGCGCACACCGCGCTCGCTCGAGACAATGTCATAAAGATCGATCGCTTCGCGGGCGATCTCCGCGAGATCCTGCGTGCGCCTGTCGAGTCGCATCGCGCCGGTTTCGGCCCCGGTGACATCCATCAGCGTCGTCAGCATCGCAAGGACGCGGTCCGACTCCTCGATGACCTCCGCGAGCGCTTCAGACGCACGCGCAGGGTCTCTCGCGTCGCGGAGACCGAGCTCCGCGCCCGCCCGGAGACGAGTGAGCGGCGTGCGGAGATCGTGCGCGACGTTATCGAGCGACTCCTTCATTGCCCGGACGATGGCCTCGTTGCGCGCGAGCATGCGGTTCAGGAGAGCGCCCAGCTGGTCGAGACTGTCGGCGGTCCCGCGCTCCTGGACGCGAAGTGTCATGTCGCCTGAGTCGATGACCCTCTGCGCCGCACCGGCTAGATCCGCGATCGGCAAGAGGGCGCGCCTCGTGATGATGAGCGCCCCAAGGATGGCCGACGCAAGCCCGCATGCGAGCACGAGCAGTGCCGTCCGGCGAGCCTCGCGCCATCGCGGGCTCGCGCCACGATCGTGCAGAAGAAGCTCGAGCTGTCTACCTTCGGACACCTCCGCAGACGCGACGTGCCAGCCTGCGGGCGCCGTGCGTGGCTCGAGGTGGCTCGTACCTCGAGCCGTCAACGTGGCGGCCAGGTGATTCGACTCGTCGTCAGACGATGCGCTGAAGATTTCGACGTTGCGCTCGTCACTCAACCGAATCGCGACGCTGGGCTGGAGCGGCTGCGTGGGGGCGTGGCAGTCAAACATCGCACGAAGCGCGTCGGTGCCGCCCACCTCGAGCGTATTCTTGTATCGATCGAGCGCGCTCCTCGTCGATCGCTGGCTGTCGTCCTCCGCCCAGGCATCGACCGTAAGCGGTAGGATCGCGGCGAGCACCGCGTAGGAGCCGAGGGTCGTCGCAATGTACCAGATTGCAAGGCGTAACCCGAGCGTTCTCCACGGGCGACTCGCGGCCGCAACCGTCCTATTCTGCGGCGCGGAGGACATACCCGACACCGCGTATCGTATGAATGAGCTTCTCCGAAAAATCCCGATCGATCTTCGAGCGCAGGCGGCTCACGAGCACGTCGACGACATTGGTCTGCGGGTCGAAGTGATAGTCCCACACGTGCTCGAGGATCATCGTCTTCGACAGCGGACGACCGGGATTGCGCATGAAAAACTCGAGAAGGACGAACTCCTTGCCTTGAAGGTCGATGGTCACCCCCGACCGCTGCGCGCGGCGTGAGACGCGGTCGAGCGTCAAACCACGAAACTCGAGCACGAGCGGCGCCTCGTTCGGCGGCGAGACTCGGCGCATCACCGCACCGACGCGCGCGACCAGTTCCGCAAAGGAGAACGGCTTGGTCAGGTAGTCATCGGCGCCGGCCTCGAGACCTCTCACTCGGTCGTCCACGTCGGCGCGCGCGCTCAGGATGATGACCGGTATGGTGCACTTCCTTTCGCGGAGGGCGCGAATGACACTAAGGCCATCCTTGCCCGGCAGCATCAGGTCGATAATCGCAAGATCTGTCCCAGGCACTTGCGCGAGTGTGAGTCCCTCGTCGCCAGTGCGCGCCCATGACACGACGTAGCCCTCCTGCTTCAGGCCCTGGCCGACGAAGCCTCCTATTCGCTCGTCGTCCTCGATGAGCACCACATGCATCGCGGCATCACCCGTCTGGCCCGACGACGCTCTCGAGACTCCGCTGGCTCACCCAGCCAGTCACGCCGTCTGCTGCGAGAACCCGTCGGAACCCACCGAACGCTTGGCCGACCACGACGATTGCGCCGCCGGGAAGTGAGGCTTCGCCGACCGCGGACGAGTACGGAGCGACACGCACGGGAGCGTCGCCGCTCGTGACGACCGCAAGCGGGTAGGCGTTCGATTCCATGAGCCCGGCGAGAGCTACCACGAGAGAGATTGCCGCAGCGAGTGCAATCCATCGGCCGCGCTTTGTGCGTGAGCTCTGCCGACGGAGGATGTCGAGCGCGAGCGTTGCGCCACAGACAAGAGCGCAGGCTGCCGCGATCGAGAGCCACTCCGCGGATGTCACGAGGCGAAGCACGCGAGCCACGAGCGGCTCGACGTCCGTGGCTCCGGTTGCTTCGATCGGTGCGCGAACGAAGCCTGCTCTCGGTGCACGCGATCTCGCCCGCTCGAAGGAGAGCACCGCGGCGCCCCTATCGTTGCGGGCAAGCGCGCGTCCGCCCTCGTCGACGAAGGCGTGGGCTTGTGCGGTCTCGGCAACGACGAGGTGCGCCCAGGCACCGCCGGCGCACGCGACCGCTACCGAGACGGCGCCGATGGTCGCGAATCGCGCGAGCGCGCGGCGAGAGACCGAGCTGCGCGGGCTCACGACGCGCCCCCGAGGGAACGTTCAATCGACGAACAGAGCCGGGTCAGGTCCGCATGCTCGAGGTGCCCTCGCCCGAACCGGAGCGCTTCGTCGGCGTCGACGGCATCTGCAAGCGGCTCCCCGAGAGGGCCGAGATGATCGCGGATCACGTGCGGGCTGATGTCGTGCGGGCTCATTCCCCAGCGCTCGGCGAGGCGTGTCTCGATGAGCGTATGCGCCGCACGATAGAACGGAACGACCTCGCCCTTCGCGGCGGCGGCTCGCATCCGCCCACGCATCGCGCGCGACGCGCGCGCTCGCGTGATGCCCGCAACGGCCATCGCGCCGACGACCAGCAGGAGCCCCGGAGAGCACCACATGGCAGCGCTCCTCATCGACACCGCTCGGGGTACGACAGGCGCGGTCGTCGGGGCCGGTGTCGCGGCAACGAGCGGGGCTGCCGCGCTGTCCGGAGAGGCTTCGATTGCCGGGACATTCTCGTGCACGGCGTTGCCCTCGACCGTCAGCGGAAGCGGAGACGTCTCGCGGGTGACGTATCGCCCCAGGCCGGGGTCAAACGCGCTGAGAGACACCGGGGGGATGGCCAGCACGCCCCCATGGAGCGGGACGAGGACCTGCTCGAAGACCTTCCGGGCGCGTCGACCCTTGACCGCGGGTTCGACCACGGACTTCGCCGGGTATGCCTTCCAGTCCGCCGACGTCGCGACGCCGGGGAGCTCCACCCGATCGAGATCCCCGTCGCCATCGACCGTCACGCGGAGCGTGACTGGCTCCGACACTGTCGTTCGCGCCGAAGACACGGCGGCGTTGAGGTCGAAGCGTCCGATGGCGCCCGTGAAGGCTGCGGGTTGCCCGGTCGCGGGAGGGGCAAGCACGTCGACCGCTCGCGCAGATGCGCGCAGCGCGACCGCCTCGTCGTGAACCCGGGCAGGAGCCGCCTGGCGCATCGCCTGGTTGACGAACCGGTCGAACATCGATGTGTCGAACGGGTTGGCCTGGAGCGCATCGAACACGTCTTCAGGGAACGGATTCTGCAGTTCGACCCGTGGCGCCGCCTCGTGGTAGCGAAGGTGCACAGGCAGCTGAACGGCGAGGTCGAGAGACGCCGGGGCCGAGGGCGTAAGGGTACCGGTCCAGGTGGCCACGAGCACCGCCTCACCGTTGATGATCTCCGTGGCCTGGCGCGGTTCGCGTGAGAGAGACGACGTGAAGAGCGCGGAAGAGGTGAGCTGCGGCGCACCCTCGAGCGTCACGCCGTCGACGTTTCGAAAATACGCGCTCACCGTGATCGGAATTGCCTGACCGACCCACGCTTTGGCGCGTCCGACGTCGAGGTGGATGGAGGCATGCGGGCTCCGCGACGGCGCGCTCGCAGCCTGCGACGCGGCAACCGGCGTCCCGGCCGATGAGGCAGCGGCGGACGTGGCCGCGGAGGCGGTCGGCTCCACGATCGAGGCCACCATGATGGCGGCCGCCACGCCCGTGACGATTCGCTTGAGGTTCATCTGCTACCAATCCTTTCCTGGCACGTCATCGGTGGGTTCGTTTCCCTTGGCCCCGCGAACGACGCCCTGTCGCTCATCGCCGCGGAGAGCTCCGAGAAGTGCCCGCGCGTCGCGGGCGGACAGGCGTCCCAGCTGCCCGGGCTTGTCGCCCGCGGATCCCTGCTGCGGCTGCGACCCAGCGCCTGACGGAGTCGTGCCCTTCGGGGGCATGGATGCGGCCGCCCCGGGCTGGGGCGTCGTAGGCGTTCCTGCCTTGGGCGAGGGCTGCGCGCCGGGCACGTCCTGGGGTTGGCCCGTCCCAGGCTTGGCTCCTGGCTGCTGCCCGGGCGACGACTTCGCATCTGACTTGGCGTCGCCAGGCCCGGTGCTCGGTTGTGTTCCGGAGCCCGGACCGTTCTTCGGGTCGCTCTTGTCGCCGGAACCCTGCTTGTCGTCCTTCTTGTCGCCCTGCTGGCTGTCCTTCTTGTCGCTTTGCTTGTCGTCCTTCTTGTCATCCTTCTTGTCGTCCTTCTTCTCTTCGAGCGCCTTCAGCTTGCGCTTCACGAAGTCGCGGTTGTACGTCGCATCACCGTCCTTCGAGTCCAGCGCGAGCGCTCCGTCGTAGGCTTCGATGGCGGCCTTCCACTTCGCGATCGTCTCCTCGCGTGCTTCCGGCTTCAGCGCTTCGCCGGCGCGATAGAGGACGTCCCCCTCGTTGTACAGAGCTCGCTGCTGAAGGTGCGGGTCGGCCGAGACCAGCGCGGTCTTGAATGCCGCGTCCGCTGCGGCGAACTGACCGGCCCGGTAGGCCGCGTCTCCTGCGTTGAACGCCAGCCGAGCATCCTTGGGGTGCTTGGCGCTCTCTTGCTGGAATGCCGTCGCTGCCTCCGCATAATGTCCGGCCGCATAGGACTTCGACGCGCTCTCGACGGAGGCGAACGCCAGCATCGGCGCTGACAGGAGAAGAAGACACGCTGACGCGACGAGCGCCGCGCGTCCCCCGCCGACGGAGCGGCGTGTGGTCCGTCGCATCCCCAGCCACCTGCGGCCGAGGAGGGCGTCGAAGATGATCCCGAACACCGCGAGCGCCAGCGGCAGCTCGAAGAGCTCGGAGTACACGAGACGGGTCCGCGACGAGGCCTCGGCGTGCGTCAGCGGCGCGAGCGACTCGTCATACAGGTGATCGAGCCCACGCCCGTCCTGCCCGAGCGCGCGATAGGAACCGTGTGCCGCGCTCGCGATCGCCTTGAGGCCGACCTCGTCGAGGTGAGATCGGACGGCCTTGCCGTTCTCGTCCTGCACGATGCCGACCGTGTTCCCTCTCGCGTCCCGGGTGGGGACGAGCTCGCCCGCCACGGTCCCGACGCCCACGGTGTCGATGGTGATCCCTGCCGATGCGGCAGCCTGCGCCTCGAGAAGCCCCTGGCCCTCGAGATCCTCTCCGTCGGTCAGTAGCACCATGATTTTCTGCCTTCCGGGCTCCGTGGCCAGCGCGGTCGCGGCGACATCGATGCCGCGCCCGATGTTCGTCCCTCCTCGCGCGATGACGCTCGTGTCCAGCGCGTCGACCGATTCCAGCAGCGCCCCGTGGTCGAGGGTCATCGGGCTCTGCACGAACGCGTCACCCGCGAAGGCGACCAGCCCGATACGGTCCGAAGGAAATCGCTCGACGAGATCACGGATCGCGAGCTTCGACCGCTCGAGCCGGGTCGGCTTCACGTCATCGGCATCCATGCTCTTGGAGGTGTCGACGACGAGGAGCAAGTCGATCCCGGTTCTGTCGAGCGTCTCCCAGTGCATGCCCTTCTGCGGTCGGGCCAGGGCGACGAACCCCATCGCGACCGCCGTCGCGGTGACGACGACGCGCAGCCATCGACGAAACCGCGACGGGGTCGCGGAGCGCGAGCGGAGGCGGACGTTGACGAGCAGGTCGAGCGCGCGCGACCTCAGGTGCTCGGCGCGCACGAGGAGGGCCAGGAGGAGCGTGACGGTGACGAGTCCGGCGATTAGCCATTGCGGGTGGGCGAAGTGCATCTTGATTCTCCAGGAGGGCAGGGATTCACGGAACGCGGCGAAAGCGCGTCGCCGACAGGCCAAGCTCGGCCAAGAGCAGAAAGAGACCGGGCATCGCGAACGACGCGTACCGCTCGTCGTGCTGCGTCAGGGTGGTCACGGTGCGCGTCGTCTTCTCGAACTGGTCGATGTCCGCGTAGACGTCGCGCAGCGAGCGCATGTCCGTGGCGCGATAGAACTTGCCACCGGTGAGCTCCGCGACCTGCTTCATCTCCTTCTCGTCGACGTCGACGCGCGCCGTGACGAGCTCCATCTGCCCCTTGTCGTTCTTCACCGGGATCAGCGCGTTGCCAGTCGAGCCGACGCCGATGGTGTAGATCTTGACGCCGAGCGCCTTGGCGGCCTCGGCCGCGACGCTTGGCTGTATCTTGCCGGCGTTGTTCTGGCCGTCCGTCAGGACGATGAGGATCTTCGACTTCGCCCCCTGCGCGTCGAGGCGCCGGACGCCCGCCGCAATCGCCGAACCGATGGCGGTGCCGTCGGTCAACTCGGCGGAGTCGACCCGCGCGACGTTCTGCAGCAGCCAGTCGTGATCAAGCGTGAGCGGGCTCGCGAGGAACGGTTCGCCGGCGAACGCGACAAGACCGATCCTATCGTTCGGCCGCGCCTGTACGAACCGAGTCACGACCTCCTTCGCCGCGTCGATCCGACTCACCGGCTCGGACGCCCCGGTCGCGCCTGCCATGTCACGGGCCTGCATGGACCCGCTGACGTCGACCGCAAGCACGATGTCGACGCCGGACGCCTCGATCTTGACGTTGTGCCTGTCGAGCGTCGGCCGCGCGAGCGCGACGACGAGCAGAGCCGTGCCGAGCCATCGCAGCGCCGGAACAAAGCGTCCCCAGCGCGTGCGACGGGCGACGGCCACGCGGCGGACGATCTCGATGCTCGAGTATCCGACCGCTCCGGCGCGCCCGGGGCGGGCGAGCCATAGCGCGATGAGGACCAGCGGGATGAGGAGCAGCAGCGCCGCGGGGTGCTGAAAGTGTACTGCCAACTTGGGGAGTGAGATCATGGCGTCACCGTGGGAGCGATGGCAGGGGCTTTCGTGAGAGCGCGGGCCGGAGTCGCGAAGAGGCGTTCCGTCACCTCGCGAGCGGCCTCGGTCGAGGCAAGGAGGACAGTCGAGTCGAAGCTGGCTCGCGCGAAGCGCGCGATGTCGCACGCCTCGAGAAGATCCAGCACGCGCGGCGTGTCGAGCTCCACCGAGAGCGGTGGCTTGGTCCAGTCTGCGGTCGCCAGCTCGGACGTGGTCTGGGGAAGAACGGCGGGCCCGACGCGCGTGGCAAGCGCCCCGCGGAGCGTCGCGGCCACGATCTCGCCCCACTGATGAGATCGCCCCGCGCGCGCCTCGACCTCTGCGCGCACGAGCGCCTGTCGCGCTAGCTCGATCGGCGAGAGCTCGACATGTCGCCGGCGCCACCAGCGGACTCCCAGGGCGATCGCCGTGGCGGCGAGCGCGGCGAGCGCGATCCCGAGGGCCCAGTGCCACCACAGCGGAATCGCGATGGGCCCGCGAATGTCTCGAATGTCGTCGGTCGGAACCGGGGACGCGAGCGCGACCGACGAGAGAGCGAGGGCGAAGGCCCCCGCGCCGAGCGCGATCGCGCGCCGACGGACGCAGGCCAGGGGGGTCACGTGCGTACCCCGCGCGACTTGAAGAAGCCGATGAGCGGCCCGAGGTACGGCTTCAGCGTATCGACCTCGAGCAGCCCTGCCTTGGAACCACGAATGAGCTGGCGCATCTGCTCGTTGCTGTCGCGCACGGCGCTCGCCAGCGCGGCCCGCTGACGCACGCTCGCCGTGTCCACCTCGACGATCTCCCCCGTCTCCACGTCTTCGATGGTCAAGAGCCCCACCGACGGCAGCTCCCGGTCGTGCTTGTCGCCGGTCCGGATGCAAACGACGTCGTGACGCCGCGCGAGGTGCGTGAGCTCCTGCCTCGCCTCCGTCTGGTCGGACCGTGCGACCAGAAAATCCGAGAGGACGATGATCACGGCGCGCCGTCGGAGTCGTTCCCGGACGGAGCGAAGGGCGGCCCCCAGCTCCGTGCCCCGCCCCGTTGGCTCGAACGCCAGAAGACTGCGCACGAGCCGCAGCGTGTGCGCCCGTCCGCGCGACGGCGGAATGACCTTCTCGACCTTGTCGGTGAACAGGACGAGCCCCACGCGGTGGTCGCTGCGGAGGGCAGAGAGGGCGAGCACGCCGGCAATCTCGAGCGACTGGTCGCGCTTCGACGCCTCCCCGACGCCGAGCGCGCCCGAGGCGCTCATATCGACGACGAACACGACCGTGAGCTGTCGTCCCTCACGGTACCGCTTGACGAAGGTTCGACCGGTGCGCGCGGACGCGTTCCAGTCGATCGCTCGAACGTCGTCGCCGGGCGCGTATTCGCGCAGCTCCTCGAAGTCCATTCCACGCCCGCGAAAGCGAGACTGCACGGCGCCGTGAAAGGAATCGTTGCTGAGCCGCCGCGTGCAGATTTCGATTCGACGCATGTTCTTCGAGATGCGCGCCTCGGTGGACGCCGCGTCGGTCGCTCTCATGGCGACACCACCTTGTTCAGGACGCGACGAACGATCTCGTCTCCGTCGATGCCGTCGGCTTCCGCCTCGAAGGTGGTCGTGATGCGATGGCGCAGCACATCGGGCGCGAGCGCCTTGACGTCCTCCGGTACGACATACCCGCGACCGTGGAGGAACGCCCATCCGCGCGCCGCGAGGGCGAGAGCGATGGTCGCGCGCGGCGAAGCGCCGGCGCGAACCAACCCGCCGAGATCGACGCCAGACTGCGCGAGCGAGCGTGTCGCGCCGACGATACGGACGATGTAGTCACGGATCGCGTCATCGAGATACACCTCGTCGACGACGGCCCGCGCGGCCAGGATGGACTCGATGGGCGCCACCGGCGACACGCGGAGCTGAGGCTTGCTCACCGCCATTGAGTCGAGGATCGCTCGCTCCTCCGCGGGGCTCGGGTAGCGGACGAGCACCTTGAGCATGAAGCGGTCGATCTGCGCCTCCGGCAGCGGATACGTTCCTTCCTGCTCGAGCGGGTTCTGTGTCGCCATGACCAGGAACGGGTCCGGCAACGCGAATGACTCGTCGCCGAGCGTCACCTGGCGCTCCTGCATCGCCTCGAGCAGCGCGCTCTGGACCTTCGCGGGGGCGCGGTTGATCTCGTCGGCGAGTACGAAGTTCGCGAAGATCGGCCCCTTCTTGACCTCGAAGGTGCTCGTTCTTGCGTGATACATCGTCGTGCCGGTGATGTCCGACGGCAGCATGTCGGGGGTGAATTGAATCCGGCCGAAGCGAGCGCCGTTGATGCACCCGGCGAGCGTCTTGAGCGCCAGCGTCTTGGCGAGGCCAGGGACGCCCTCGAGGAGGATGTGTCCGTTGGTCAGGAGGCCCAGGAGGAGACGGTCGACCAGCGGTCGCTGGCCAACGATGACCCTGCCCATCTCGCGATGAAGAGGCTCGATCCACCGAGAAGCGTCGACCATGCGCTGCTCGAGCTCACGGATCTCGCGTGCGACGATCGGGCGGGCCGACTTCTCCACGCCGTTGGGGCTTTCAGTCGTCTGCGTACGTGACATGGACATGGTTTCGACTCCGTTGTGGGCTCGACTGCCGAGCCCGAGAGAACTTAGGTGGCGCGCGTTGCGGCCTACTTGCGCGACCGTGACAACGGTGAAGGGTTCGAGCGTCGCGAAGCGCGGGCGCCGAGGCGTCCGGTATGAGTCACCGAAGCAGCCTCGGGCCGGTGAGTTGCGCCGCGCATGCGGGCTCGTTACAAGTGTGAAGGAAGGTCGGCCACGATGGCGTCGTCGTCGGCGTCGGCGCCGCTAGCGCAGGCGGAGCTCGCCTCTTGGACGCTTCCTGAGAGCACCCGCGCGCCCGCCCTTCATGGTTCTCGTCCTCGGGCAACCTTGGCACAACGCCGAGTCTCCCTCGTGGGACGATCGCGATAGCGCTGCCTGGTCGGTGTAGGCTCGGCGGATGCGCGCCGAGCTCTTTCGATTGATCCCGCCGGATGCGCTCAAGATCACGCTGGTGCTCGCGCTCGCACTCTTCCTCGGGCTCGAACGCGAGGAACACAAGCAGCGCGGCGCAGTCTATGCGTTCGGCGGGGTCCGCACGTTCCCCCTGATCGGCCTCCTGAGCTACGCGCTCGCGCTCATCGCCTCGCCGCAGCTCGTCCCTTGGATCGTAGGGTTCGCGGTCGTCGGCGGGTTCATGCTCGTCTCGTATTACCACAAGCTCACGGCGGAGACGCCGGCCGGCCTTACGACCGAGCTCTCTGCGCTCGCGACCTACGCGGTCGGAGGGCTGGTGCAGCACGACTACCTGTGGCTCGCAGCAACGCTCGGCGTGCTCACCGTCCTCCTCCTCGAGCTGAAGACGTGGCTCGAGGGCCTCACCCAGTACATCGCGTCGGACGAGATCATCACGGTCACGAAGTTCCTGGTGCTGCTCGTCGTCATCCTTCCGATCGTTCCAGACGGGGAGTTCACTCGCTTCGAGCTGAATCCATTCAAGACGTGGCTCGTCGTCGTGGTCGTGAGCAGCGTCTCGTTCGCCAGTTACCTGCTCCAGCGCGTCCTGAAGGGGCGCGGCGGAGTCATGTTATCCGCGATCCTGGGCGGCGCGTACTCCTCCACCGTGACGACGGTCGTTCTCGCGCGACAGGCAAGACACGAGCACCGACCGAACCTGTTCTCTGGCGCCATCCTCACCGCCTCCGCCATGATGTACCTGCGTCTCGTTCTGCTCCTCGTGATCTTCAACCGGGCGCTGGCCGCTCGGCTCGCGATCCCGTTCGCGGCGCTGGGCGTGATCGGCGTACTCGCAGGATGGCTCATTTCGCGCTGGGCGGAGGGCGGAGCCGCGGTTCCCAGCGCCAGCGAGCCGAAGAACCCATTGCAGCTCAGAGCGGCGCTAGTGTTCGCGCTCCTCTTCGTCGTGATCGTGGTGATCACGCACCTTGCGCGGCAGTACCTGGGACGCGCAGGCCTCTACTCGCTCGCTGCGGTGATGGGCGTGACCGACGTAGACCCGTTCATCCTTGGTCTCGCTCAGGGCGGGTCGAGGGAGACGCCCATCGGCGTCGCGGCGGCGGCGATCGTCATCGCCGCTGCGAGCAACAACCTCATCAAGGCGATCTACGCCTTTAGCTTTGCCGACCGCGCGACCGGGCGCAGAAGTCTCGCGCTCCTCCTGGCTCTTGCGGTGCTCGGGCTCGCCCCGATTGGATGGGTGTAGCGGCTCGATCACGGGCGACGGTGCAATGAATGCTCCGCGCGTGTACTCGTCCGGCGTGAGCCTCCCGTCCTCGTACCGTTGGAGTCAGGCGATGTCGCTCCTGGTCGGGCTGCGCGCGCTCCGATTCATCTCGTGCCGAGGTCAGGCGGTGCGGCCGGGCCCAGCACGAAGAGGTGCCCGACGCCCGGGATGACAAACAGCGCGGAACCGAGCAGCATCCCCCAGAAGGTGCCCCAGAAGGTGCCGCGCTTGCCCCAAACCTTCATTCTTTCGCCGGCATTGTAGAAGCCGATCACATGCTCTTCCGTGTGGTAGTCCTTGCCGACGATCGACAGCTTCTTCATGTCGAAGCCGGTGGTCTGTACGCTGTTGTTCGTTTCCATCTGGGTCGGCGGCTCGTGCACGAACCGAACCGCCGTTGGAGCGCGACGCCGGGAACGCCACATGTGTCGCCCGTGCGTAACCGCAGATGCGGCATCCGTGGCTCGTCCCACGACCTCCGTATCTGCACGTCCGGCGCTCGACAGACCGATGGAACACGTACGCATCGGGGCGGCGCCGCGGCCAAAGATTGCAGGCGCCGTCCGTGGCTCATGCGCAGTGTGGGATGGCCCCGTCCCGATCGTCCGCGCACGCATGAGCCGCCTGGGCGTCCGTCGACGCGGTCGGACTGTTGCTTGCACCCGAGAGCGTATGATCTTCTTGCTGCTCATCGCGCTCCTCGTCCTCGCGACCTGCAGCACTGCGCCGTTCTGGGGGCACTCGCGTAGCTGGGGTTACGGTCCAAGCGGCGGAGCAGCCACGCTCCTGCTCATCGTCATCTGCATATGGTTCTTCATGGGGCGCGGGTGACGCGAGCTTGGAGCCCTCGTCATCAATGTTGGCGGCGCACGGTTCGTCCGCCTGTCTCCACGGCCGTCGCATGCATGGCACGCGTCGTGCGCGCACGTTGGCGATGATTCCTCGCTCCACGTGTTCACTCGAACCGAGCTGGACGGCGCCCGGAGCTGATGCCGAGCGGCTGGCTGTGCGCCTCCGCCTGCCAGCGCCACCACTACGCTAGGCGGGCGCTCGCACCACCATGCGTCAACCGGCCCGCGGAGTGTTCATTCGACACTCCTGCAACATGGCGCCCCCTGAGGTGCTGCACCGGACCGCGAGGCTGCTCCTCGCTCTCACAGCGGGAGGTTGCGTCGCCGCACCCGCACCTCCGTCCGCCAACCTCGTCTCCCTTCCATGTGCGCCAGGGGTGCGCATCTCGGAGGCGAAGCTGGCCCGCGCAACACCTTCCGTCGCGAGCGTGTATACGGCTGGGCTCGCGTCCCCGCAGTTCGCGAGTCTGTCCGCTGCACTCGAGGATGGCGTGACGGCCTCCTTCCCGGGGCTGCCTGTAGCTGTCGGACGAGCTCAGGTGACCGCGCTTCATGGCCTGCTGTTCGGTGCGTTCGACGACCGCGTTGTGCACGTGCGGCGCGTCCTCAAGGCCGCTGACGCCGAGGTGATCGAGTGGACAATCACTGGGGTGCAAGCGCGCGACTGGATGGGGATGACGGCAACGCGCGCGCCCGTCGTCATCGAGGGGGTGACACTGCTCTGGGCTGGTGCCGATCACGGGATCTCCGACGTGCATGTCTACTGCGACATCGCGCGCGTCAAGGCCGAGCTCGGCGCAGGGCCGGCCGAGCTCCGCGGGCTCCCGGCACCGCCTGTACCAACGGGCCCGACGGAGAGAGCCACGCAGACGGAGTCGTCGACAGAGCTGGGCGACGTCATGATCGTACGCACGGAGCTCGACGCGCTCGAGCTGGGAGACCGGCGGAGATACCTCGCGACGATGGCCGACGACGTCACCGTCAGAAGCGTCGAGATCGCGGAGGTCGCCTCCGGAAAGACCGACGTGGGCCGCTATTACGACGGGCTGCACAAGGCGATCGCCTCGCTCGATGCCGCGGTCAGCAACGTCTGGGGAATCGGCGAGTTCGTCGTCGTGGAGTACAGTATCCGCGGGTTGCAGACGAGCCCCCTCTACTGGGTCCCGGCCACGACGGCTCATGATCGCGTCGTGACGCTCCATCTGGTGGACGTCGTGGATCTTCGAGACGAGCGGATCAGGCACATTTCCAGGTATGACGATCCCGAGGAGGTTCTCGCAGGTCCGTCGTTATGATGTAGATGTGGCGCGCGCGTCGGTTCTTCTCGTCAGCGCCTTTTGGCCATTGGTGCGGTCGAGCCGATCGGAAGGAAAGGCGATCCTTCATCAGAGCCGAGACCATCGGTCGAGGGTTGCGTTCTCCAGGCAGCCACGAGGATCGCAGCGATGGGAACGAGCTGCATGCCCAGCCGGTTGAGGAGGCTTCCGCCGCTAGCGAACTCCATGACGCGCTCCGGGGTCGCGAGGAGCGCCACGAACATCACGACTCCGTCCGCGACGAGGACGCTCGCGAACCAGACGGCGTCACGAGGCGCCGTCTGCGGCCTCACGAGCGCTGCGAGCGCAGCTCCGACACCGAGGACCCATAGCCCTCCCCAGGACCGAACGTCCGTCACGTGCTCGAGGATCAGCCCGAGCAACGGGCGCGCTCGCTGCCAGTCGGGCAGCGACATCGCGTGGTCGATGGTGGCGACGCCGGCGAGGAGCAGACGCACGCGCCAGGCGCCCATGACCGCGGCGGCCGCGAGCCCCGCAACTACCGCGCGGGTCGCGAGCTCACGGGCGCGGGGGCCACGGAGTGTGATGGCCCACGCGACGCCGCCAGCTGCGATCACCGCGACGTGGACCATGCCCTCGTCCTTGAGCGCCGCCGCGGACATCGCGACAACGGCACAGGCGAGCCCAGTGCGGGGCCGCGGCAGAAGAACGGCGAGCGTTGCCACGAGCAGCCCAAGCGGCAGGTCGACATAGGAGGAGCGCAAGTGCACGAGGACGAGCGGTGACGTGAGGAGAACGAACGCAACGGTCGCGATGCGAACGCGCCTCGCTGCCGGTGAGGGGTGGTCAGCCTCTGCGAGGACGCACAGGAAGAGGGCTGTCACGAGGAGCTCCAGCCCGATTGCGCCGGCGACGACCGCCTGCGGTCTCGAAGAGAATCCGCCGAGGATTGCAACGAGCAGCGGTTCGAAGAGCGGATACCCCTGCGGAATGAACGGCGGGACGGTCTCGCGAAGCCCGCCAGCGATGAGCTGCCCCAGCCCTGCCGCAGCGAAGCGGGCCTTCCCAAGCCAAACGAACGCGTCCCAGAAGCAGGGTGTCGAAGGTCGAGCGGCTAGGATTGCGACCAGGAACGCGGCGCCCGCGGTCGCGAGGGCGGCGACGGGGGCCGCGTCGCCGGAGGAGGGCGCGAGCGCTCGATCGCGACTCGTGACGGCCCGCGCGCCAAGGCAGAGTCCGACGATCGCGGCGAGGACCGGGACCGCGAAGAGGAGGTAGCAGCCAAGCAGCGTCGCCAGCGCAAGAAGCGGCCATCTGGACAGGGTGCCCTTCGGGCCGAGCGGGATGACGCGGTCGAAGGGCATCGCGAGAAGCGTCGCGAGCGCGGTGGCCACGAGTGGGCGCCAGAGCGGGATCACCGGGTCACGTTCCCGCCGCAGGTCAGCTTCCCGTCAGCCTGCACGCAGCCCGCGGTGAGAGAGTCCGGGCCGAGGACGATCGGCGCCGGGACGTCGCAGGCGGGGGACGTGGCCAGCGCGAAATCGACCACCGGCTCGCAAGCGACGCAGGAGCTCGAGACAACGTGCGCACAGCCTCGCGCCTCGGCGAACCCCTCGATGCGGTCGCGAAACCGCTCGATGGTGGCGGCGGCAGCGGCCGCATGCGCCGGCGAGTCGGACCGCTGTCCAGCGAGCGTCGACAGTCCCGGCAAAGCCATCACCGCTGCCGCCGTGAACGCGGCGACCCGGACGGAGCGGGCGGTGGGCATCCGGAGCGCCACGGCGGTGAGCACAACGGCAGCTACGAAGCCCGCGTGTGACAGCGGCGCGTGGGCGCCTCGCTCGCCGACTCGGTTTGCACCGTCGGTTACCATGGTCGAGAGCGACGGAATCATTTGCGAGCCGAGGTGGCGATATAGTTGGAGCTGCAACCAGTCAAGCTAGAACAGGGACGAGCCGTCACCGTCTACGAACGTGCCGCCATGCCACCCACCCCTCTTTCGGAACCCACGCTCGCGTTCCTCCGGACCGTCTGGGCGCTCGACCACGGGCTGCATTCTCACTCGAAGCGCATGAAGACCGAGCGGGGCGTGACCGGGCCGCAACGCCTCGTCCTCCGGGTCCTTGAACTGGCGCCGGGCACCCCGCCGAGCGAGCTCGCGCGAATTCTCTGCGTCCACAGGAGCACCGTGAGCGTCATTCTCCGTGCCCTCGAGAGCGCCGGTCACGTGAAGCGGTTGCCGAACGCTTCCGACGGTCGAGCCGTCGTGCTCTCCCTGACGCCGAAAGGGCGGCGCGTGGTCGAGGAGCAGGCGGGAACAGTCGAGGCGGTGTTCCGCAAGACTCTCGGCAAGCTACCGCCACGCAATGTGCAGATCGCGCAGGTTGTGCTGGAGACGCTCTCGCGAGCCCTCTCGAAAGGGAGCGCGTAGCGGAATGATGGGTCATGCTCTGCGGGATGAAACTCGTCGCGACGGTCTCGTCCTGTTCGAGTGGTGGTGCAGGCGGTATCTTCGCGCCGTCGCTCTTCATGGGCGCGATGCCGGGAGCGAGTGACATGAGGACGGGTGGAGCTTGGAGACCGTCGATTGTTGCCGCGTTTCGATCGTCAATGAATCCACCGTAGTCGGCGCGACCTGCATCGTCCGCCATCGCGCGCTCGACGAGCGAAACACCTCGGAATTCGCGCTGACTCCCCGTTTCAAATCGACACGACCGTGTCGCGATGACACACGCCGACTCCGCGGCGAGTTCACGAACCCGGCGCATGCTTGGTGGAGAACGACAAGACCGCGACGGCACGCTCGGTGCTTTGGCGACCCTTAACCCAAGTGGCGAACGGATCGTCTTCTTCGATCTCGCGAAGGCTCCCAAGCCGGGCGAGACGGAGCCCACGTGGGCCGCCGCGATGACAGGCGCCCAAGAAGGAGAGGGAGAGTCAGGATGCGTGCATCGTCGAGTGGAGGTGAGCTGCGGCGCCGGTGGTCGTTCGCCGTCGCCGCGATCATCGCAGGGGTATCGCTCAGCGCCGTCATCGGCATCGCACTCGTGCTCGGCGTCGGCGGCGCGGACGACCGAGTCGTCGCGCGTTACCTCCAGAACGTGGTGACCGCCGAGCGTCTCCGGAGCGCGGCTGACCGCGAGTCTGCCGGGGCGCGCGCCTTCCTGCTCAGCCGCGACCCCGTGTCACTAGAGCGTAGCCGCCAGGGGCGCGTCGGGTTCGCGACCCACATCGTCGCGCTGCGCCAGCAATCGCTCAGCCTCGAGGAGGAGATGCTAGTCGACCAGGTCGAGGCGACCGACAACCTCTACCGCGCGTCCCTCGACCACTGCCTGGCGCTCGCGCACGCGAGCTCCACGGACGATCCCGTGAGAGGTGACCTCGAAGCGAACGTCGTGCCGATCAAGCGCGAGCTTGATGACCTCCTCGTCCGGCTGGCCAGCCGGGCCGCGAGCGAGGCGTCGGTCGCGCAGCAATCCGCCCTCGATGCGCGCTCCGGCGCCGTGCGAGTCCTCGCTCTCGCGGGCGTCCTCGCGGTCGGTCTCGCTGCTGTGCTCGGAATCTTGCTGCGTCGAGCGCTCATGGGCCTCGCCTCGGAGCGGCTGCAGCTCGCCGCGTCGCTCGCGCTGGTCGAACAGTCGAATCGCGATCTTGATGCTTTCGCGGGGCGGGTCGCGCACGACCTCCGCAACGCTCTCGGGCCGGCGGTCCTCAGCCTCGAGCTGCTCCGGTCGTCCACCCCGACCGCGGAGAGGCTCAAGGGGGTCGCCGACAGACTCGATCGGGCGAACAAGCGCGCCATGGCCCTCATCGACGCGCTGCTCGCCTTTTCGCGCGCGAGTGACCACACCGACGACGGGACGTCCTTTGTCGGTGACGTCCTCGCCGACGTGATGGACCAGCTCGCGACAGCGATCGCTCAGGGGGACGTCACCGTCGAGCAGTCGGTGGCAAACCTGGAGGTGTGCTGCCCACGTGGTCTCCTTCAACTCGTGCTCGTGAACGTTGTCGGCAATGCCGTCAAGTTCGTCCAAGGACGCCCGACCAGGGTCGTCTCGGTGACCGCGCGCGCTGAGAATGGCGGCTGCCTGTTCCGCGTGGTGGACACTGGTCCAGGCATCCCAGTGGCCCTAAGAGAGCGAGTCTTCGAACCGTTCTTCCGGGCGCCCGGCGTGAAATCGCCAGGCACAGGCATCGGGCTCGCGACCGTACGCCGGATCATCGAGGCCCACGGCGGTCGCGCCGTCGTTGCGCCATGGAACGCCGGCGGCACCGCTATTCACGTGTGGGTGCCGCAGCACAACGCCTTCCCCGACGTCACGACTCGCCAGGCTGCGCCGCCTCGCTGATACGTGGAGGAGCGGCTCCATTCGCGGACGCCACCGGGAGTGGGAAGAGCGGTGTTCACGGAGCGGACTCTTGTCGAGCCCCGAGAACTGCCGTTGACGGGCGGGCATGGCGTCACGGTCGACCCCTCGCAGGAAGGCGTCACTCGCTCAAAGAATCGTCCGACAGCGCACGCGAGGCCTCCGCATGCGGCAAAGCAACTCCGCACAGTGAGGCGCAATACGCGAGTAGCGCTTCTTGAAACCGCACATCGTGTGCTGCGGGATGTACCTCGTGCGGCTCCTGATGATAGAAGTACGCACCGCTTACCTTCGTCGAAGGATCGGTCCCCGCGGCCAGCCAAGCTTGCGTGACGGGCCCCCGTGATAGGTCGTCAGGAGCGCCTGCACCGCCCATTTTTGTCGACACCCGCCCTGGCTCGAGCGCGTTCGAGAGAACGTTCGGCCAGTGCCGCGCCACCGCGAAGGCGAGCGCGACATCGAACAGCTTGCTGTCGGAGTAGGCCTGCACTCCGTTTCAAGGCCGCTTCTGCCATTGCGGATCGCGAAGGTCTGCGGAGCCGCTGCGATGCAGGCCCGAGCTCAGGTACACGAGCCGGCGGGGCGGTGTGATGAGCACTGTAAGGACGTACGGCGCGAGCACGTTGACCGCAAACACCCGCTCGATGCCGTCCGCAGTCTCGATGCGACGTAGCTCTCGATAGCCGATCGCCACGTTATGAATCACGGCATCGTAGCGCTCTACGTTCGCCTCGTCGGCTACGCGACGCATCCCGCGAGCGTCGTTACGTCGCCGACGATTACGCGGGTTGCCGCAGGCAGCGCTGCGCGCGCATCCGAGGCTCGCTGCGCGTTGCGCGCGTGGAGCGTCACCGCGTGCCCCTGCTCGACGAGAATCCTCCCGGCCATCAGGCCTAGCCCGTCGCTCGAACCTGTGATGAGGACGCGAGAAGTCTTCACGACGCACCTGCAGGCTTCACGAGCTGGGCCGCGACCTCCGCGAACCCCATTGCTCCGTGCCGCGGAGCTCCCTCGAAGTCGATCGAACCCGAATTGAAGCTGTCGACCGGCCCGCGCCGCGGCTGCGATACCGGCTCCGCGCGCACCCCGTTCTCGAGCAACGCTTTCGCCACGGCACCGCCCACGTCGAGTCGCTGCGTCGCTGGCGGCACGACCGTCCCTCGCGCGACTCCCACGAGTACGAGCGCGAGGACCCCCATGCCGGCCGTCACATGAACGGCATGTGGGCCGGTTACGAAGAAGTAAAGGGTCGAGAATGTCGGCAGGCTTTGGTCGCGAGGCTCATCGAAGAAGAGTCTGACACCTCCCGGGTAGATGCCTTCGCGAAAGTGAAGCGTCTACTCCGTCATCTTGAGCACCAGGAAGACCATCCCGAGCGCGATCGTGCCGGACAGAAGCCGGAGACAGCGAGAGCGCTTGCCGGCGCGCAGTGTGTGCACGCCGCAGGCCAGGAGCAACTGCTCACCAGCAAGACGCCGGCGTTGATGGACCCCAAGGTCTTCGTGCGCGAGCCCAACCGGAAGGCCTCCGGATCGTGTGCCTGATAGACCACGGTGAGGTCGGAGCCGGCTTCGTGGACGAAGGAGGTGATGCGATCGCGCTTCTTCGGTCCGACGTTCGACTACAGGGGGTGAAGAGCTCGAAGCTGGACGTCGGCGATCGGCCACGACAGAAGCAAGGGATGGCCACGGTGGCTGCACGTCAGCGGAGGGGGACGTCTCCGAGCCCAAGCCCCGCCGCCCGCATCGTGTCGTCCCACTCGCTGGGCTCGTCGAGGTCCGCGGCAAGCGTGACGGCTGTGCCAGGTCGCGCCAACAGCGGCGCCGGGGTCCTGGACGTGAACGGGCAGGTGGGGGCGGCGGCGAAAAAACTCAGCGCGTCCGCGTAGCTTCACGTCCGGAGCGACGTGGTACTCCTTTTGCTCAGGTACCCACGCATGAGACCCTTCTCCCGCGTCTTCGGCGTTACTGCTGCCTCCCTCACCGTCGCGCTCGCCGTCGCCTGCGGAGGCAAGACGACCGGTGAAGGAGTCTCAAGCAGCACCACGGGCAGCGGCACCGGCACGAGCACCGGCACCCTGAGCAACGTTTCCTCGAGCAGATCGAGCACCGAGGCGTGCGTCGAGTTCGAGCCCCTGGCGAGCGAGCTCACGTGCACGACCAACTCCGATTGCACGAGCGTGAACACGGGCCTGGTCTGCGCCGACACCTGCGCCTGCGGTGGCACGCCGATCAACAACGCCGGTGCGGCGCGCTACACGGCCGTGACGCCGCCGAGCACCGCGGAGTGCGCGTGTCCGTTCTTCGGCGAGCCGATGTGCGTGAAAGGCCAGTGCGTGGCGTTCGACGACGCCGCGGTCGACGCCGGCTTTGACGGGCCGATCAGCCCGCCGCCCCCCGAGGATGCCGGCTGCTTCGACCTCGACGTCTCGAGCTACCCGGTGGCATGCAAGACCTCTGCGGACTGCATCGTGGTCATCGCGGGCGAGCTCTGCGCGGACACCTGCTACTGCCCGGACGCGACGATCAGCGCGTCGGCACAGGCCCAGTACGACCAGGCGGCGCAGGCGATCCCGCCAATGACGGGGGCGTGCGGCTGCCCGATCGAACCGGTGCCGAGCTGTATCCAGAATCAGTGCGTGATCTGCGATACCGGCGGGGAGCCGCCCGCGGTGTGCCTCGACGCAGACGCGGGTGCGACCGGGCACTGACCGCGGGGATGAACCGACGCTCCCGTGGCACGGAAGCTGATACGGCGAACGTATGCGAAGCCTTCCCTGGATGCTCTTCCTCCCGGTCGCAGTCGCGTGCGGTGCCACGGCTTCGGAGCCCCCGACTCACCCCGCGGATAGCACGGACGCCGCACCGAGTCGCGGGGACGCAGGCGCCGATGCAGACGGGCGCTTCCCGTGCGGCAGCGGCTCCTGTGCTGCCGCCGAGATCTGCTTTCAGGCGTGTGTCCTCTGCCAGGCCGCGCTCCTGTGCTCGCCCGCGGACGACGCCGGCGTGTGCCCACCGGGCACCGCAGAGAACGCCGAGTGCGCGGCGTCCGGCAGCGGGAGCGGCGGCTGCCGGGACATCTGCACGCCCCCTCCTCCAAGCTGCGAGCCAGCGGTGAGCGACAGCTGCACCCCTGAGACTCCGAGCGACCCGCGATACTGCAGCGAAGAGTGCGCGTAGCGCTGCACGCTCCCGCGGAAGCGCATCGGAAGGGCGGGTTCGCCGCCGCCGACTCGACCGATGCTCGCGGAGCCGAGGCGCGCCGGAGTCAGGGGCACGATCCAACCACTGCCGTCTCGGCTGTATACATGTCTTGCATCGGAACCTGCGTGAAAGGCCAGAACCTATTGGATTCGTACGCCCACGCCACGCCCCCATTGTAGCCGTTCTCATGGTCCATCCGCCGACAGGCGGGGGTGCGTGCGCCTAAACGCAGACACGCGCGGCCAAAGCCAGGCTCACGCGTCGCCAACTCGAGCCACGGCTCGCAACGGCTTGCGAAGAGCGCGACCCGAACTTCCATCCCACGTCGCCCGGCGGCGACTCTCTCCGCGCCAGCACGCGTTTGCTCCTCTTGCCCGTGCGGGGGTCATCGCGGATGATCGGCGCGGCATGTCTGACCCCTCGCGCCGCACGCTCTACCGGGTGTCCCTGACGACCCTCACGTCGTTCCTGGTTGCGTGCACGACCCTCATCACCTCGCCGCCGCGTCCGCTCGCCGCGGCGGCCGGCTCGTCGATGGCGTCAGCCGGGGCTCCTCCCCCGCCGATCCCTCCTCCCGCGCCGGCGCCCGTCATCCTCGATGCTCCCAACCCTGCGCGCGCCGAGCTCGGCGTCCTCGCGCGGTACCCCAGATTCCGCGAGGTGATCCAGGTCGGAGACACCGTCGTACTCTCCGACGAGATGAAGACGGTGAAGATCCTCGACGAGGACCTCCTCCATGGCCGCGACGTGGAGGTCGGAACCGGCTGTCACGAGCCGCTCGTCTTCGGGGACCGGATGGTGTGCGGGAACGGATATGGGAAGCCCGCCATCACGGTCCGCATTCCCTCGGGCGAGGTCGAGCCGTACCCGTACCAGAAGTTCGACGAGGCCATCCACGTGGGGGGGGCGGTCGTGCTGCGGGGCTGCAAGGGTGCTGGCCGGCTGAGCCAGCTGACGATCAACGTCCTCGAGCGCGACGGGATGCACGGTCACGAGACGACGGTGGACGCGCCGTGCAACGCGATCCATGGCCTGGTCGGAGACGCGCTGTTCTTCGGCGCCTACACGCCCGACGCGCCCCAGTGGCTGATGCACGTCCCGAGCGGGGTGATCGAGCCGTACGTCTCGGGACGCTACGAGGCCACGCAGAAGAGCCGCCCACAGGAGACGGTGATCGCCGGGCACCGCTACCGCATCGCGCGCGCGCCGGACGGGCTCGCCGCGTTCGACGCCGCGACCGACCGCCCCCTGTGGCATGCGCTCTGGGGCACCGTGAGCCTCCCCATCCCGAGCGAGGGGGCGCTCGTCGTGCGGACAGAGGACGCCGTCGTCGAGCTCGATCCTGCGACGGGGTCGGTGCTCTGGGAGTACGGCACGGACTGGGTGCAGAACAGCGGATTGTTCACGTCGTTCGCCGAAGCGACGCCGCTGCCCGGCGACGTCGTCGCGGTCGTCCAAAGCGAAGGGGATTTTTTCGGGGTCGTGCTGTACCGGCGAGGCGCACCGACCCTACCGGCGTGGAGCGGGACGATCTCCGGGACCATCGTCGTCTCCGGGAATCTGTCTGCGAGGCCGAGGAAGAAGCAGGCCGTGATGGCCGGGAGCGCGCGCACGATGACCGACGCGCATGGCCACTACGAGCTCAGTCTGACGAGCCGCGGGCGGGTGAACGTGATGACCGACGTGGTGTCGGGGGCAGGGACGACGGCAGAGACCAAGACGCTCGACGTTGTTCCCGGGCACGGGCCGTACAAGGTCGACCTGCGCATCGAGTACTTCCACCAGGCATGCTTGTAGCGGCCAGGGCGGCGCTCTCCACGCGGTGGCGTGTCGCGTTGAACGCGGAGGACGGAGCGCCGACCGCGCCGAGCGCAATGGTGTCGCGGAGCGCGGGATCCGCCGGAACGGCGGGACTTCGACGCACGCGCGTCGGCAGTCCATTGCAAAGCTAGACGAACTCGTCGATAGTGCGCACCATGAACAAGTATGTCGCCTATCTCCGTTTCTTCGGCCTCGCGATTTTCCTATTCGCGTGTGGAGGCGGCTCCTCGACCGCCGTGGGGACGGGCAGCGATGGCGGCGACGGCGGTGGCGGTAGCCGAGTTGACAGCGGTCACATCGACGGCGGCGGCAAAGACGGCGGCGGGAAGGATAGCGGCAAGGACGGCGGCCACGTAGGCGACGGCGGCCACCTCGGCGACGGCGGCCAGGTTGGCGACAGCGGCCACGACGGCGGCGGTCCGGTTGGCGACAGCGGGCACGACAGCGGTCCCACGACGTTCACCATCGGCGGCACCGTGGTCGGGCTCGCGGGCACCGGCCTCGTCCTCCAGGACAACAGCGGTGACAACCTGACCGTGACCGCCAGCGGCACCTTCACCTTCGCAACCCCCGTCGCCCCCGGCGGCGCCTTCAGCGTGACGGTGCTGACGCAGCCCTCGACGCCGACGCAGACGTGCACGGTCACCGGCGGCACCGGTACGGTCGGCAGCGCCGACGTCACCAGCGTGATGGTCAACTGCGGGACCGATTACGTGATCGGCGGCACGATCAGCGGCCTCGCGGGCGCCAGCGTCGTTCTCCAGGACAACGGCGGCGACAACCTCACCGTGACCGCCAATGGCACCTTCGCGTTCGCGACCCCGGTCGAGACCGGCGGCGCGTACGCGGTCACCGTGCTCACGCAGCCGTCGATGCCGACCCAGACGTGCAATGTCTCGATGGGCAGCGGCTCGGTCGCCAGCGCGAACGTCACGACCGTGAGCGTCGTGTGCGTGACCAACACCTACACCGTCGGCGGGACGGTCTCCGGCCTCACGGGCGCAGGCCTCGTGCTGCAAGACAACGGCGGCGACAGCCTCATGGTCACTGCGAGCGGCACGTTCACCTTCGCGACCTCCGTCGCGAGCGGCGGCGCGTACGCGGCTACCGTGATGACGAACCCCGCGATGCCCTCGCAGACCTGCGTGGTCACGAACGGCGCCGGCACGGTGACCAACGCCAACATCACCACCGTCACGGTCACCTGCACGACCAACACCTACACGGTCGGCGGCATGGTCACCGGCCTGGCGGCCACGGACAGCCTCGTCCTCCAGGACAACGCCGGCGACAACCTTGCGGTAGCCGCGAGCGGAGCGTTCACCTTCGCCACCCCGGTCGCGAGCGGCGCGCCCTACGCGGTGACGATCCTCTCCGCGTCGGGCGTCACGGCGCAGACGTGCACGGTCTCGGGCGGCACGGGCACCATCGGCGCTGGTGACGTCACGAGCGTCGCCATCAACTGCACGACCAACAAGTACACCATCGGCGGCACCGTCTCGGGGCTCGTGGGCAAGGGGCTCGTGCTCCAGGACAACGCCGGCGACAACCTCAGCGTCACGGCGAACGGCGCCTTCTCGTTCGCCACGCCGATCGCGAGCGACGCAAAGTACGCCGTGACGATCCTCACGCAGCCCGCGACGCCCTCGCAGACCTGCGTGCTGGCAAACGCCTCGGGCACGGTGGCCGCGGCGAACGTGACCAACGTCACGGTCACGTGCACGACGAACACGTACACGGTCGGCGGCACCCTCAGCGGCCTCGCGGCCACCGAGAGCGTCGTCCTCCAGGACAACGCGGCCAACAACCTGACCGTCAGCGCGAACGGTGCCTTCACGTTCACGA